>Ga0210409_10001679_pt1 | contig 28006 bp, 22 predicted proteins | sample IncBWH17MmetaG_FD_161649 | JGI IMG/M metagenome (GOLD analysis project Ga0210409, IMG submission 161649) | Forest soil microbial communities from Barre Woods Harvard Forest LTER site, Petersham, Massachusetts, United States - Inc-BW-H-17-M | ecosystem: Environmental > Terrestrial > Soil >...
ACCGCTGCTGCATAAAAAACCCGGAGTAAGCTCCGCTTCTTTAGGACAAGGGGGTCAACGGGATCGGGTCGAAGCCACATGGGAGCCTCCCCAATTAGGGTTCGAACAGGTTATACAATCCCGAGCAGAATGTCAACTATACGTATCATTATGATGCTACATGATATCCAATAGCTATCTGCCACGATCTTCTGAGAGTCCTTCAACTAGGGAAATCAACGGTAATGAGAACTGAAGAGATTGGCCGTTTCCAACTTATGGCTGACTGTCTTCGGCTGCTCGGCACAATCCGCACAACGGAATCTGGACTAGGAGGAATCGTCTGCCGAGATTCGTGAGAGCAAGATCCCGGTACGATTTGCACAGGGTAAGTCCAACAAGCAGCAAGCAGTTATTGAAATAATGTCCAAACGATTAACACTTACATCTTATTTTAACCTGAACGTAGTTGACCGAGTCGGCACGTTTTTGCAGACTGCGATCGTCTTCGGAGTTCGTCGCGTCCCGAGTGGGGTTATCTGGGCCGCTTTTTCGCGAGTAGCGGCACGCTGCTTCTCTTTAATTGAATGTGACCCTGAAAGTACAAGTGTGTCCGAGGTTTTTGGCTTGCATTGCGGAGTCGTTTTTCCTGAGGAATTAGGCACGGAGGAAAGATGGAGGAGTTTATGAGGAAGAGAGTCCTTGCAGTGGTGTTCGTTGTGGGTATGTTGTGCTGCGTTTTGAGTCCAGGCGCGGCGGCGCAGGCCCCTGCGGTCCCTGCCAACTGTCTTGCAATTACCTCTTGGTGGTTTCCCCTTGCCATGCCAACAGGATGGTTTTACTACGACACGTATCCGGGGACTTACACATACACGATCTGGGCACTGAAAGCTCTATGCCCGGCGAAGCCTCCATGCCCTCATTGTCCTTCTGGCGGAAGCCCGATCTCTTTGGCTACTGGCAACACTTTCATCGCGCAGAAAGACGTTCGTATCCCTGGGCTGGCAGGTGGACTAGTTCTTGAGCGAACCTGGAACAGCACCTGGCCTTCCGATGAAAGTGCCGTGCAAGTTGGTTTATTTGGACCCAACTGGCGGTCAACGTATGAAGAACAAGTCTTTGTTGGGAATGACTACTACATAAAATACCTGCGCAGCGACGGTAGTTTTTGGTCTTTCGGGACTGCTGGCATTGCGCCTGGACCGTGGGCCCCAGCCGCGCCACAAAACGTCGCCGCCACACTGACCACGCCCAACACATCCACGCCCTACTGGACGATTACCTTTCAAAACGGAGAGCAAAGACGCTTTGACGGCACGAGCGGAATGCTGACCTCCATCATCGACCGCAATGGCAATACGACAGCACTGACATACGATGGCGCGAACCGGCTTGTGACGGTCACAGACCCGGCCTCGCGTCATCTCTACTTTACCTATGGGAGTTCCTCCAGCCATTTGGTGACGGGTGTTTCCTCCGACTTGAGCCTATCTCTCACGTATTCCTACGACAGTCAAAACCGCCTGAGCCTGGTGACGAACCCGGACCTATCGACACTGACGTTCGCGTACGACAGCCACTCCCTAATCACATCGGTGACGGATTCCAACGGAAAGATTCTTGAGTCCCATACCTACGACAGCAGCGGGCGCGGATTGACTTCGTCGCGGGCCAATGGCGTCGAAGCTCTCACCCTCACGTACCCCCAATGATCGCTCTCTGTTGCGGAATCACGGGAATTGAAACGGTAGTCACTGCTTTGGTCTCGGCAATAGCCCACGGAGGGTCAAGCCATGCGCGTAGCGTATAGATCAGTTTTATCCCTGACGATCTTTAGCTTGATTGCATTGATCGCGCAATCTCCAGCAGCCGCACAGAGCTGGGCTAACGGCTGCCAGTACCGCCGGGCCATTACCATTGACCACACCAAGGTTCCCAACACGGACCAGGCGAATTTTCCCGTGCTGATCTCTGGAACGTATTCATACCTGGCGACTACTGCGAATGGCGGTGGTGTGACGAACGCAAACGGCTATGACATTCTATTCGCGTCGGACGCGAACGGAGCGAATCCTCTCTCCTTCGAACTGGAAAGCTACAATCCTTCAACTGGCGCAACCGCTTATTGGGTGAAACTTTCCACGCTCTCTCACACAACGGACACCGTTTTCTACATGTTCTACGGAAACTCTTCTATTTCGACGAACCAGTCCAATAGCGCGGCAGTGTGGGATTCCAATTACAAAGGAGTTTGGCATCTTCCAAACGGCACGACCCTGACTGCGAATGATTCGACCAGCAACGGCAACAACGGGACGATAACGGGCGCGACTTCGACCAGCGGAGAAATAGACGGTGCAGCAAGTCTCAGCGGTTCCGGTCAGTACATCAACGTCGGGAATAGTTCCAGTCTCCAGATCACGGGAAGCACTTTGACAATCGAGGCTTGGCTGAAGACCTCAGAATCAAATCCTTCTCAATGGGAACGAATCATCGCCAAAGAGGTCTCGGGTAACAATGATCCGTACATGGTGTACGGCATTTGGCGAACTGCGGGAAGCAATCTCCTTAATTTTGGAATAGCAACAGGAGGGGCAGGCACTCTTGGTGGAGTGACATCCGTATCTTCCATGCCGATGGGACCATGGACCCATGTCGTAGGAACGTACGATGGCTCGACACTCAAAATGTATCTCAATGGAAGTTTGGACAGCCAGGCCTCGAAGACTGGCAACATTACTACGACGAGCCAGAATGTGGTCCTGGGCGGGGATACGACGGTCAATGGGGAGTATTTCAACGGCGGCATGGATGAGGTGCGCATATCCAATTCTGCCCGCTCTGCTGACTGGATCGCGACGGAATACGCAAACCAGAGTTCACCTTCCACGTTTTATTCGGTTGGTTCCGTGGCCCAGGGAACCATAACCGTTTCCATCACGGGGTTATTGCCGAGCACGGTTAATCTCGGAGACACCGTCACCATGCAAGGCCAGAACTTCGGCGACACGCAAGGCAACAACACAGTTTCCCTGAACGGCACGACCTTGGTCCCTCAAAGCTGGAGTGATACACAGATTGTGGTCAATGTGCCTGTTGGAGGATCGACGGGATATTTTTCTGTAACCGCCAATAGCCAAACGGCGGTAAGCCCAATACTTTTCGTCAGACCTTTAACATCTGGTTGGTCCGACGGAGATGTGGGAAGCGTCGGGTTGGCCGGGAGCGCCAGCTATGCGAATGGGACCTTTACTGTGCAGGGGTCGGGGCAGGGGGTCGTCGGGGGGTACCCCTATGACGCGTTCCACTTTCTGTATCGAACCCTTTCTGGCGACGGGACGATTGTTGCACGCATAGTCAGTTTGCCGCAGGGTGCGAGTGCCGGAGTGATGATTCGCGAGACGTTGGATCAGTCATCGACACACGGATACACGTCAGGATACTCGGGACGAGCTTATTTCAACTACCGGACATCCACTGGAGGTGCAAACTCATACGACTACAATGACGGAAATACACTGCCTGTCTGGGTGAAATTGGTCCGAACTGGAAATACGTTCAAGTCCTATTGGTCGCCAGACGGGGACGGTTGGTTTCAGGTGGGGACGACTCAAACGATTACGATGGCCCAGAGCGTTTACATTGGCCTAGCCGTCGCCAACAATTCAGCTCTAGCCACCGTTACGTTTGACGGTGTCTCCATAAGTTCAACAGCGTCCGCCGCGCCGACCATCACGAGCACGTCTGCGACAACCGGATCAGTCGGGAGCCAAGTGCTCATCAACGGGTCTGGTTTCGGGGCCTCACAGAATGGGAGCTTAGCAACACTCAACGATGTACCGGTCACAGTCAACTCGTGGACCAATACTTCTATCGTCATTACGATTCCCTCCGGAGCGACCTCGGGGCCGCTGCTCGTTTCGGTACAGCCCAGCATGAATGACAGCAACTCTGTGGATTTTACGGTGACTACGCAACCTTTGCCGACCCCCTGGCTGGATCAGGATGTGGGCTTGGTGGGAATCGCCGGCACTGCTGGATATGCGAGCGGATCGTTTACGGTGAATGGCGCGGGACAGGGGACCCCTAGCCCATATACCTCGGACTCGTTCCATTTTGTGTATCAGCCCTTGTCCGGCGACGGGACAATTGTAGCGCGCGTGGTCAGTTTGCCGCAGGGTGTGAGTGCCGGAGTGATGATTCGCGAGACGTTGGATCAATCTTCGACGCACGGATACACGTCGGGTCATTCGGGACGAGTCTATTTCGACTATCGGACATCGACCGGAAGTGCAAACTCCTACGACTACAACGGAGGAAAACCGCTGCCTGTCTGGGTAAAGCTGGTCCGGACCGGAAATTCGTTTAACTCCTATTGGTCGCCGGACGGGGAGAGTTGGTATCAGGTGGGGACGACCCAAACGATCACTATGGCCCAGAGTGTTTACATTGGCCTAGCCGTTGCCAGCGGAAACTCTTCATCTCTAGCCACCGCTACGTTTGACAGTGTCTCCATAAGTTCAACAGCGTCCGCCGCGCCGACCATCACGAGCACGTCTGCGACAACCGGAACAGTCGGGAGCCAAGTGCTCATCAACGGGTCTGGTTTCGGGGCCTCACAGAATGGGAGCTTAGCAACACTCAACGATGTACCGGTCACAGTCAACTCGTGGACCAATACTTCTATCGTCATTACGATTCCCTCCGGAGCGACCTCGGGGCCACTGCTCGTTTCGGTACAGCCCAGCATGAATGACAGCAACTCTGTGGATTTTACGGTGACTACGCAACCTTTGCCGACCCCCTGGCTCGATCAGGATGTGGGCTTGGTAGGAATCGCCGGTACTGCGGGATATGCGAGCGGAACATTTACGGTGAATGGCGCGGGACAGGGGACCCAGAGCTCGAATACCGCTGACGCGTTCCATTTTGTATATCAGCCCTTGTCCGGTGATGGGACGATTGTGGCGCGAGTGGTCAGCGCAGCTACATCCACGATGGCTGGGGTAATGATTCGCGAGACTCTGGATCAGTCCTCGACTTATGGGTATACGATCCTCAACGGGGGAACTCCTCATTTCTATTGGCGCACAACTACCGGGGGAACTAACGCTGACGACAATATAAGCGGCGAGTCTGCGCCCTACTGGATGAAAATCGTGCGGACGGGGAATTCGCTTAACGCGTACGCATCGCCCGATGGGATCGCATGGACGCAGATAGGCAGCACCCAAACCATCAGCATGGCACAAAACGTGTATGCAGGGCTGGGTGTCGCCAGCGGCACCACTTCCGCTCTTGCGACCGCCACGTTCGACCATGTTTCCTTCAGCGTTGGCACTTCTCCATTTGTCACTGGTGTTTCACCGGTCCTGGGACCGATTAGCACCAGCGTGACCATCACAGGCTCGAACTTCGGAGCCACGCAGGGCAACAGCACAGTGAGCTTCAGTGGCGTGCTGGCGACCTCGATCACGAGCTGGAGCAGCTCACAGATCGTGGCTACCGTGCCCGGCACGGCCCCATCAGGGCCAGGGCTCGTTACAGCCACGGTGAATTCAATTTCCAGCCCGTCCAACATCACGTTTGATGTGATTGAGCCGACGATCAGTAGCTTCACGCCCCCTGCCGCTTCCGTTGGAGGGATCGTAACGATGAGTGGCTCCGGTTTTGGTTCAAGCCAGGGTAATAGCACGGTCCAAATCAATGGCGTGGTGGCGAGTACAAGGTCCTGGAGCGACGCCAGCGTCACGCTCGTCGTTCCTCCGGGCGCGACCAGCGGACCCGTGACGGTTACCGAGGATGCCGTTACAAGCAACGGTGTGCAGTTCACTGTCCTCGAACCACTCGCGGTCACCGGCGTTTCTCCGAGTAGTGGCCCGGTCGGTACGACCGTAACCATCTCTGGCGCTGGATTCGGTTCGACACAGAGCAGCAGCACCCTGAGCTTTTATGGTGTAGCCGCCACAAACATACACAGTTGGAGCGATACGCAGATTGTGGCTACCTTCCCTTCAGCGGCGTCCACTGGCCCGGCTATGGTGAGAGTAGCTTCTTCAACTGTCGTGGGGCCGACGTTCACCCTCACTACTTCCGTACAAATAACGGACTCGCTCGGCAATCCAACGACCTACAATTCTCAGCAGACGGGAGGGATGTGGGTGGCTTCCAGCTCGCAGGGGTCGGGTTGTTCAAGTTGCACGATGCGCGGAACGATCAGTAACAGCTACGACAGCCTGGGAAACGTTCTAACGAAAACGGACGAGAACGGACACACGACCACTTACACCTATGATTCGAATGGAAACGTCCTGACGGTGACCGTTCCGATCACTTCGAGCACGTCGGCCACAACCACGTACACGTACAACAGTTTTGGCGAAGTTCTGACCACGACCGATCCGCTCGGAAACGTGACGACGAACACCTACGACTCCAACGGAAACTTGCTGACGGTCACGACACCCGTGCCCAGTAGCGGCGTGGCGGCGAGCGTCACACATTTTGCCTACAATTCCCTAGGCGAACTGACGCAGATCACCGACCCGCTCGGGAATCTCACGAAGCTTACCTACACTACGGCAGGGTTGATCGCCACTGTTACGGATGCGCAGAACAACGTGACAACTTACGGATACGATTCGCACGGCAACCGCACGTCGGTCACGGACGCAATGAGCAACCAAACCACGTTCGCCTTTGACACCGGAGATCGGCTGAAGACCATCACGTATCCCGGTGGATCGATCACCACGACGTTCGCGTACGACTATCGCGGCCGGCGAACTTCCGTGACGGACCAGAACGGGAAGACGACCACGTACGCCTATGACGATGCGGACCGGCTGACTTCGGTGAAGGACGCCGCGAACAACGTGACGACCTACGGCTACGACGCAGAAAACAATCTGACGAGCATTGAGGACGCCAACAGCCACACGACCTCGTTTACTTATGATGCTTTCGGGCGAGTTACGAAAACTACGTTTCCGTCGGGCTATGTAGAGACTTACGGCTATGATGCGGTTGGAAATCTGACTGGCAAAACGGACAGGAAAAACCAGCAGATTACCTACACCTTCGACCAGTTGAATCGGCTGACGGCGAAGACGTATCCTGATAGCACGGCCGTGAATTACACGTACGATAACGACAGCCGTTTGACGCAGGTGACCGATCCCACGGGCACGTACCAGTTCACGTTTGACAACATGGGGCGGCTCACCGGGGCGACGACCAACTACGCGTTTCTAACTTCGCGCAACTTCACGACAAGCTATTCCTACGATGCCGCTTCGAACCGCACTGGATTCACCGATCCAGAGAGCGGAGCGACCAGCTACGCGTATGACACGCTGAACCGTTTGCAAACGCTGACGCCGCCGAGCGCATTCAGCGGGACGGGCAACTTCGGCTTCACTTATGACGCGCTTAGCCGCCGCACGCAGATGACGCGACCGAACAGTTTGAAGTCGGTCTATGCCTATGACTCTCTGTCGCGGCTGCTGAGTGTGCTGCACCAGAGCGGTTCGACGACTCTCGACGGCGCGGCCTATGGCGTGGATAACGCTGGAAACCGCACGTCGAAGACGGATGAGTTGGCGAACGTGACGTCGAATTACACGTACGATCCAATTTATGAATTGACGCAGGTAACGCAATCCACGAGCACGACGGAAAGCTACAGCTATGACGCGGTCGGCAACCGCCTGTCGTCGCTGGGCGTTTCGTCTTACACGAACAATTCCTCGAACGAGTTGACCGCGACCTCAAGCACGTCATACACCTACGACAACAACGGCAACACGCTGACGAAGGAAGTGGGGTCAAACACCACGAGCTATGCGTGGGACTTCGAAAACCGCCTCACGAGTGTGACATTGCCAGGAACCGGCGGCACGGTCAGCTTCAAATACGATCCGCTTGGCAGAAGAATCTACAAGTCCTCAAGCGCAGGCACTTCGATCTATGCCTATGACGGCGACAACCTCATAGAAGAGACGAACGTGTCCGGGACAGTTATTGCCCGTTACTCACAAAACGCGAATGTGATGGATGAGCCGCTGGCTATGCTGCGAGGCGGCACGACCAGCTATTACAACGCGGACGGCTTGAACAGCATTACGTCTCTGTCGAACGGAACGGGCTCGCTGATCCAAACCTACGGCTATGACTCGTTTGGAAGGCAGACAAGTTCCTCCGGCTCGCTCACGAACCCATTTCTATACACCGCCCGCGAGTTTGATGCTGAAACAAGTCTCTACTTTTACCGGGCGCGTTATTATGACCAAACTCTAGGCCGTTTTCTGAGCGAAGACCCAATCGGCTTTTCAAATGACACCTACAATCTTTATAACTACGTGTCCGGCGATCCGGTCGATTTCAACGACCCGTCCGGAAACAAAAAAATTCACGGCAACTGGTGTGGACCCAACTGGACAGGCGGTCAAGTAGAACCCTTTATTCCATCAAATGACAAGGACGGCTATTACAAAGACCCGCGCGACTATGTAGACAAGGTTTGCAGTTTCCACGACAAGTGCTACGCCAAGTGTCGGGACAAACATCCGTGCTCTCCGTTGGGTCGGAGTCTCTGCTCTAGGAAGTGCGACTTCTTCCTCGTCGGGAGACTCGTCGGCAACCCGAAGGATGCGGTCACCCCGGTGGCATATCTGATTGGCGCTGGGATCGCGTTGAACCTTGTACCGCTTCCGGGACCAAATGGAGGCGCGGAGCCGTACAACAATCCGAGCAAAGGGGGCGGGGCAAAATGCTGCAGCCAGCCGCCTCCTGCTGGCGCAGGCTCTCGTTGAGGGCAGCGTGCCGGACCTGCAACAGAACCGACTCTTTAAGCCGCCAGCAGCTCTAACAGCGGGACTGCTTCTCCTATCCCTTACGTGCGTCTTGAGTGGCGCTAGCTCTTCTGACCAAATCAGATCGGTCGCCATATCCCCGGACGGCAAGCTCGTTGCTCTGGACTTCCACAACGGCAACAGTTCGTTTATTTACAAGATTGCGGTCGACACAGGCGTGGCGACACGATTGACAGACACGAAGGACGGAGAAGAATCAAGCCCAGCTTTCTCCCCGGACGGCAAGCACATCGCATATGCTTACCAGCCGAGCGATCACAGACGCTCCAGGATTATCATCGTCAATGTCGACGGATCAGAACCACATCAGTGGTCGCCCTCAACAGTGAGCGATTTCTCACCGGTTTTTTCGCCAGACGGGAAGACCATTATCTTCTCTCGGTCTGGATACAAGGGCGCTGAGTCCCCGATCGCACAGACCCATCCTCACGCGTGGGACTTCTATGCGAGTAATTTGGACGGCACAAACTTACGTCAACTCACCAACGAGAACTTTTACATGGCCTCCCCCGCCTCCGTGTCCCCTGACGGGAAGAGGATGGTGGTCGTGACGGAGAGTCTATACAGTAATCGGCAGATCTGCATTTACTCTCTGGATGGCTCGGGACCGCCAGCACAGTCACTCCGCCCTCACGTGCCAAAAGAAGCTGACCACAAAAACCCGATACTGAACTACCCGAACTTCATGCCGGATGGAAAGAACATCCTTTTCATGGCTGCGAGTAACGGCAAGCACGGCTACGACTATGACATCTACCGGATCGACCTCGGCACGAAAACACTCGAAAGGCTCACGAACGGGAACGGCTATGCGACCAACCTCAGAGTCTCAATAGATGGGAAGACAGCGGTATTCCTGAAATGGCGCTCCGACCGGCACGCAACCCCGGTCAAGAGCGAGCCCTATGTGCTCGATATTGAAAGTCACAGGCTCACACCGCTCCAGATCAGTGGCCTGAATTGATGTGGCCGGACCCTACAGCCGCGATCGCGAATCCCCCCAAAGAGGGCCCGAGGGCGCGGCCCGCAGTCAGATTGATCGTTGTGGGGGTTTGTGAGGGACTTGTCAGTGGGCGGCGGTTACCGCCGAGCGGGCGGGGAGCGCGGTGCCTGCGGCACCGGGATGGGGTATGACACGTCACCCCTAAAAGGGTGCTGCACAGCAACTTTGGTTGCTGTATAGGAACCATCAAGAAATCAGCGACTTACAAAATCTCCGGCGCTCTACAGCGCCGCGAAGTTCCCATACGGGAACTTGTTGATTACAATGGGAACGAATTGACCAAGGTTGTGGGCTCAAACACGACAAGCAATGCATGGGACTACGAAAACCGGCTAACCAGTGTCACGCTGCCAGGTACGGGCGGCACGGTTACCTTCAAATATGACCCGTTCGGACGGCGCATCTACAAATCGTCGTCTTCTGCGACGAGCATCTACGCCTATGACGGCGACAACCTCATCGAAGAAACTAATGCGTCAGGTGCCGTCCTGGCCCGCTACGAGGACACGCAGAATATTGACGAACCCCTTGCCATGCTGCGCAGCAGCACAACCAGCTACTTCCATGCCGATGGCTTGGGCTCGGTCACATCATTGAGCAACGCGGCCGGCTCGATTGCCAACACTTATACATACGATTCCTTCGGCAAACTAGCTGCCTCCACAGGCTCGCTCGTGAATCCGTTCCAGTACACCGGCCGCGAATCGGACGCCGAAACTGGGCTGTATTACTACCGCGCCAGATACTACGATCAGAATGTCGGAAGATTCCTTGGCGAAGATCCAAGCGGCTTTAATGATGGCGTGAATTTCTATCGCTACGTTCACAACGATCCAATCGATAACACCGATCCCCTCGGCCTCACGACGTATAAGGGATTTCCGGCTGACAAGGAAGCGGACCTGAGAAATGCCGTGAACGAAGCCCTTAAGAGACTGCGAGAGACTTGTGATGGTCCAAGTTGTGCTGGGAAGGATGGCAAGAAGATAGCGAATATCATTGAGGACGCGACGTTCGTGTACCAGGCGAAATCTAAACTCTGCGGCCATACGGGACCCGTAACCTTCCTGCAGTTGCGGCATACATTTGCTCTCGGCCCTGCTGCATTCACTCCTAGCTGCTGCTCTCTTGCATCCACGCTGGTGCACGAAGTAGTTCACGGCATGACCCACTTGTCCGATAAGAAGCCGGACCAGGTTGAAAAGGACTGCTTCGGATGTACAGTCCCGGAGTAACTATGAAAACCCTTCAACGGCTACAATTCGTGCTCATCCCAGCGTTGGTTTTCTGCGCGTCTTTGGCGGCGAAGTGTCCTACTGGGAGCGTCACCGTTCATGGCAGAGTGGAGAATCTTCCATCTACGGTTACAGGGGCGGAAGCGACCGTTCTCGTGGAAACACCAAAGGGCACAGTTTCGAGAAGCGCCTCAGTGTCCAACGGAGAGTTCACAGTTGAGGTGCCGTTCTCCACGTACAGTTCGACGGTGCTGGGCGGAGACCACTGCAACACCGTGCCCAAGTCCGTGGAAGTCAAGATAGTGGCGGCGGGCAAGGTTTATGTTCAGAAGAGGCTCGATTTCAAAGACAACTTTGAGGCGACTAACTCTTACCTGTACCGGCTGAAGAGAGAGCTATCCCTGGATGTGCCGAAGGAAGGCGCGGACGGCACCAAGTGATTTTGGTCCTCCCTGCATCCGGGATCCCACGGGCCGATGGTTCGCGTTAAGCCGAGCGCCGGGGAGCGCCGGAAGAGCCATGCCTTCGGCATGGGGAGGAGGGGTTCCGTATCCGTCTCTTCCGATTCAAGCATTGGTCGATTGCATTGAGTTCCGAACTTTGCTACCCATTCAGATAACGTCAACAACCGATTCACATGATCCGAACACGCCACATACAAACGGAGTCGCGGTTGACCTCCACTATGACAACCCAGCCGCCACAAAAAGCATTCTGTGCGCTGCCGCTCGTTGTGGAGCTGGATTCGGGCTTGATGAGAAAGAACATCCGTCAGGCCCCAATGTCGTGGCGCACATCCATTTGCAGATCCCTCCTGGCAAGAAGGGAGGACACGGTGACCTTCCGCCAGCGAACTGTCATGACTGTGAGCGGTAACCATGTGGGAAAACCATAGATGATCGGACTACGCGCCATACTCGGATCGATGTTTTTGATAGCGGCCACGTTTTTGGGACAGGCAGGTTCGCCCTCGCCTGTGCCAGCCAGAGCTACCGAGGAAACAGCTCCCTGTAAATTGGATTCCTTGCGTCCAGATATCCAGAGTCATCTCAAGGGAAACTTTGGCACGTGGAAGGTTCAGGAAGCCGAAACTCTAAGCGAGCACGCCCGGAAGACTTGGGAGGGGAAAAAACCAATGGCATGTCCCGGAATCGCCGTAGGACTATTCCAGAACGCGAAGGCCCCCTCCTACGCCGTGTTGCTTGTCCCGATTGACCACCCGGACGCTGGGTACAGGTTCCTGGTCTTCAGCCGCAAAACTGGACAGTCATCCTACGAAGCGACGGTTGTCGAGCAGTCCGATGACCACGGAGCTTCCAATTACTTCATCCGGAAAGTCCCCATCAGTAAGTTCTTCAACGAAGAGTCCAAGAGGAGATTTGAGGTGCAGGTTACAGAGGCGATCTTGATGGTGGATTCGGCTGAGCAGGAATACGAAGCTGACATCTACTTTTGGTCGAAAGGCCGCTTTCAGCAGCAGCCTGTAGACGAATAGCCACTCGCTGGGCGGTTGCCGGGGCGCGGCTGACAGCGCGGCGCTGACGCGCCGGGGTTGCGTATGACTCATCGATGGCTCCAGCCCAAAGACAAGCCGAACCGACTAGCCCTCCGCTCGGTCCAGGGTTAAAATGCGCCCGGGAGGAAATGAACATGACCAGCTTACCTCGTCCCGGGGCCCTCGGTTATGACGCCATGCGCGACCTACATTGGTCGCCCCAAGAAAAAGCCGTCGCCCGGAAAGCGTTCGACCGAGCACTCCAGCGCGAACTGGAAGCGGTCATGGTCGAGGCCAAGAAGCAGGCTGCAAAGATCCGACAACCCTCAGAGCTCTGGGAGCTGGAACGCTATTTGACGCAGCGCCGCACGCAGATCGACCGCCAGTACGAGTACAAGTACTCGGTTCTGATTCTCGTTTTCGGCAATCTCACGCGGCAAGGAATGCTCAGCGAACAAGAGCTAGAGGGCTTGAGCCAAGACAAGCTCGACGCGATTCGCCGGTATGCAGAACTTTGAGTATTCGGTACGGTTGAAACGAAACTAGGATCTGGGTCCGATTTCTCGATCACGAAAACTTGGTATCTGGCGCGGTAGTGCAATGCATTTGACGAACCGAACGAGATGTTCAAAAGCAGGGTCCTATTGGGATCGGGAGTAAACTCAGCACGAGATAGATTACGGCCCCAATCGTGAACATTTTAGCCAAGCTCGCTCGTGAAGCTAGGTGACCTCTCTTTCTTGCAGTCAGAGCCACCAACCCCAAAAATCCTGCCAAGAAACACGCGCCGAGCAGCGCACTCACAGCTGCAACGACGTGTGCGTGATTGTCCGCAAAGAAGGCCCCACGACAAATGCTAACTACGTGCCAGCCGAGGGCCAGGGGAACGCCCTGAAGAATCCCGCACCCGGACATGACCGTAAACACGAAGGTGTTCACCAACGTGACGCAAACAACGACCACCAGCAGTTGTGTTTTAATCAAATTCTGCCCCTACCAAGGTCTGACGGGAAGCGGCGTACCCCATCCAGGCACCTTTACCGGCGGCGTCGGAAGTGGAAGCCCTGCTGCCCCGATTGCGCCGCTAGTATAAGCATTACTGTTCGTCGAAGTACTGTGATACGGGATGTTTGAGTTATTCACTCGCCGGTTGAAATCGTCCAATTTTCCTACTACGCACTTACAGTCGGACTTGTCATCGAGTAGAGTTTGAGATTGGGCGTTGGGGTCATAGTCAGGATTCAGTTTCGGATCCTTAACATAAGGCCCACCGAGCGCCTCCATATTGGGCGTCCACCAACTCCCCCCAGATCCTGGTCCAGCCCTGAAGAACAGAGGCGATGGGGGTCCCCCAGTATTGTTTGAAACGACTAGAAATGCGTGATAACCACCAGTGACACCTAGGAATTTCACCGGAGAATAAAGAATCTGCACCTTGCAAAGTCCGCTTGGGTCATTAGCTTCGGTTGGACTGTTCCCTACGTACGGATAAAAATTAGCGCTGGTGAGAAAGTGGGTTGGATCCTCACCAAGAAATCTTCCCGCACTTTGGTCGTAGTATCTGGCGCGGTAATAAGACTGGGCAGCTTGTGGGTCAATCTCATGGGCGGCGAGGGCTTTGCAAATCTCGTGAGGGTTTTGCATGAACTTTACTCTCACACGCAAAACCGGCGTCCGCGGCACCCGAAACTGACCTGGAATTTTCGTCTGTGCCATCTGCCTTGTGGGCGGCACACTCAAGCGACTGGTCCCGAACGTAGCGCTTCCGATCTTCGACGCATTCGCATTAGCTGCAATGCCCCTAAGGCGAGGCCAACCAAAGCGCCCGCCACTGCGCCTACAACGCCGGCAACTGCCAGTTGGGCAGTAGAGACATAGGGTCTAGGGGCAGCGTAGACCACAACGCCGAAAAAAGGTCCCACCAACATTAGAGTCACCGCCCAATATATGACTAAACGTTTAGTCGGCATCGTCTGAGTGAAAATGGCCCCAAAGCCAGATCCTATGCACGCGCCCCAGATCAAGCCAATAATGAGCCCGACCCTGCCCCCCGCATGCCCGCCAATGAAAAGGGCGGCAAAGCCAACTCCGACAGTCCAAAAGACTCTTTTCATAATCCCACAACCTCCGAAATCGCGAGCACCAAGAACAAAGAGTCGTATGCACCTTCACTTCAGAATCGCTGGGGGACTCCGGTGTAATTTCGGTCCCTCGGAACAGTCCAAGTGAAATGCCTCACTGACCGCAATACCTCTTCGCTTGGAAATTCAAAATTTCGAATAGCGTGGCCACGGCTCAGGAAGAGGATTCTGAGGTGCCGTCCAAGTCTGATCCCTCCACGGATCGCAGTACACAATGGGATCATTCGGATCACTACTCTTGGCCCTTACGATTGTGTGAAAGCCGGCCCACCACGCGACCGGCGAGAAGTCCCAGTTGGCATCGAATGGTTTTATTGCGTTTCCGTTGTCCAAGCATCCTACAGCTCTATAAGCTTGGTCCTTACAGCCGATATACTTCGAACCTGTAAACAATCCGATGAGCGATTGGTTAGAGTTTTGGTCATTGAGACCTCCATTCCACATGCCGTCCCCCGGCCGTCGGACTCCGCCATTTGCCATATCTTTCACACACGAATGGCAGATCTGTCGAATCCGCTGAACATCCTGCGGACTCAGGCCTGTTGGATCCGCCATCTGAATAGGCCTGTTCAGAACATAGCTATAGAAATCTACGCCGCTAATAAATCCCAGAAGGTCTTCGGAGATGAACTTGCCAGCCTGCGGGTCGTAGTATCTGGCGCGGTAGTACGATGTTTCTATTGAGTTAGTGCTTGCGGACGAATCGTCGCAACGGGGACGGGCGGTGACTTGGTCCATGTATTCGACTCTAAACCCGGACCCTTACAAACCAAAGGGTCCGGCACCCACTCTGTGCCCTGCGGTCAAGGGCCTGCCACCCGCCTAAGTCAAAGCTAGGGAGCAGGTGGTTTACGCCAATTGCGCCAGGCGTCTGCAGACAGGTAGATGACCTCCTTCATTTCGTTGTCCTCTACGGACAACTGAATCACAAGTTTCTCAGGTTCGACGCGCCACACCTTTACTGGCGAGGTCTCGTTATCGATGACATACGTCGATTTCCCATAATGGTCATCTATTGACGCCTTGATATCGCCCACAGATACCGACTTATCGTAATGCGCCACGATCCCAAGTACGGCACCATTCTCGATATCAATGTTTATGTTGTGTGGATATATAGCGGTCGTCTCCGGGCGTAACTCCTGCCAGACCTGAGAGCAATCCGACCCCTTACATCCAATTAGTTTGGAGTTTGGCAAAACAACATATGGACCGCTAGCATGTTTGGCGACTGCCCCACCTAAGGCCAAACCTATCGCGAAGATTAGTGTGATGAATATTTTCATGGATTTTGCACCTTGCAATAAGTTTCGCACGATTTATTTATCTGATCGGGGGCATACTTCTTGATCAGATTGCACTGACACAAGCACACGTCACGAGGCTTAGCATCTTTCTTAAAGCAGACCATGCAGGTATCGATGAAATCTTGCCAGCTGCCATCGGGTAGATACACCGCGTGACAAGCACACCTTTCCTTTTGTGTTGGGTTTTTCTGACATCTCAAATGATAGTCAGTGACGGAATCAAATTGCGGACACGTGCCGAAAGGGTCCTTTAATCTGGCGGGGTTATTCGACACGTAGGAATAGAAGTTAAACTGTTTTGCATTGAACGAAATTGGGTCCTCGCTAACGAACCTCCCGACGTTCGGATCGTAGTATCTGGCGCGGTTGGAATACAGGCCGGTTTCTGTGTGCAGCACGCAACCCTCAGGAGATGTCACCTGACAGCGGGAATCCTAGGTCTCCCTCCTTGCCAGAGCCTTCCCATTGGATATGTTTTCCGGTTTTCCCATGAGCGTTAAGTTCCACGCCGATAAATTTAATTGCCAGCTGGATGGCTTGAAAACCGTCGACCCCAACGATTGAGCGAATTCTTTCATTGCCGAGCCCCTTGATTAGCACGGGACACGCATAATCTTCGCCGCCTTGGAGTTTCCTTGGCATCCCAAGGAGCACTTCGACTTCTTTTCTCTTTCCGTCATCAACCACACACAACCTTCGGGTTGCCACAATCTCGCCCAGGTCATCTACGAACATGTCTGCTGTTTCCCTTCATCTTACTCGTCTACAAGCGGACCCGGCTCACGACCTGCTCTACAATTCGCGTAACGCTGCATCGCGCTTGCATAGCACCGCGCCCGGGCACCCGAGCTAGGAAGTGTCCGACACAGGCTAACGTCATTCTCATATTGAACCCAACAGCTATCTTCGTTGTTGTTCAGGCATTCTACAGTGCCAACGATAGCGCCAATTGCGGAACCTAGGAAGGCACCGACCCGCGACCCTAGCCATGCGCCTCCCGCAGCTCCCTCTGCCGCGCCAACAGCTCCACCAGCTAACGTACCCCCACCTGGCAGAGCGAGCGTGCCCGCGGCACCACCACCCACTGCACCTGCCAACCCGCCACTCACGCCTCCGACGATTGCCCCTCCTACTGTACCGATTGCAGCGCCCTGAGCGATCCGTGTCAGAATGTTGCAGCCACAAGTCGCGGGTGACAATCCACTCCAATCCACCAAGCTTGTCGGACGATTGCGCACGTACCTGTAGAAGTCGACTCCTGTCTTAAACCGAATGGGGTCTTCGCTGAGGAACCTTCCTGCGTTCTGGTCGTAGTATCTGGCGCGATAGTATGATGCCTGTGGATATTCCGGGACCGTTTCCACTGGCCTGCTCACTGCTTTGGAGGTTGTGCAGGCATCACGCAACGATGTTTGCTGGCTCATCGTAAGCATCACCTCTATTTTACGTTGTGGGTAGCTGACCCTTGAAAAATTCGCGAACAGTGTGCCCGGTATGGCTCTTCTGATGGAACGTTACTTTGCATCTTGCGAAGTGGCGGTTTCCACTTGTAGCTCTGGTTTGACTTGGGGCTTTAAGGTCTGGTTGCTGTCTGAGTCCAACCGAGCACCAGGGTGAGTGGCCTCGTGGACCTCCTTCAGCTTTCGTATCGAAACGTGCGTGTATATCTGCGTGGTGTCGAGCCGCACGTGGCCCAACATCGCCTGGATGTAGCGGATGTCCGCGCCGCCTTCGAGCATCAGTGTTGCCATCGTATGGCGGAAGATGTGGCACGCGCCGTTCTTGCCGATCGACGCAGATTTCACGTATTGGCGAGCAAGCCAGCTCAGGTAGTTCGGGGTGAATTGGGCACCGTTCGAGGTAAGGAATACGATCCCGTTATCTGGTTTCCTCACGATTTCCGGTCTTAAGGTATTCAGATATATATCCAGCCAGGCCAAAGCCCTTTCACCGATCGGCACAACCCGGTCCCTCTTGCCCTTTCCTTCTCGAACAGTTACCAGGCCGTGTTTTTGATCCACATCGTAAAGCTTCAAATGCAGGAGTTCCATACGGCGCAGTCCGCTAGAGTAAAGAATTTCAAGCATCGCACGATCACGGATGCCAAGTGGCTCCCCAACATTGGGCTGACTCAGAACACGCTCAGCTTCATCTTTGTTCAAGACGTTCGGTAGCTTGTATCCGACTCGCGGGAGTTCCAACTCGGAAGCCGGGTCTCGCGAAATGTACCTTCGATGAGTCAACCACTTGAACCAAACTTTCAGTGGGGCAAGCCGGGAGTGCTGGCTGGCAACCGCTAATGGCTGCCCGTCTATTTTCCGGTACTGGAATAAAAATCTTTGATAACCTTCGAGAGATGTTCGCGTGACTTGTGTCGGCGCGGTGATTCGACTTCTCCTGCACCACGAAAGAAACATCTCCATGTAAACGCGACGAACTCTGAGAGTGCTCTCGCTGAAACCCTTCACGGCAAGATGTTGTAGATACTTATCCAGAAGTAGGGCAAGAGATTTTCCGCGTGATTTGTTTAGTCTAGGATGTGCTCGTCTGGTCCCGCGGTCTTGCTGAACATTCTTCGCTATGTTTTTTTCATGGTGCCTCCTGAGTTTGTCATCTTGCCACGTAGGGCAAGCGAGTTTCGACTAGGGAACAGGAAGGGAACAACAAGCCCCGAATACCATGCAAAACGGTGATACAAGACGCAAGAAAGAGCCAGTAGAATCAACAACATAGGATTTCCGGAGCAATCGGCAGGTCGTGGGTTCAACTCCCACTCTCGGCTCCACTTCTTTCTTAACCTGCTTCTTTCCAACTAGTGAATGTTCCGGTTTTCGATAGCCACTAAAAATTTGAGAACAGAGGGAAAAACAACTCCGCGGCCTTCTCTACCGCGTGCTTTTACGATTCGGACCTCATCCGAGCTTTGATCTTCCAACGCAATCTTTCGGCACGCTCAAACACCGTCAGCCGTGTCGATTGGCGACGCCGGTCTTGTGTTCGACTGTCCCACTCTTCCGAGGCCGGCCGTTTGCGCGTATCGGGCCCGTTTCATGCGTTCGGAGAATTACCTGGCCCGGAGCGGCAGCTTCCGCTTGTGCTCTCATCTCAGGCAGACGCGCTATCGGCTGAGTAGCCGCTCTGGCGGTCGAATTGCGCACCACAAGTTCGGGCTCAATCTGTATCTCCGGCACGCAGTCTTCGCGACCCTCGATCCGGTTGAGTAAAATCCGCGCGGCTGTCTCTCCCATCTTCTGGAGCGGCTGACGCACGGTCGTGAGGCTTGGGCTGTTATGAACGGCAAATTGGATATCGTCGAATCCCACCACTGAGATGTCCTCGGGGACTCGTAGCCCCGCTTCCTGAAAGGCTTGGATGGAGCCGATCGCCGAGATGTCGTTATAGGCGAAGAGCGCCGTGAACGGGCGGCCACGAGCGAGCAGCTTTTTGGCGAATGGATATCCCAGACGTGGCGTGGGATCATCGCCTTCGAGCTGAATGATGAGTTCCTTCCGCATGCGGATGCAGAGTTCCTCCGCAATTTCGCAGACCGCCTTCCAACGATCTTCAGAATCCGAGCTCACGCGGGAGCCTTTCAGGAAGGCAATTTCCGTGTGACCCAACTCCGTCAAATGGTTCAGCGCCAGCCGCGCTGCGCGCCGATGATCCAGAACGACATTGGTGACGCCTTCCACGCGGCGGTGCCCGGCAATCGCAACGGTCGGCAGTGGCAGCGCGCGATTGATGGATGTGTCCACCGTAATGAGGCCTTCGACGCCGCGTTCGATGAGAATGTTCGAATACGTTTCAAGAAGCTTTGGATCGTGTCGGTGCGCAACCGTCAGATAGAAGAAGTTCTTCTGTCGCAGGTATCGTTCGATGCCACTGATGACCAGGGAGCCGTAGGGATCGCCGATCTCCTCGGCTACCACTCCAATCATATAGGTGCGTTTTACCCGCAGGTTGCGCGCGTAGAAACTGGGTATGTACTTCAGCTCGCGGGCGGCGGCCAGGATTCGCTCTTGTGTGTGTAGCGGAACAGACCGCGATGCAGCCGATTTGTTCAGCACCGCGGAGCAGGTCCCCTTGGTGAGCCCCACTCGCTCGGCTACCATTTGCAAGGTTACGTGAGAGGCCTTGTTTCCGCCTCCCTTCCTCTGCGCTTTCATTCGGCCATCGCTCCCGACACTCCATCGGAGATGGAGTTTAGAACGGCACCCAGCCGGTCCCGGACCCAGTGCGGGCATTCTACCCTAGGAAAGCCCTGCCGCACAGCGGATAGACGAAGTTTCTCGAAAAACGGCTGGAATACCGGTTATGCACCGCACAGGACATTAGAATACCGGTATTTTTCACTTGACAACGCAAGTGGGTTGCCGTTAAATCCCTCGCAAAGGGGTAGTAGAAAAATACTAATCGTGAAGAATCAAATTTGTGATGTGGGTTTCCAGGAGGTTCTTGTGAGAAGAATCAGTTTAGGGGTGTTGGTCGCTTGGTTCGTGCTGGCGTTGAGTCTTGCTCCGGCTTCATTTGCACAAAATACGAGTGGTTCCGTACGTGGCACTGTTTCAGACGAACAGGGCGCGGCCATCGCTGGCGCCAGCGTCACTATTACAAACTCGGACACCGGGGATTCGCGAACCGACAAGACCGGCAAGGAGGGCGCCTACGCGTTCCCCAGCCTTCCGGTCGGCCGCTACACTCTGAACGTGACAGGGGACGGCTTCAAAGCTTTCCAAGTAAAGGATATCGTCCTTCACGTAGATGATAGCTTGACTGTTGACGCCAGATTGAAAGTCGGAGCCAAGACCGAAACGATCGAAGTGGTCGCCGAGGCGAACCAGGTCGAACTCGCCAATGCGGATTTGAGCGGCACGATCGCAGGCGCACAGATCACCCAGTTGCCGTTGAACGGCAGGAGTTTCGCGCAATTGCTGACCCTGGTGCCGGGTGTCGCACAGGACAACGGTTTCGCGTACAACCAAAAAGGCCTTACCGGTGGCGCGGACCTCTCCATCAGTGGTGGCGCGTCCAATGCGAATACCTTCCTTGTGGATGGCGCCAATAACGTCGATATCGGATCGGGCCGCACGCTTCTTGTCTACCCTTCGATTGACTCGATTGAAGAATTCAAGGTCGAGCGCAACAGCTACGGCGCCCAATTTGGCGGAAATTCGGGAGGCCAGGTCACTCTCGTCACGAAAAGCGGCACCAACGATTTTCACGGCAGCGCCTATTGGTTCGGGCGCAACGACTACCTGAACGCCAACAATACCAATCTTAAGGCCAACAATCCGGGCGCCAAGACACCCTTGCTCCGTCGCAACGACTTCGGCTACACCGTGGGTGGTCCGGTCAAGAAGGACAAGATCTTTTTCTTCTGGTCTCAGGAATGGAATCGCCAGATTACGGGAAGAGTGAACTCGGGGCGCGTGCCCACGCCTTTGGAGAGAACCGGCGACTTTTCCGATCAAGCCAACGATCCAGCCTCTAATTCGGCGAATACAGTTGGCTGTCTGCCTGCAGCCGGACTCAGCGACCCGGGAAAGGGTGTGGGCGGCGCATTTACGGCCAGTCCAAACAATATTGCAGGCCAGACACCGGCGGGATTCATTGACGTCATCCCCGCTTCCCGCATGAGTAACGCCGGAGACGTCGTTCTGAACACCTATTTGCTGCCCACGCTTCCCCGCTTGACGAATGGGAAGCTGACTCCCAACTATGGCTGCGGAACCAACTTCTCTAAGTCATTTAGCCAGAAGAACAACTTCCGCGAAGAAAGCATCCGAGGAGATGTCAATCTTTCGAGGTCAGTCAGGCTGATGTTGAGATACGTGCAGGACAACAACACATTTGGCCCTCCCGCTACGGGGAGTTCCGGATGGGGCGCTGACTCCGGCACATCCAACCTTTCGGAAACGTGGGCCCAGCCCAGCCGCATCGCCGTGGCCCGCTTGAGCAAGATCATCGGCAGCTCTGCCGTAAACGATTTCCAATTCTCCTTCTCGGACAATCGCATCAATATCACGCCGGCGAATCAAGCGGCGGCGACGGCGCTCTCCAGCGCGTTTCCACAATTCATGCCCGCGGGGAACAAGGGATTCACTCCCGCCAATGGGCCGGGCACTTGGATTAACGCCGGAAATCTTCCCACCGTTTGGAATTTTGGGCCGTGGGCCAACGCTGAAAATCTCTACACCTTTCAGGATGACTTCTCGAAGGTCATCGGGCGTCACACGTGGAAGCTCGGCGCCCTCTACAGTAGGAACCAAAAAAACCAGGACCTATTTGACACCGAAAATGGAGTGCTCAATGGGTCCGTCGGTTTCGGCGGGTGCAAAAAGTTTGGCCCTACCGACACCGGTGAGCCCGCCTTTTGTCAGGCCCTTACCGCCAATCAGACTGGCTATGGCACGTCGGATTTGTTTCTGGCGGGTAGCGCGTTCGGGTGGGGTGAACAGGGTAACTTCTTCTCTAACCTCGGCCGCTGGGAAAACCTCGAGTGGTATGTCAACGACGACATCAAACTCAACAGCCGCCTAACCGTAAACCTGGGCATGCGCTATTCCTATCTGCCCAATCCCTATGCGGCGAACGACCAGTACACGGTATTCAACCAGGCGGCATTCAATCCCTCCCTCGGCAACGCAACCTGCAACGGTTTGTACTATTCTGCTGGCCTGTTGGCGAATCCCTGCCCGCCAGGAACGGGCGGGTTGCCGGGTCCCAACAGGGCTCTGCGGAACAACTATAACCGCGGGTTCGCGCCGCGGCTGGGCGTGGCATGGGATCCCACTGGAACGGGGAAGTGGGCGTTGCGGGCTGGTTTCGGTCAATTCTACAACCGCGATGACATCTCCTTGACGGACGGCCTTGGCGGAGCTAACCCTCCGTTTGTTGGCAACTTTAAATCAAATAACGGCAATGGTCGGTTCCTCGACAATACCAACCAACTTCCCGCCTGCACTCCGAACTGCTTTGGCATAGGGCTGGGAAATGCCTCGGTCGGTACTGAACTGGCAGCCCGGCAGCCTTATACCTTGCAGTACAATTTGACCGTGCAGCATGAGATCTGGAAAGATACCCGGATAGAAGTGGGCTACGTCGCCAGCAGGACGTATGACGCCCAAAGTAAGTACGACGCGAACGCGATCAACCCAACGGATCGGCTCGCTTTCGCACAGTCAAATGGAAGCGCAACTGGAAATTTGCTCAAGCCTTTTGATGTGATCAATTCCGGAAGTATCGGAGTTTACTCGTATCACGGCACCGCCTCCTATGACTCCCTGCAAGCGATGTTCAACACACGTCTCCAGCACGGTCTTAGTCTCGCGCTTGTTTACACGTACTCCAAAACGATCTCCGACGTGCCACTGAGGTCCAACAATGGGGGCGGCAACCTAATTCTGGACCCCTTCAATCGGGGTGCTAGTAACGGACTGGCGACCATTGACCGGCCCCACATATTCGCGGCCAACTTTATCTACGACACTCCTACCATGCACAACTGGAATAAGATCGAGCGGGAAGCCTTGGCGAATTGGGAAGTCGGTTCCATCATCAACGTTTCCAGCGGAACTCCCTACACTCCGGTCATCAATAGTTTCAATGCCGGCGGGTCGGGCGTGAACGACCTTTCCGGCATAGGTCTGGGAAATGGCTCGTATCGGCCCGACATCGTCGCCGGACAGCCCTGCCGGAACTCCAGCTTTGCTGGCTTTCAGTGGATCAACCCGAACCGGTATACCTTGAACGGCTTCAAGTTGGGAACCATCGGGAACGCGCCGGTTGGCGATTGCCTGGGGCCGGGAGTGGCCAGGGCAGACTTGTCCCTGTCGAGGTATATCCGCCTCACTGAACGGTTTAAACTGCAAATTCGCGTCGACGCCTTTAACTTGTTCAACCATCCCCAATATGGCAACCCCAACAATGGAAATACGAACGGCTTCGCCAGTATAGGCTTCAGTTCTAACAACTGCGTTGTTAACGTCGACCCGAAGTGCCCGGCTGGCAGCGGCCCGGCGTTTCTGGACGCGACAGGAACACCGACAAAGATCCTTGCGAACGCCGTTTCCATTGCCAACTCAAGCCCTAATTCGGTTGTAGGCCAGGTGACGGCCGACAATCAGCGAGACCGGCAACTTCAGGGCTCGTTAAGGCTCACCTTCTGATTGTACTGGCAACCTAATCCCTTCGGCGTCCCGCCAAGCCCGCGGAGGGCTTGGCGGGACGCTTCATTCTTACCCCGTTTCCAATCGCTTTGATCGTGTGCTGGCCGTTTAAGCCTCAAAACCCTTTGGGATACAATCAAGACATGCTCCGGACTCGCTCGCGGCGTTTTTTCTCCGTACTCTTTGCTCTCACCCTCATTCTCGCTTTCGCAGCCCCCTCGCACCCGCAAGCCCCCAGCCAGCAGCCTGGCAGCGTCCGTGTTCCTCTCCCCAAGCTCCCGACACCCGCCAAGAAGGACCGCAGCAGCTTGCCGCCCATACCCACGTTCAAAGATGTCGCCAAGGACGTCGGCCTCACCGCCGTCCACATCGCTGCTCCGGAAGCGCACTACGTGATCGACTCGACCAGCGGCGGCGCCGGACTCTTCGACTGTGATGACGATGGCCGCCTCGACGTCGTCCTGATCAACGGTTCCACCGTCGAACGCGTGCGCGCCGGCGGCGATCCGCTCGTCACGCTCTATCACCAGGAGGCTGACGGCACCTTCAAGGACATCACCAAGGAAGCAGGCTTGACGCATCGCGGCTGGGGTATGGGCGTGGCCGTGGCCGATTACGACAATGATGGCAAGCTCGATCTATTTGTGACCGGCTTCGGCGGCAGCGCCCTGTACCACGGCCTTGGCAACTGCAAGTTCGAAGACGTCACGGAAAAGGCCGGTGTCGGCGGCAGCGGCTTCATGACCGGCGCGGCCTGGGGCGACTACGATCGCGATGGCAACGTGGACTTGTTTGTCGCGCGCTATTCACACCTGGACATGAACAATCTTCCGCAATTCGGCAGCAACAAGTTCTGCCGCTTCAAGGGCATTCTCGTCCAGTGCGGCCCCTGGGGCCTCGAGGGCGAGAGCGATTTTCTCTATCACAATCGCGGTGATGGAACGTTTGAAGAAGTTTCCGTCAAAGCCGGCGTCCACGATGACATCGGCTACTACGGCCTGGGAGTGATGTGGGTGGATTATGACGACGACGGCTGGCCCGATCTCCTCGTCGCCAACGATTCCGTTCCAAACTATCTCTATCACAACAATCACAACGGAACGTTCACCGACGTGGGTTTGCTTACAGGTGTCGCCTTGAGCGGGGAAGGCATGGAACTTGGAAATATGGGAGTGGACTGGGGCGATTACGACCACAGCGGACGTTTAAGCTTTTTTGTTACCCACTTTGAGGAGCAGCCCAATTCCCTGTATCGCAACATGGGCGAAAAGGGTTTCGACGATGTGAGTTGGACTTCCGGCGTCGGACAGCCCAGCTATCCTTACGTTGGTTGGGGCACGGCTTTCTTCGACATGGATAATGACACCTGGCTGGACATTCTCGTCGCGAACGGCCACGTTTATCCTCAGATTGATACTCTGGAAACCGGTCCGCGGTTTCGCGAGCCGCTCCTGCTGCATCGCAACAATCGCGACGGCACCTTCGACGAAGTCTCAAAAGAATCTGGTCTGGCCTCTCTGCGTCTTCATTCCCGTCGCGGTGCCGCCTTCGGTGATATCTTCAACACCGGCAATATTGACGTCCTCCTCCTGAACGTGAACGAACCGCCCTCGCTCCTGAAGAACATGAACGCCAACGGCTATCATCGCGTCCTCTTCAAGCTCATCGGCACGAAGAGCAACCGCGCTGCGATCGGCGCCCGCGTAACGATCCACTCCGCGGGCGTCAAGCAATTCAGCGAAGTCCACGGCGGCGCAAGTTACCTCTCGCAGAATGATCTGCGCCTCCACTTTGGCCTCGGCACGGCCAAAAAAATGGAGTCCGTCGAAATCCGCTGGCCCAGCGGGAAAATCGAAACGCTGGAAAACGTTGCCGCCGACGCCATTTACACCATCGTTGAAAGCTCGGGCATCCGCAACACCACCCCTCTCCCGCCGCCTGCGGGTGGAGCAACGAACGGTGTCCACTAAGCTCCACTCCAGGCCTCTTCTCACTGATGGGATTTTCTCTCGCCCGCTCTTTGCGGTCCGCCCTTTTTCTGGCCCCACGACACTCTCGCACTGCCTTCCCTCGTTGCATTGTCATTCAAAAGCCGTACTCCTCTTTGCTTTCATCGCGCTTTTCGCTGCAGTCACTCGTCCCGCCGACGATCCCGCCATTCTCCTCAAGCACAGTTTCGAATCCGCCAAGTCTGCCCTCGCCGCTGGTGACCTGCCACAAGCCGAGCGCCACTTCGACAAAACCATCGCTCTCGGCCTCCGCCAAGTCGCCAATCTTTCCGTCTCCGAATCCCGTTTCGACGAAGCCACTCGCGAATTGGACCAAGCTCTCAAATTCGCTCCCGCCGATCCGGATATCGCTGTCGATGCTGCCATCGCTTGGTTCCGCGCCGGCGACGTCAAGAAAGCCCGCCAGCTTGCCCAGGCCGTCGTCGCCGAGAATCCGCGTCACGCTCGCGCCCAAGACGTCCTCGGCCGCATCGAGCTCTACCGCGGCGATTTTTCCGCCGCCATTCACGCGCTCCAGGCCTCCGTCGCGCTGGACGACGACTTTGAAACCTCCTACTTTCTCGGCCTTGCCTACCTGAAAGCCAAGCGCTTCACTGATGCCCAGCAATGGTTTCAACACTTGCAAGGCACCATGGAAGATTCAGCTGCATTGCATGTTCTCATCGGCCGTGCTTATTCCATCAGCCATTTTCCTGAACCCGCCGTCACCGAATTTCGGAAAGCCATTCAGCTCGACCCAAGATATCCCCGCGCTCACGCTCTGCTCGGTTACTCCATCCTCGAATTCCGGGGCGAGGAAGCCTATCCGCAAGCCCGCCTGCAATTCGAACGCGAGCTGAAGCTCCATCCCGAAGATTACAACTCGCTGCTGCTCCTCGGCATCTCCGCCGTTGCGCTCCGCGATTTTCCCGCTGCCGAAGCCGCGCTCCTGCATGCCAATCGCCTCCGTCCCAATGAATTCTTCGCTTATCTCTATCTTGGCGAAATCTATAGCGAAACCAAGCGTCTCCCCCAGGCCGTCGAAGCCCTCGAACAATACATCCATCTCGTCCCCGACCCCGGGGAAGTTCCACGCGACGTGAGTCGCGCCTATTACTTGCTTGGCCAGGATTTGCGCCGCCTTGGCCACCTCGATGAAGCCCAAAAAGCGCTCGCGAATTCCCAGCGCTATCGCGAAGCGAAATTTCGCTATGACGCCCAGCACATTTTCGACGAGCCCGCCGCCCCCTCCGACGGCGATAGCCACACTTCCGACCGCATCGCCGGCCTTCTCGAATCCGGCGCCAGCGACCAGCAGAAATCCACCGAAGCGATGGTACAGGGCGGCGTGCAAGAAAATCCCTCTGGCCAGCGCCCGCCCGCTCCACAACGAGCCACAGAATCCAAGGCCGCGAAAGAATACCGCGCCTTCGCTTCGGAAATTCTCGCCAGCTCCTACAACGATCTCGGCGTCATGCGCGCCAAGGCTCCGAATTTCGCGGATGCCGCCGAACTCTTTAAGCAGGCTGGCGCTTGGAATCCCGCCCTTCCTGGCCTCGACCGCAACTGGGGTCTTGCCGCCTATCGCGCCGAGCTTTATTCCGAAGCTGTTCCTCCCCTGGAGCGGCAGCTGGCGGCTTATCCCGATGACCATCTTGTCCGTCAGCTTCTCGGAATGAGCTATTTCATCGCGGAAAACTTTTCTAAGACCGCGGAAGTCCTCCGCCCCTTTCTCAAAGCTCCGCCCGACGATCCGGGCCTGCTCTTCGCTTGGGGCACCGCTCTTGTCCGCACTCACCAGCCCGATCTGGCCATGG
>Ga0210409_10001681_pt1 | contig 28001 bp, 28 predicted proteins | sample IncBWH17MmetaG_FD_161649 | JGI IMG/M metagenome (GOLD analysis project Ga0210409, IMG submission 161649) | Forest soil microbial communities from Barre Woods Harvard Forest LTER site, Petersham, Massachusetts, United States - Inc-BW-H-17-M | ecosystem: Environmental > Terrestrial > Soil >...
ATTTCGAATACTGGGGATTGATGCCAATGTCTGAGTTGGCAGAAGACTTGGAAGGCTGGTCATTTAAGAACGTCACCGGAAAATGGTTTGTGCTTGGCGTATCGGAGAGGTGGGCGGCAGGTGCGGACGGCAGAGGGAAGGTAAACCGAACCGGAGGGATGGCAAGCAACTGATGCGACTGCGCATGGAGATGGAGAACCTCCGAGGGCCCGGAGAAGATATCCAGCGATTCCTGAGCAAAGAGGACCATCCCGGGCGTAAAGAAACAAACAAATAGCAAAACAAGAAGACATTTTAGACTTAATCTCACAGCAGTAAAAACCCCTAAGGGAAACACTAATGTTTATAATTGGAGTGTGTCGACTAGGAAAATCCCTAGTTCGCCCCGGGGAGCAGATTATGGTGCGATAGGCCATGTCCGCTTGCCTGGTAAGTTCGATAATCGGAAACTAGGAGGCTGTTAGCCGATAAACACCTGGCACGTGGATGAAATTCCTCGGGGGAGGCAGATTATCGCGACATTTATCGCATACGGTACTGATTGAACAAGCTTGCCCTCTCTTCCCTTGGGCCCGCTGGGCGATTCCTTCCACACTGCGAAAGATACTTCGGAGGTTGAGAATGGCGCAAAGAAGCAGCTTCGCAGAAATGAAAGCTGAGCAGGCAAGAATGACCGCGAGCTGGAAAGCGGAAGGCCGCCTGAGCGAAGCGTGGGTTGTCGCTGACCCGGAAATTGTCGAGATTTTTTCTGCCGGAGTCACCTTCGGCATGGAAGTGGGACGTCGTGGTCGCAGCGAACCTGCCTACTCTCCGGACGAATGGCGCAGAGCACTGCGTGAGGCTGTGGAAAAAGCAGCCGCCCTTGAAGACAAACTTGAAAAAGCTAGAGGGGCGATGCCAAAAAAAGAGAAAGATTAAGCCTTGACGGACTTGGCCGGAACATCCGCACTCTAACGAATGTGGACACGGTTTTGTGCAAGTGAGGGAGATGCAGACTCAAGCCGAATATACCGCCGAGTGTTCTGCACAGATGGTTCTGAACGCATGTTCATCTTCTTGGATGAGAAGGTTGGACGGATACGCACAAAGGATGTCCACTTTATAGGTTTCCGCAAGAATGTTGCCGAGCTGTTCGACGCGAATCGCCGCTTCCCTTCTACCTCCCGCCCACAAGAGAGCAACACCTTCGCCGCAAATCGCAACCCGAGGATGTTCTGCCTTTGCCGCATCCGATGTTGACTGTATGAGATTTCTGAAGACCTCAAAAAATCGATACGCGTCATGTGGAAAGTGTATCAGCGGCATCTAAAGAAACGCAGGCTCCGTGTTGAATAGCGGCATCAACATTCACGCCTTGCGTCTTCAAAACCTGAAGAAGGCTATCTCGGTGTGGTTTCGTAGCGAATACAATAGCCGCATACCCGGTCTTCAGAGCGGCCCCGATAAAATGAGTAACGCTCTCTAGAAAAACTGCATCATGAGAATAGAACTGAGCCTCGTGGCAGCGAATGATCTCCGTTTTTCATAGCACGGCCGGTGCCGAAGGCCATGAGACCCTCACTTCGGACGAGGCGGTCCGGGACTTGCGTATCCATGGGGTCAGCAGGAATGCATCCCTTTAGTCTGATACTGATATACCACTTACCCTGAAAGACAGCTTCCACAGCCTTTGCTAATTCCTTCCCAGCATCCACCTTGATGACGTAACCGCTCGCACCAGTGTCCAAAGCTCTTTCTGCGATCTCCCAAGAGGCATACGTGCTCACGAAAAGAATTTTGGAGTTCGGAGCAACCTTGCGGATTTGACTAGCAGCTTCGATACCACTGAGCTTTGAAAGATTGATATCCAAGAGAATCCGGTCCGGCGTGAGTTCTTCCGCTTTCTGCACTGCTTCCAGGCCATCCGAGGCCTCGCTGATGACATGCCATCCGGGCTCTCTCCGCGCAATCGTAGAAACGAAACGACGCCAGGGTGCAAAATCGTCTGCTACTAAGAGTACGAATAATGGACTGATCGCTGATGGCTTTCTCCCCTTTGGAGTTCAAGACCAACCTGACCCGCCTAGAATCTTGAACTGATTGCTACAGTGAAACATCCCATAAGAGATTGACCTCCGTCTTTGCCTCCAGGCAGCATTGAGCTTGCTCAAACGCAATCATGGAATGTAATCGCAGGCGGAAAATGAGATAGAGATTTAACCGCGTCAAATCATATGTAAGAACAGCCGTTCAGGCGACAGGAGCAGAATCTTCCCGCGACGCTTACTAAGAAGCGATCACGTTGCCACTGGCTAATAAGGCGGCTTACGGTGAAAGGCGTGACGTTCACGGCGTTCGCCAACTCCTCGTTTGTCAGCAGGAGAGCAACGCCACCCCTGGTTTCCTGACCGATCGTGCGGGCAAGAGTAATGAGTACTTGAGCAACTCGCTGCCGAACTGTGTGGCTAGCTAAACTTATGTGGGACATTAGATGCCAATCCACGTAGTCTGACGCAGTTAACAACGCGTTCTCCAGCAACGTGGTGTTATCACAGAATTCGCGAAGAATCGGCGTTGTGTGGCAGCTGCCAAGATTGTCTTGCGATCGGTCGGAGTCAGCCCATTGAGGAATTGTGATCTCGGGCCCAGGGATACAGCAGCAAATCGCGACGCAGTCATAGGTGGGTCTCCGAGCCGGTGCAGGATTCGCGAAAATCTAAAAGAAGAAGCGTATTGATCGTCAGTTTTTCCCGTGGGGCGGCCGAAAAGAATGCGAGACCCTACGCCACGGTACCGCGCAGCTATCCACCGGCCACGGATTGCGCTTGCGAACACAACCTTACATGTGCTTCGGCGACGCCTTTCGCAGCACGGCGATCAATGGCTGCGCAGCAGGCGGCACGGGCGTTTTGCCATCACGCACCATCTGAGCGGCATCGATTTCCTTGCCATAAAGTTCCTTGTTTATGTCGTCGTCGGCCTCCATGGAAGCAGATCCCAGGGAAGCACCTGCAAACAGTCCTTTCGACTGCGAATACGACAAGATGTCCACATTCGGATCGTTGAAGTCGTTGGCGTTCGCTCCCGACGGGCCTGCCACAGCAGAGGCACCTGCGCCGAGCTTCAGCTTGCCGGACAGGACCTTGTCGGCGCCCCGCTGGCTCATCACCAGAAGAAGATAGTCCGTGGAGGAGGAGCCTAGTTGTGCACCTAAGCTAAAGGTGTCCAGGGTGTACATGATCACTGCTCCCCATTTGCCATCCAAGTTGGGGCCGGTACGGCACACCATCACGCCCCGACCATAGCTCCTACCACTGATGCCAAGACCTACCTTCCTCACGCTGGGATAAACCATGACACACTCCGCCTTGTCCAGCAGTGCTTTGGGTATGTCGTTCTTGGCCAAGAGTGTTTTCAGAACCGCGGTTGACTCAGCCAGCCGCTTATCCGCCTTCTGGGCAATGGCCGGAGCCGCCGCTGCCAAACAGAGCAAGACTGCGATCAAATTGTTTTTCATTTGTATCACCCTTTCTGACTCCCAGTACTGTCCATAGCCAAAACACTAAATCTCGTAGCTGGAGTGTGTCTACTGGGAAAATCCTTACGCTACCATGTAGTTCCTGATGGCGAATTGAACCAGTGCGGCGTTGGTCTTGAGTTCCAGTTCTTCCATCACGCGGTACTTATGAAATGCGACGGTTCGTGGAGTGAGGTTCAAGAGATCCGCCGCCTCCTTCATGGACTTACCCTCAGCCAGGAGCTGCACGACCTCGCGCTGACGCGGCGTCAGCGACTTGGGCCGTACCCATTGCCGCGGGCCGCGAATGAAACTACTTTCGATTCCTTGCGCGACCAAGGGCGTGATGTACACCCGCCCGCTGAGCGCGTATCGAATGGCTTTGAATAGCTCCGTCGAGGCGGATTCCTTCAAAATGTAGCCGCATGCTCCCAAGTGCAATGCTTCCTGAGCAATGTCAGGGTCTTCGTTCATGGTCAAAAAGATGATCTTGACGTCCGGCAACTCGCTCTTAACTTGGCGCGCGGCCTCGAGACCATTCATAATCGGCATAGCGACATCCAGAACGATCAGGTCCGGCCTCCGGACTCGAGCTATTTGCAACAGGGAACGCCCGTTCGTCGTGGTGCCAATGACCTCGCATTTGGATTCCAAGAGCTTGCGAAGGGCTTCGAGCAGAATCGTATGATCATCGGCCAAAATGACGCGCGGTAGTTTCACTTCATCCTCCATCTGCCAGAGTCATAGACCATTTGGGCCTGTTGCATATGAACCGCACCCTTGCAGACGTTGGGAGGCGATGTTGGGCGAAATGTTCACAGCCAGCTACAGAATGTAGTATGGGTATTCATGTTTTCAACTAGGGAAACCCCTAACTCGGGTGGACTGAGGCAGTTCGGGCAAAAATGGGCAAGGTTGCCACTGCTGTTACTTTTGACAGTTTGTCTGGCTAGAACTTATCTCATAAATGCTTTGGGGTCACCAAAGTCTTTGAAAGCAGCCATTTAGACAGGGCCAAACCATTTATGAGATGGCTTCTAGTTAGAACGGGAAATATCCTCCACAAAGACGTTTGGCATCTCGCCGGAGTTCACCTCACGTTCGTTACCGTGAACTCGACTGTAGATGCAACCGTTACTGCGTAGGAGGAACGCCAATGGAATATCTGTCTGCTCATGGGGATGGCCAGCGCTCCCAAATCGCGGATGTCCACGAAATGTTCGCTGAAGCATTGCGGGTGTATCTGGAGAAGGCGCCTTCAGAGGCAGGCGCATCAGCGAAAGTATTTAACTACTTCAGAGTTGCCAGATAAGCAGCGAGATCCTTCACATCTGCGGGCGCCAGGTTCTTTACGCTTGCGTGCTTCGGCGAAGCGGAGAACGCCTTGGTGATTTCGTCGGCACTCTTGCCCTTGATCGAGGGCGACTTCACCGCCGGTTTGCCGGCAGCGTCCGCGCCATGGCAACCCGCGCACTTTGCCTTGAAAGTCTTTTCGCCCTTGGCAGAGTCTTGTGCGCGCGAAACGGACGCGGCCAGCCACAACATTGCTACGATTGCTACTCCTAACAAAACTTTCTTCATCATTTCCTCCTTGTCTAGTCTTCCCTACTACAAATCCTGCAGGAGCGGGGGCGCCCATTGCCGAATTTAGTGCCTTGCGCCGCTTCTTAGCGAGTGGCCAAACTCCTCCCCGGTTTTCATTTCTGTCTTATGATGTTCTCCCCTACCGAATTTCGACTGGGAGGTAGTAATTCCGTACTAGCCCTGTTCAAAACGCGAATCGCACCGACAGCGTGACCGTATTGCCCCGGAAATTTCTCGGGACAAACAAGTCCTGATACGATCCGTTGGAATCCTCATGGTATCCGTAATAATTCCACAAGGCTTTTCCTGTCCAGTTCTTCGCGAAATGATAGGCGATTGAAGCATACGGCTCATACCATGTCGAGTTCAGCGCGCCGGTTGGCGCTGTGGGGATAGTACTCAGCGGGTTCAGATTGACCTCCGATCCAGTCGCCGCTGAGATATTGGCACCCAAGTCCAAATTGAGGCGGTTCACGGGAGTCCACTGAAAATCGATGAATCCAGTGTTCACGTTGCTGGTGTACGGCGCAAGCTGCTGCAAGAGACCTGACAATCCCGGACAGGGTGGCAAACCCGGTTGCGCGGCGCTACTTGTGAAGCAGAGAAAAATCCGAGAATAGATATTGTTGTAGTTGTACCCGAGCTGCGTTGAGAGTTTTTCTGTCGGCGTTAATGCTATGGATACGCCGGCATTCTGGTTGCGCTGCGCCCCGTTCACCGTAGTCTGAGGGTTCTGGCCGTACGAACCAAGAAAATAGCCGCTGAGATTCAGCCAGGATGCCGCCTTGTATTGCGCTCGAATCCGGAACTGCTGCCATTGCCGTAGGCTGACGCGTGTAAAGGTATTATCGGCGCTGCCGATGTCCGCATCCAAATTTAGGCTGAACTTAGGTGAAGGCTTCACCCAAATACCGAACACAGCCGAGTTGTAGTTGATATCAGTCACCCCCGGGGGCCCAAAGGCTTGAATGGGCGCCTGGAAGGAAACCGACCCGTCGGAATTCAGTGTGCAACCTGCTGGCAGCGCGCCGTTGACGAGCGCGCAGTTGCCGCGTTCCGCGGTGTCAGGGAAATAAATTGCGATTTGCGTGTTGGAGAAATTGTCCGCAATCACCCGGTGCACGAATCGGTAGCCAAAATACGCACCGGCTTTTGGCGAGATCTGCGCCTGTGCTTCAATCAAGTTGCTCGTGGTTTGCTGCTTTAGAAAATTGCTGTCCAGGTTTACCAGAATGTCTGGATCGGATTTGCTATTGTGGGTTGGCGTGCCAGATACGGCATTGATTGGCGAAACACAAGTCGCCGGCAACGTCGCGGTGGAAGTAAAGAAGTTTGGTGCAACGAGGAGGGTGTTGCTGAAAAAGGAGCAGTTTGTGGCTGTAAATTGCGCCGGTTCCTGCCAATTACCGTAATGAAATTCATCAACAAGGCTGAAGATTGGCGTGATCCGCCAGGTAGCGCCCAGATCCGCATACGAAGTCACATGCCTGCCCTGCATTGGTCCAGACTGTCCAAAATTGGAAAGAAGGCTTTTGCTTTCCAGCCCTACAAAGCCTTGTTTGTAGTTGTATACATTCATGTCGCCGCCCGTGTAACTGAACTTGCCGGAGAGCTGCAAGGCGGGGATGGGATTGGATTGAAAACTGATCTGCTCTGTGGGTACATTCAACCGCGTCTGCGAGTGCGAGTGATAGCTGTAGTACGCGTTGCAGTTGGAACTGACCAGGCCATTGGGTTGAAATGCGGGGTTGCACGGCGGGCCATTCCAGGAGACGCCCAGATCGACCAGAGGAAATCCCATGCCGACGCTGAACTGCTGGTTCTGGTCTGTCACTCCAGGATCGGTTTTGTAGTAACTCCAGATTTGGTCATAACTGATATTGGTCTTTGGGAGGAAACGGAAGTCCACGCCAAGGCGGTATTGCGTCAGTGTCGCGGAAACGTTTTGAGAGAGGAACTGCTCCGTACCCTGGTGGAATGCGGTGAACGCCGGCCCATTATTGGTATTGAGGTCGTAGCCGACGCGGAAACGAATTTTAGATTGGGGCAGAAAAGTTACACCGTAGTTCTGCACGTTCCGTCGTGTGTTGAAGTAGTGTGGCGACACTGCGATTACCGGAGTCCCGGCAACACTCGCCGGGGCATTCACGACAGGGTTAAAGTTAGGTGGTGCATTGGCGATGGGAGTCGCCGGATTGAACGGATTTGCCAGAAGCGAGTAGTCCCACAGATTTTCGTCGTGCCGAAACATCCCGTTAAACGCGTACCACTTGTTCTTACTGACCCGCAGCACAGTGACAACGTTTGGGTCACCACCATATCCGAAATTGCTGAAATAGAAGCGGTCAAAAAACGTTCCACGATTGTCAAGAGACCGCATTTCCATCGTGAAATTTAGGAGTCGCGGGCCATCCTGAAGATTGACCATCGTATTGTAAGTTTGCAAGTTGCCGGTGATATCTGTAAATCGATAGCCAAATTCGATGGCTTGCTTGATATTGTAGCTGCCTTGATCGATGCCTTTTTGTTCGTCTGTTTGTTGCGCCTCGGATGTCATCGCGACTGGGCCGCTCAGAATCAGGACCGCTAGAACAAAACGTGAAAATGCCATCGTGCCAAATTTAGGCTTTTTCTGGAGGTTTGCTCTTTTCATCGTATTTCTCTAGCTCACGGGCTGAAGAACACGTTACTTGTGTTCGATCCGTGGATGGCAACGTGACACAGTGTGCAGGCCTGATATTTCTGCGCTTGATTGTGAAAAGTAGGAGTTCCCGGGGGTCCGATATCCTGGGGCAGTGCATGGCAACCGAGGCACAATAGATTGACTTGATTTTGCTGCAGCAAGCGCTGATTCGTCGAGCCGTGCGGCGTGTGACAGGCGACGCAGCCCTCGATCAATGCCTCGTGATGGTAGACGAACGGCCCTTGTTTTTCGGTGTGGCAGTTAAGACAGACCTCGTCCCCGGCTGCGTTGGTCCGCAATTGCTTCGGCCGAAAGGTGCCATGCGGGCTGTGGCAATCGTTGCACTGAATTAGGCCTTCGTTCACGCGATGGTGGAAGGGTCGCGCGAACTGCGCACGCACATCCATGTGGCACTTGTAACAGAGCTCCGGCGATTTCGCCTTCATCAGAAACTGGCTTTCCTTGGCTTTATGTGGAGAGTGGCAATCAATGCACGCGACGCCGTTGGCCAGGTGCATTGAGCGGTCATAGTTCCCATGCTCTTCGGTGTACTGGTGGCAGCGCAGGCAGCGGGCGCTGGTCTGCTGCGGTGTGGCGTCCTTAAAGGTAAAGATTTTGGACTTGTCGCCGCCGCCGTCGACGTGCTCTTTCCCCGGGCCATGACAGGCCTCGCAGCCATGCCACTCCACGCCCTTGCGCGCGTCGAGCTTCGCGTCCAACGTGGTGGCGAAGTGCGCCGTAGTGGCGAAATGCGTATAGATGTCCTCATGGCAGGTCTTGCAGGTATCGGAACCCACGTAGAGTCCGGGATCGGTCGGCGCAACATATGCTTTGGTCTGGTCAGAAGACTTGGTCTGTCGTGCGGCATTCTTTTTGTCGCGAGAATGGACAATAGGAACTACCAACGCCGGAATCAGCACTGCCAGAAGATAAGCGATGGGGAGCCGCTGCCAATACTTCATAGAACTCCTCTGGCTATTGGTGGACAGATTCCTGTGTCCAAAAGAATCAAATTGCAGCCGCTTTCTCTCAAAAGACACTACAACCGCGAGAGCTAGCGCCTCGCGAACTGTCGAAACCCGCCTCCAATGCTGCTCAAGCCGACACTTCTAGAGGACGACGAGTTTTTTGAAAAACCTCCCCGTCAGTGGAAATACGCTAAAGATCCTCTGAGCGCAACTAGGGATTTCCCTAGTAGCCCTCGGTCAGGCTGAAGGTTTAGCCTAGCGGCTGCACTTAATCATCGGAGAATTACTCGTTCGGTGAACGGTCGCATGTATTCCAAGTAAGTGTCTTTTTCTGAACAACGTTATTCTTTTGGGAAGACATGGCAGCCAATGGAAAGATTTCATTACTGAGATGTAGCCTCTGTTTGATGAAGTCTGGAGCAAGCCTTGGATCCAAACAAAAATGAAGAACGTGGAACTAATGGACAGATTGGAAACACCGCCAGCGAGTCAGCAAAGACTCTGACAGGGGTTACTCGGAGAGAGTGGTTCATCGGCTGTCCGCCCTGGCGATCGAAGGAGAAAAACGCCTTCGCATCGACTACTGCCGGTTCTGCCGGGCCTATCTCAAAACCTATGATGGGGAGGGGAGCGAGACCTTCTTTCTGGCGGATTGGACTTCGCTTCACCTCGACGTAATCGCCCGCGATCGTGGACTGAAACGAATGGCTAACTCACTCTATGAACTGTGACTAGCCTCATCCTCGGCATTGGGTCGAGCGGGGTGACAGAAACTAAGAAAGGAAGTCCAGTTGTAGAGTCGAAGTGCGGTGCGCAAAGGAGTTTGCGTCGCTTTGCAGTTCTCATTGTGGGCATTCAAGGGTATGGTTCACTCGGACGACGGCTTGTAGATGGGCACCGGATCTCCATTCGCGGGCCTAGCCGAAACTGATTGGAAGGAGAAATAGAATAAACATGACGACGAAAAATCGAAGGGCCGAAATACCAATCGCTTTATTCCTTGCAAGCGCAGTTCTTTTCAGCACGTACGCTAAAGCCGATACACCTGCGACCGAAGCAACATATAAGGCGAAATGTGCTTCTTGTCACGGTGCGGATGGGAAAGGTAAGGAAGCTTTGAAGACTCAGGACTTTGCTTCGGCGGCGGTACAAAACATGAGCGATGCAGAACTCACTGCAATCATCACCGATGGAAAAGGCAAGATGCCGGCATATGGCAAAAGCCTAAAGCCGGATCAGGTTAAGGATTTGGTGGCTTACATTCGATCCTTTGGAAAGAAATAATTCCGAGCCAAGGCAGGAGGTTGCACAGCGTTTAACCTCATGCCTGGAAAGGATGCGGACCGATGCTCCATGCGACAATTCTGATCTTAAGTCTGATCCTTTTTAGTGCTGTGGTAATAAGTTTACTTATCGCTCGCCCAGCAATCACTGCTACCCGCGGCGGAAAGATACTCGCCTTCGTCGCTATGTTTTGTTTACCTATCTTTTGCGGGCTGCTGGGCGTTTCCAAAGAAATGGCGCGTTCCAAAAGTACAACTTTCTGCTTGTCCTGTCACACCATGGACGGGTATGGAAAAAGTCTTTATGTGGACGACCCTACCCATCTTCCCGCATCTCATTTCCAAAATCATAGAGTGCCGGCCGATGAAGCCTGCTATTCCTGCCATACCGACTACGCGATGTTTGGCGGGCTTAAAGTGAAGCTGTATGGACTGAAACACGTTGCCATCTATTATCTCGGGACTCCGCCGGCGCCGGAAAACATCAAGCTTTACGAACCTTATAACAATCGAGAATGTCTGCATTGCCATCTTGGTGCAAGGTCATTCGAGGAAGGAGCGGTACACAATGCCGACCCCGCTACACTGCCGGCAATCAAATCCAATCAACTCTCTTGTCTCTCTAGTGGCTGCCATGAGATAGCACACGATCTGGGACACCTGAAAGACGCTAAATTTTGGAAAGCAGGTAAGTGATGCTGAGTGTAAATCGGGTTGAGAAACGCCGACAGGTTGCCGGCGTCTTCATAGTGCTCGGCCTCGTGATTGAAGCGCTGTGTTTGATTTGGTCCACGCCAATTGCGTTCGTCATCTTTGTGGCGATCGGCGGTTTGTCAATGTTTGTTGGAATCATACTCTATCTGTATTCCCTTGTCTCTAATCTAGAGGCCCCAGAATGATATCCTTTGAAGAATGCTACCGTTGACATGAAAAACACGAACGATTAGAAGTTTTGAGCGGAGGTCACCATCCATTTTCCAGGTCTGAGAAATGCTGGCAAGAGGCCCGTTCTGGTCTTTCCTGAACTATTGCTTTGTTTCAATTACGGTAAAACGGAATTTACCATTCCAAAGACCGACTTCTTTGACGAGGCCATCGGCGACCTTCTTGGCTGACTTCGGATTGAACGACTTGTTCCACACCAGCTCTGGCTTGTTTGTGGCGTAAACATTGGTCTCGACGCTAACGGTCGTATCTTCCCGCGTGCATCCCGGTTCGTAAACCATGGGATACACAGCCCCTAGGTAGCCATAGAAAGAGAAGTAGTAGGGGTACGGGGCCATGTAGGTCGAGCCCGGACGGATGTCACTCTCTTGTGGACCTTCGGTAAACGCGAGACAACTACAGCTTCAACGTGATTGTCGCGGAAAGCTGAATTCCTCCCGCGCATCGCTCGCGATCCCGACTACCTGACGAAAAAGGGCTGGAGGTGGTCAACAGTCGCCAGGACGTCGTCACGAGTAACCATGCGGTTTACTGTTACTTTTGACAGTAGACGGTGGACCGCGGTGCTGTATGGTTACTCCGACTTATAGGCGGGTCCGGAGCTCGGTACCCCCGACCCCGACCCCGTTGTTTTCCAAGGCTGAATTCTGTCACTGGGTCCTTACTGGTCGTGACATACCAGCAGGACCCAAAGACCTGGGAGTCGCCGCTGACCTTCGTTGAGAATAGGACACCTCATGGAAAATGTGTCTGCTCATGGGACAGTTCCGCGCCTCTTAATCGCGGATGACCACGCCATCTTCGCTGAGACGTTGCGGCTTTATCTGGAAAAGACTTATACCGTTATAGGGGTAGTGTTGGACGGTCGTGCTCTGGTGGCGGAAACCATACGACTCCAGCCGGACTTGATTATTGTGGACGTCGGTATGCCGCTCCTGAATGGAATAGATGCTGCGCGGAGAATCAAAGTACAAGTTCCCAACATCAAGTTCGTCTTCCTGACGATGCAAGACGACCCAAATCTTGCCGCAGCGGCTCTCGAACTTGGGTCGATCGGATTTGTCCTCAAGCACGCGGCTGGTACGGAACTGCTAAAGGCGATTGATCAAGTGTTGCATCGGAAATCCTATTTGACTCCCAAGCTGAGGACCGATGATTGGGTTGCCACAAGAGCTCGGGCGCGACAGTTTTCCAAGGAAATGACTCCACGACAGCGGGAAATCGTACAGATGTTTGCCGAAGGCCAGCCCATGAAGCAAATCGCTGGGTTGCTCAACTTGAGTGAAAAGACAGTGGAATTCCACAAGCATCACATCATGGTGGCTTTCAACCTTCGGAGCAACGCCGACCTGGTCTTATTTGCCTTGAAGAAGAGATTGATCTCGCTCAAGTCCTAACCGCCCTGCGTGAGTGCTGCACACAGGACCTACAAGTTCTGTATCCCCGGTCACGCCACCAAGTGTCCTCAGTGAGGCGGAGGCCATAGCACTCTTACACCCAGCTCAGTGTTTCAAATCCATGCGTTTTTCCAACGCTAAGTCCTTCCAAGAGAAGACATTAAGCCCGTCAGTTAGTGGCTTTACTCGGAACATAGGGACTTGAAACAACATTCTTCAGTTGGTGTTAGTGTTAGCCTTGCTTCTTTGAGAATTGCCGTGGAGATTGCTTGTGTCGGCTCCAGTGGAGCATTGCTTGGCGGGTGAATCTAGAGGCCGTAGTGCGTGCGATTCTGGCTATTGTCCGCAAGGGCCACCAGGAGGAGCCAGGTTTGTCCTGATTCTAGTTTTCGTTGCCGCTTTTCTCTTTCCACAGTCGATCGTGGCGCAGCCAACGAAAGCAGTCCGGCGCGTCCTCATTTTCAATGACTTTGGTTCTATTTCGTCGCCGGGGATTGCTCTCCTGGATCGCGCGATCGCTATTGGTCTAGAGAGTTCGCCATACCACATCGAACTTTACAACGAGAATCTTGAGGCCACTCTGTTTCCAGACGAAGCTTCCCAGCACCGGTTTCGTGAATGGTTCATTCGCAAGTATTCAGACCGTAAGCCTGACGTGATCATTACTGTCGGACCAGCATCTCTCAAGTTTATGGTCGAATCGCATGAAAGTGCATTTCCGGACATTCCGATCATCTTCTGCGGAAGTACACAGGAAATGCTAGACCAGCTAAAGCCGGACTCTCACTTTACCGGTGTTTGGGGAGTCGCACAGCCAGAAAAGACCCTGATTGCGGCGCTGAATTTGCAACCCGACACCAAGCACGTGGTTGTTGTGGGTGGGGTAGGACCGTTTGACCGGAGTCTTGAGGCCGTCACCAAGGAAAGTTTGCGTAAGTACGAGTCGCAGTTTGAGTTTACATACCTCACGAACCTGGCCATGCCTGCGCTCCTTGAGCAACTGAGGCGGTTGCCGAGCAAAACGATCGTCTATCACACGTCGATTATGGAGGATGCTTCCGGAGCATACTTCATTGACGCAGCCCAGTCCGTTCCCATGGTTGTCGGCGCTGCGAATGCACCCGTCTTTGTTGTGGATGACGTAGATGTCGGGAAAGGAACGGTGGGTGGCAATGTGGTGAGCTGGGCCGCAGACGGCCAGGTTGCCGCGGGGATGGCCGTGAGGATACTCGAAGGCGTGACGCCACAGGAAATCCCCGTGGTCAGGAATAACAACATCTATCTCTTCGATTGGCGAGCTCTACGTCGTTGGGGATTCAGGGAAAGCGACCTTCCACCCGGCAGTATCGTGATTTTCCGTGAATTGTCCGTATGGGAACGCACCAAATGGATCTGGATCAACGGCCTGATCATCATCCTCAGTTTATCCGCCCTCGCCGCCCACCTTCAGCTCAGCCGACGACGACTCAAGCAGGCGAGAGATGCTCAGTTACAGCTCAGTGGCCTGTTGATTAACGCACAGGAAATGGAACGAAGCCGACTGGCGTCGGAACTGCACGACGATTTTAGCCAGCGTCTGGCGCTACTCGCGCTAGGTTTGGAAAATGTTTCGGAAACATTACCGGACTCAACACAAGCTGCGAAGCGACAACTAGACGAGCTTTACAATTCAGCCAGCGAGCTGGGCGCCGATTTACACACAGTATCCCATCGCCTGCATCCATCCGCGCTTAAGAGCCTGGGACTTGTTCCGGGAGTCAGTGGGTTATGTAAGGAATTTGCCGCTCGTCAGGGTATTGAAATTGCATTTTGTTCCGAGAACATTCCACCTGGCGTGCATCCCAACGTGGCTCTGTGTTTATTCCGTATCGTCCAGGAAAGCCTTCAGAATTTGAAGAAGCATAGCGGAGCGGCACGGGCACAAGTGAATTTGCACAAGGCTGGTGACAGATTGTTTCTCTCGGTGTGTGACGACGGCGCTGGATTCGATGCGAAGGAGATGGGAGATAAATTGGGTTTGGGCATCCGAGGCATGAGAGAACGTGCACGTCTGGTAGGTGGGCAATTCGAGATTCATTCGGAACTCGGGAAAGGAACGAGGATCGAGGCGCGCGTGCCACTCTTGCAGCCGTGAATGCCCGCAAGGCAGCTCTGAATTCCCCGCGTTAGACACTTCTCGGAGGGATGCGACGCGGCGAGCAGGAAAAGTACTTGTGCCACCCGGCGTCGAGCGTTCGAATCCTCTCTCGTTCAGCAATTCTCCTTTTGTCGCATCAGATAACTTTCGAGACATCGAAATCACGCTACAGAAATAATTCAGTAATCTGGCATGTTCGAAACTGCAGACATGCCGACGAATGCAGTTCTGGAGCACGGCTGCAGCAATCCGCTTGCCACGACCAGCCTGTTTCGGGTGGGTCTGGCGCAGACGCTGGACGAACTGATCGAGTGCCAGCGGCTGCGTTATCTGGTCTTCAATTGCGAACTGGGAGAACGGCTGGAGAGCTCGGTGCGAACGGGGCTGGATCGCGACCAGTTTGATTACATCTGCGATCATTTGATGGTGCGCGTCGCGGCTACCGGGAAACTCGTGGGAACGTACCGGATGCAGAGCGGATATCGAGCTAAGGGCAATCTGGGCTACTACGGCGAAGAACTCTTTGATTTTTGACCGTTCGAGGGCATCCGGGCACAACTACTCGAACTGGGAAGGGCCTGTGTCCATCGGGAGTATCGCAGCACAGCCGTTTTGCATATGCTCTGGAGAGGGATCGCGAAATACGCGGTGAGCTGCGGCGCGCGATATCTGATCGGTTGTAGCTCGCTCTCTTCCCAGGATGAAAACGAGGCGTTAGCGCTCTACGAGGCGCTCTGGGAAAAACATATGGTGGAGCCGGGACTGCGGACGCATCCAAAACCCAGTCACGTGTGCCGGGAGAGCGGTGAGGCCACCGCGAACGCCCAAGCTCTTCCGCGCATATCTGGAAATTTCTGGGCGGCTTTGCGGACCGCCAGCGATTGACCGGGAGTTCAGGACGATCGATTTTCTGACGTTATTTGATCTGCAGAGATTGCCAGAGCGCGTTCGAATGCGATTTTTTTGACTCGGGCAGGACAGAATCTTTCCCGGTATTTCTAGACGAGGGACTTGGCGGCGTCGAGGGCTTGTTGAGCATTCGTTGGATTGGCGAACTTTCCTCGGGCGAAATCGCGTGTTCCGCCGCCTTTACCTCCGAGTTTCTCGAGGACCTGCTTGAGGAGAGCGTTCATATCTTTCCCGGCGGAGGGATGCTGGGCGAAGTGCAAATTGCCTTCATCGGTTCCGGCGAGGAGCGCCACTGCTTTTTCGGATTTTGTGATTTCCGCGGCGAAGAAGCCGAGATATTCGGCGGGCACGCCCTCGAAGACGCGCGCGACGACTAGGATGCCTTGGGGACTGGGTGAAGTGGCTTGTAGCGCGCGGGTGGCCTCTACTTTAGCGAGGCGCTCCAGCATTACATGGAGACTTTTGAAGTTCGCGTCGCGCTCGGAGAGGGCGCGCGCGGCGGCGGAGAGGACCTCATCCGGGGCGCAGCTCAATTTTTCCGCCACCTGGCGTAATTGCAAAAAATCGCGGCGAGCGCTGCGTTCGGCCCGGCCGCCGCAGAGAAATTCGACGCGCCAATCCTGGCGGACTTTGGCGCAGCGGCGAACGAGGAGCGTGCCGATCTGGCCGGTGCGTTTGACGTGCGTGCCGCCGCAGGGCTGCAAGTCCGCGGCTTCGATTTCGATGGCGCGAAGGATGCCCTCGCGTTCTACTTCCTTTCGAACGCCGAGCTGCAACAACTCGTCCGCGGTGCCATAGCGCACGGTAACGGGGCGGTCCTCGAATATGACTTGGTTTGCGGCACGCTCAGCGCCTTCCAGCATTAGCTCGGTTGGTTCAGGGCCACGCAGGTCGATGGTGCAAATTTCATTTCCAAGATGGAAGGAAACCGTGGGGAGGCCGAAGCGCTCCAGAAACATGGCGGAAAGCAGATGCTGGCCGGTGTGCTGTTGCATGTGGTCGAAGCGGCGGGGCCAGTGAATGCAACCTTGCACTTCTCCGGGATCGAGTATCTGGTCGACAACGTGGACGATTTCATCTCCATCGTCACGTACGTCGAAAACGTGGGCGTCGCCAAGCTTGCCGATGTCGTGTGGCTGCCCGCCGGAAGTGGGGTAGAAAGCGGTGCGATCGAGAACGACTTCCCAGGCCGGGGCTTTGGCTTCGGGAGATCCGATGATCAACGCCGGGTCACAAGCGAGTACCTTGGCGGTGAATTCCTTTTCGAAGGAGTCGTCGTAATACAGTCTGTGTGTGGCCATGTTTTTATGCCGGTTGGGCGGACTGCAACGCGCGCTGCCAGGCCTCGGTGTACTTGTAGCCGGTGCCGGTATTGAAGAGCACGGCGGATTCTTGCGGCGCAATCCAGCCGGATGCTGCGAGTTTGCGCGCGGCAATCACCGTTGCGGCTCCCTCTGGCGCGGCGAAGATGCCTTCGAGCGAAGCGAGTTCCCTGCCGGCGTGGAGCATCTCTTCGTCGGTAACCGTAAGGGCCGTGCCTTTGGTTTGGCGAAGCATGCCTAGGATCAGAAGATCACCCAGCGGGCCGGGAACGCGCAAGCCGGAAGCGATGGTAGCGGCGTTCTTGAAAAACTCAGCCGAATTCTGGTGCGCTTCCCAGGCTTTGACGATGGGGGCGCATCCTTCGGCCTGTACGGCCACCATGCGCGGGCGCGCGGCGCCGATCCAACCCATCTCCTGCATTTCGTCGAAGGCTTTGCACATGCCGATCAGACCCACGCCGCCGCCAGTGGGATAGAGAATAACGTCTGGAAGTTTCCCTTCGAATTGCTCCCAGAGTTCATAGCCCACGGTTTTTTTGCCTTCGATGCGATAAGGCTCTTTTAGCGTGGAGACGTCGTACCAGCCTTCACGGTCTTTGTGTTCGGCGACGTACTTGCCACAATCGGAGATCAGGCCGTTGAGCTTCACGACTTTTGCGCCGAACGCCTGGCATTCCATGACATTGGCTAGGGGAGTATCCGCAGGCATCACGATTACCGCGGGAAGGCCGGCGGCGGCCGCATAGGCAGCGAGCGCGCCTCCGGCATTGCCAGCCGTGGGAGCAGCCAAGGCCTTTGCGCCCAACTGTTTCGCACGGGTGACGGCCGCGCTCATTCCCCGGGCTTTAAATGAGCCGGTGGGATTCAGGCCTTCGTCTTTCACATAGAGGCGCTGCAAGCCCATGGAAGCCCCTAGACGCGGCACAGGCACCAAGGCGGTCATTCCTTCACCTAGAGAGACTGGAGGATCGTTGGGAAGCACCTCCGCGTAGCGCCAAAGGGACCGCGGGCGGGCTTTCAGATTCTCAAGGGTCAGAGTGGCGGCGGCACGGCGCAGGTCGTAGCGCGCCAGGAGAGGCTTCCCGCATGTGCACAGATGCTGTTCGATATTCGCATCATATTTTTTGCCGCAAGCTGAGCATTCCAGTTCAAGGACGTTTAAGGGTTTATTCATCACCGTGAAATTCTAGCACAGGCCTTTTTGGCTATTAGGGGCACCCTGGCCGCCAGGACAGCCGAAAGCGCATCTCATTTCACGGTACAATGGAGGCTAGGCAAGCGAGGCGGACGACTGAGCCATGAGTGTGCGTTTGATTGCGCTGGATATTGATGGCACGCTGCTGGACAGCCGCTGGCAACTGCCGGAGGCCAACCGCGCGGCGATCTCTGAGGCGGCGCGCCGGGGCATTGAGGTGGCGCTGGTAACCGGGAGGCGGTATGACTTTGCCATGCCGGTGGCGCGGCAGCTGGATTCGCCGCTGACCATGATTGTGAACAATGGCGCGCTGATTCGTTCGAAAGAGGGGCAAACGCATCTGCGGCATCTTCTGCCGCGAAGCACTGCGGAAAGCGTGTTGGAACTCGCGAGGCCCTGGCGGGAAGGCGCGGCCGTGGTCTTCGACCGGCCGAGGGAAAACCAGGTGATGTTGGAAGCGCTGGACCCGGACGATTCGTTGCGTTATGCCTACTACTCGCGCAACAGAGAATATATCGGGCTGGCGAAGCCGCTGGAAACCTGCCTGACAGAGGACCCAATCCAGGTGATGCTTTCCGGAAACGTGGAGCCAATGCGAGAAGCAGAGGTGGCTTTGCGTGGCGCAAATTTCGTGGGGGAGTTCACGCTGGCGGTGACTTCATACCCGAGCAAGGATTTCGCGATGATTGACGTCATTCATCCGACTTGTTCGAAAGGATCGACACTCGCGGAATGGGCGGCGCTGCGGGGATTCGAACGCGAAGAGGTCATGGCTATCGGCGACAACCACAACGATCTGGAGATGCTTTCGTTCGCGGGGATTCCCGTGGTGATGGGCAACAGTGTGCCGGAATTGAAAGCATTCGGCTGGCATGAAACCGGCACGAATGACGAAAACGGTGTGGCCACGGCCATCGAGCACTTTGCCTTGCGGGAGGCCGCGTCTTGCGCCTGAAGCAACACATGCTGCTGTTTGCGATCGCGCTATTTGCGGCGCCCGCGATTCGAGCAGAGTACGTGGTGCTGCGCAGCGGCCAGCGGCTTACAGTGACGGGCTATCAGCTCGTGGATGATAAGTATCGCCTGCAGATGTCGGGAGGTTCCGTCGAAGTTCCCGCCGAAGAAGTCGTATCCATCGAGCCGGAAGAAGTGTTCAAGCCCGCGCCAGTGCAGCCTGCGGTGCAGCCACCTTATCGTGAGCTGGTGGAAGCGGCCGCGGCGCGTTACAGCGTGGACGCCAACCTGATTGCCAGCGTTATCGCTGTGGAATCCAATTTTGATCCGAAAGCCAGGTCGCGGAAGAATGCGCGCGGGCTGATGCAACTGCTGCCGGAAACCGCGGCGAAGCTGGGAGTGCGCAACGTCGAAGATCCGCAGGAAAATATCGATGCGGGAACGCGGTACCTGCGCGACCTGCTGCAAAAGTACAACAATGATCTGGTGCTTGCGCTGGCAGCTTACAACGCGGGGCCAGAACGCGTGCAGCAGTATGGCCGCGTGCCGCCGTATGCCGAGACGATTTCCTACGTGCGCCGCGTGAAGCGCGGCTATGAGAAGAACAAAGCGAACGCGGCGAAGAAGAGTGAGACACCATCGGGACCGATGGCGGCGGCTTCCCTTCCCCGGACGGTCCAGGCGCAATAAGAATTACTGTTGCGGTGGCGGATTCTGCGGTGGCGGCTGAGGATTTTGCGGCTGATTCTGCCCCGGCGGAGTGCCAGGATTCTGGCCGGGCTGCTGGCCAAATGGTGTTTGCCCCGGAGTCTGGCCGAAGCCAGTTCCCGTCTGCATTCCCGGCTGCCCAACACCCACATTGTCTTTCGAGGGATCCCAGATAAATTCGAAGAGCCTATAGTTTTTAGCTTTTTCGTAAACCATCACGGAGCGTTTGTTGATCTTGCTCCCTACCCCAATGATGTTGCCACCGACGATGCCCGAGGTGTCCGGAAGAGAGCCTGAGGAAGGATTGGCCATGGGATCGTCCTGGCCCGTCCCAGTGTTCGTCCCGGTGGCGCCGTTGGTCGGGTTCGCGCCGGGCGGAGGGTTCGTGGCAGAGGCAGAGGGCGTTCCTCCTGCTTGCAATCCCTGCTGGCTTAGAATGCCGTTCATCGCGGGCTGAGGCGATGCGCCGGCTCCGGTCAAGGAATTCGCAGGCGCTCCAACGCCGCCCCTTTGAGGAAGTTGCAAGGTCTGTGGAGGCTTCAGGCTGCCAATGAGTTGGCCCGCGGCACCGACGTAAATGAAGCGCCACGCCCCGTCCTTCTCGTTCATGGGGTCTTTGTAAGCCTGGCGCATGAAGCGAATGGAACCGATCTTGGGCTTGGTGAGGTCGTCCATCGAAGTCGGGAAGCGACCCAGCTTGCGGTAATAGAGCTTCACGCCGCGAGTGTATTGTTTGCCGCGCCAGACCATCTCTTTTTCTTTTTCGCGGCGGCCTTCGGTGAGGACGTTGGGAGAAACGGCAACGACAGCAAGGAGCAGAAGGGTGGTGAGGAAGACGACCACCAGCAGCGCGTAACCGCGCTCGGCAGGTCTTGCTGCTGCGAGTTGGCGTTTGATAGTCATGCGGATGGAGGTGCGGCTTGTTCTTCGAGTGCGGCGATACCGCGCAGGCCCGACGCGAGCTCTTCGTACTCGAGATTGGCGTTGCCGATCTTGAGAATGCGAAAACGATTCAGCAGGACTTCGCCTTCGGAGACGATGTAGACATCTTCGCCGTCGGTGAAGAAAGCGCGGCGACCCGAGCCGCTGGGGACGGTGCCATAGCCGAAGAACTTCACGGGGAGCGGCGCGACCATCTGAGGGGGTGGGGGTGCCTGAACAACGGGTGTATTTGTTTTCTGGACGAGATGCTGAGCTTCGGGCGAAGGCGGAAGTTCTCGACTGAAAATATTGCGTCCCCCGCTTTTGTATTCGGTCTTACTGGCCAACTCAAGCGGCCCCGTTTTCGGCTCAGGATTTTCCACCGGAAGCAGTTTGTAGTCTTGTGTTAAGGCGACAGCACCGACGGGGGCAGTGATTTTCTCACGGAAAAAGAACCAATACCAGACATTCCCCGCGATAACGAGGAGCACGATGAGAATGAGGAGTTCTTTCTTTTGCTTCATCCCGCGGTCCGAAAATAAGTTTTGAGGTGAAGAGAAACCTTGATCACGCCGGCAGCGCCCTGGTTCGTGTTATCCGTTGCGAGAGTCAGGTTGTCCACTTCATAATTTGTGGAGCGCTGTACGCCATTCAGAAAATGAATCACGCTTTTGTAGTCCCCGTTGATAGTGGCATCGATCAGCACTTCTGTCATTCCCCGATTGGCGATCTCCACTTGCTTGAGGGAGAGATCCTCAATCTGAATACCGGACTTCTTGCCAATCTCACCAAGCTCGGTGCGCACAGCGGAGTAACCGGAACTGGCAGGAGGGAACGACTTTTCAATCTGGTCGAACTTCGCCTGGATAGCGGGAATCCTGCTTCGGATGTCTTCAGCGCGCTTGTTATCCGCCTTGCGTACATCGAGCTGTCTCGTCTCCAGAGCAAATTGCTGCTGGGGCGTCTGCGGGGCGGACGCGAGCTCCCAACTGTAGACACCAAGGGTAACGTCTGCAAGAACGAGCAAAACCAATCCGGCAAGGATGGCCTGTCTGCGAAATGTGAAGTCGTGTTGCATCAGGTTCTCGAATACACAGTCGTTAGTTGAATCACCTGCTGATCGCCGCTCGGATTCCCGGTTTGACTGGGCTTATGAATGTTTTGTACCTGGACTTCGGTAAACTCTTTCGACTCTTCCAGCGCGCGAATGAATTTCAACTCCGCCTCATCGCTGGTGGCACCGACGGTAAGCTTTACTTCAACGTGACCTTCGACCTGTTTGGGCTCAATGCTTACGACGCGGACACCTCCCGGGAGGATGCGTTCCAGATCCATGAACATCTGGGTCCAATTGAAGCTGCGCGCCTCGAGAATGCCATTGACAAAATTAGCGCGGGCATTCAACTCGGCGATCTCTTTTTGCCCGAAATACCGTTGCAATTCCGCTTTCTGCTGTTCGAGCTTAGCCATCTCCTGGCGCGTTTTTTCGGTGCGCGCGCGGAGTTCCGCGTCGATTTTCCTGACGGAGTAGACGTGCCAGCCCAGCAACAGAAAAATGAGGCCGGCGACAACGGCGGTAAGCGCCGCGCCCGCAAGGAATTTGCGGTGGGTTTCCAGCGGCTTGGTCGATAGATTGAGCCGAACTCTCATTCCTTCATGTGCCTCATTCTTAAGATGCTTTCAGCCACGCTGCAGCATCCAGCCGATCAATCCTTCCAATTCACGGTCGGCGAGCGGGCGCGCATCTTCCTTGATGCGCCCTTCAGAGACCGCGGAGTGTAACAAGGAGCTCACCTGGCAATGAAACTCGTCTTCGAGCGCCGAAACAAATTCCGGCAGGCGCGCGCCGAGCCCGGCGACACGGACGGACTGGATTCCCTCCTGCCAGGTGTCCTGATAATAAGCCGCCACGGGGAAAATCTCTTCGAGCAACATGGCGGGAGTCAAGCTCGCGCCGTGGGCCGGCAGTTCGGTGCAGCGATAGCCGCACAGGACCCCATTGCGCGCGATAACGGTGGTAAGTGCCGAACCCGAAACACGCGCCAGCAGCGTCGGCTTGGCATCTTCGAGCAGCGCGGTGGCGGCAAGCGAAGAGCTGAGCACCACGCCGGGCTGCAGGCCAAGGCCCTCAGCAAGAGATTCGTATTCGCGGATGATGCGGAGGCGCGCGAGCGCGGTGACGACATCGACGCCGTTTTCGCGCGGGGCCTGGCGCATGTAGGAGATGAGCGTCTCATCGGCTTCGAAGGGCACGCTTTTTTTCAGCTTCCAGCGCAGCATGGGAACGGCTTCCTGCGGGGAACGCGGGAATTCCTCGAAATGCTGGACGAAGACGCGGATGACGGGATCGGGGAGAATCAGCGCGACATCTTCGCTCCGCGCGCGAAGACGCTCGCAGGCATTCGCGGCAGCGGATTTGACGGCGGCCAGATTGATGATATTGGCTTCCACCGCGGACGGCACGATGGCGCCCACGGGCAAGGCTTCGACAGCGAATCCATCCAGCGACCCGGTGCGGCCCCAGCGAGCGGCGGCGATACGTTCGGGCGCAATTTCGATGGCCAGCGGCGGATGGGGCATGGCGTCCAGCCAGCGCGCGACCCGGCGCACGAGATCGCTCTGGTATACGCCTTGCCTGAATGTGGTTACGCTACTCAACGAAAGTCACCTTGTTGATTTCCTTTACGGTGGTGATTCCCGCGCGAATCTTGGCCAGACCGCTCTCGCGCAGCGTGATCATTCCTTCTTCGCGCGCGACGCGCTTGATTTCGGAGGTTGGCCGGCGGTCAATAATCATTTCGCGAATGCGATCGGTCAGGTCGAGCAATTCGCAGATCGCAGTGCGGCCATGATACCCGGTACCTGAGCATTCCAGGCAACCCGCGCCCTCCGCAAGGACGACGTTGGACCATACGGCCGGATCCAAGCTCGCTTCTTTCAGCTCTTCCGGAGAAAATCTTTTGGGTTTCTTGCAATTGGGGCAGACCACGCGGACGAGGCGCTGGGCCATGATGCAGTTGAGGGCGGAGACGAAGTTGTAGGGCTCGACGCCCATGTTGATGAAGCGGCCGATGACGTCGGTGACGTTGTTGGCGTGAACGGTGGTGAAGACCAGGTGACCGGTGAGCGCGGATTGAATGGCGATTTGCGCGGTTTCCTGGTCGCGGATTTCGCCGACCATGATTTTGTCGGGGTCGTGCCGCAGAATCGAGCGCAGGCCGCGCGCGAAGGTGAGGCCCTTTTTTTCGTTAACAGGAATCTGGGTGATACCGCGGAGCTGGTATTCGACGGGATCTTCGATGGTGATGATCTTGTCCTCGTCGGTCTTGATTTCGTTGATGGCGGCGTAGAGTGTGGTGGTTTTGCCGGAACCTGTGGGACCGGTGACGAGGACCATGCCGTAAGGCTCACGGATGTATCGGCGGAAGCGTCGCGTCTCCTCGACGGAGAAACCGACGACATCCAGGCTCAAGCTTTGAAATTTTTCAGAGAGCGTCTCCTTGTCGAGCACGCGAAGGACGGCGTCCTCGCCGTGACTGGCGGGCATGATGGAGACGCGCAAATCGATGAAGCGGCCTTTGTATTTTACGCGGAAGCGCCCGTCCTGCGGAATGCGCCGCTCGGCGATGTCCAGATCGCTGAGGACCTTGATGCGCGAGAGCACGGTCGAATGCCATTCCTTGGAGATGGGCTGCATGGCGTGTTGCAGGACGCCGTCGATGCGGTACTTGACGGCAACTTCGGTGTCTCGCGCTTCGATGTGAATGTCACTGGCGCGGCGCTCGAGTGCGGTGAAGATGATGGTTTCGACGAGGCGGACGACAGGGCTGGCCGTGCTGTCGCGCGTCAGGCGGTCGCCGGAAATGGTCTCGTCGCTCTCTTCTTCGTCCTTGGAGGTCTGCAGGGTGAAAGCTTCGGTGGCTTGCTCGAGAACGCGCTGGGACTGCTCGGTGCGCTTCAGGAGGTCGCCAATCTGGCGGGCGGTGGCGACCTTTATGGAGAGCTTCTTGCCAAGCAGGAGCGGGAGCTCATCGCTCATCTGTACGCTGGGGTCGGCTACGGCGATGGATAAGAGATTGTTCTGCACTTCGAGCGGGACGAAGTTGTAGCGGAACATCAGGTCGGCTTGAATGGTGCGGAAGAGTTCCGGATCGATGCGCTGTTCTTTCAAGTCGATGAACGTGAGGCGATAGCGTTCAGCCAGCTTGCGCGCGAACTCGCGTTCGTGCTGCTCGTCGGGACCTCCGGGGAGTCCCGGCGCTGGAGGTAGATGTTCGGTCGTAGCCATAATTCCCTAGCCCGTCGTCCCCGTCATGGAGAACGAGAAAATCGGCAGATACAGTGAAATCAGAATAAAAGCAACAAACAATCCCATGAAGATGAGAAGGACCGGCTCGATGACGGCAACAAGGGCAGACAGCCGGATGTTGACTTCTTCTTCATAAAACTCGGCCACGCTGGTGAGCATGGGAGAAAGCGCGCCGCTCGATTCGCCCACTTCGATCATGTCCAGGGCCATTTCCGGCATGATGCCCTTGGAAGCGAGAGCGACGTGAAGGGATTCTCCCTCACGCACCCTCTGAGTGGCTTGGGATACCGTGGAACGCAAAAGTTTGCTGGTAATGGCGTCGGTGGCGGTTTGCAGGCCCGCGACGAGTGGCGTGCCGCCGGTGAGGAGCGTCGCCAGAGTGCGCGAGAACTGGGCTACCTGGAATTTGAGCAGCGTGTCTCCGATGATGGGCAGCCGGAATTTGAAGCGATCGAAAGCGGTTCCGCCATCTTCCGACCGAGACCACAGGAAAATTCCAGCAGCAGCCACGGCCATCAGTGCAATGGCGCCGAGGACGAACGGGCGATAGTCCACCGTGAGAGCAATCAGCAAGCGCGTGGGCGTGGGGAGCTGCACGTTCAAATCCCGATAAAGCAGGGCGAACTTGGGGATGACCGCGGTTACGAGGTACGCAACAATGATGATGGCGACGCTGATCAGTAGGACCGGATAGACGAGAGTAGCGAGAATTTTCTTGCGGACGCCGGTACTCACACGCTGGTAAGCGATGTAGTAGTCCAGGACGCCGGGCAAATTTCCGCTCTTTTCTCCCGCTAGAATCGCCGTTGAGTAAACCTTTGAAAAGACGCCGGCTTCAGCCACAGCTTCAGAGAGAGACTTACCTTCGCGGACGCGTTCGCGCACCTGAGAAATTATCGGGCGAAGCTTTGGAGAGCTGGCGCGGTCCGCGAGCAGGTCCAGCGCACGCAAAATCGGCAACCCGGCTTTGATGAGAGTATTAAACTGCTGATTGAGAATCAGGAACTCGGAGCCGCCAATCTGGCGGTCGCTTCTCCTCCGGACCAACCCGGCCAGGCGGCCGCCCCGGGATTCCACGGAGTAGATATACAATCCCCGGTCCGTGAGCTTCTGGCGCGCTTCGTCCAGAGAACCCGCAGCCTCGACGTGCGAGAAGACACGTCCCTCGGCATCCGCCACGCGGCAGACAAATTCCCCCATAGGCCTTCAGTTTACCTCAACTGGATGATATGCGGGGTAGCGCCCAGGGGTTGGCCGTGCTTTTCTGGAAACCAAGGCCCAAAACCACGAAAACTACTGATTCATGAGGGCGTTGTCGTGCGGTAACTCGCCATTCACAATGGCTACACCTGGGGGAGCGGCAAAGCGGAACAGGCTGTCCGCCAATGGCGGGTCCCACTTCCAGTTCGCAAAGTGAAACTCGACTCCCACTCCGCCTGGTTCCTTAACCAGCACACGAACGAGTTCCCCAGTATTCTTGACGATTTCAAAGAAGACGATTTCGCCTCTGTCTCCCGTCTGCCGAGAGGGTTCTCGTGAGCTTTGGTTGTTGTGCGCAGGGTCCGTTCCGCGGAGCTGGCAGAAGAATACAGCGTGGTCCGGCGATTCCGGCTTCTCGGTCAGGGCAGCCTCAACCCGCGCGCAGACGCGCGAGACTTTCATCTCGCCCGCCAGCAGTGATAGCGGCGTCCTCCAATCACTGCTCTCCTTGGCGGGGACGCGCGTGGCGGTGTGGTCAGCCGGAACGTAGAACCAGGCGGACTTGCCGTCCACTAGGAACAAATTCCTTTCAGGAGACTCGTACTCCCAGCGCATCTTGCCCGGGCGGCGGAAGAACGCCGTGCCCGCTTCTACGCGAACGAGATGTCCGTTTTCGATGTAGCGCTCAAGGAATGCGGCCTGTAAAGTCCCTGCGGAACGATACCGTGCTTCCAGTCGCGTGACGAGAGCCTTCACATCGGGAGAGCCGAAAACCATGAGAAACAAGAATGACACGGTATGGAAGCACCGGAGCATATCTACAGTCTAGCAAGGCAGAGCCAGTGATGCGCAGCCGTTAACTCAATTGCAGCCACCTCTCTCGTACGCAGCCAGCCCGACTGGCATTTAGATGGTGGGATCAGTTGGCAACGCCGGCCGTGAATCACAGTAGCGAATCACACCTGGGTAATTCGTGAAGAAGCTCCTTCGGCCAGTTGAATTCCGGACCATCGGGTCGGCGTTCACGGTATAGGCCACCGAAGGCGTAAGTCCATCGCCCGCCCACGTAATGATATAGCCACTCTTACTGCCCGACGCCAAGACTTCGTCAATCAGGCAGGCTTGCGCTACGGATGCATTGCACGGGTTAGAGCCACCGTCACCAAGGGCCGCCAGCGAGGACGAAAAGCCCTGTAAAGGATAGGTCAGTGCGTAGGCCGTCTCAGCCGATTGGATTGTTCGTACGCTTTGCACAGCGGAAGCCTCGTTGGCCGACATCCGAGCGGCGATAAGGTTTGGTATCGCTATCGCGGCAATGATCAAGATGATGGCCACAACGATGAGAAGCTCGATAAGAGAAAAGCCTGCTTGTTTTCTCGCCATTGTCGTCAATCCCAAACGTCTACAGACCTTCCTGAGTCAAGAAGCTCGGCAACTCACCCTTACGGAAAGCACTTCACTGGCCAAATTCCCGGGGATCTATTGTCAGCTAAACTATTTAATTACACAAACTTACGGCTGGCTATCCCTCACGCTCAGTTTCATTCCTGCTATGCTTGACAGAAAATGTCAGCAAAATGGGATTCTGGACATGAAAGGGCAATGCCATAAATTCTCGCGAAGATCGCTCGTGTTGGATAGTCCATCGAGTGTTGGAAGGGGCATAAAAAAATGCAAACCACGGACGTGAATCCCGTGGTTTGCACTTCGATACGGCCGAAAGCAGGCCGCCAGTTTTGATTCTTACAGCGCTGGGTCCGAGTTCGCGCAGCCCGTGCCCAAGGCGTTATAGCGGATGACCCCGGACTGGTCGGAGCAGAACGCGCGCTGGCCGCTCTGGCCAACCGCGACAGGCTTCGCCACCGAAGTATAGGTAACGGCCGGAGGACCGCCAGCTGCCGTCGCTGTGAACGAATAACCGCTCTTAATCGCCGCAGCGGACGACAATACATCGTCGATCAAGCAAGCAGCCGCGGACGTTGCCGAGGTG
>Ga0210409_10001682_pt1 | contig 27986 bp, 26 predicted proteins | sample IncBWH17MmetaG_FD_161649 | JGI IMG/M metagenome (GOLD analysis project Ga0210409, IMG submission 161649) | Forest soil microbial communities from Barre Woods Harvard Forest LTER site, Petersham, Massachusetts, United States - Inc-BW-H-17-M | ecosystem: Environmental > Terrestrial > Soil >...
GAGCGCCCGCGCCAACGGCGTTGGAGGTGCATAGATGCGAGGATGCGTGACGATCGCAAGGAATTCGTGCACGCATGGCCACGCAATGGCCCAGGTTGCTGATCCTTCGGCAAGCTCTCCGACGCAGCGAGATGCTGTCTCGTGGAAGGGCGAGTCTTCGCGGTGCGCGTAGACGAGGATGTTGGTATCTACGCCGATCAAGCGCCGCGATCCTTGTAGATGTGATCGCGCACCTTTTCCCAGGAAGCTTCGTGAAATTCCGGCTGCAGGCCCTTTCCTTTGAAGCTGGCTCGGCGCAACTTGAAGGAGGCGCCGCGTTTGGTTTCTGCAATGACCCGATGAAGGCCACGCTCTATCAAGGTGCGCAGAGTGATGCCTTCGCGTGCCGCCAGTTTGCGGGCTTGCTGCAGCAGTGAATCGGCGATTTCCACCGTGGTCTTCATGTGGATATCTATATGGGTGCTTCGATATGGGTACCCGTATTTTATGCCGTCGGAGCCCGCGCGTCCAGCACCGCGAGTGGGAGTGGGAATATGGTCAGCTTGTAAACAGGGCCACTCCGTTGCTTCAATGACGCGCTGCGCGATTCGGGCGCACGACGGGAGTCCTCATATCCCGTGACTCTCAGGGGGTTTTGATGCAACGACGACAGGCTCTGATCACTATGGCTGGCTTGGTGGCGGCGGCGCCGCTGAGACGTGTTGCCGCGCAAACGCGGCTGGTGCCACCGCTCGCATCGCCACGCTCCAGCGCCTCGATTCCAACGATCGACATTCACTGCCACGTATTCAATTCGCGCGACCTGCCCATTCCGGGTTTCGTCACCGATGTGTACCTGAACAGTCTGCCGAAAGCCGCCCAGATACCGGCCGGCACGGTGATCTGGTTTGTCTCGCAGCTGATGGACACGGTTGCGGTATCGGCACCGGAAGAAGCTAGCGACCTCGAAAAGAAACCGCGACCGTTCCCCGAGTTCAAACCGTGGAGCCGGACCCTCCTGATCGCCGATCGGGTGCGACGGACCGTACAACGATTGACCCTCCCCACTCCGCAGACACAGTCGCAAATCGACGCGCTGGACCGACGCATCGCCGCGGCGCTCAGGCAGGCGTCCACCCAGAGAAACATCCCACTGCAAATGCCCACCGCGGCGCAGCGGCAGGCCTTCCTCAGAAGCCTGGCCGGCTTTGGCAATCCGGCGTTTTCGGCCAACTCGAAGCTGGGACTGACGCCCGACGCAGTCGCGCTGGGTGCAGCGAAATCGCCCGCCGACCTAGTCGGCGTGCTGTATCTGGCTTCCCTGCTGACGCTGTCCAGAGCGGAACTGACCGATACGCTGGCGAAGCTGCCGGTTCGGCACGCTTCCGACGTGCGCTTTTTTGCACCGGCCCTGGTCGATTACAGCTACTGGCTGGACGACTTTGAAAACGTCTCGTCGCTGGACGACCAGATCCGGGTCATGTCCGATGTTGCGGCCAGAAAGGGGCGTTCGTTCGCAGTGCATCCGTACGTCTCGTTCTGCCCATGGCGTCAGATCGTCGAGCCGAAGCAGTTCGACAGCGTCAAGGACGCCATTGAGTCCCGCGGATTCATCGGCGTCAAACTCTATCCGGTGATGGGCTTTTTGCCGATCGGAAACGCCAACGCGGACCCTGCAGCCTATCCGGAGAAGCTTCGCAATACGCGTCCCGACTGGGCCCAGGCCCTGGATAAGTCGTTGGCCAACCTCTACCAGTGGTGCGCGCAAGAAGGAGTTCCGATCCTCGCGCACTGCTCCGACAGTCAGGCTCCTTCAGCTGCGGCCGGTCTTCGTGGCGGGCCGAAAGGCTGGCAGGATGTCGTTGCCAATGGCGGATTTTCCGGCCTCAGGCTCAACCTCGGGCACCTGGGCGGACTGTGGGATCTGGCCCAACCATCGCACAACGACTGGACCGAATCGGTGGTCCGGATGATCGCGGATCAAGGCAACAACCTCTATGCCGACATCTCCGACTACTCTTCGATCATGCATCGACCGGGCACGGGCGACGCGAGCGACGATAAAGCCGTGACCAGCGCCGTGGTCGGTTTTCTCGGTCAGCATCCCGCCGCGAAGAGCAAGCTGATGTATGGCTCGGACTGGGTCATGCTGTCGAAGGACCTGGGGGCCGAGCTGTACTACCCCAGCATGCGGGACCGGGTACCCACCGGCTGGGGCCTCGACGCGCCGGGATTTCTCGGAGGCAACGCGGCCAGATTCATCGGGCTGGCCAAGATCAAGGGGCAGCCCGTCGCTAAGACCCGGTTGCGCCTGGAAGCGTTTTACGACAAGCACGGCTTGGACAAGCGGCTGCTGGCGCTCTGGGACGAATAGGTCGGCTGCCATCGCGCGCTCACGGTCACCGCGAAGGTGCTAGCGTCCGATACGCCCTCCACGCCTAGTTCTTCAGTGACCTGCCCGCGATAGATCGTGACCCTTCACGAAGACAGACGCAGAGAACGCTGGTATCCGCTGTTGGCGTGGGCCTATACGTGCTGTTGGATCGTCGCTCTTATCTATGATTGGACAAGTTATCGCACGATGCCGCTTTGGCTACGAATTTCGATCGGTACTATTTTGGTGCTTACAACGCCGGCTGGCAGCGATTTGCTCTTGATACGCCGTTATTGGCGCAAACGCGGCTTCAAAAAGTAGGCAGACAGTAGTGTTTGGCGAGTCGTTAATCGTTAGGAGTGGACAGGGCTGGAAAGCACTGACCTTCGTCTGCGGGTCCATGCTGAGCGCCCTCTCCTTCTTCTCTGGACTGGCGCTCTTCAGCGGAAAGCAGACGACGTTCGCCTTGTGTTTGGTTTTTCTCGGCGCGGGAATCTTTATTTGTTCTTTGCTGTTCGCTTGCGTCTCGATTCGTTGCCCGCACTGCGGAGCGCGCTGGGTTTGGCTGGCAGTCACGCGGGCCGATGCGGGGCATTGGATTTCGACCCTTATGGCGCAGCGGGTGTGCCGCGCGTGTGGACGCTGAGCTGCATCGAGTCAGAACGCTGGTGGAAGGGCAGCCGGCCGGTCCAGCTATGACCCCGCAGCAGGTAGTGTGCCCTCGAGGTAACTAGTGCAACTTGGAGAAGATCGCCTCGGGAGATTCTCATTCCAAATGAGGCGGGTTTTTGTGGGATGCGCGCTTTTGCCGTGCGTGATGACCGTAGCGGGCTACTACCTTCGGTGGGGGCTAATCGGAAGGTTTGGACGATGGGCTATTGCGGCTTCGTTCGTTTTACTCTTTCTGGTCATGCGCTACCTTGGCCCGACGGTACAGGAGGTTCAGGATTATCGAAATAATCGTCGAGCGAAGAACCGTTAGCCGCAATGGAATCAGCAGATCAAACATGTTGTGCAGCGGGAATCTCCCTCTCCTTTTCAACAATCAACCCGATTACCTCTGATCAGTAGGATCCGCGCAGCGACGGGTATTTCGCAGGAAGAACTCGCGCTCCGTGCCGGTGTCGACCGCGGCTATGTGGGTGGCATCGAGCGCGGAGAGTCCAACGCGGCTATTTTGAAGGTCGTGCGAATTGCTGCAGCCATGAACCTGGCCGCTTCCGAACTACTGGAGCAGGCCGGCCTATAGGGGTTAAAGAGCGCGTACGATTTGAAAGCGTTCCTAATCCTTCTTTAGCGGGAAGGAAAGGATCAGCCAGGAGAGTCTCTCATGCGTAAGGTTCAACAAGGTTTCACCCTGATCCAACTGATGATCGTCGTGACGATCGTCGGCGTCCTCGCGGCGATCACGATCTCGATTCCGGCGTACCAGGACTATAGGGTGCGCGCGAAAGTGACGGAAGGTCTGTCGATCGCGAACTCGGCAAAGATCCTGGTCGAGGACACTTTCAGGTCCGGCGGATCGGCCGCGATGGCCAACGTCACCAGCGCGTGGAATCCGGCTTCGACGACGACCGTCAACGTCGCCAGCGTGCTCGTTGCCACAACCGGCAACGTCGTCATCACCTACGCGGCTGGCACTGGGCCGATGAATACCCAGACGGTCACCCTGGTTCCAAAACTGGTCGTCGGCAACCCCATCATCTGGATCTGCATGGTGAACACCGCGGCGAACGACCGCTACGTTCCCCAAAACTGCCGCATTTAGGTTCACCGCGCGACATCCTGGAATGGGCCGCCAAGTGGGTAGCGGCGCGCGTGGGTGGAGCATTAGCGCTCGATGCGATTGACGAATGCGCGTGGCGTACCGGCCTGCCACTGCGCGAGCGCGCGCTCCTGCGTGCCTACTACGTTGTGTACCTGAAGGACGTGTTCACCCGTCTGCCGACGCAGCCGGCGAGCCGAATATATGAACTGTTGCCGCACTGCTGGAAGCCTGACCGATGTTCTTAGTCCCGCCGACTGCTGTGTGGATTGCCAGGGCGTGCGCTGGCATCATGGTGGGGCTCTTCGACCGACTTCACGACTTTTTCCGACGGAGCCGGTGCGTGGGTGGAACCAACGTGATGACGGGGAGAGATCATGAGCGATGGGCCTTTTTGTCGCCGTGTCGCTGCAGTGCTTGCTGCTATGTGGCTATTGCTCGGCCCACCTGACACCTTCGCCTCACAGGAAGGCCAGCTCGTTTTTGATACCTTTTCAGTCAAGTCGTCCGGTATTGGGGAATCCGGACCGATAGCGGTGGGCGGAGAAGCGAGGCAAGGAGCCATCCTTTCGCTCCGAATCTCAGCCTTTGGCAAAGAAGTTCAACTGTCGCCCGATCGCCTGCAACTGCTGACCAACGTCTCGCCGAACGGGATACGACTGTCGTACGAACGTGGCTATCAGGAGGCCGGTGGTCGAACCCTCTACGTCATCTTGTCGCGTGGGTTCACCTCGGGTGAAGTGGCAGCAGTGCTGGTTACCTTTCACGAGGAAGGCGGAATAACTATCGGCCCAGTTCGACATGGCATGACTCGGGATTTGTCTCGATAGCTTCCGGCTCACCGCGCGCAGTCTGTCAAGATGTGTTCTCTGGCCGCTTACCCTATAGGTCTGGCTTGGATGCACCGGGCGACGCGACGAGGGCACTCGCCCGCAGGTCAGGCGCCGCCGCAGCTCCGCGTGGGACGCCAATGGGCACTTACTAGGACGAGCGTAACGCCTTCGACCGCAGTTCGCGCACGGCTATCCGCACGCGTCCGCTTTGCGGCAGCGAGAGTGCCCTCAGCATTCGCCTGCGGCTATCGTGCGCGCGCGCGGCTCGATCTGCGCGCAAGATCACTGGAATGTGCGTCCACGTACGCATCGAGCAGGCGACGGATCATCCGCTGGTATTGCGTGTCCCCTTTCGCGGCTGCAGACTTGAAGAACTCGACGCTCTTCTTGCTAAGCGTGATCGTGATCTTGATGTCTTCATCCCGGAATGCCAGTTCTTGCGGAGAAGGAAGAAAGTCGCGGACGACTTTGGGATCTCCCATCGGTTCATTCGCATACTTGATTTTCGCGCTCATAGATAACCTTTCCCTTGCGCCAGTAACCAGCCCCAATTATCCGAACAACGCCGGAGCGATGCGTGAATCGAACGGTCAGTACACCACCCGCGACACGCCCAAGACAGAAGTATCTCTGCTCCTTGGCGCTGCTATGCCTGGTGTCTTCAGCGATGACTCGGTGAGGATCCGCAAACGCATGCTGCGCCAGCAAGAATGGCACACCATGCTTGCTCTGGTTTTCCGCATCCTTACGGGCGTCCCATTCGAAGCTCGTTTTTGGCACGCCACGAGTTTACCGCAATTAACCATATCGATATATGGCTTATTTTATGGGTACAAAACTCACGCAGCAGTCGCCTGCACCTCCGCATACGCCAATAGCGGGCGGTTGCGACCCGCCGGCTGAAGCCGCCCTTGCGCATCCGTGATCTGCATCTTCTGCAGCCACTGCTCGAACTCCGGCGCCCGCTTCAGGCCCAAGAGGTTCCGAAGATACAGCGCACACGTCGCACCCCAGCGGCAGCCCCAGGAGCTCGCCGCAGAAATGGTCCTCCAGCCCGGCCCGGATTGTATTGCGGCCGGCCGCTGGCAGGCGCGAACGACGGATTGACTTTCCAAGGGCAAAATAAGTAGCTTGGGTGGGCGCAACACAGAAACGCTTGCGCCCCAGAAACGATCGGGCTATTCGTGGAGCTTTCGACAGGGGGATACTGTGAACAGCCAAATGCGAATCGGGATCGTTGTGTGGTCGATCGCCCTCGATATTGGACTGGCGTCATGCGCAAGCGAAAAGATGACATTGACCAACGATCAAGGCCAGACCGTAACGTGCGAGGCCAACGGACTGGAGCCTTTTCAGGCTTGCATCGACCGGGCCAAAGCGCGCGGATTCAGGCAAACCGAGGCCGCCAAGCCTGTACCTTCGATTCCTTACTGACGCGGCCGGTCGGACCGGTGCCGCCCACGCTTACCTGGCACCCGACAGACCCTTACGGAGTGGAACAGTGATGAATCAACGAGAAGTTATGGGTATTCTCGCCTCAACCGTCGTTGCTGTTTTGAGCTGGAATGGTCCGGCGCAATCACAAGCCGTCAGGACTCCTTATCCGGAGATGGCGCCGGCCGATCAGTACCTCATCGCAAACCGTGAGGATGAAATCGCACTGGCACGCAGCGCCGCGCCGCCGTCAATTTCCGCAGACGCCCAAGTGCTCGTGCTCGGTCGTCACGGCTATGAGACGGCCGTGAAGGGCAAGAACGGCTTCGTCTGCTTCGTCGAACGCTCCTGGGCAGCCGGTTTCGACGATCCCCAGTTCTGGAATCCCAAGCTACGCGCGCCGAACTGTTTCAACCCGCCGGCTGCGCATACCCAGCTGCCACAGTACCTCCAGCGCACGGAGTGGGTCCTGGCCGGGGCGACGAAACAGCAGGTAATCGAAAGAACCAAGGGCGCGGTCGCCAGCCACAGCTTCAAAGCCCCTGAGGCGGGCGCCTTTTCCTTCATGCTGTCGAAGGACGGCTATGTGAGCGACGACGCGGCAGGCCCATGGCTTCCCCATGTCATGTTTTTCCTTCCGCATGGCCAAGCCGACAATTGGGGCGCGGACAAGGAAGACTCACCCGTCATCGGGCAAGATGGCAGCGCTATAGAAACCACGGTCCTCTTCATTCCGGTGCGTAGGTGGTCCGACGGCTCGCCTGCCCCGCCACCACCTGCCAAGAAGCACCAGATGTGACCCATTCCAGGCGCTTGCACGCGCGCGTCTAACCTGGCTGGTCACAAGCGACACACGTCGCGAAGGCGGTGGATCGTCGGCAGTTGTCCCCGCCGCCGGCGGGATTCGCGACGATCTTGTTACTCCCTGACTCGCTGCCGTTTGCGTAGGCTTGTCTTAACGGAGCCGCCCAACGACTCCCAAGACAGGCAAGGATCAAACCGACACGCGAGGAGCACATCATGAATACAGGCATGGGCGAATCGAGCACCACGAACCATCCCGTCGTGTCCCAGGAGCGCTGGGTCGCCGAGCGCAAGAAGCTGCTGGCGCGCGAGAGGGAGCTGACGCACCTGCGCGACCAGGTTGCCCGCGAGCGGCGCGCGCTGCCGTGGGTGCGCATCGACAAGGTCTACACCTTCGACGCACCCGAGGGCACGCGTACGCTCGCCGACCTCTTCAAGGGCCGCCGCCAGCTGATGGTGCAGCACTTCATGCTCGCCCCGGGGTGGGAGCAAGGTTGCCCGAGCTGCTCCTTCATGGCCGACCACACCGACGGCATGAATGTGCACCTGGCGCATCGCGACGTCACGTTTGTCGCCATCTCGCGCGCTCCGCTGGCCGAGATCGAACGCTTCCGCCGACGCATGGGCTGGCAGTTCAACTGGGTGTCTTCGTTCGGCAGCGACTTCAACCACGACTTCCACGTGAGCTTCACGCCGCAAGAGGGGAAGGGGCAGGTCCACTACAACTACGACACGCAGCCCTTCGAGAGCGAGGAATTGCCCGGCATCAGCGTGTTCTACAAGGACGACGTGGGCGACATCTTCCACACCTACTCGACCTACCGGCGCGGCGTGGAGGCGATGATGGGCACCTACAACTTGCTCGATCTCACACCGAAGGGCCGCGACGAGCGCGACGGGCCTATGGCGTGGGTGCGCCACCACGACCGCTACGAGCCAGCGCCCGCCGTAAAGGCAGCGCCGGCGGCCGATTCCTGCTGCGACACGCAGACCTGAAGGGGCGAGCGGCCTTAGCGTGCGCGCAATATCACGCGGGCGCCGACTGCGCGTTCACGTACGCCAACAGCGGATGGCCGCGCCCCACCGTCTGCAGCCGCCCCTGCGCGTCGGTGATGTTCATCGTCTGCAGCCATTGCTCGAACTCCGGCGCGCGCTTCAGGCCCAAGAGGTTGCGAAGATACAGTGCGTCGTGAAACGACGTGCTCTGGTAATTCAGCATCACATCGTCCGCGCCCGGCACCCCCATGATGTACGTCACGCCGGCGCAGCCGAGCAGCGTGAGCAGCGTGTCCATGTCGTCCTGGTCGGCCTCGGCGTGGTTCGTGTAGCACACGTCGCACCCCAGCGGCAGCCCCAGGAGCTTGCCGCAGAAGTGGTCCTCCAGCCCGGCCCGGATGATCTGCTTGCCGTCGTACAGGTATTCGGGGCCGATGAAGCCGACCACCGTATTGATCAGCAGCGGTGAGAAAGCGCGGGCCACACCATAGGCGCGCGCCTCGCAGGTCTGCTGGTCCACGCCGAAGTTGGCCTCGGCCGACAGCGCCGAGCCCTGCCCGGTTTCGAAGTACATCACGTTATCGCCCAGCGGCCCGCGCGCCAACGACTGCGCCGCGGCGCGCGCCTGCGCCAGCAGCGCCAGGTTGACGCCAAAGCTCGTGTTGGCCTTTTCCGTTCCGGCGATCGACTGGAACACCAGGTCCACGGGCGCGCCCTTTTCGATCGCCTCGATCGTGTGCGTCACGTGCGTGAGCACGCACGACTGGGTCGGCACCGAAAATCGAGTGATCACCTCGTCGGTGAGCTTCAGAAGATCGATCAGTGCGGGCAGGTTGTCGGACACCGGGTTGATGCCGATCACGGCGTCGCCCGCTCCGTACAGCAGCCCGTCCAGGATCGAGGCGGCAATGCCCGCGGCGCTGTCGGTCGGATGGTTGGGCTGAAGGCGCACCGCCATCGTGCCGGGCAGGCCGATCGTGTTGCGAAAGCGCGTGACCACGTGGCACCTGGACGCCGCCGTCACCAGGTCCTGGTTGCGCATCAGTTTGCTCACCGCCGCGGCCATCTCCGGCGTGATGCCGCCCCGCACGCGCGCCAGCGCCTCCGCGTCCGTCTCATCCGACAGCAGCCAGTTGCGAAACTCGCCCACCGTCAGGTGCGCGAGCGGTGCGAAGGCTTGCGCGTCGTGCGCGTCGATGATCAGGCGCGTGACCTCGTCGCTTTCATAGGGGATCACGCATTCCTGAAGAAAGGTCGTGAGCGGCAGCTCTGCCAGGCACATCCGGGCCGCTACCCGCTCCGCGTGGCTGCGGGCCGCCACGCCCGCCAGGTAGTCGCCCGAGCGCGCCGGCGTGGCCTTGGCCATCAGGTCCTTCAGGTCGCTGAAGATCCAGACCTGGCCGCCGACGGTGTGACGAAGTGCCATGCGGGCTCCCGTAAGCTTTGCCGATACGGTGTCACCGATTCCGGTCCAATTCCAATCGCATCATGCCCGAACGGGTAACGGGCGGCGGCGGTGCGGGTTTCAAACTGTTGCACTTGCGCTGTACACCGGCAAGCGGCGCGACGCGTTGGCGATTGGGCGTGTCCGGACTCGGCGAGTCTTACGCACCTGTGCCGCAGGATGCGACGTTACGCGATGTTTACGAAGCAGGGATTACTGCGATGACAGAGTCACTGACCCGTACCGTAGCGAGGCTGCTGGCAGCGATGGCCGTGATGGTCGCAGCTCCCGGCTGTTCATCGACCCCACCGGCTGCGCCGCCGCTGCCCAAGCCGGCACCGCCTGCACCGCAGGCGGCCGCCTCGCCCCTGGCCAAGGTCGACCAGTACGCGCTGGTGGACCGGATCACCTGGGGCGCCACCAGTTCCTCGCTCAAGCAGATCCGCTCCATGGGCACGCAGCGCTGGCTCGAGGAGCAGTTGCACCCGCGGCCGGATCCGGCGCTGCCGCCGGCGGTTGCGCAGCAGATCGCGTCGCTGTCGATCCAGACCCTCTCGATGCCGCCGCGCGTGATCACGGTGGCGCAGCGCCACAAGGACATCGACAAGATCGCCGACGAGGATCAGCGCAAGTCGGCCCGCAAGGACCTGAACGAGGAACTGAACGGTGTGGGCCGCGAAACGGCCACCCGGATGCTGCTGCGGGCGCTTTACTCGCCCAACCAGCTGCAGGAGCAGATGACCTGGTTCTGGTTCAATCACTTCAACGTGTTCCAGAACAAGAACGACGAGCGCCTGATGCTGGCCGACTACGAGCAGACGCTGCGCGTTCACGCGCTGGGGCGATTCCGCGATCTGCTGGGCGCGGTGGTGCGCCACCCTGCGATGCTGGTGTACCTGGACAACGCGCAAAACGCGGTCGACCACATCAACGAGAACTACGCGCGCGAGCTGATGGAGCTGCACACGCTGGGGGTCGATGCCGGCTACACGCAGCGCGACGTGCAGGAGCTGGCGCGCGTGCTGACCGGCTTCGGCGTGGACCGGCGCGATCCGGCCACCAACCCGCCGCCCAAGTTCGCTCGGCCAGAGCGGGCCGCGCAGTACACGCGACAAGGGCTGTACGAATTCAATCCGCAACGGCACGACTATGGCGACAAGCAGGTGCTGGGCGCGACCATTCGCGGCTCGGGCCCGGCCGAGCTCGAGCAGGTGCTGGACCTGCTCAGCCGCGACCCGGGCACGGCGCACCACGTCAGCCTGAAGCTCGCGATGTTCTTCGTGTCGGACGATCCGCCCGCGCCGCTGGTTGACCGGATGGCGGCGCGTTTTGCGGTGGCCGACGGCGACATCGCTGCGGTGCTGCGCACGATGTTCGAGTCGCCCGAGTTTGCCGCCTCGCTCCGCACCCGCTACAAGGATCCGGTCCACTACGTGGTCTCCGCCGTGCGCGCCGCCTACGACGACAAGCCCATTTTGAACGCGCGCCCGATGATCAACTGGCTCAACCGGCTGGGCGAGGCGCCCTACGCCCGCCAGACCCCGGACGGCTATCCGCTGAACGAGGCGTCCTGGGCCGGGCCCGGCCAGCTCACCACGCGCTTCGAGATCGCCAAGGCGATCGGTTCGGGATCGGCTGGGCTCTTCAAGACGGACGAGCCGAATCCGACCGAGAAGCCGGCGTTTCCGCAGCTATCCAATGCGCTGTACTTCGAGGCGATCCAGCCGAAGCTGGCGGCCGCCACGCGGCAGGCGCTGGATCAGGCCACCTCGCCGCAGGAGTGGAACATGCTGCTGCTGAGCGCGCCGGAATTTATGGTGCGGTAAGAAGGAGTGCGGCTGGCTATGACCCTCACCCCCTCCCCTCTCCCGCTGCGCGGGCGAGGGGTGATACGACCGAGCAGTTCCTCGCTCCCATGCTGGTCGGAGCGGGGAGATCTGAAGGAGGCCTTATGAACCGCCGACAATTGCTGCGCCTGGGTGCCTGCTTGCCGCTCGTTTGCCGCAGCTCCTTGCTGTGGGCCGCTCCGCAAGCGGGCGGCACCCGGTTCCTGCTGGTGTTCCTGCGCGGGGGCCTGGACACCCAGCATTTGCTGGTTCCGACCGGATCGGATTTCTACTATCGCGCCCGACCCAACATCGCGATCGGCCGACCGGGATCGGGCGAACACGCGGCGATCGCGCTGGATTCCTACTGGGGCCTGCACCCGGCGCTGCAGGAGAACCTGTACCCGCTGTATCAGAACAAGCAGCTGGCGCTGGTGCCGTTTGCGGGCACCGATGACGACTCGCGCAGCCACTTCGAGACGCAGGACAGCATCGAGCTGGGCCAGCCCCTGAACGGCGCGCACGACTTCCAGTCCGGATTCCTGAACCGGCTGGTGCAGCGCCTGACCGGTGCCGAGCCGATCGCGTTCACTGACCAGGTGCCGCTTTCGATGCGCGGCTCGCAGCAGATCGCCAATTTTGCGCTGCGCGCGGTGGGCAAGCCCGCGGTGGATGCGCGCCAGAGCGCGATGATCGCCGGCATGTACGCCAACACGAAGCTGGCGGCGGCCGTGAACGACGGCTTCGGCGTGCGCGAGGAAGTGATGAAGAAGCTCGCCGACGAGATGAACGACTCCTCGCGCGGAGCGCTCGCCCCCAAGGGCTTCGAGCTCGAAGCGCGCCGCATCGGCCACCTGATGAGCGAACAGTTCGACCTGGCGTTCCTGGACGTGGGCGGCTGGGACACGCACGTCGGTCAGGGCGCAGGCACCGGGTACCTCGCCACCCGCCTGGAGGAGCTGGGACGCGGCATCGCCGCCTTCGCCGACGAGATGGGGCCGCGCTGGAACAATACGGTGGTGGTCGTGATCAGCGAGTTCGGACGAACCTTCCGCGAAAACGGCAACCGCGGCACCGACCACGGGCACGGCACCACTTACCTGGTGGCGGGCGGCGCCGTGCGCGGCGGGCGCTTGGCCGGCGATCAGCAGAAGATCGAAGAGTCCACGTTGCACCAAAACCGGGATCTTCCGGTGCTGAACGAGTACCGGGCGGTGCTCGGCGGCCTGTTCGGAAAGATCTACGGGCTGAATGCAGGCGACGTGGCGGCGATTTTTCCGGACGCGAAGCCGAAGGACATCGGGGTCGTTTGAGGCCTGGCGAGTTTCCGCTACAGTGTTCGGGCCTGCTCCGGGCTTCTATGTCGCCTCTTTTGATTTTTCACATTACCACCGCCTCCATCGCGTTGCCTGGCGGTGTGGCGGCCATGAGCCTGCGCAAGGGCTCAACAGGACATCGCATCGGCGGAACCGTCTTTGTGATCGGCATCATTTGCATGACAGCCAGTGCGATCCCGTTGGCACTGCTCAAAACGCAGACCCTCAACGCACTCGTGGGCGCTCTGACTTGCTACCTGGTGGCAAGCGGCTGGGTGGCCGGCCGCCGCAACCGTTTTCAGGACCTCCGAATCATAAACGCGGCCCTTGGCGTGGTGGCGTTAGGAGTCGGGGCACTCTTGGTGAACTTCGGAATCGAGGCGCTCAACAGCCCGTCTCACCTGAAAGACGGGGAAGGCGCGTCCGGATACTTCTTCTTCGGAGCAATCGCCGTGCTGGGCGCAGCGCTCGATCTGCGTCAGGTCATTAGCGGGATTGGCAACAAGCTCTGGCTCGCACGCCACCTGTGGCGCATGAACCTGGCCATGGCGATTGGCATTATCTCGGTGACCCCGCGTCTGAACCGTCTGGCCGGACACCCCATCCAGAGTGACGCTATCCTGGTGGCACCGACACTGCTGGTGCTCCTTTTCATGGTCTATTGGCTGCGGCGTGTACTGGCGACCAAGCGCGCCACGGGGCCTTTGGACCGTGTCCTTGTCGACTAACTGCAGAACTTGAAGTCGCAGTTTTGCGACATCAAGTTGGGGCGGCCGGCGCAAGTTGCCGCTTGCCTTCCTCACCTCACTCCGATTGCTGCCCCAGCGCCTGCAACAGGTTCGCGAAGTCCGGCACGCCGACTCCCGTTGCCTGGTCGTAGCCCTCGCGACCCTTGTAGTGCCAGTTGTCGCCGGCGACGATGTCCCGTAGCGGAGCACTGGCGCCGCCGTAGGCCTGGCCCGCGCGCACGAGGTTGTAGAGCGTCGGATTGATCAAACCGATCCGCCCGAGCGCCTGGTTGTACAGGGCGGTGACGCCGTTGAACTGCGGCGCGGCGAAACTGGTGCCGCCCCAGCCGGTCTGGATGCTGAATCCGCTCACGCTCGAGGTGTAGTAAACGGCATAGCCCGTGTCCGGATCCGAGTTGAGCGAGATGTCGGGCACGTTGCGGCCGGCATATTCGGAGGGCAGCGTCACCACAGTGACCGGCGGCGTCTGCGTGTAGTCGATCAGCGTTTGGTGTTCCGCGGTCGTGCGTATGCCTTCAACGCCGGACTGGTAGTACGGCCGCGGCACATAGGAGCTGACGCCGCCGCCGCTGCCTCCCGGGAAGATTCCGCACGAGAGCGGGTCGAATCCGATCAGCTTGCAGAAGTGGATCAAATAGTCCCATCCCCAGGCCTGCTCGCTCGCGATGGTCAACGAATAGGTCTGGGTCGGGCTGATCGCAAACGTCTGCGTGCCGGGCAGGGTGGTGCCCCCCATCGCGGTCAACCACCGCTGGGCGGCCGGGTCGTCGACCGAGAGCACCACCGAAGAGTGCGGCAATGGGTACGAGGGCGGAAAGGACCACTCAACGGAGTCATAGGCGCCCTGGTCACCCGCGGCGACATAAACGCTCTGTCCCTGCAGCACCGCCTGCGCGAACAGGTCGTTTAAGGCCTGCAGCGAGGTGACCACGTTCCCGCTGGTCGGATCGGTGACATCCTGCGGCGGCAGCACGTCGAAGTATTCCCACTGGCCCCAGCTACACGACAGCGTATCGACGCGGTTCTCGTCGATCACCGCCGCGAACGCGTCGACGAAGCCCTGATTCGTGTTGGGCGCCTCGAAAACCTCGATTCTGGCGCCCGGTGCGAGTCCGCCGGACTGTTCGACATCGATCGTCGTCTCGAGCGATCCGGATTTATCGCTCGGGGGGACGGACCCGCCGTCGATCTGTACCTCGTGGATCCGGTGGTGCGAAACTTCCAAGCCGAGCGCCTCCCAGTAGGCGTAAGCGTCGCTCGGCGTGAAGGAAGCGAGCGTCACGATGCCCAGCGTGACCTCGTGTCCACTCAGGCCCCGTTCGTACAGCGGGCCCACATCGTATATCTGGGCGAAATCGGCGACCGTCAGCGCGCCGGGCGCATTTGCGGTGCCCGCCGCTGCGGATGGCGTCGGGGTGGCCAAACGGGCAGCGGCACGCGCCGTTGCCTGGCGCAGATGCGGCCGGTAGCGCGGGCGCGTGTCCAGGCCGAGCACGGCCTGTACCGCATCGCCGATGGCGGGTGAAATCTGCGGTGTACCGATGGGTGATCGAAAGCGATACGACGCGTTGTCCGGCGTGGCCGGGACCTCGAATGCGTGCAACTGGACGCCGAACTCCGCCTGGATCGCTGCCAGGCTGCCGGCTACGCTCAGGTGAGCCACCGAGGCGCGCGACACCTGCAGTCCGGCCGCCTGAAAGTGGCTTGTGACCCGCTCGATGGTCTCGGGTGTCGGGCCGAACCGGGCGTCGAACTCCTGGGTCGACAGAAAACGCCGGAACTGTGGGCTGCTGGCATCGTAGATCGACTCGATCAGCGCTTCCATCTGGTCGGCGTTGCGCAGCTTCAACGCGACCGTCAGTGTGACCGGCGCGTTGCCGCCAGCGCTGTCGGCCGAACCCAGGTCGATGGCCGTTGGCCCTGCGGCGTACGCCGGCAGCGCCACCAGTGCAACTGCGGTCATTGCCGCCGTCAGCGTGGCAGCAAACGAAAGCCCGTTGGTATGCATCGCTGTCCTCCGCACTTAGTGAACTGTTTTTCTTCTCGAATCGTAGGCCGCCATTTGCCCTACTTCAACCCCTGCATCGCGCACGGGCGCTGCAACGGCGGTTGCTTCAATTCGCATGGCTGTGGCTCACCGGCTCAGGTACGCGCGCCAGGGATCCCAATATCGCATCGGCCAGTTGGCCGCGAGCTTTTCATGAAGATGCTCGGGCGCGTTGACCAGGCACGACTCGATGCGGCCCCCTTGCGGATCGGGCGAGAACACCAGCACCAGCGTTGCGTCCACATCCTGCGGGCGCCATTCGAAGCTGCGCCAGCTCTGCACGATCTGCCGGCCGGGACTGAGCGCGAGAATGCGGCCGCAAATCCTGCCGTCGAAGGCCCAGAACTCGGCGCCTTCCTTAGCGGCGATCCGAACTACCGGACTGCCGGTAATGGCCGCGTGCTGATTTGGGTCCAGGTACATCCCGTATAGCGCATCGGGGGAGGCTGGAAGCTGAACGGACTGTTCGACAATCCTGAGCATCGCATTCACCGTTTTGAGGTGGGCAAGGGGTTCAGGTCCACCGACCATCGGGGGAAACGACGGAACGGCCGTCGTTTTCTAAACGAAAACACTGCCCCCGACAAGAACCTCGGTGCAGGCTGCGATGGGTGTTGCCTGCTCGGGACACGGCAAAAAATTCTGCCGGACTGTCGGATATTTGCCTCAAACTGCGTCTGTCTTGAGAGTGTTTGCACTCGCCCCGCCGGAAAACCATGCTTGACACGCGTCGCTGGCCCGCCAGAGGGCTCTCAAAGGACGAGGGCCATCCGATCGAGGGCAGCGTGTGCGCCACGGTCTGGCCAACCCAGGCATTGAATTCGACCGAGCGCTGGTTCGACGAACTGTATCTGTGGACCGAGGGCTTCCACGCCTCTACCACCCAGCGCGCCCGGATGCAGTCGGCCGCCTTGCGCGCGGCGTTCCAGATGCTCGAGAGCCATACGTCCAGCCGGATCGGCGTGACGCTCTCGTTCGGAACCGTCGAGTGCGCCACCGACCAACTGGCCGAGGTGTTCCAGGCCCATGCGCTGGTCGCACATCGAATCGCAGTTCTGCTGCGCGGCTCGCTCGCGCGCATGCGATCCCGGTACCTGTTTCGCGCCTTCCGCGAGCACTTGCGCGGTCAGAACGTACCGGTCGGCTACCAGCTGACGGCGCCGTCCATCTCGATGGAGCTCGAAGCCCTCGGCTTCGTGGAGCCCGATTTCGCCAAGCTGATGGCCCCGCCTTCCATCCGCGTGGAGCTGTGGCAGGACCTGATGGCCGAATCGCGCGCGGCCGGTGTGCCCGCCGACAAGCTGATCGTCTCATCGCTGGAGACGCGCAAGCAGGTGGGCGTGGCCACGCAGGTTGGAATCCCGTTCGGCCAGGGCAAGGCGGTGCGGCCGGCCTTCGCGCCGCCGGCGTTTACGTCGAGCGGGGCGCTTCGACCAGGGTAGATGGTCCAGCGCTCGGGCGCAGCCGGCGGGCCGCGACCTCGCCTTGACGCAGGGCGACCACGCCCAGCAGCAGGTGAACCGCCCGCACCACCCAGTGCTGCGGACCAGGTAGCAGTGCGGTCTGCGTCATTCCCACGATCAGCACCGCCAGTCCCAGAACGATCAGCACGGCCGCCCGCCCCGCCATGCCGCCGTGGACCACGGCGGCCACGCTGAGCACCCACAGCGCCAGCACGACCACAAGTCCCAGCGCCACGTGGACGCGCAGCAAGCCGAGGAGCTGGCCGCTCCAGAACGCCAGGCCCAGCGCAATGGCGCCGAGGCCGGCAATACGCAGCACGTAAAGCGCAATCGTCACGGTCTTTTTCATCATGCGACTCCTCTGCTCGGATCGCTGCTGCTGGCGAAGGTCTGCGCGGGACAGTCAACCAGACCCGGGCGTGAGCGGACGGCCGGCCAGCCACAGCGCGATATTGCGCGCGTAGCGCCGCGTGGACCGCAGCGCTTCGGGGAATTCGGCCAGGCCGTGGCCGACCGGCTCGGTGACGAAGCTGGGGCAACCCTTGGCCGGATCCCAGTTGTAGTCGGCGAAGTGGTGGAAGGTCGATTCGGCCAGTGCGGGTCCCCCGGCCTCGGAGGCTTCGAAGGCGACCGCGATATTGAACGGCGTTCCCGTGACTTTGCTGCGCCCTTGCGCAATCACACGAGCGGTCGGATCGTCGGGGGGCGCGCCGACGCCGCCCTCGTGCGGGTGCGCGGGCAGATACCGGATCAGTCCGTCCGGCGAGGATGGATCGGACAGCAGCGGGTGCGCCGGCGCCACCGCCTCGATGGTTTGCCAGTCGCCGTTGGCCCCGGAGTGATAGTTCGGCCACGAAATGTAGTCCGTGTCGCGGTCGTCGATCCGATGCCGGCTCGTGTCGAGATCCAGATTCCTGCTGTGGAAGTAGTGGGCGGCGCCAATGCCGCCCAGTCCGCACACCGAACTTCCCACGTCCATGTGGTCGCGCGTGACGAGCAGCCCCCCGCCCTTTTTCCGGAAGCGCGAAATGCCGGCGCAATCCCGCGCATCCAGTCCGTCGCCCGTGTCGACGGCAAACAGCCACAGCTGGTCGTAGTCCGAATGATCCAGGTCCGCCAGGAACGGATCGGGCCCGCCGGGCGAGGCCCGATCGCGCGCATCGACCTCGAAACGCACATTCGCCTCGGTCCGGCTCAAGCTCGCCAGGTGCTCGCGCAGCAGCGAGAACCGATCGATGCTCCAGTCGTCCCGGGTCGGCGCAATGGTGGTTTGCAACAGGATGCGAAGGCGCTCGGCCATGACTACCCCGTGAGCGGAGTCGGATTCTAGGCTCTGCGCTAGAGGGTGCGCTTCGATCTGGCCTGGTCCACCCGCATGATCAGATCCTCGGCCACCTGATTCTTGGCAAAGGGATTCAGCGAAAACGTTCGGATCGGGGAAAACGAGACTTCGGAGCCGAACCTTCCCGGCGTCACCAGCCGCAACGTGATCCTCGACGGGTTCATGTACATCGACACGCTCACGTTCATGACGTTCGACAACGGGATGTCTTCCTCGACATCCCGGTTCTTGACCAGCAGAGAGTCTCCGCAGTCATAGACCTCATCGGCCAGATCCCACACCAGTTTCTTCATCAGGAAGAAGCCGAAGACGGCCATCACCAGCGGCACGATCAGGACAATCGGCTCGTTCCTGTACATCCCGCTCGATAGTGCCGGCACCAAGAAAAGCGCCAGCGAGCCGAACCAGATGGCCGGGAATACCTTTTTAGAGATGAAAAGGTACTTCGATGAGATCCTTGTCATCGTGCTGGCACCCGGTCGATCACGTTCATCGGACCCAGAGGAATGACAAAATCCCGCACAGTCCGATAGTTCTGAGCGGCAAGCGCCGCTGGCATCGCAGCAAGTTTAGTGCAGCGGGAGGCAAAACAGGTGGCCCAGGCCGCGGCCATCACGGGCCTGGTTCTTTATTGCGTGTCTACCTCGATTGCCTTGGCAGCTGCAATGGCAATGGCGACGAACCTCGCTTCCGTCGTAGGCGACCCCGGCGCACAATCCACGCTGCAGCCCGCCTCAAAGGATCACATCATGATGCTCGATTGGAATGAATATCAACAGCAGCTGCACGCCGCAATCGGTCAGATCGCCACACTGAGTCCCGACACGGTCAGGGGCTACCGCACGCTGAGCGATGCGGGCAGCAAGACCGGCAAGCTGGACGGCAAGACCCGTGAACTGATCGCATTGGCGGTTGCGGTGACGCTGCGATGCGACGGCTGCATCACGACGCACACCAGCGCTGCCATCAAGGCGGGCGCGAGCCGGGAAGAGATCGGCGAAGCACTCGGCGTTGCGATCTCGGTCAATGCCGGGGCGGCCCTGGTCTATTCGGCCCGCGTGATGGACGCATACGCGGCCAAGACCGGCTGAGGCCTGCTTGCACGCTAGCGCTGGCCTGGCACCGTGGCCGGCGCACAGACTCCATGTGGCTGGCTCGCCTTCTCGCAGGACTCATACTGACGCTCGGCGCAACTGGCGCCAGTGCGCAGATGACAATCAACGACAGCGCCGTTACCGTGTACGGCGCCTACCGCGACGGCGGCAGCTTCGTCGACGCCACCAGTAATCAGACACTACGCCTGGACGCTTCCGGCGCCTGGGCCATCAGCTACGACAAGGGGCTGGACGCCAGCCGCCAGCTGCAGTTCTACGTGTCGTATCAGAGAACCCATCTCGACCTCGATCAGTCGGCAGTCGTCAATCCACCGTCGCGCACGCTGCCGCTGAGGGTGATCTACTTTCACCTCGGAGGCACCAACTTCTTCGACGGCCCGATCGGACAGGGTCCGTATGTCGTGGGTGGGCTGGGCGCAACGCTGTTCCAACCCGGATCGAGCGGCTACAGCGACGAACTGCGACCATCGCTGAACCTCGGCATCGGCTATCAGATGGCGCTCGCACAGAGCGTCGCGCTGCGCCTCGAGGCGCGAGGCTACGCCACGCTCGTTCACAGCGGCGGCGGGCTGTTCTGTTCGGGCGGGTGCCTGATCAAGATCAAGGGAGATACCGTGGAGCAGGGTGAGGTGCAACTGGGCTTGTCATACCGCTTCTAAACGCTAGCGCTCCGACCTCCGCTCACAGACCCGGCGGAATGCGCCCGGCGATCAGCTTTCCCATGTCGATCCGCGTGCCGATCCGCTCGCCCAGCGCCAGGTATTCCGATACGGCCAGGTAGTGCACGACGTCGCTGAAGGTGAGCTCGCGCTCGGCCGGCCAGGTGGCAAAGCTCTGCGTCGCCCGCCTCAGGACTGTGTCGGCCTCTTCCTCGTTGTTGCCGGTGCGCGCCATCACCACCTTGCGGTAGATCTCGCGGCGGGGCAGCTGTGGCTGGCTGGCCGCAACGATCCAGTACAGCTTCAACAGTTCGCGCGCTGTTTCAGTCGCGTAGCGGGTCTCGCGGGGCGAAAGAAACGACGCCACCAGCTCGTTGCGCCATGCCACAGCAAGCTGCAGCAGCGAGACCTGGTGTTGGCGCGGCGGCAGGGCGGCCGTCCGGTGCATCATCGATATGAGGACCCGGATCGTCTCGGGCGTACGGCCCAGTTGCCGGGCCACGACGTCCGGACTTTGGCCGTCGCCGATCCGCTTCAGGACCTGCTGGCCGAGCTCCGCCGAAAACGACAACCCGCTTTTGTCCACGGCACTCCTCCCGAATGAACGCAGGATGACCTGCAAGACCTGCTGCGGTCAAGGCCGCATGAGCGCGCCTTGATAGTGGATATGACCAAAGTCACTGATGCAACATCACTTTTTTCTTTCGCTGCAGCGTGGCACGCGACCGAACTCCGTAGTTAACCGCACGCCTACAATTCGCGCATCTTTGTAGGGGAGCGCTTGCCGATGGAGACCTATTACCACCCGAAAGACTTGGCCAAATTCAGCGACATGTCCAAGGGTAATCCACAATTATGGGACAAGTTCATCGCCTACTACGAGGCGGTGTTCGCCGAGGGCGCGCTGACCGAGCGGGAAAAGGCCCTGATCGCGCTGGCGGTGGCGCACGCAGTGCAGTGCCCCTACTGTATCGACGCTTACACGCAGTCGTGCCTGGAGAAAGGCTCCAACGCCGAGGAGATGACCGAGGCCGTGCACGTGGCCTGCGCGATACGGGGCGGCGCTTCGCTGGTGCACGGCGTGCAGATGCGCAACGTCGTGAACCAGTTGTCGATGTGAGACGGGCGGTCTGAAGAGGCGCCGATGGTCCTGACGCTGCTCGCTCGCGGAACAGCGCTGGCCTCGAGCCGGGAGCAGCTGCGCACGCTGGGCGCAACGCAGGGCTGTGCGCCGTTCCAGCAGCGCATGGCCACGGCGGGCCTCGCGCCGCTCGCCGCCACCGGCATCGAGGTGTTCCAGATCAACGTGGGCAAGTTCTGCAACCAGACCTGCCGCCACTGTCACGTGGACGCGGGTCCCGACCGCACCGAGCAGATGAGCCGCGAGACGGCGCAGCAGTGCATCCAGGCACTGGCCGGCACCGACATCGCGACCGTCGACATCACGGGCGGCGCGCCCGAGCTGAACGCCAACTTCCGCTGGCTGGTCGAGCAGGCGCGTGCGCTGGGGCGCCACGTGATGGACCGGTGCAACCTGAGCGTGCTGCTGCTCAAGCCCCAGGCGGACCTGGCCGATTTCCTGGCGCAGCACCAGGTCGAAATCATCGCCTCGCTGCCCTACTTCCGGTCGACGCAGACTGACGCGCAACGCGGCGAGAAGGTGTTCGCCAAGTCGATCGAAGCGTTGCAACTGCTGAACCGCCTGGGCTACGGGCGCGAAGGCAGCCCGCTGGTGCTGAACCTGGTTCACAACCCGGTCGGGGCGTTCCTGCCGGCGCGCCAGCAGGCGCTGGAAGCGCAGTTCCGGCGCGAGCTGTGGCGGCACCACCAGATCGTGTTCAATCGCCTGTATACGATCACCAACATGCCGATCAGCCGGTTCCTGGAATTCCTGATCGACAGCGGAAACTACGAGACCTACATGCAGCGCCTGGCCAATGCCTTCAATCCGGCGGCGGCCGCCGCCGTGATGTGCCGCCACACGATCTCGATCGGGTGGGACGGCACGCTGTACGACTGCGACTTCAACCAGATGCTGGATCTTCCGGTTCAGGCCCCGGCGCCGCGCCACGTGAAGGACTTCGACCTCGCGCAGCTGGACCGCCGGCGCATCGTCACGGCCAACCACTGCTACGGCTGCACCGCGGGGGCCGGCTCCTCGTGCGGCGGCGCCACCGCGGCATGAGCCGGAAGTGAACGTCGTGGGCGGTGCGCTGACCTGGCTGTTTGTCCGCTTGCCGCTCGCCTTCTCAGTACCGTTCGCATCGATCTCGCTGTGGTGGGTGGTTGACGGCTTCAGCCGGCTCAGCCGGGCCCTGATCGAACCGTGCACGGCGGGCTTTGCCGAGCTGGTCGGGCCCCATCTGCCCGCATCGCTCGCATTCAGCCTGGACGCGTTTTTCCACGCCGTGCTGGTCATTGTCCTGTTCCTGCTCGGATTCCTGGCTGCCTACAACGCGGCGGCGCTGGTCAACTGGATTCTGGTTGCACTCAATCTGAAACCGGTGCCGTACGCGCACGGTCCTCCCCAGGTGCCCAAGCCGGCCATCGTCGCCGACAACCCGCTGGCCAAGGTCAGCCGGATCGGGCTGGTCCTTGCGGGCGGCGGCGCCAAGGGCGCCCACCAGGCCGGCGCCATGAAGGCGATCTATCGCTTTCTCGCCGAGCACGACGCCCTGCACAAGGTCAAGGTGATTGCTGGCACCTCGATCGGGTCGTGGAATGCCCTGTTCTGGCTGGCCAACCTGATCAAGCCGGAGGCAAACTGGGACGAGCCGGGCATCCACGAGCGCTGGTGGCGCAGCATCAGCTTCAAGTCGCTGACGGCGCCGACGTGGTTCGTGCCCCTGTTCAGGAATTCGCTGCTGTCCACGCTTCCGTGGCAGCACGTATTCGATCGCATCTTCGGACGGCCGGACGTCGCCAAGGAGCTGCTGCAGACCGGCATCCATTTTTACCTGACCCGGTCCAACGTGCGATCGGGACAGCTGGAATGCGCCACCAACAATCCGGCTCCCCCGGACATCGTCCATGTGACGTACGAGCAGCTCGATGCCCACGATCCCGGCAAGTACCTGTCCGGCCTGAAGGCGGCGGTGTTCGCCTCGATGGACATGCCGCCGCTGTTTCCCTACGTCGAGCGCGGAGGCAACCTGTACGAGGACGGCGCCGTGATCGACAACCTGCCGATCACCTTTGCGGCCGCCCCCGAGGAAAACTGCGACCTGATCTTCATCCTTCCGCTGAACTCCGATTTCGAGGAGGAACCGGACCGCACGTCCTTCCTGATGAGGCTGCTGCGGGTGATCGACGTGCGCCAGGGCGTGCTGGAGCGCGGCGGGTTCAAGATGCTGTATCTGTACAACGAGCTGGCCGCGCTGCGCCAGTACGTCGAATCGTCCAGGAGCGGCCCGGTCAATCCAACCGATCCGGCACCCCTGACGTCTGCGCTGCAAAGAAAGCACAGCGTGATCAGCGTGTTCGCGGTGTGTCCCCTGAGGTCGTTCGTGGATGCGACGCTGGATGCCCGCGAGCTGTGGAAGCGAAAACAGGCCGCGATCGCCTTCGAGGTCATGCGCGATGCCACCGCCCGTACGCTGGCAGGCTTCCAGTTCAAGCCGCAGGACAAGGTCCGTGTCGCGCTGGTCGGTCGCGACGGAAACGTGACGTGGGACGAGAACTTCTGAGCCGGCCAGCCTCAGGCGTACTGCATCTCGCCGTTGCCGAACGACCAGTTCTCCTTGACGACCTCGACCAGGTTGATGACCACGTCCTGTGGACGCACGCCCAGCTTGGTGTGCAGGTCGTCGGCGATGCGCCGGTAGAACGCCTTCTTCAGCTCCACCGAGCGCCCCTGGTTCAGCGTGATCTGGATGAACACGATGCCCGGCGAGTACTCGATGCCCAGATAGCTGGCCGGGTACACCAGATCGCCGGGGCCGTGCCGGGCGATGACCTGGAACTTGTCGTCGCGGGGCACGTTGATGACGTCGATCATGGCCCGGTAGACGAGCTCGCCGATGTTCCGGCCGAGTGTCTCGGGCGTCTGGTCGGAAAGATCGATCCGAACGAGCGGCATGGTTCGTTCCTTTCAGGTTATCGGCCCGGCGAAAGCGGTAGTTTATCGATGTTGCTCGAACCACTCGCCGATGCGCTGGGCGATCCGAGGGTCGAACGGCACCTGCTGGCCGGCGAAGGCGGCCTGCTGGGAGGCGTAATGCTCGAACGTATGGCCGGCCTCGGGGAGCTCGACGAACTGCGCCGCCCCCGGCGCGTTGTGATTGACCAGGGCAACGATCGTTTCGATGTCGGCTCGGGACATGATCCAGTCGAACTGGCCGTGCAGCGCCAGCACCGGCACCCGCACATCGGACCAGGCAGCCATCAGGTTCAGATCCTGCAGCTGCTCGTAATACGCGATGGGCCGGCCGTACTGCTGGTCCGGCTCGCCCTCCCACAGGCTGCGCAGTTGCGGTTGCCGCTCGACGATCTGGCGCGGGCGCTGGCGCTCCAGCAGGTAGGCGCTGTACAGGCGCTCGACGTCCTTCATCAACACGTTGATCTCGCCCGGCGCGTGCCCCGCCAGGCTCAGCCGGCGCCGTTCGATCTCCAGCATGTGCTCGTACCAGGTCTTTACCCATCCGCCGACCGTCACGTAGCCGCGCACCGGGGCGCCTTCAGCCACCAAGGGCGCGAAACCTCCGCCGTTGCTGATGCCGAAGATGAATATCCGGTCAGGGTCGACGAACGGATACTCCCTGAGCCTGCGGAACGCCACACGGTAGGCGGCCAGCTCCGAGTCGAAGTCGGTCGCCGAGCAGTCGCCCTCCGAGTCGCCCACTCCCGCCTTGTCCATCCGCACGGTCGCAAATCGCGGCAGCTTCGCGATCGCCTGCAGCACCAGCTGGCTGGCGTCGGTGGTCCCGGGAGGTGCCTCCACCGAGTCGCAGCTGAGCCAGCCGGCAACGAAAATGGTCGCGAAGCGCGCGCCACCGGCGAGCGGGTGCGTGACGATCAGGCGCAGCCGCCGGCCGGCCGCGTCGCGGATCGCGTCGTACGCGACGTCGACGCCGGGGTACGACTCGTCCTTCGGGGCGGCTGGCCCCGTTCTGCGCGGCAAATCGATCGTTTCGGTGGCGTTGGCGGTGCCGGCCGCGAGCGCGACAACCAGCACAGCCAGACCGGCCCGGCATCGGATCCTGCCCATGGTAGCTCCCGCGTGTGATGCTTCGATTGTGAACTCTCGCCCCTGAAGACATGCGAGCCGTGCGCTAACACGAGTATTGCGGTCGCTCGAGGTTGGATGTCTACTACTGGCTATGTACCGGACAGGCGGTCACCGGGCACCCCTGACAAGGAAACCCCGGCAGTTGCCGTCATAGTCAATAGCATCTCCTCATAGCGACGTGATTCCTCCCGAGTCTTTGGTCGGTCAGTGCAGAAATTGCGGAGCTTCGCTGGTGTCCAGCGCTGGATATTGCCCAATGTGCGGGCAAAAGGTGTCTCCTCCGCGGCTGACTCTGCGCGAAATCGGCCACGAACTGCTGCACGCCCTCGTTCACATTGATCGCAGCGTCCTATCACTGATTCGAATGTTGCTCGTCCAGCCAGGATTCGTGGCGCTCGATTACGTCTCGGGCAAGCGTAAGAGGTACTTTGGCCCCTTCGCGTTCCTGGTCGTGGTCGTAGCACTCACTCCAGCCGCAATCGAGATATCTGGGTTTCAGACCGTGGTGCCCGAGACCCCAGACAACGCTGTGGTTCGGCTTACGCGGACATTTCTGGAGCACCACATCAACTTACTTTTTTTCGCGCAGGTCCCCGTCCTGGCGGCAGTGTGTCGCGTAATCAGCTATCGGGCTGCGTTCAACTACGCCGAATGGCTCGTACTCGCGTCTTACACGTCTGGCATGCATATGCTTTTCTATGTGTTTGTAGTGATTCCGGTTTGGTATGCGTTCTCCCTCGACACCGAATCGACGAGGCACCTGTTCTACGCGACATTGCCCGTCTGGTATCTGTACTTCAGCTTCGCGACTTCCCAGTTTTTACAGCGGCGACGGGTCGTTTCCGCGTTCAAAGGTTTGCTGGCGATCGTCCTGTCGCAGGTGACGACCATGGTTGCCGTATCCCTCGTGTTCGGTTTGATCGCGGAGGTCTTGCCTTCCATTCGATGAACGAGCGGTCCTGGCCGCCGAGATTGTTACGAAGCACTCGAAAAGGGAGAACGCATTCGGTAACAAATCGTTGACGAATACACCACGCGAGCCTACCGTCACCCGCCGCAGGTTCGACTCGGTGATCTGCGTGGAGGCCTTATGAAACCGAAATTCCTGATCCATGCCGCTGGCGTGGCACTGACGCTTGCGGGCGCGGTCCAAGCCCAGATTTCGGGGGGTGTCGTGAAGATTGGCGTGCTGACCGACATGTCCGGCGCCTATGCGGATCTCGGCGGCCCGGGCTCCGTCGTCGCGGTTCAGATGGCGATCGACGATTTCGTGGAACAGGAGAGGCCGACTTTCAAGGTCGAAATGGTCTATGCCGACCACCAGAATAAGGCCGATATCGCCTCCAACAAGGCACGCGAGTGGTACGAACGCGACGGCGTTGGCGCGATCGCAGAGCTGAATAACTCGGCCGTTGCGTTGGCGGTGCAGAAGATCGGCAAGCAGAGCAATAAGCTTGCGCTCATTTCCGGCGCAGGTTCGACCCGAATCACCAACGAGGACTGCAACGACGTGACGGTGCACTGGACCTATGACACCTACGCGCTGGCCAACGGCACCGCCAAGGCGATGGTGCGCCAGGGCGGCAAGACCTGGTTCTTCCTGACCGCCGACTACTCGTTCGGCCTCTCGCTCGAGAAGGACTCGTCCTATGTGGTGGTCGCCAATGGCGGCACCGTACTCGGCTCGGCGCGCTACCCGTTCCCCGGATCCGATTTCTCGTCCTTCCTGCTGAAAGCGCAGGCCTCCGGCGCGCAGGTCATCGGCCTCGCCAACGCCGGCACCGACACGACCAATTCGATCAAGCAGGCCGTCGAATTCGGCATAACGCCGAAACAGCGGCTTGCCGGTTTGCTGATGTCCATCATGGACGTGGACTCAGTGGGCCTTAAGGCCGCGCAGGGCATGTACCTCACCGAGGGTTTCTACTGGGACCTGAACGACGAGACGCGCACTTGGTCAAGGCGCTTCTACGAGAAACACAAGCGGGAGCCGACGATGTTTCAGGCCGGCGACTATTCGTCGGTGATGCACTACCTAAAGGCGGTCAAGGCGGCAAACAGCGACGACGCTCAGAAGGTTATGGCGCAGATGAAGAAAACGCCCGTCAACGATTTCTTTGCGAGGAACGGAGGCATTCGCGATGACGGCAGGATGGTGCACGACATGTACGTGTTCCAGGTGAAGACACCTGCCGAGTCGACTGGCCCGTGGGACTACTACAAGCTGATTGCCACGATCCCCGGCGACGAGGCGTTCCAACCACTTTCGGCCTCACGCTGCCCGCTGATCAAGAATTAACACTGAAACCGGCAGTCGCGCAGGCCCACACACTTCATGAGAACTCATGTTTGACCACGTCAAATTCGGAGTCAGCGACTATGCAGCGAGCAAAGCGTTCTTCCTCAAGGCGCTCGAACCGCTCGGCGTAGCTGTTGTCTCGGAGGGGCCGCCGACGTACGGTGTCGAGCTTAGCCCAAAGGGTGAGGCTTCATTGTGCCTGTACCAAACCGAGGAGAAGCCGGCGCATCTTCACCTGGCGTTCACGGCCGAGAATCGCCAGCAAGTCGAAGCTTTCTATCGCGCGGCGCTGCAGGCGGGTGGCAAAGACAATG
>Ga0210409_10001683_pt1 | contig 27964 bp, 25 predicted proteins | sample IncBWH17MmetaG_FD_161649 | JGI IMG/M metagenome (GOLD analysis project Ga0210409, IMG submission 161649) | Forest soil microbial communities from Barre Woods Harvard Forest LTER site, Petersham, Massachusetts, United States - Inc-BW-H-17-M | ecosystem: Environmental > Terrestrial > Soil >...
CGCCCGCGAGTACGGCGGCCTCCTCGCCAACCGCTCATTCGGCGGGGCCCAGGTCTCGCGGACTTTCTATGCCCGCGGCCAAACGGGCCAACAGCTCCTCCTCGGCGCCTACCAGGCGCTCGAGCGGCAGATCGTCCGAGGCGGCGTCCAGATGTACCCGATGACGGAGATGCTCGACCTCATCGTGGTCGACGGCCGCGCCCGCGGCATTATCGCTCGCGACCTACTGACCGGCGCGATCACTCCGCACATTGCCGACGCCGTGGTCCTCGCCACGGGCGGCTACGGCAACGTGTTCTTCCTGTCGACGAACGCGAAGCTCTCGAACTGCACGGCGATCTGGCGCGCCTACAAACGCGGCGCCGCATTCGGCAACCCGTGCTTCACCCAGATCCACCCGACGTGCATTCCCGTGAGCGGCGACTACCAATCGAAGCTCACCTTGATGTCCGAGTCGCTGCGCAACGACGGCCGCGTCTGGGTGCCGCGCCGTCGCGGCGACAAACGAGCCCCTTCAGAGATCCCTGAAGGGGAACGCGATTACTATCTCGAGCGCAAATACCCGAGCTTCGGCAATCTCGCGCCGCGCGACATCGCCTCGCGCGCCGCGAAGGAAGTCTGCGACGAAGGCCGCGGCGTCGGACCGACTGGGCTCGGCGTCTACCTCGACTTCGCCGACGCGATCGCCCGCCTGGGCGAGGACGCCATCCGCGACCGGTACGGGAATCTGTTCGAGATGTACCAACGGATCACGGACGAGAATCCCTATCGCGTGCCGATGCGAATTTTTCCGGCCATCCATTACACGATGGGCGGGCTCTGGGTCGACTACAATCTCATGACGACCGTTCCCGGGCTACACGCGATCGGGGAAGCGAATTTCTCCGACCATGGCGCGAACCGGCTCGGCGCGTCGGCGCTCATGCAGGGGCTCGCCGACGGTTATTTCATTCTGCCGTACACGATCGGCGACTACCTCGCCACCAATAAGCTCGACCGCGTCGACGCCAATCATCCGGCGGTTCGGGAAGCCGATGCGGCTGTCCGTGGTCGCATCACGAAGCTACTGGGAGTACGTGGCGGTCGCACCGCAGACTCGTTCCATCGCGAGCTCGGCAAGACCATGTGGGAGCTCTGCGGGATGTCGCGCAATGCCGATGGCCTCAAGAAAGCCCTGGAGGTCATCCCACAAATCCGCGACCAATTCTGGAAAGAAGTCGTAGTCCCGAGTACGGGCGACACCGTGGCCTTCAATCAAGAACTAGAGAAAGCCGGACGGGTTGCAGATTTCCTGGAGCTCGCCGAGTTGATCTGCATCGATGCCCTGCATCGCAACGAATCATGCGGCGGCCATTTCCGCGAAGAGTACCAGACGCCGGATGGCGAAGCAAAGAGAGATGATGATCACTTCGCGTACGCCGCCGCGTGGGAGTACGCGGGCGACAACAAGCCACCGGTGCTCAACAAAGAGCCGCTGACGTTCGAGGCGGTTCACCTGAGCCAGCGGAGCTACAAGTAATGGACGTCACGCTGCACGTCTGGCGCCAAGCGGCTCCAGGCAAACCGGGCCGCCTGGTCGAGTATCCGGCAACGGGTATAAGTGCGGATGCCTCGTTCCTCGAGATGCTCGACATCGTCAACCACGCCCTGATCGAGCGCGGCGAAGACCCGATCGCCTTCAGCCACGACTGCCGCGAGGGCATCTGCGGCTCCTGCTCACTCATGATCAATGGCGAGGCCCACGGCCCCATGCGCGGTACGGCGACGTGCCAGCTCCACATGCGGAGCTTCAAGACGGGCGACCACATTGTCATTGAGCCGTGGCGCTCCGTGGCGTTCCCGGTCATCAAAGACTTGGTCACCGATCGCCGCTCCTTGGATCGCATTATCCAAGCGGGTGGCTTCATTACCGAGAGCACGGGCGGCGCCCGCGATGCGAACGCGATCCTCGTCCCAAAGCACGATGCCGACGCCGCCATGGACGCCGCCGCCTGCATTGGCTGCGGCGCCTGCGTCGCCGCATGCCCGAACGGATCGGCGTCGCTGTTCACCGCCGCCAAGATCTCCCACCTCGGCCTGCTGCCCCAGGGCCAGCCCGAGCGCTACCGCCGCGTCCTCGGCATGGTCGCGCAGATGGACGCCGAGCATTTCGGGGGTTGCACGCTCCACGGCGAGTGTCAGGAGGCGTGCCCCAAGTCCATTAGCATTGGCGTGATCTCGCGCATGAACCGAGACTACGTCCGCGCCACGCTCACGCAACGCGAGGAACGCGAGATCGCCGGAGTTGGCTGATATGACGCCGGCCCCGCCGAAGGCGCCGTGGAGCACACTCGAGTGGATCGAGTGGTTGCTCGTGCTGGCCGCGGTGATCTTCGCGATCGCGTTCGGGCTCCTGCACTGAGCTCGATCGTAATCGCTCTCGTCGCGGCCTGCTCCTACGGCGTCGGCGACTTCCTGGGTGGCCTCAGCACGCGCCGGGCGTCATGGCTCCCGGTGACGATCTACGCCGAGATCATCGGCTGCATCCCATTAGGTATCGCCACCGCATTCCTGTCCCGAGCGACGTGGGGCCCCAACGTCGCGTGGGGAGCCGCGGCCGGCGTCGTCGGCGCGGCTGGCATTGGCCTGTTGTATCGTGGACTCGGCTCCGGCACGATGAGTGTGGTTGCCCCGATCACCGCCGTCTGCGCGACCGTGCTCCCCGTCCTCGCGAGTCTCGCGTTTGGTGAACGCCCGCACACGCGAGCGGTCATCGGCATCCTCATCGCGATCGCGGCGATCGTGTTGATCAGCCAAGCCCATGACGCGCCGGTCATCGCCCGGACGACGCTGTCGCTTCGGGGGAGCATCCTGACCGCATTCGCGTCGGGTGTCTGCATCGCGGGCTTCTTGATCTTGATGGACCGCGCCAAGGGCGGGGGACTCTGGCCCTTATTCGAGTCCCGCCTCGTCGCGACCGCCACACTATCCACGCTCGCGCTCGCGACGAAACGTCCCCAGCTGCCGCCACGCGAGATCCGCCCGACGGTCCTCTGGTGCGGCGTATTCGACGCCGGCGGCACAGTCGGCTACATCCTGGCACTCGGGCGCGGGACACTCGGGATCACGGCGACGCTGATCTCGCTCTATCCCGCCGCGACCCTACTCCTGGCGCGCTTCGTACTCGGCGAACGCCTCCGCCGCCGTCAGCTGCTCGGTCTCGCCTGCGCCCTCGCCGCCGTCGTCCTCATCACGAGCGCGACATCGTGACTCGCCTCACTGCTCTTGCACCCGATACTGCGCTTGAAATGGCTGCTGAATCACCTGCTTGATCGGGCAGTTCCCAGCGACGGCCGGATCGAACCGGAGCTTATCGAGACCCTTGCCGACCGCGACGGCGAAGTCCATTGACGATGATGCGACCGTCACCAGCGTGCTCGGAATCGCGCGTCCGCGCTCGTCGACCACGAACTGGAACGTCCCGCTGCCCGTCGGCAGCGGCGGCGGCGTAGCGTCGAAGTCGATCTTGGCCCTGTGCGCCAGCGGCACGACCGGCACGGCGACATGCGCGATGTCGATCGCCAGCGCGCGGGCATCCGGCGTGGCCGATGACAACGACATCGTATAGCGGCCCGCCGGCACGCCGACGAAGGCCTTGAGCGAGTCGGCGCGGCGGACGGCGATCACGAGCGCGCTGTCGACGCCCGCGTTGAGCGACGTGGCCGTCAGCGCGAGCGTTTGGACTCGACCGCGGCTCAGCGTGAACGCGACCTGACCGGTCAATGTCGGCGCGACTTTCGAGTCGAACTCGAAGCCGTAGACCGTGAGGGCGAGATTGTCGGGCAGGCGGAACTGGCGTCGGATCCCCAACGTGAGGCGGTCATTGTTGGGATTGCCCGGCGCCGCGCCGCCCACGGTGCCGTAGATCGGCACATCGGTCGTCTCGAACGACGGCGGCATCGTGCACCCAATCGCAATCTTCGTCGCCTCGATAGCCGGCGCGGGCTGCTCGGCCGCCACCTTCGCGTTCGCGATATCGTCGGCGATGAAGGCGTGATCGAGGACCACGTCATTCTCGATCGCGATGGCCTTCTGGAGCGGGTGGATATCGTACCAGGTGGTGACCCGACCCGCGGAGTGGGCATCTACGCCATGGTTGAGAATTGGCAGGAGCGGCTGCTCCGTCCGTGTCGTGGCGAGAATCGGCACCAGTGGCAGGACTTCCTCGAACGTCGTCGTCACCGTGAGCCCGGCGATGTTGGCCCCGACAAGGTGCGCCTTGGTCAGATGAAACGTGGCCTCGCGCACGATGTACCGGTCGGCATCCAGATAGACCGAGCCATCGACATCCGGCACGGTGATCTTGTCGGCGGGGCGGAAGTCGATGCGAATCTCACGGTCCTTGGTCGTGCCCCGGTACGTGAAGCAATGCGCCGCGTCGAACGCCGAATCGCCAAGATCGGCGAATGTCGGCAGGTACATCATCTTATGCTTCCGGCCCTTGATCGTGACGTCGTCGTACACGATCGAGCCGACATGATACGGGCGCCGGTCGCGACTATCGTAGGTGGCCGTATCCACAGAGACGAGACTATCGGGTCGGCCCTCAATCTGAATGACCTCGGTCTCCAAGCGGCGATAGTGGAACGGGTACTGGTCGAGCAAGATGTGATATCGCTCGATATTCGTCTCGAGCTGATCGAAAATCGCCGCCAGCTGCGGATCGCTCGCCGCCCTCGGGCTCGTGGTCGCGACGCATCCCCGGTTGCGCTTCGCGGTGACCGGCACGGTCGCCAGCCGAATCGCGGCCGGCGCGATCCGGAGCACGAGCGGCGTGCGCTCGTGCCCGAGCGTGATCGTCGTATCGAGTGGCGAGTAGCCGATCATCCGCGCGCGGACCTGGTACGTGCCGTCGCGGACGTCGCCGAGCACAAAGTGCCCTTGGGCGTCGGCGAATCGCCCCGAGCCGTCGGGGCCGAGGATGGTCCCGTAGGGTATCGGCTGGCCGTCGGCGGCCGATACCAGGACGCCTTTGACGATTTGCGCCTGGGCGGCGCTCGCGATCAGGCTACAGCTTAGGCAGAGTAACGCCCTGCTGACCCTGATATTTGCCCTTCTTGTCCTTGTACGACACTTGAGGGGGCTCGGACCCCTTGAAGAACAACACCTGAGCAATGCCTTCGTTCGCATAGATCTTCGCCGGCAACGGCGTCGTGTTCGAGATCTCGAGAGTGACGAACCCTTCCCACTCCGGCTCGAACGGCGTCACGTTTGTGATGATCCCGCAACGGGCGTACGTGGACTTGCCGACGCAGATCGTAACTACATCGCGCGGAATGCGAAAGTACTCGACGGATCTGGCCAGGGCGAACGAGTTCGGCGGGACGATGCAGATATCGCCGTTGAACTCGACGAACGACTTTGGGTCGAAGTTCTTGGGGTCGACGATCGAGTTCAGGACGTTCGTAAAGATCCGGAATTCGCCTGCTACGCGCATGTCGTAACCGTAGCTTGACACGCCGTACGAGATCACGCCCGTACGGACCTGCCGATCCTCGAAAGGCTCGATCATCCGGTGTTCTTTGGCCATCTGGGTGATCCAGCGGTCATTCTGGATTGTCATGGGCGCGAATAGTAGACGAGCTTGGCAGCGGGCGCCACGGGATCCCCACACAGGGCGCTTCGCGCCACCGTCTAATGCTCACTAACGCTCAGGGGTTGGCCGCGCCTCTGGATTCTCGTGCGGCTGGCCGCGTCTCGGGATTCTAGTACGCCTGGTGCCAGCCTCGCCCGATTGCCGAGGTAGGCGTTCGCCGCGAAGCGGCGGCGCGTAATTCTCGATGGCACCGAAGCAGCCCCGGCGCGCGGCGTTGAATTCGCCTAACCCGTTCGATAACTTGCCTAGGCTACACCTCGTGAAACTTTTCACAAGATAGACACACCGGAGTTTATGGCGAGCTCTTTCTTTCCGGTGCTCCTACTGATCGGTTTCGTCGCCGCCAACGCTGTGGCGATGATCGGGCTGTCACACCTCTCGTTGCGCCTCAGGCCAACACCCGAGAAGGACACCGCCTACGAATCCGGAATCCCGCCGCTAGGCGACGCCCGAGAACGCTTCTCGGTCAAGTTCTACATGGTCGCCATGCTGTTCATCGTCTTCGACATCGAGACGGTGTTCATGATCCCCTGGGGCGTGGCCTTCCGGCAGCTCTCCTGCACGGTGCCACTCGTCGATGGCCTCTGCCCCAGCGGGCACGCCACGCTGTTCGGGCTAGGCGAGATGCTGGTTTTTATCGCGATTCTGCTCGCCGGCCTTATCTACGTCTGGAAGAAGGGCGCGTTGCAATGGGATTGACCCAGGTATCGTATAGTCCGGAGACCCAAGAGAGCTGGGTCGCCACCAAGCTCGACTTTCTCGTGAACTGGGGACGCGCGAACTCGCTGTGGCCGATGCCGTTCGGCACGGCGTGCTGCGCGATCGAGTTCATGGCCACGGCCGCGAGCCGATTCGACCTCGCCCGCTTCGGTATGGAGCGAATGAGCTTTTCTCCACGTCAAGCGGATGTCCTGATCTGCGCGGGGCGAGTGCCATTCAAACTGGCGCCCGTGATCCGTCGGATTTGGCAGCAAATGCCGCAGCCGAAGTGGTGCATCTCGATGGGAGCCTGCGCTTCCTCGGGCGGAATGTTCGACAACTACGCTGTGGTGCAGGGAATCGACACGATCATCCCAGTCGATGTGTACGTTCCCGGCTGCCCACCGCGGCCCGAGGGGCTGCTCTATGGCATCCGCATGCTCCAGCAGAAAGTGATGCGCGAGCGGATGTCCGACACGTCGATCCGCACGGAGATGGAGCCGGATCCGTCGAGCCGCCTTTACATCCCGGCGCCAACGATCGACGAGCTATCGGAGCCATTTGGCAACTCCGTGAATCAGACGCGATCGACGGTATGAGCGAAACTCCGGCAGTCGTTTATCCCGGCGTAGCCGCGCCGAGCACGACCCCGGCCACGCCCCGGAACATCCCGCACCGCGGTGGTCCGGAGAATCCCACGGCTTCGGCGCTTGCCGCGCAATTCAAGGACGCCGTGCGCCGCGTCACCGTCGTCTGGGGTGAAACCACGATTCTGGTCGACCCCGCGAAGGTACTCGATATGGTGAAGTGGCTGCACGATGAGCCGAGCCAGCGTTACGACTTTCTGTGCGACGTCACGGCGGTCGAGTTTCGCGATGCCGAGGTTCCCTTGGAAGTGGTTTGGCACCTCCGCTCGCTGCCATATCGGCGATTTCTGCGTCTCAAAGTTGAATTACAAAAAACCGGACCCCTGGAAGTCGACAGCGTGTGGTCGGTCTACAAGGCGGCCGATTGGCTCGAGCGGGAATGCTTCGACATGTTCGGCATCAAGTTCCGCGGTCACCCGGACTTGCGTCGCATCCTGATGTGGGAGCAATACCGGGAAGGATTCCCGCTGCGCAAGGATTTTCCGCTACGCGGGCGATTCAGCCGCGCCGAGCAATTGCGCCAGGCGCTGGCCGCGAACCCCGAAGCACGCTACTCCATGGATGAGCTTTCGATCGCCGAGGCGTTCGAGGATCTGCCGCAGGAGATGCGGCAGCGCCTGGGCCGCGGCGAGAAGACGGGAGAATAGCAGACATGGCCGACACTCGGACCGTCGAGGTCGAGCTCTCGACCACCGGGCTCGATGCCCACGGTCGTCCGCAGCGCACGCCGCTGACAGTCGGTGGCGACGGGACGCAGACGATCGAGGCATATCCCGCGCTCGAGCCGGATTTTGCCGGCGAGCACATGCTGATCAACATCGGGCCGCAGCATCCGGCGACGCACGGAGTGCTTCGTCTGGTCCTGGAGCTCGATGGCGAGACGGTCGTCCGTTGCATCCCGCATATCGGGTATCTGCACTGCGGATTCGAGAAGATCGGCGAGTATCGCCAGTACAATCAGATCATCCCGTGGACCGATCGCGAAGATTATTTGAACTCCATCGGGAACAACATCGCGTTCGCCCTCGGCGCCGAGCGCCTGTTCGGCATAGAGATCACCGAGCGTTGTACGGTCCTGCGCGTCATCGCGGGCGAGTTGTCGCGGATTATTTCGCATCTGGTCTGGCTCGGCACGACCTGTATCGACATCGGTGCGTTCACGCCGTTCCTGTGGGCGTTCCAAGAACGCGAGCGCGTCTACGATCTGCTGGAACGGTGGGTCGGTGCGCGACTGACCACGTCCGCCACGCGTGTGGGTGGGATGGCCGCCGATATCCCCGATGGCTGGACCGCGGCCCTCGACGGCTTTATCAAGACGTTCCCGCAGACGATCGAACAGGTCGACCGCATGCTGACCCGGAACGGCATCTGGGTCGGTCGCACGGTGGGCCTTGGTGTCATGTCGGCCGATGAGGCGACGAACTACGGTCTCTCTGGTCCCATGTTGCGCGCATCAGGCGTCGCCTACGATGTTCGCAAAGATTTTCCATATCTCGGCTACGAGACCTACGATTTCGACGTTCCCGTTGGTACTCACGGGGACGTGTATGATCGGTACTTGGTCCGCATGGAAGAGCTGAGGCAGTCCGTGAGAATCCTGGAGCAGGCGCTCGCGAGATTGCCGGGTGGGCCGGTGAATGTGGACGACGCGAGAGTGATTCTGCCGCCAAAGTCAAAGGCGACCAGCGAGATGGAATCGATGATCCATCACTTCAAGCAAGTGATGGAGGGGCCACGCCCGCCGATTGGCGAGGCATATGTCGTGGTGGAGAGCCCCAAGGGCGAAAAGGGCTACTATATGGTCTCGGACGGAACGGCCAAACCCGTCCGGTGGCGGATTCGCCCGCCGTCGTTCGTGAACTTGGCGGCGATCCCCAAGATGGTGGAGGGCCACCTGCTCTCCGACGTGATCGCGATCAACGCCAGTATCGACATCGTGATGGGAGAAATTGATCGTTGACCACGAAGGCACCATATGAACCGGTCTTCGTCGGCGCGCGGCGCGAGGAGTTGGACGCGCTCCTCGGGCGCTACCCGACGACGATGGCGGCTTTGCTTCCCGCGCTGTGGATCGTGCAGGAAGCCCGCGGCTGGGTGAGCGATGACGCCATGGAGGAAGTCGCCGGAGTCCTCGGCCTCACCCCGGCGTACGTCAAAGGCGTCGTCACGTTCTACACGATGTATCATCAACACCCGGTCGGGAAATACTTCGTCCAGGTGTGCACGACCTCGCCCTGCAACGTGAGCGGCGCCGAGGATGTGGTTCGCGCGTTCTTGAGACACACGCGCTGCGAGGAGCTCGGGCAAACCTCACCTGACGGCAAGTTCACCGTAATAGAAGTCGAGTGCCTCGGCGCCTGTGGATTCGCGACGCCGGTCATGATCAACAGCGAATTTATCGAATCCGTCACTCCCGACACCGTCCCGGCGATCGTCGCCGCTCATAAATAGCATGGGTTATCCCCACAAATCGCACGCCCGCGAGACGCCGATCCTCTCCCAACACTTCGGCGATTCCGACGCGATCTCGCTCGCCGGGTGGCGCCAGCGCGGCGGCTACCGCGCCTTGGAGCAAGCGCTCGGGATGTCTCCCACAGACATCACCAATATCGTCAAAGAATCAGGTCTGCGCGGACGCGGTGGCGCGGGGTTCCCGACGGGTCTCAAATGGTCGTTCATGAAGGTGGGCGACGGCAAACCGCATTATCTCTGCTGCAACGCCGACGAGTCCGAGCCGGGCACGTTCAAGGACCGCGAGATCATGCGCTGGACGCCGCACGCCTTGATCGAAGGCTGCGCGATCGCGTCCCACGCGATGGGTGCCGAGACCGCGTACATCTACATTCGCGGAGAGTTCACCGAGCCGCTCGAGCGGATGAACGCCGCGGTCACCGAGGCCTACTCCGAGGGCGTCCTGGGCAAAAACGCGCTCGGCTCCGGCAGGCGCATCGACGTGCACGTGCATAAGGGCGCCGGCGCGTATATCTGCGGTGAAGAAACGGCCCTCATGAACTCGCTCGAAGGCCGCCGCGGAAATCCCCGCATCAAGCCGCCGTTTCCCGCCGCGTCGGGCGTCTTCGGTCAGCCGACGACGATCAACAACGTCGAGACGCTGGCCGCGGTGCCGCACATTCTGAATAACGGCGCCGAGTGGTACAAGCAGATGTGTTTGTCGAGTCCCAAGAGTACCGGCTCGAAGCTGTACTCGGTCTGCGGCAACGTGCGGCGTCCTGGTACGTACGAAGTCGTCATGGGGTTCCCGTTCAAAGACTTTTTGTACGACCTCTGCGGGGGCCCACCAGTCGGGAGAAAGTTCAAGGCCATCATTCCGGGTGGCGCATCGGTTCCCATCCAGACGATGGAGGAGGCCGAGGCGACCCTCATGGACTACGAGGGGTTCGTCGCGAAGGGCACGATGCTGGGATCCGGTGGCGTCATTTGCCTCGACGACACGCAGTGCATGGTCAAGCAGATTGGTCGACTCGCGAGATTTTTCGCTCACGAGAGTTGCGCCCAATGCACGCAATGCCGCGAGGGTACGGCATGGACGACCAAGATCGTCGAGCGCATTGAAGCGGGGGAGGGCACGACGGCCGATCTCGACACGCTGCTCTCGATCGCCGACAACATGACGGGCAAAACGATCTGCGTCCTGTCGGATTCGTGTGCCGTGCCAGTCGTGTCGGGTATCCAGAAATTCCGCGACGAGTTCATGGCGCACATCACGCAGAAGCGCTGCCCCTACCGGACGACGCCCGCCAGGAGCGCTGCCGCATGAGCGACGTCACGCTCACCATCGAGGGGCGCCAGGTCCAGGTTGCGCCCGGCACATCGATCCTCGAAGCCGCGAAGACCGCCGGCATTCTCGTCCCTCACTATTGCTATCACCCGGCGCTGCCGATCCCGGCGCTGTGCCGGATGTGCCTGGTCGAGGTCGAGAAAGCGCCCAAGCTCATGCCCGCGTGCCAGACGGCGGTGGCCGACAATCAAGTCGTGCACGTCCACTCGGCCAAGGCGCAGGAGGCTCGGAAGGGCGTGCTCGAGATGCTGCTCATCAATCACCCGCTCGACTGTCCGATCTGCGATCAGTCCGGCGAGTGCGAGCTCCAGGATTACACGTACGCCGAAGGTCGCGCCGATTCGCGGTACAAGGAAGCCAAGCGCTTCAATCCGGTCGAGGACTTCGGCGGCGACGTGATGTACGTGGCGAACCGCTGCATTCTGTGCACGCGGTGCGTGCGCTTCATGGAAGACGTGGCGCACGACCCTGTCCTCACCGTCAGCGAACGTGGCGATCGCGCGCTGATCGGGAAATTCGAGGGGCATGATCTCACGCACCCATGGGCGGGGAACGTCGTCGAGCTGTGTCCCGTTGGGGCGCTCCTCTCCAAGGACTTTCTCAACAAAGCCCGCGCGTGGGAGCTCGACCGCTCGGCGTCTATCTGCCCGAATTGCACGCAGGGGTGCAACGCCACCATAGAAACGCGCGATAACGTGGTCGTGCGCCTACGGCCCCGCGTGAACGACGACGTCAATAGTTACTTTCTCTGCGACCAAGGGCGTCTCGACTATCGCTGGCTGAACCGCCGCGATCGGGTCACGGCGCCATCGGTGCGCGGGCAGCACGCCGACTGGTCGCTGGCTGTGGCGGCGGCAATCGACGCTCTCGCCGGCCGGTCGCTGCATGTACTCGCCTCTCCCATGTTGCCCAACGAGGCGCTGTTCTTGCTCGGCCGGCTGATCAAGCGCCTCAACGGCAAGGGTTGGTTTACCGTCAAACAGGGGCCCGAAGCCCCATTGGACGGCGTCACGGATTTGGCCCTACGCGCTGACCGAGCCGCGAATGTGAAGGGCGCCGAGTTGTTCGGGTTCACCAGGACGAAGGACGCAGCGAGTATCTTGACGGGCCTCGGCGACGGCGACGTTCTGATCGTGGCCGACGAGGAGCTGGCGGGCTACAATGGCGCACCGCCGAAGGCGGGCGCGTTCGTAGTGGTCGGAACCACGCAACCGTCGTGGGTACCGAGCACCGCGATCGTGCTCCCGACGACGAACATGGCCGAGGAGGAGGGAACGTTCACCAACCTCCGTGGCCGCGTCCAACGCTACCTGCAAGCCAAAGCCGCGCCCGGCGAATCGCGCCCGACATACGCCGTGCTGTCTGACGTCCTGATCGCCGCCGGCGAGCCGGCCAACTATATGCTGGCGTCCGAGGTGTTCGCGGCGATCACCGCGGCCTACCCATCCTTCGCCGGCATGAGCTATGACACGCTCGCGCTCAAGGGAGCCGTGATCCGATGAACTGGTGGACGCGCGCGTTCTGTCCGGCCGGGCTGCCGTACGATCCACAGCAGCCGGTGCCCGACTCGGCGTTCTGGGGTTTTCTGCCGGTCGACCTGATCGCGATCCTCATCAAGATGATCGTGGTCTTCACGGTCTATATGGTCGGCGTGGCGATGCTGACCTTGGCCGAGCGGAAGCTCTCGGCGTGGATCCAGGACCGTCACGGCCCGAACCGCGTACTCAAGGGCTGGGGCCAGCCACTCGCCGACGGCGTCAAAAACTTCATGAAGGAAGAGACGCTGCCGAAGTTCGTGAACCGCCCGCTGTTCCTTCTCGCGCCGGCGCTATCGTTCATACCGGCATTGATCACCTGGGCCGCCATTCCGTTCGGCGCACCGCTGCCGACATGCTGGGGTCGCGTCGACATGGTGCTGGCCAACCTGCCGGTCGGCTACCTGTACGTGCTCGCGCTGAGCTCACTCGGCGTCTACGGAATCGTCTTCGCGGGCTGGGCCTCGAATAACAAGTACTCGCTTCTCGGCGGCCTGCGCTCGAGCGCCCAGATGATCTCGTACGAGATACCGCTCGGCATGTCAATGATCGCCGTGCTGATCATGACGGGCAACGTCTCGTTCAGCGAGATCGTCCGCCAGCAAACCTGGGGCTGGAATGTCCTCCGGTTGACGCTGGGCTGCTTCATTTTCATGGTCTCGGCGTTCGCCGAGAACAACCGCCTGCCGTTCGACTTGCCCGAGGCAGAATCGGAGCTGATCACCGGGTATCACACCGAGTACAGCTCCATGAAGTTCTCTCTCTTTTTCATCGCCGAGTACGCGAACATGGTCACGCAGAGCGCCATGATCGCGACGATCTTCTTCGGCGGCTGGTCCATGCCGTGGTTGGATGGTCCACCCTGGACAGTATTGAAATGGATTTTGTCCGTCGGGTTCTTCCTGGGCAAAGTCCTGTTCTTCTTGTTCGTGTTCATGTGGATCCGTTGGACGCTGCCAAGGTTCCGCTACGATCAACTCATGTCCCTGGGGTGGAAGGTTCTGCTCCCGTGGTCGCTGGCGTATATCGTGATCGTAGCCGGAGCCGTGTTGGGGCTGGATGTCTTGGGTATCCAGCACGGTTGGCTGCTGAGCCTCGACATGTTCGTGCTGAACATCGTCCTCATGGTCGTCGTATTCCTCGTCATCGATCGCGGCCGTCTCGTCAGTCCGGCCAGTTCGCGCATTCGAGCGGCCGAGCTCGCGCGTCTGCGTGCCGTGTCGAAGGTCGAGCGTCCGGTGGAGGTCTTGCCGCAATGAGTATCGGCGTGAAGGTCCTCGAGCGCCCTATCGAGGAGACGAGCTATGTGCGGGCGATGATCTCGGGTCTTGGACTCACGTTCAAGCACATGATCAACCCGCATAAAGTCACGATGCAGTATCCCGAGGTGCGCTCGGCGCTCTCGCCGCGGTGGCGGGGCACGCACCGGATGCTGACGACCGAGACGGGTAAGGCCAAGTGCGTCGCCTGCGGCCTCTGCCCGACGGTGTGCCCGGCCAACTGCATCAAGCTCGTGCCGGGCGAGGACGAGCAGGGCAACCGCTATCCACTCGTGTTCGAGATCGACGAGTTCCGCTGCATCTTCTGCGGTTACTGCCAGGAAGTCTGTCCGGAGGAGGCGATCCACGTCGGGCGCCACTACGAGAACGCCGAGTACAGCCGCGAAGGGTTCGTCTACGACCTCGAGCGGCTCATGGCCCAGACGCATCCGGTGTGCGAGATGTGGGACCCCGCTGACCCGAAGGGGGAATAACGTCTCCGTGCCCCAGTACACGAACTTCCTCTATAGCTTCCACTTCTATTTGTTCGGGTTGATCGCGATCGCGTCGGCCCTCGCGTTCGTGACCCGCAAGAGTCCGGTCGCCGCGGCGCTGTGGCTCGTGAACACGATGTTTTGCCTCGCGGCGTTGTTCGTGCTGCTCGACGCGCCGTTCGTCGGGATCATCCAGATCCTGGTCTATGCCGGCGCGATCATGGTCGTGTTTCTGTTCGTGATCATGCTGCTCAATCTGGGGCAAGGCGCGGTCAGCGACGCGCGTGGGTGGCTGGCGCGGCTCGCCGCTGCTGGCATCGGTCTGGCGTTGCTCGCGCAGCTGGCGGCGACGCGGCATTCCGAGCCGGTGAGTGCGGTGGCGTTTGCGCCGGACTCGCTGGCGATCATCCAGAAGTCGCAAGGCGCGGTGCCGCCGGTCGCGGGGCCGCTCTTCAACCAGTATTTGCTCGCCTTCGAGGTCACGAGCGTATTGCTGCTGGTGGCGATCGTGGGCGCTGTCGTCATCGGCCGCCGTCGCGGCGAGTTCCTTGGAGGGCCGCGCGATGCTCACTGAGTCTCTGGCCATTTCGGCCGTGCTGTTCACGATCGGCGTCGTTGGTGTGCTCATCCGGCGCAACGCGATCATCGTGTTCATGTGCGTTGAGCTCATGCTGAACGCTGTGAACCTCACGTTTGTGGCGTTTTCTCGGCACTATGGGTTCGCCGGGCAGGTCTTCGTGATCTTCGTCATGACGGTCGCGGCCGCCGAGGCAGCGGTTGGGCTGGCGATCGTCATCGCCAATTTCCGACACCGGCAGACCGTCGACCTTCAGAACATCAACCTCCTGCGCGGCTGATGCCACATCCGCTCGACGGTACGGCGGCCGAGTATGTCTGGGCCATTCCGGTCCTGCCGCTGCTAGGCTTTGTCATAAACGGAGCGCTTTCACTAATCAGCGCGGGCCATCCTGGGCCGGCTGATCCATCTGCGCACGACGATCACTCCTCGTCGCTTCGCGACTCGTCGCACGGCGACGCTGAGGCGAATGCTCAGGACCACGGTAACGACCACGGTCACGCATCTGCGCCTCGGTTTGGTGGTCTCGTCAGCCTCGTAGGCCCAGCTGTCGTCGCGGCGTCGTTCGCTCTAGCCGTGGCGATCTTCATTGCGATGCTCGGCACGCATGCCGACACGCCGTTCGTGCAGCGCACGTTCCCATGGCTCACGGGAGTCTGCGACCACAGCGACAACCTGGGCTGCCTGGCCATCGACTGGTCGTGGCAAATAGACCGGCTGTCGATGCTGATGGTGCTTGTGATCACCGGCGTCGGCACGCTCATCCACATTTTCAGCGTCGGCTACATGCGCGAGGACCCTGGCTATGCCAGGTACTTCGCGTATCTCAACCTGTTCGTGTTCTTCATGCTGGTGCTTGTGCTGGGCGCCAGCTACCCGGTGCTGTTCGTCGGCTGGGAAGGCGTCGGCCTCTGCTCGTACTTGCTGATCGGGTTCTGGTTCAGCGACAAGGCCAACGCGGACGCGGGAAAGAAGGCGTTTATCGTGAACCGGATCGGCGACTTCGGCCTGCTCATGGCGATGTTCATGATCTTCGCCAACATGGGCACGCTGGACTTCGGTGGTGTGTTTGCCAACGCCTCATCGCTCGGCGCGGGTTCGCCGCTCGTGACGACCATCTGTCTTTTTATCTTCCTCGGCTGCGTCGGCAAGAGCGCTCAGATCCCACTGTACGTTTGGCTCCCGGATGCGATGGCGGGCCCGACCCCGGTCTCGGCCCTGATCCACGCCGCGACGATGGTCACAGCCGGTGTCTATCTCGTCGCGCGGAGCTCGGCGCTGTTCGTGCTTGCTCCCGCGGCCAGCCTGACCGTGTGTGTGATCGGCGCGCTCACCGCGCTGTTCGCGGCGACGATAGGCCTCAAGCAGTGGGACATCAAGAAAGTCCTCGCGTACTCCACCGTCTCGCAGCTTGGTTACATGTTCGTAGGCGTAGGGGCACAAGCCTACGTCGCAGGCATGTTCCACCTGGTGACGCACGCGTTCTTCAAGGCGCTCTTATTCCTCGGCGCCGGCTCGGTGATCTACGCGATGCACGCCGCGTATCACGAAACGCACAACCACGACGACGCGCAGGACATGCGCAACATGGGTGGCTTGCGTCAGTACATGCCCTGGACGTGGATCCTCATGTGGATCGCCACGCTGGCGATCGCGGGCATTCCGCCGTTCGCAGGCTTCTTCTCGAAGGATGAAATCCTAGGAACAGTATTCGCCCGAGCGCACGACTCAGCGCTCGCGGAGGCCCATTGGTTCGGCATCCCGGGTAATATCGTCCTGTACGCCTGCTACGCCTGCGGTCTGGCCGCGGCGCTGCTCACCGCGATCTACATGACGCGGTTGATGCTGTACACCTTCCACGGGAAAAGTCGGACGGGGGAGGCCGAGCAGAAGCATTTGCGAGAGGCGCCATGGGTTATGACAGGGCCGCTCGTCGTGCTCGGCGTGCTGAGTCTCGTCGGCGGATTCCTGAATGTGCCCTCGCTGCTTGGCGGCGTCCTACCGACAGAGACTCTCGCCCAGTGGCTCGGGCCGTCGGTGAGCGTGGCGCCCGGTGCGGCCGAGGCGAGCTCGTCGCAGGAGATCGGGTTGATCCTGGTGGCGGTTGCCATTGCCATCGTCGGCATCGCGATCGCCGTGGTGCGGCTCAAGCCCGATGCGCTCAAGCCCACGCGCGAGCCGCAGCCGGCCGAGACCGAAGTGGAGCGCGTACTCGAGCACAAGTACTACGTCGATGAGCTGTACGACGCGACGATCGTGCGGCCGTTGGTCTGGTTCTCTCGCTCCATCCTGTGGAAGGGCGTTGATGGGCTGATCGACGGCACGGTCAATTTCGCCGCCTGGATCTGGCGCGGCTTGGCGGTCATTGGCTCGGCGATTCAGGATGGCCAGGTCGGTGTGTACGCCTGGATCCTGGTCGCCGGCGTGATCGTCGTGCTGGGCGCGTTCTCTCTGACCTATTGAGATCATGACCGATAATCAGTGGGTCTTGCCTGCGCTGCTCCTCATCCCGCTCGTCGGGGCGCTCGCCATTGCGCTCGCCCCGAATCGAGCGCGTTGGGTCGCGTTCGCCACTCTGCTCGTCGAGTTCGTGGTCTCGCTGTATTTGTGGATGGCGTTCAACGTCGCAGACAACGCGGGCTGGCAGTTCCATTTCTCGATGCCGTGGATCCCCGCTTGGGGCATTACGTTCTCGCTCGGCATCGACGGCGTCGCGCTGGTGATGGTACTGCTCACGACGTTCATCATGCCGCTGGCGATCCTCGGCAGCTGGACCGCGATCAAGGACAAGGCGCCGCAGTACTATGCGCTGATGCTGGTGCTGACGACGGGCATGCTGGGCGTGTTCGTCGCGCTCGACTTGTTCCTGTTCTATCTCATGTGGGAGATCATGCTGGTGCCGATGTACTTCATCATCGGCATCTGGGGCGGGGAGCGGCGCATCTACGCCAGCATCAAGTTCTTTATCTATACGTTTTTGGGATCGCTGCTCATGTTGGTGGCGATCCTGTACCTCGGGTTCCACGCGTGGCAGCACGGCACCGTGACCGAGATGTTCCGCGCGCCTGGGGCGCCCGACTTCTCGTTCGACAATATCTCGGCCGTCGTGACCGCGGCGCAGCCGCAGACGCTGTCGCCGGTCGTGGCCCGGTGGCTGTTCGCGGCGTTCTTCTTGGCGTTCGCGATCAAGGTGCCAATGTTTCCGTTCCACACGTGGCTGCCGGACGCGCACGTGGAAGCGCCCACGGCCGGGTCGGTGATACTGGCCGGGTTGATGCTGAAGATGGGGACGTTCGGGTTCATCCGGCTGGCAATGCCGCTATTTCCAGCCGCTGCACTCGACCCCACCATCCGCGGCATCATCTTGGGCCTTGCCGTCGTCGGGATTATCTACGGGGCGCTCGTGGCGCTCGTGCAACCTGATTTTAAGAAACTGGTCGCTTATTCATCGGTCAGCCACCTGGGCTTTGTCATGCTCGGCCTATTCGCGCTGACATTACAAAGCGTCCAGGGCGCTATTCTCGTGATGATCAATCATGGCATCTCGACGGGCGCTTTGTTTTTGCTCGTTGGATTTATCTACGAGCGCAAGCACTCTCGGTTGATCAGCGCGTATGGTGGCATCGCCAGAGTGGTTCCCTTATTTGCGGCGGCCCTGACGTTTGTCTCGTTGTCCAGTATCGGACTGCCGGGACTGAATGGATTTGTCGGCGAGTTCTTGGTGCTGCTCGGGTCGTTCAGAACCGAGCCTTGGTTGGTGCTTATTGCGACGACCGGGGTGATTTTCGCCGCCGCGTACATGCTTTGGGCAATCCAGCGGATTCTGTTCAATCCGCTCGATAAACCTGAGAACGCCAAGCTGGCCGACCTGAATTGGCGTGAGATCGGCACCCTGGTGCCGCTGGTCGTCGTGATCATCTGGCTCGGTGTCTATCCCGCACCAGTACTGCGCCGCACTGAGGCGTCCGCCAACCGGCTCGTCGAGACGGTATCGCACGGCGCGGCGAAGGGCGGCCCTGGCGGCGTACGTGGCGCGATCTATGGACGGCGAATCGGGGCCATGCGATGAACGTGACACTCGACCTCACCGTCCCGGCCCAGTTGGCTGCCGCGCTCGGACCAGATCTCGTCCTGGTCGCAGGCGCGACCGGGCTGATGCTCTGGTCTGCCTGGCGGCGCGAGAGCATCGCGCATCAACGGAGCGTCGGCCTCGGCGGCCTGTGGGTCGTGCTCGCCACGATGGCGCTCGTGATTGCCTACTGGACCAGCGGGGTGACCGCCGCGCCCGGCGTGATCGCGGTCGACAATTTCCGGTGGGCGGCGGACATGATCGTGCTGATCGGGGCATTCTGCACGATCGCCCTCTCGGTCGAATACAACGCCCGCGAGGACATCACGACGGCCGAGTCGCACGCGCTCGTGCTGTTCTCGACGAGCGGCATGATGCTCCTCGCGGGCGCCCGCGATCTCATGATCGTATTCCTCGGCATCGAGGTGATGTCGGTCGCGGTCTACATCCTGGCCGGCCTCAATCGCAAGAGCGCGCGCTCGGCCGAGGGGGCGCTCAAGTACTTCCTGCTCGGCGCGTTCTCGACGGCGTTCCTGCTGTACGGGATCGCGCTCGTCTACGGTGCGACCGGCGCGACCGATCTACCGACGATCTATGATCGGATCAGCACCTACAATCTGTTCGGCCAGCCGACGCTGATCGTCGGCATCGCGATGCTCGTTGTCGGGTTCGGATTCAAGGTCGCGGCGGTGCCGTTCCACATGTGGGCGCCCGACGTCTACGAGGGGGCGCCGACGCCGATCACGGCGTTTATGGCCGCGTCGGTCAAGGCGGCCGCGTTCGCCGCGTTCTTGCGAGTGTGGATCGAGGCGTTCCCTTATATCGGCCCATCGCGAGGGCTCTTCTATTACTGGCACAACGCGGTGTGGGGCATCGCGGTCGCGACGATGATCGTCGGCAACATCATCGCGCTGGCCCAGCGCAATATCAAACGACTGCTCGCGTACTCGAGCATCGCCCACGCCGGGTACGTGTTGGCCGCGCTGGTCGCTGGTGACCGGTACGGCGCCTCGGCCTACGTCTTCTATTTGCTCTCGTACACGCTGGCGACCATGGGCGCGTTCGCCGTCGTCATCGCCCTCGGCAACCGGGGCGAGCCGAATCTCAATGTCGACGACTACGCGGGGCTGTGGCGCACTCGGCCGATGCTGGCCGGCGCTATGGCCGTGTTCATGTTGTCGCTGCTCGGGTTCCCGATCGCGGGCGGGCTGGGGTTCGTGGCGAAATGGTACGTCTTGCAAGCCGCGCTTCGTTCGCCGGACGTGCCCCAGGTGGCGCTCGCGACGACGATCGTGCTGACCTCCGTGATCTCGGCCGGCTACTATTTGCGCGTGGTGCAAGTCATGTTCATGCGGCCGCGGCCCGAGAACGCGGCTCCGGCCGCGCCGACTGGCTGGTGGACCGAATCGATCGTCTTCGTGTCCGCCATCGTTGTGCTCGTGTTCGGGATCTATCCGAGGCCAATCATCGATCTGACCGAGGCCAGCGTGCCGCACGCGGTCACTCCTGTCACTCCTGTCACACAAGTGACGCGATGACGGTCTCGGCCGGGATCTTCCGCCAGTACGACGTTCGCGGCATCGTCGGGCAAGATCTCACGGCCGAGGCCGCGGGAGCGGTCGGGCGCGCGTATGCCGCGCTGTTGGCCGAGCGGGGGATTCGTGGGGCGGTGGCGGTCGGTCGCGACAATCGACCGAGTGGGCCGATGCTGCGCGACGCCTTGGTCTCGGCGCTGACGGTCAGCGGCGTGGATGTCGTCGACGTGGGGGTGGTCCCTACGCCTCTCTTGTACTGGGCGTTGCACCACGAGGGCGTTGTCGGTGGGATCCAGATTACCGGCTCGCATAACCCGCCAGAGTACAACGGCTTCAAGTTGTCGTTGGACACGAGCTCGATCCACGGCGACGGCATACAACATCTCTATGGCCTCGCCCGTGACGGCGTCTCGCTACGCGCCGACAAACCCGGCACGGTCCGTCACGCCCAGGTCATCGACCGTTACGTCGACGACATTGTTGAACGCATAGGGCCAATTGCGCGGCGGCTCAAGGTTGTTATCGATTGCGGCAACGGGGCAGGGTCGCTCGTAGCCGGGAAATTATTCAGCCGCTTGGGCGTTGATGCGTCCTATTTGTTCTGCGTGTCTGATGGAACGTTCCCGAATCATCATCCCGACCCGACGGTTGTCGCAAACCTCCAGGACATCATCCGCGAAGTACGCGATCAAAAGGCCGATCTCGGTATAGCCTTTGATGGTGATGCGGATCGTATAGGAGTAGTGGATGCCCGAGGTGAGATCGTCTGGGGCGACCACGTGCTCATCTTGTATGCGTGGGATGTGCTGAGGCGAACGGGTACCGGCAAGCCGATCATCTTCGACGTGAAGTCGTCGCAGGCGCTCCCAATGGCCGTGAGCGCCGCGGGCGGCGTGCCCATCATGTGGAAGACGGGGCACTCGCTTATCAAAGAGAAGATGAAAGAGATGCACGCGCCGGTGGCGGGCGAGATGTCCGGCCACATGTTCTTCACCGAGGGCTTCTATGGCCACGATGATGCCCTGTATGGCGCGGCGAGGCTGCTCCGCATAGTGGCCGACTCGGGCCGCTCGGTCGAGCAGATGCTCGCCACGGTGCCCAAGTTCTACTCGACGCCGGAGATCCGGGTCGACTGCCCGGATGACCGCAAGTTCGTGATCGTCGACGAGGCCGTCGCGCATTACCGGACGCGACACGATGTCGTCGACGTCGACGGCGCGCGCGTCCTGTTCGGTGACGGCTGGGGTTTGATTCGTGCGTCCAACACCCAGCCGATCCTCGTGCTGCGTTTCGAGGCGAGCTCGCCCGAGCGGCTGGCCGCCATCCAGGCGGACATGGAGGGGTGGCTCAGCCTTCGCGGCGTGCGCATTCCCTGACCGGCCGTGACGCGGAGGCGGCGTCTCGGCTTTCTCGTGGCGGCGATCGCCGCCACGGTCTTGATCATTGGCCGGATCGCGGCCGGCCTGTACGTTCGCTACGAGTGGTACGACGCACTCGGCGCCCGCGAGGTCTGGCTGGCGCACCTCGGCAACGAGCTGCTCTTGCGCGGCGTCACGGCCTCGGTCGCGATGCTGTTCGCGCTCGCCAATCTGTACGCGGTCCGCTGGTCGATCGCCTCGGTCGTGCTGCCACGCCGTATGGGCGACCTCGAGATCGGCGAAGAGCTCCCAGCGCGCTATCTCAATGCCGCGGTGGTGATCGTCGCGGCGATGCTCGGGCTTCTGCTGGCCGTCATCCCCGAGCATAGCTGGACGTCGCTCGTCCTCGCGAAAACCGGCGTCCCGTTTCATGAGACCGAGGCGTACTTCGAGCGAGACCTCGGGTTCTTCGTGTACTGGTTGCCGTTCGAGGTCGATTGCTACGTCCGCGCCCTGTGGATGCTGGCGGTGGTGACGGCCGTGGTCGTCGTCCTGTATTTCTTCTTCACGCCGGGCCTCAAGTACGAGAAGGCGAAGCTCACGATGTCGCAGCACGTGCGCCGGCACGTCGCCGTGCTGGCGATGTGCGCATTCGGCGCGCTCGCGTGGAGTTATCGCCTCGACATGTACGGCGCGCTCTCGGTCGGCACCGGGTCGCTCGGCGCGTTTACCTACGCGGACAAGTACGCGGTCATCCCGGTCAACCTCGTGCTGTCGTTCGTGACGCTGGCGTTCGGCTTCGCCGTCGCGTTCGCCATGTGGCGCGACCAGCGGCGCACGGCACTCGTGCTCGTGACGTTCGTGCTGATCATTCCCTTTGTCGCGCTCAAAGGCGGCCCCTGGATCGCCGAAAAATTCGCGGTCGAGCGCGACGCGAACATCCGTGAGCGACCGTATCAGGCGATTCGCGCGCTGTACACCAACCAGGCGTTCGGCGCGGACTCGGCGCAGATGCCCGATGCCCCGGCGACGCTGGCGATCGACAGCCCCGCCGAGCTCGCGCGCAATGTCAGCGTCTGGGATCCGGCGACGATCGCCCAATCCCTCACCCGCGCGCGGCGTGGCTCATCGGTCGTCGACGCCCAGGCCTGGAACGAGTCGCCGGCCGGGCCGGTGGCGACGGCGATCGAACGGCCCGTGGGCGGTGGGCGATGGATCGGCATCCGGGTCCTCGCCTCGGGGGAGGAGCCCCAAGGATCGCTCCTACGCGTCGACTCGCTCGGCCGATCCGATCTCTCGGATGAACCGCTGCCGCCGGCGCTGATTCAAGAGGGCGCCTCGGGCGACACCGTCGTGGCCGACTCGGCCGGCGTCATCGCTGCCCCCGCCATGGAAGGCACGATCACGAGAGTCGCGCACGCCTGGATCGCGCAGAACCTGCGGCTCCTGTCCGAGGATCTGCCCGAGCGCAACGCCCGCGTCGTCAGCGTGCGCGATGTGCGCGCCCGCGTGCACTTGCTCGTGCCGTTTTTCGAGATCGGCTCGACCATCTGGCCCGCGGTCGTCGGCGATTCGCTGTGGTGGGTCGTCGATCTGTACGCCGCGTCCAACGACTATCCACTGAGCGCTCACGTGCCGATGGGCGATGGCTATGTGAGTTATTTCCAGCACGCCGGTGTGGCGTTCGTCGAGGCCTATACCGGGAGAGTCCTGCTCGCGCGCGATCGGACGCTCGACCCCATCGGGCATACGTGGGTCAACGAGTTTCCGAGGCTGTTCACGCCCTGGGATCGCGTGCCACCCGCGCTCGCGGCCCAAGCACCACCGCGCACCGACCAGGCCATCGTCGTCGCTGGCAGCTACCTTCGCCGGTCGACCGAGCGTGCCGACAGTTCGGCGCCCGTCCGCGCGATCACGCCTCCCGTCACGGATTCCAGCACGGCAGGCGGCCAGAACGCGGTGGTCTCGTGCTTCGCACTGCCGGCGGCGTCGAGCGCATGTACCTGGTCGATGCCATTGCTCGACTCGCGCGAGCGCGTGGCGGGACTTATCCTGGCGATCGGCGGCTCGCGTGCCACCGTGCTGCGCTACCGCTCGCGCGTCGAGGGCCCGCGGTGGACCGACGTGAGCGATCGATTGGAGCGCCCGACCGACTCCGTCCCAAACCCGAGTCGCGTCATCGAAGGCCGGCTGCGCTCGGTGCCGTATCGTGGCGGCGTCGCCTTTGTCCGGCCCGAATACGCCTGGCCGGCCGACGTCGCGCCCGATCTGGACCGCGTCGTGGTCGTGCTGGACGACAGCGCTTCGAGCGGCCATACGCTGGCTCAGGCGCTTGGGCTGGGCCAGGTTCCACATCTGGCGCCGCGGCCCTCCACCGCCGCAGAATTTCGCGCGCGGGTGCTCGACCTGTACGACGCCATGGAAGCGTCGCTCAAACGCGGCGACCTGACCGCGTTCGCCGCCCAATTCAACGAGCTGGGTCGGGTCCTCGGCCGCTCACGTACACCTTAGCTTTCGGTCACCATGAACATACACGAGTATCAGGCGAAGGAGTTGCTCCGAGCCTCGGGGATCCCGGTGCCTCCGGGTGAGGTTGCGACCACGCCCGAGCAAGCGGAGGCGATCGCCAAGCGCTTCGGCGGCACGGTTGTCGTTAAAGCCCAGGTGCATGCGGGCGGTCGCGGCAAAGCGGGTGGCGTCAAACTCGCCAAATCCCCCACGGAAGCCCGCGAGGTAGCTGCCAAGATTCTCGCCTTGACGATCAAGGGGCTTCCAGTCCACAAGGTCCTCGTGACTCCGGCAGCCGAGATCGTGCACGAGGCCTACGTCGGGTTGATCCTGGACCGCGTGTGCAAGCGCGCGCTCTTCATGGTAAGCCCGGCCGGCGGCATCGACATCGAGGAAGTCGCGGCGAGCACGCCCGAGAAAATTCGCCGGCTGCCGGTCGATCCTCGCTACGGGCTGCTGCCGTTCGAGGCCCTGAGCCTCGGCTATTTCCTGTACAAGGAAGCCTCCAAGGCCCGCGCGGCCGCGCGGATCATGGCGCAGCTCTACAATGCCTTTCAATCAGCCGGCGCGTCACTCGCCGAGATCAACCCGTTGGTCACGCAACCCGATGGCTCGCTCATCGCCGTCGATGCCAAAATGGTCATCGATGACAATGGCCTGGAGCGCAGTCCCGCGATTGCGGCGTTGCGTGATGAAAGCTCGGAAGACCCGAGCGAGATCGCCGCGCGCAAGGCGAACCTGACATTCATCAAGCTCGACGGCAACGTAGGGTGCGTCGTGAACGGGGCCGGCCTCGCCATGGCAACCATGGACCTGGTGCAATACTACGGCGGCCAACCCGCCAATTTCTTGGACATCGGCGGCTCGTCGAACCCGGAAAAGGTCGTGAACGCGCTCAAGATCATTACCGCTGATCCAAAAGTGAGAGTTATCCTCTTCAATATTTTCGGCGGGATCACCCGCACCGATGACGTCGCGAACGGCATTGTGCAGGCCCTCGACCAATCGCCGCCCACCGTTCCGTTGGTGATCCGACTGACGGGTACCAACGAAGAGCAGGCCGTGAAAATTCTCGCTGCGCGCGGACTCTCGGCCATGACGGATATGGACGCTGCCGTACGGCAAGCGGTGAAGCTGGGGGCCGCCGCGTGAGCATCTATATCGACACGGGCACGCGCCTATTGGTGCAGGGGATCACCGGCCGCGATGGCTCGTTCCACACGCGCCAGGCGATCGAGTACGGCACGAGGGTCGTGGCTGGCGTCACGCCAGGGAAGGGCGGCACGACGTTCGAGGGCGTGCCGATCTTCAACACCGTCGAAGAGGCCGTGCTCGCGACGCACGCGAACACGTCCGTGATCTACGTGCCGCCGTTGTTCGCGGCCGACGCGATCATGGAGGCGGCGGCGGCCGCGATCCCGATGATCGTCTGCATCACCGAGGGCGTGCCGGTGCTGGACATGACGCGCGTCTACCCATATGTGAAGGAGCATGGCGCGCGACTGATCGGCCCGAACTGCCCGGGTTTGATCAGCCCAGGGGCGAGCAAGGTCGGAATCATACCCGGCCGCATTTGCGCGCCAGGTCCGATCGGGCTTGTGAGCCGCTCGGGCACGCTGACATACGAGGTCGTCAATCAGCTCACGAAAGCGGGGCTGGGGCAGACGACGTGCGTCGGCATCGGTGGCGACCCGATCAACGGCACGAACTTCGTCGATTGTCTCGAGGCATTCCAAGCCGACCCCGCGACCGAGGCGGTCGTGATGATCGGGGAGATCGGCGGCAGCGACGAGCAGGACGCCGCGGATTTTGTTCGCGCCAAGATGACGAAGCCGGTCGTCGGCTTTATTGCCGGGCGGACGGCGCCACCGGGTCGCCGGATGGGTCACGCGGGCGCGATCGTCGGCGGCGCGGGGCAGACCGCGGCGGACAAGGTGAACGCGTTGCGCGCGGCGGGCATTCCTGTGGCTGACCGTCCTGTGGACGTGGTGGGACTCGTTCGCGAGCGGATGTCCTCGACGGTCGCGAAATGACACTGGCTGACCTGCTCCGCGCCGATCGTGTCGTGGTTCGCTTGCATGCGACCACGGTCGAGGATGCGGCGCGCGAGCTGGTCAAGCAGCTGGAAGCGTCGGGCGCGATTGCCGACGCCGGGAAGATCCGCTCGCGCATCGACGAGGAGCGTCCCGAGGATATCGTCGGGATGGGTGATCGCGCCTTTCTCCTGCACTATCGCACCGATGCGACGTCCACGCTCATTGTCGCCTTGGGCACCGCCGAGAATCCCATCTGCCGCGAGCTATCCGACGGGGATCGTCAGTGCGCGCGCGTCATGCTGTTGGTCGTAGCCCCGCCGCGCCTGGCGGCACGCTATCTCCAGGTCGTCGGTGCGTTCGCGAGATTTTTGTCGAGCGCCGAGCGAGTCGATGCCGTGCTAGCGCAAGAGAGCCCGGAAGCCCTAGTACAGCTCGACGAACTGCGGGAATACGAGCTCCCCGCACAGCTCACCGTGCGCGAGATGATGACCGAGCGCCCGCACACCACGCGAGCCGACACCCCGGTGAAGGACGCGGCTCGCGAGATGGTACGCTGGCGCGTGAGCGCCTTGCCGGTCGTCGAAGTCGATGGCCGCCTTGTAGGGATGCTGAGCTCGCGCGATCTCGTCCGCGACCTCCTCGGCAGCTATCTCCAGGGCGGCGGCGCCGACCGTCCAACGCCTGCCAAGCCTCCACGTCGCACGGTGCGCGACGTGATGACGCGCCAGGTCTTGTGCGTCTCGCCCGACGAGCCGCTCGCCGAGGTGGCGTCGCTCATGACCAACAAAGACGTCGAGCGCGTCCCCGTCGTGCGCGACGGGCTGCTCGTCGGTTTTCTCACCCGCGGTGACATCGTTCGCAAACTGATAGGATCGTAATGACCCGAACTCTTGCTATCATCAAGCCGGACGCCTTCGCGACCGGCAAGGCTGGCCTTATTCTCGCTCACCTGGAGAACGCGGGCTTCCGCGTCTTGGCCTCGCGCGTCCTGCGCCTTACGCCGGAGCAGGCCGGCACATTCTACGAGGTCCACCGGGAGCGGCCGTTTTACTCGTCGCTCGTGGCGTTTATGACCTCCGGGGCCTGCATGCCAATCGCCCTCTCTCGCGACGACGCCGTCTCTACGTTGCGTGTCGTCATCGGCGCTACGGACCCCGCCCAGGCCGCGCCCGGGACCGTTCGGAAGCTTTACGCCGAGTCCAAGGAGCGGAACGCGATACACGCCTCGGATTCTGACGAGAACGCGGCTCGGGAGATCGGCTTTTTCTTCGCCGGGGCCGACATCCGAGAGCTACCGTAAGCCCGCCCAGCCGCGTACCTTACCGTGCTATGTTGGTGTTCGACCTCCGTTCACTCTCGTCTGCCGCCGCGACTGTTGATGACGTCTTGGAGTCCGGCGACCCAGTGTGGCAGGAGCACGATACGGTACCGGTCGCCGGCGTCCGGGTCACTGGACGCCTCTCGCCGGCCGGCTCGGGCCGGTACTATTTCAGCGGCCGGGTAGCCGGAACAGTCCATGGCGAATGTCGGCGATGCCTGACTGATGTCGACGCGGATGTGGAGGAGCCGGCGCACTTCGTGTTCGGGGAGGAGGGCGCCGACGATCTCGAAGATCCGGATGTGTTCGTGTTCGACCCGCGGGAGAACGGCCTCGATCTGAGGCCGGCCGTCCGCGAACAGTGGCTCCTGGCCGCGCCGGCGTATGTCCAGTGTCGTGAGGACTGCCGGGGCCTGTGTCCCACTTGCGGGGCTGACCTCAACGCCGGCGCGTGCTCCTGCGAGCCGGCATCTGATAGCCGATGGGCGGCGCTCA
>Ga0210409_10001684_pt1 | contig 27957 bp, 21 predicted proteins | sample IncBWH17MmetaG_FD_161649 | JGI IMG/M metagenome (GOLD analysis project Ga0210409, IMG submission 161649) | Forest soil microbial communities from Barre Woods Harvard Forest LTER site, Petersham, Massachusetts, United States - Inc-BW-H-17-M | ecosystem: Environmental > Terrestrial > Soil >...
GTCGACGCGGCCGGCGCTCATCAGCTGCTCGCCCTCGCCCACCCGGTTCGTGACATCTTCTAGGCGCAGCTCTTGTTGACCGAGCCGGCGCGTCAAGAGTGCGCGGTGATACGCGCGCAATGCGCCTGCAAAGAGCTCGTCCACCGGAAGGGCTTGGGTCGTCTTGCCCTCGGTGGAGGGAAGCGCGCTCGTTGGCGGCTGCGCGCTAGCAGTGCGCGTCGGCGGCCACAGCCCGCACAATGGGCATAACAAACACAGCCGAACAGCCGCGGACCAGGTCCTCTTGCCCACGACTCACTTTCCTTGCCGCAGCGGTCGAGACTTGGCTTCGGCGACAATTCGTAGGTCGTACCTTCCTTTCAGGTCGTTGCGAAAGTCGCCGCCCATGCTCGAGTCGTCCTCCAACTTGGCGTCGAATAGAAGCAATCCGTCGGCGGGCACATCGACAATGAACCGCGATTTTTGCCAAGAGCGAAATGTGTCATCACGGTCGTCATGGCGTTCAACTTCGAATGCGACGGCATGACGCCCCGGGGCGAGCGAGTGCTCGTATACCGTGGTCGCGTCATCCGCTCGGAACGACGGCGGCGAGCTCCAGACGATGCCGTCATCGAGCGCAACCGCCAGGCTAGCGAGGCGAGCGTGCTCGCCGTTTGTCTTCAGGGTTATCGCCAAGCGAGCATGGAATAGGACGTCGCTAACCGCTGCTGCGCGGGCGCGCAGCGACGAGAGTTCCGTGAGCAACCGATCGTAATCGAGCGGGGGGACGGGCATTCCGGCGTCGGAAAACTCATTGGGCGCAGGGTTAAGCGGTGACTGCTTCGAGCTGCCGGCGGAGCCCGTCGCCATGGCCGCAGCAGCGGGGGCTCCCGCGTCGCCAGGGGTGACCGCAGTCGCACTTGCGGACGCCGGCGGCGCAGGGGCAGGCGCAGGATGGGGCCGAGCGCCTCCGCGTTGCTGCGCCAAGGCGACGGTGCCGAGCACCAGCGCCGAGACCAACGCGCCAGATGCGATGAGCCCGGGTCGCATCACACGATGGTCGCACTTCATGCCGAGGCAAGGCAACTGAGCCCGGAATTCGCAGGTGGGCTAGCCGCCCGGGCTGGCCTACCCGCCGGGGGGCAAGAACACGCTCGCGCCGAGAGTGATCAGAATATCGTTGACCAAGTGCTCGTCGCCAACGAGCACCTCACGCAGCACGTGATCGCGCACGTCAAAACGCACTGCAAACCACTTGCCGAAGTAAAGCTTTGCACCCAGGCCGGCGCTGGCAGTCACTCCACGCGAAGTGGAATCGTCCGTGACACCCGCTCCAAAGGCCGCATTGAAATCGAATCGGCTGATGCCGTCGCCCATCCAGCGAACCTTGCCGTACGCGAAGGACCAAACGATGTGACCGAAGTAGAGGGTTCCCGGCTTGTCGGCGCGATCGAGGACCTGGATGGTGGGATAGCGGCGCTCGTAAGCGTCGGTTACCGCGCTGTGAAAGCGCGTGAATTCGACGCTTGCCTCAAGAGCGAGGTCTTCGCTGAAGTGGAAGGTGTACGCGCCGCCGGCGAGCCAGTTCGAAGAGTAGAGGTCGGCTGCGTACCACCCACCGATTGCGGAAAGTTCGTGCCTATACGCTTTGATGAACAAGCGTTGCTCCACGCCGCGATAGTGGCGCCCGCCGACGAGCTGCTGCTGGAGCTCCTCGTCGACGCATTGGGCGCGCGCGTCGTGACCACTCGAGAAGAGGCACCACGCGCCGCAAGCCAGAGCGAGTGGCGCAGGCGAACGAGGGGAAGGCCGGGCTCGCTCGCGCATCCTCAGCTTCGGGGTATCAGCGTCCTTCCGGCACTGTCAATCGCGCTGGATCTCATAGCGTCCGGACGCTACTCGTTGTGGGTTCGGCCGCCATGAAAGGACGTTTGCCCTGTGCGCTAGCGATTGGCGGGCTCGATCCCGGGGGAGGCGCAGGACTCGCAGCGGACCTGAGAGCGTTCGCCGCCGCCGGAGCCTTTGGCTGCGCGGCGGCGGCAGCGCTGACCGTGCAATCTACGGCGGGGCTGAGGCGCGTTCGGGCCATCAGCGCGCACGACCTCGTGGCACAAGCTTCCGAGGTGCTGCGCCATCAGCGGGTGCGGGCTGTGAAGGTCGGCGCCCTCGCGACCCAGTCCAATGTGCTCGCTGTCGCGCGGCTTCTCGCAGGACACGCGGATATCCCGGTAGTTGTCGATACCCCGATGCTACCGACGCTTGGTCGGGGTCGCCTGCTCGAAGCGGGGGCCATTGCCGCGCTTAAAGCGGAACTCTTGCCCCAGGCGACGCTGGTGACAGTCAATGCGCGCGAGGCCGAAGCTCTGGTCGGCGAGCGCGTACGGCTGATTGGTGAAGCACGCGATGCTGCGCGGGCGCTGATCGCCACAGGGGCTCGCGCCGCCCTCGTCAAGGGCGGACATTTGGCCGCCGTGAGTGCAACCGACGTTTTGGCCGTTGGTAGCGAGATAATCGAATTGCGCGCGCGCCGTCTTGAGTCCATGACTGTGCATGGAGCAGGCTGCGTACTGGCGTCTCTTGTGGCAGGGCGCATCGCGCAGCGCTTGGGCACCGGGCTGCCTCGTGAGGAGCTGGTCGCTGCGATCCGTTGGGCGAAACGAGTGCACCATCGCGCACTGACGAGAGCTGTGGACGTGGGTGATGGGATGCGCGCACTCGTATTCTGATGACGCCCGATTCCTCACATGCCCAAACGGACGTGGAGATTCGGCCTTCTCCGTGCGCGGACCTTCGCGTACGCTAATCCGCATGGCAGCGTTGCCCGCCATTGTTCCATCCATCGCGCCGGGACTGCCAGTGGAGTTGAAGCTTCTGGACGCCGAGCCAGGGGCTTTTTCGATGTTTGTCTGGAAAAACGTGACCATTCTTTCGTGGATGGCGCCCGCCACGGGAGCAAGCACGAAGCGTGTGGCGGAATACACGAAGCAGGTGGCCAGCGCGTGCCGCGACGGGTTTTCCAACATCCATTTGGTCAAAGACGGGATCGGGCTGCCCACGGTGGAAGCACGCCACGAATTCGCCGATATGATGAACCGTCACTCTCAGGAGCTCGCATGCGTCGCCATCGCCCTCCTCGGTAGTGGTTTTTGGGCAAGTGCGTTACAGGGTGCAATCACCGGTATTCGAATGTTGGATCCGAGACGCTCAGCCATTCTGCGGATTCACGACAGCATCGATGGCGTCGCCAACTGGCTTCCACGGGAACATATCAAGCACACGGGCGTCGTGCTCCGATCGACAGAACTGCACTCGGCCATGACACAAGCGTTTTCGGAGACGCTGCAGCAGGCAGAGAGCGGGACACACGCGCTTGCCGCGAACGATTCAGGCCTCAGACGCTGACGGGGCCGCCGCGGAGTTGCGGCGCATGCGACCGAGGGCGCGATCGATGACGGCGGCGTCGCGGTCGGCGGGCGCGACCGGCAAGGTGCCGTCGGGAGTCCAGCGCACCAGTGCCATCGGGACCAGCGGCGATTCGGCTGCGGATGCCGTGTCCAACGCCGGCGAATGAGCCAAAGGAACGAACGCATCATTCTCTTTCCAGCCAATTGCCGCACGCACCACGCCTCCCGGCGGCAACTCGTGGACGAACAGGTCATCAGGTGTCCCGTTCACGTCGTAGTCCTGGAAGCTGGACCTCGGCCCATCCCACGTGGGGACCACGACGAAAAGCCGCAATGAGATGCCCCCATCGGGGTGAGCGGCGCGGACACCTTGGAGCGTGCCCTCGCGCAACTCCCAGTAGACATAGAGCGTTTGCGAGTCGAGGGGAATTGCGATGCAGTCGTCGGCAGTGTGCCCGTTCGCCGGCGAGACCGATTCCCGCTCCGGCGCCATGCGCGGCGGAGGCACGGTGAATGCGTCGTCACGAAGCCGATCAATAAGCACTCGCGCAGCAGCATGATCGGGTTCCCGTGTGAGCACCGCCTCGAGCGTCTCCATCGCTCTATCGCGGTGTCCCTGCGTCACATAAATCTCGGCCAGGGTCACCGTTGGAAGTGCGACCGGGGAGGCGCGTTTTTGCGGGACGGGGACGCCCATGGAACGAATGCGCTCGGCGGCATCAGGCAAATGAAGACCACGTTCGACGACACGGGCCAGCAAGTCGCGCGCACGGCCGAAAAAGCCGCGTGCGCGTTGCTTCGTCGCCTCATCGGCGGCATCGCGTAAGAGCAGCTCGTCGACGAGCTCCGGGCGCGTCAAAATGCGAGCACGCGTGACGCCAGCCTGCTCAGCTCGGCTGATAAGGGCGTCGCGATCGAGGCGTTCGAGCTCGGCGCGGTTCATGCCGCATTCATGTGACAGTGGCGTCGCGAGCGCAAGAGGTAGCCGAGCGCTCTATGGCGCAAGCCTCAGACGCGCGCAGTCGACGTCGACGGCGATCTGCGCTTTGAGTTCATCCAAGGATGCGAACCTTTTCTCGTCGCGGAGGCGTGCGCGGATGTGGAGCCGCAACAGGCGCCCGTAGAGATCACCGTCGAAATCGAGCAGGTGTGCCTCGACCGTTCGCTTGATGTTGCCGGCACCCGTGATTGTCGGACGTACGCCGACGTTAGTGACTCCCATCCCGAGTGGACGAGCTTCGCCGGGACCAATGACTTCGTCCACGGTGACAGCGTATACGCCGTTCGGCGGCGGCATCTCGGGCACCGGGTCGAGATTCGCCGTTGGAAACCCGAGTTGGCGTCCCCGCGCGTCCCCGCGGACGACTGCCCCAGATAGCTCATGAGGACGCCCGAGCACACTGCATGCCTCGTCGATATCGCCGAGAGCAATCGCCTCGCGCGCCCGAGTGCTCGAGAATGGACCTCGCGCGTCGCAAGCCACCTGATGAACGCGGACTCTGAAACCCATTTGTGTGCCGAGCGCGCGCAAGAGCTCCAGATCCCCGGATCGCTTCGATCCGAAACGGAAGTTCTGGCCGACAACAACGACCGCGGCGTGCAGTTTTTGGACGACGAGCTCGCGCACGAACCGCTCCGGGGACCAGGAGGCAAAAGCAGCGTCGAACTTCCTCACGTAGATCCAATCCACACCGAGTGCGCTCATCAACTCGGCGCGTCGTTCGATCGTGGAGAGTCGAGGAGGAGCGCCGGCCCCGACCACGGCCCCCGGGTGCGGGTCGAACGTCAACACCACGGCCGCCAGTCCCGCTGCCCGCGCGTCGGCCACGGCCTCGCTGAGCACCGCTTGATGTCCGCGATGCACGCCATCGAAATTGCCGACGACCATCACGCATGCGTGGTGCGAGATTGGCGAGGCCTCATCGAGGGCCATGGGAAGCGCGCATCGGCTCACCGAGCGGGCATGTAGCACGTACAGCGGTCAGGGACTGCCCACGCACGCCTCGGGTACGCCAATCTGCTTACAATAGGCGGGGTCTCGGGCGGCCACGACTTCAACGAAGGCCCGCGGCCCTTGTGAATAAAGAACAGGTCGGGGCTTGAGCGTGCAAGTCAGTCGAGAGAAGTCGGTGGTCCCCTCCGCTTCGGAGCACAGACCTGCTTCGTTGGGCACGGTCCAGGCCTGGCCATTGGGATAAACGACGTTGATTGCGTATCGTCCAATCGGCAGGCACCCCGTCGCGGCCGCGCTCACGACCGAGGAGAGCTTTTCGAGCAGATCGGCAGGGACAATCGGGTGCGCTGGTGTGCCGCTCTCGACGCACGGAGAATTCGAGCAATCGATGTCGGCCGTGGCCGCCACCGGATGTGGCGTGACCAGGACGCCGCCATTCACGGACGAAGAAACACAGATTACGCTCGGGCGCAAAGCCACGGTTACGTGGTCCTGTACGAATACGACGGGCCGAGGACGTTGCGGATCGGCCACATCGTAGAGCTCGCCCCGCATGGCGGCGCCCCTCGTCTCTGCGAGGGAATCGGACACCGAGCCAGCCAGCAGTGTGATCGTGGGCAGAACGACCAGTGGCTGCGGGCCATTCGCATGTGGGTCAGACAATTTCGTGAGCACGACTTGCGGCCACAGTTCAGGCACGCCGCCTCCCTCGGGAATCCCTTGCGGCTCGTACATCTGCGATACCGGGTTCAGGGTGGCGTTCTGCCAGACGAAGAGGCCGACACCGTCGATGCCTTGCCCGACGGGGGCGACCTGCATCTGAAACGGCGTCGACGTAGCACGCCCGAATTCGGCGCTCGGCACTCCCCACTGCAAGCGCAGACGCGGGAATCGCGACTCATAAAAGGCTGCACTCGCCGGAGAAGGATGGATCGGGGGCGCGAGGATGCCGATGTCCTGTGGGATCGTCAGCACCGGCAATGAATTCGGGTCGACCTCCGCCGCACCCTCGATTCCGATCGAGCCGATTGCGGGCTCATCCGACGACTGCGTCACTTCAAAACTGAGTTCGCTCGGCTGGGCGAGGTCGAACATCGCGCGCTCGCCTTGCGGGTAAAAGTACGGCCGCGTAGTTCGAAACGGCGCGGCGAGGCTTGCCGTGACATTTTGAGCCACAAAGCCGCTGTTAGGGATGGCGTAGTCGGGGATCGTCGATGGCGATGCGTCGCCTGCCGGCGGCACAGGCAACCCGACCTCGACAGGCAGATAACGCGGTCGATAGTCGAGGTTGCCGAAGTTAATCGCCTTGACCGCATCCGTTGTGTCGATGGCGCCACCCCCGATATCTCCGCGCTCCGGCAAATTGCGTATCGTGAACTCCGGCAGGAAATCACCGGTCATGTCAAAAAACGCACGGATCTCGTACGAGGCGCCAGCCACGGGCGCGATCTCGAACGGCGCGCTCGCCGTCACAGTTTCGCCGAAACCGGCTTGCGCAGGGCAGTACAAGTCCGCTCCCGTGTAGCGCGCCTCATCTGCAAAGAGCGCGTCGCCTGTAACGTTGGTGAAGTTCTTCGGCGCGCTGGCGAATCCATCGGGCGGGGGTAGGTTCCGCCGGTCGAAGGCCAAAACGACGGCGTTTCCGACCACATGGCCTTCCCGTGAACATGGACGCGGACCCTGGTAGACGATCGTGCCTCGGATCACGCCGCCAGGCGGGAAAACGCGCGCCCCAGGGTCATTGGGCACCGATCCGCAGGCGGCAACCAGCGAGTAGCTCATCGCGATCAGCACCGTTCGTCGTAATGGGCGGCCGATTTGCATCGCGAAATGGGCCCTCATAATCAGAAGTTGTAGGCAAAAAACGCCATAAGGCGTCTGCCGATGAATTGGCCAAACGGGTGCTCACGATGCCGGTCATCGAGCAAGTTGAACGCGACGCCACTGAGTTCTGCGTGGTCGTGCTGAAAGCGATAACCGAGGCGCGCATTGAGCAAGGTGTACGCGCCAAGATGAAACGACTGATACTCGAGGCGCTGCGTCTGAATGTCGGTGATCTGTTCGGCCCAATCCTGAGGTGACACATAGTGAAAATCTATGGAGCCATCGATTCGGAGCGGCGTTCGGACCTGTATTCCCGTATTGAGCTTGTGCGCGCTTGTTCGTGCGTCGTTGGCAATGAGAGCAAGCTGCGCTGCACTGCAGCCCGAATTGGCCTGTTTCACTTGCATGAACGTATAGTTGGCATACAAGTCAAGTCCCTCGACCGGGAACGTGCGGAGCCCAAGTTCGGCGCCGTAGACGCCAAAGGTTTGACACTGGTTCTCGAAGCCATTGAAGAAGAGGGGGTACAACCCCGTGGAGCTGCTTTGCGCCGTTGGTACGTGCTGGCTGGTCACGTCGCCGAGGGTGACGGGCTCGATGGGCGCAATGTCGATCAAGTTACTCACATGATTGTAAAACAGGGCGCTGTCGATTGTGATGTAGTCACTATCCGAATTGAGATAACCTAGCTCGGTCGTAAGGATTCGTTCGGGCTCCAGGCGTGACAGCTTCGATTGCGTGAGCAGAGCGCCCCCCGTAACAGGCAGCTGGAAGGGAATATCCAGGTATGACTCGAGAAAGGTGGGCGTCCGAAAGGCGGTGCCGAAGATTCCTCGCACGGTCGAGCGCCTTGTGGGGTGAGAGAGAATGGCTCCGCGCGCCGACTGTACGACGCGATCGAGGTAAGGAACATAATCGGCGCGGTAGTCCCCGAACGCCGCTAGCCGTGTGCCGAACCGGACCTCATCCTGCACGAAGACACCCGCATGGTGCTCGATCTCGTCGCGCGCCTGATAGGTCCATTGCACCGTCTTGAGGCGGTACTCGGTTCCCAGCTGCAGGTGATGAGCGATACCCTTTCCCGTTTCGAACTGGTCGAAGAGCCTGAGCTCGCCGTCGACGACATCGAGCAGACTTTGGGCGGGCAGCAATGATTGGCCGAAGTAGGCCGCATTGTCTTGTTGAAAGGCATTGATGCGGTTCCAGAAGGCGCGCGCTTCGAAATGCTTGGAGTGAAGCAGCACCGTCACGTCGGAGGACTGGATGGGAGACAGAACGTGATCCTGTTCACCCCCTATCGACAAGATCTCGTAGCTTCCGTAGCTATAGCCCCCTTGAATCTCAGCCGTGACGTTTCTCGTCAGCTTGCGCATCACGGTGGCATCCAGGCGCAACGTGCGTTGCGACATGTCTTGGTCGCTCGTCGCGAGATGCAGGTCGGCACGGTCGGGGGGCACCTCTCGGCTCCATCGTGGCAGATAGTCATAGCCCGCGGAGACGCGGTAGGCGGTGTCCTTGTCTCGTCCGGTCGTCCAGATGGTGCCGTGGCTAGCGTTTAGATCGCCATATCCGAGATTGAAGCCGGACGCGCCGTCGCCGGGCTGTCTGGTAATGATATTGATGACGCCATTGAACGCGTCGGCGCCGTAGAGGGCCGAGCCGGGACCGCGAACAACTTCGATTCGCTCGATGTCCTCCACCCCAATCGACATTAGTCCCCAAAACGTCGCCCCGATGAGGTCGACATAGACGCTTCGGCCATCGACGAGCACCAACACTTTGTTCGACAGACGCTGATTGAAACCACGGAGCGAGGCTTCTGTCTGCGCGCTAGTTGTCTCCATGATTTCGACGCCTGCAAGCCGCCGCAGGAGCTCAGGAATTTTCGTGATCCCCGAAAGGCGGATGTCTTGGGCCGTGATGATCGACGTCGAATTGGGTGCGTCGAGTGGGTTCTGCGACGCCTTGGACGCGGTGATGACGGTCTCTTCGAAGACTTCCTCGGTCTTGAGCACTCCGGCCCAGGTTGGCGTCGAGAGAGGCGGCCTCGCGGCATTCGGTGCGTTCGATATCGACTGGGCGGCGGACGCGGCAGGGCCATTCGGCGGGGTGCCCTCGCCAATGGCGCCTGTGCCGCCAGGCGGAGTCGACGGCGTTGCTTGGCCGGGTTGGCCCGGTTGGCCGCCGCCCGCCTCGGGTCCTGCCGTGTGGGGGCTTTCGGGTGATGGCGCAGCGCCGCCTTGTGACTGTTGGCTTTCCAAAAGTTGGGCTTGCTGCTTTCGGATGCGAGCTTCGAGCGTCGCGACAATCTGCAGGACCTCATCGCGATCGGTCGGGCTGCTTTCGAGGTATCGGTGATAGTAAAGCGTGGCGTTATCGAGGTCCCCTATGTCTACGTACGCGTGAGCGATGTTGTAGAGGACGTTCGGGTGAGGCAGGATGGCATAAGCCCTTTTCAGCTCGTCAATCGCAGTGTCGTAATGACCGTCGACGATGGCCGTCATCCCCTTCCGGAAGTGGGCTCGCGCTTCGGTACGCTGGTCGGCGTAGGCTTGGCCGGTCGAGAGTAGCAACGTGTTCGCCAGCAGAGTTGCGACGACGCGTGCAAGGTTGCGCGTTCCCCTCACCGGGCCGCGAACATAGATCAGGTCGCGGCGGACGAGTCCGGATTATTCGCTACCGAATCTAGAGCGGCTCGCCGAGCGCCGCATCCACTTCGCCCGAATTAAACCCTACGACAATCTTGCCGCGCACGTCGAGCACGGGAATCGAGCCCGTATGAAGGCCGCGTTTTTCCAGCTTCTGTTGCATCTCGCGCGCAGCCGAAGGATCTTTCTCCACGTCCTTTTCGACGTAGGGTATCCCCTTTCTCCGCAAGTAGCGTGCGGCGTCGTGGCATGCACCACACCACTCTGCACCGTAAATGATGACCAATGCGCGCGCAGAAGGCTTTGTCGTCGTGATCGGAGCAGGTCCTCCGGCAGTGGCCGACGAGGGCGGGGCACTCGCAAGCGTGGGACCTTGCTTTTCGCGCCGCGCGACCGCGATGGCCTCGAAGTCCGCCCGCGCCATGTTGCGTACGGCATAGGTCCCGTCGGGGCGCGTCTGACGAAGGTCGGCCGCAAAGATGCGATCCGCAACAAGCCCGCCGGGTTTGCCCGTCGCGTCATCAACGCGCACGGCGTCACGCCCCATCATCGGCACGTCCGCGACGCGACTCTCGACGTGGAAGTCCCCCTTATCGTCAATCCAGGTGAGAACATAACCCTCCGTGTCGTCCTTGACGACCGGCGGCGACGGCGGGTCCACAGCCACCGAGGCGTGACTTCGTTTGCACGCCGCGCCGACCAGCCCCGAAATCAGCGCCACGAGCAGCGCCATCCGACCCAAGAAAGTCATTGAACCTCCTCAGACAAGCGCGCCCACTCGACGAGCATGGCGTCCACCGTCTTCGCAAGGACTTGCTCCTCGTGCGCCATTTTCGCCAAACTTTCCCAATCGGCACCGGGCGCCTCACGGAGCTTGCTTCGCAGCAGCTCCAATTGCCGCTCCCCCGCCGAAATGGAAGACTCAAGTTCCTGGATTCGGCGCCTCTTCTTCTGAATCGTCCGCGCCGCCTGTCGCTGCATCACGAACTTTTGCTTGCCGTCGTCCCCGTCGGCCCTTGCGCTCGAGTCCGCGATCGCCACGGGCGGGCGCCGCGCCGTGGAGACGGCCTGAAACGCCCCGCCGCAGACGCCGGCATAATCGCGAAAGCCCCCCGAATACACGTCGACTCTCCCATCGCGAAGGTTGACGATTCGTGTCGTCACATTCTCGAGAAAGCGCCTGTCATGTGAAACGAGCAACGCCGTTCCCTCGAACCCGGCGAGCGCTTCTTCGAGCACTTCGGCTGCCGCGATGTCCAGGTGATTGGTCGGCTCGTCCAAAAAGAGCAGATTGCGCGGCTCGAGAAGCAATCGTGCGAGCGCCAGTCGAGATCGCTCGCCGCCGGAAAAACCGACGACCACACGCAGAGGATCATCGCCCCAAAAGCGAAAGCGGGCCAGGTACTGGCGAGCGGCCTCCACGGTGAAATCGCCGCGAACCTGGCGCACGTTATCCACCGCGCTGACCGACGCATCGACCTCGCCGAGATGTTGATCGAAATAGCCCTCTTGCAGGTTGGTTCCGCGCCTGACGACGCCCCCGTCCCCATCCCCGACGCCCAGCGCGAGTAGCTTGAGCAGCGTCGTTTTTCCGCTCCCGTTCGGCCCGACTATTCCGATGCGATCGCCGCGGCGGACCAGAAGGTCGAAGCCGTCGAACAGCACGCGTCCTCCTCGCTCGGCGCGTAAGCCCCTGGCTTCGAGCACGATGTCACCGGTGCGCGTCGCGGGCGCAAACCGAAACGCCAAGCGCTCGGCCGTCGCCCAAACGTCCTCCGGGCGTTCCAGCCGAGTCAATTTCTCAAGCATCTTTCGACGGCTTTGCGCCTGTTTCGTCTTCTGTCCGGCGATGTTGCGCCGAATGAAGTCCTCGGTCTTCCCAATCATCTCTTGCTGTCGCTCCGCGAGGGCTCGTTCGCGCTCGAGATCGGCTTCGCGCGCGACGACGTATTCCGAATACGACATCGGGTACGTGCGGAAGCTCCGCTTTCCGAGCTCGATCGTGGAGCGGCATGTATCGTCGAGAAATGCGCGGTCGTGACTTACGATGAGCGCAGCCCCCCGATACTCTGCGAGCCAGCTCTCGAGCCATCCGATCGTGTCGAGATCGAGGTGGTTGGTCGGCTCGTCCAGCAAAAGTACGTCCGGTTCATGCGCGAGTACGACGCCGAGATGCAGGCGGCCGCGCTCTCCGCCCGACAGTGATGCCACCGAGCGACCCAGGTCAGCAGGCGCAAAACCCAGGTGCGTTGCAAGCGTTGCGACTCTACGCTCGAGCTCGTCGCCGCGCGCGAGATGGTATCGATCAGCGACCGTTGCAAGCCGCTCGAGCGCTTCGCGCGTACCGGAGGCGGCCTCGTCCTGGGCGCGACGAAGCTCCCCGCGTAACTCGACGATCTCGCTGAATCCCGACAAGAATGCACCGAGGACGTCGCCCTCTGCGGACAGCTCGTGCGACTGGCGGTAGAAAGCGAGTTTTGCTCCTCGCCGCAGGACGACCGATCCGGCGTCCGGCTCGAGCTCCCTGGCGAGAAGTCGCAACAGGGTCGTTTTGCCGCTGCCATTGGGGGCCACGAGCGCGACACGATCACCCGAGCTCAGGCCGAACGTGACATCGTCGAACAGCTCGTTGTCGGAATAACCGAAGCGCAAGCCCGCAACTTGCAGCGAAATCATCGCGCGCTGTCAGCAATTAGCACGGCTATTGGATCGCCTCATGGAGGCCGGCGATGGTGTCCGTAAGGGTGCTCCTCTCGCTCGCATCCTGTTGCAAGAATGTCTCGATGGCCGCGATTCGACCCATGGCCTCGTCTAGCTCCTTGTCGCTGCCGCGCACGTAAGCGCCGAGAGCGAGCAAGTCGCGCTTCGATTCCCAAATGGCCACCAGGCTGCGAAGCCGGCGCGCCGCGCGAACGTGTTCCTCGGTGACCAGGTCGGTCATCAAGCGCGACAGGGACAGAGTCACATCGATAGCTGGATATCGGCCGCGAGCCGCGATCGATCGCTCGAGGACGATGTGACCATCCAATATGCCGCGCACCTCGTCTGCGATGGGCTCGTCCATATCGCCGCCCTCGACGAGCACGGTATAGAAGGCGGAAATGCTTCCGCGATCCGATTGCCCCGCGCGTTCCAGAAGGCGCGGCAGCATGGCAAAGACGCTGGGTGGGTAGCCGCGCCGTGTGGGGGGTTCGCCTGCGGCGAGGCCAACTTCCCGTTGAGCGCGCGCACAACGTGTCACCGAGTCCACCAGCAAGAGCACGCGTGCTCCCTGATCGCGGAAGTACTCAGCGTAGGCCGTAGCCACCTGGGCTGCGCGCAATCTCTCGAGCGCCGCTACGTCGCTCGTCGCCACGACGACGACGCTCTTCTTGGCGGCTGACCCGAGTGACCCTTCGATGAACTCGCCCACTTCGCGGCCGCGCTCCCCTACGAGGGCGACAATCACCACGTCTGCTTCGGTCCCGCGCGCGATGGCGCCGAGCAAGGAGCTCTTTCCGACGCCGGAGCCAGCGAAGAGCCCCATGCGCTGCCCTTCGCCCAATGTGAGAAGACCGTCGATCGCGCGGACTCCGGTCGCCAGGGCCCGGACCACCCGAGGACGCTTAACGGCAGCCGGGGGATCGCGATCAACTCGGACCCACTCGCCTTCGATGGCGGGACCACGGTCGAAGGGTCGTCCCAAACCGTCAAAGACGCGTCCTAGGAGCGAGGCGCTCGCGCGAACCTGTAGCGTCGTTCCAGTCGACTCCACTTCGTCGTCCGGTCCAACCCCCGTGAGCGCGCCTAGCGGCATCGCTATCGCTTCGCCGCGGTCGAAGCCGACCACTTCGCACGCCAACGGCGAGCCTCGCCGTCGAACCATCGCGACGTCACCGATCCGAACACCGGGCATGGCAAACCGCAGGCTCAACCCCGTGACGCTGAGAACCCGTCCGACGGCATGAAGGGTCGAAACCTGGGCAAGCTTGGCTTTGAGCCCATCCAGGTCCACCGACATCGCGCTGTCCTTGCTCTCGTGCGGTTCTATTTCGCCGCCGCCGCGCGCTTGCCTGCCGAAGCGCCGGCCCCGCGCAACTCTTGTCCGAGCTGCTCGAGCAATTCACGGACTCGCGGCGTGATCGAGGTGGGGACCTCCACCTGCACGACGATGACGAGCGAGCCGCGGCCTCGTCCATCCAAGCGAGGTACGCCGCGGCCCTTGATGGTGAACACGTCGCCGGGCTGAGTCCCCGGCGGTATGACCACGGGAAAGCTGGTCTCCAGTTCATCGGGCTCGAGCGCGGGCGCGCGAATCTCAGCGCCAAGTGCGGCATCCGTGAAGGGAACGTGAACGCGGGATACTAGGTCCGCGCCGTCGCGCTCAAATCGTGAATCGTTCTCCACGTCGACTTCGACATACAGGTCGCCGGACGGGGTACCATTCGGCCCGGGCATTCCCTGGCCTGGAACGCGCAACCGCTGTCCGGCGTCGATGCCCGCAGGAAAGGTGACGTTTACTTTGCGTGTGCGCTCGACCGTCCCCTGTCCGGAGCACGATGCGCACGCCTGCTTGATGACCCGGCCAACGCCTCGGCAGCGCCCGCAGGTCGATGTGAACATGACGAAGCCGCGTGTGTTGGACACCTGTCCGGAGCCTCGACACTGCGGACATGGTTCTGGCTTCGACCCGGGCTTCGCTCCTGTTCCCGAACAATCCGTGCACGTTGCCGGCGCGCGGACACCGACCTCGCGCTTGCAGCCGAAAGCCGCCTCGCGCAGTGTGAGCCGAGCCTGCACACGTAGGTCGCCCCCACGCCGGGCACGCGTCCCACCGCCAAACCCCATGGACCCCGAGAACATCTCGGCGAAGAGGTCCTGCATGTGCGAAAATACGTCGCCCATGCCCCCAGGACCACTCGCGCCTTCTAGTCCGGCGTGACCGAATTGATCGTAAATGCGTCGCTTCTCGTCGTCCGAGAGACACTGGTAAGCCTCGTTCACTTCCTTGAACTTCGACTCGGCCCCGTTATTGCCTGGATTGCGGTCCGGATGGTGCTTGAGCGCCTCGCGACGGTAAGCTTTCCGCACTTCGTCGCCCGAAGCCTCGCGTGCAATGCCTAGCACTTCGTAGTAGTCGCGCTTAGAGGACATCGACAGCTCGGGTCCGTTGGACGGCGGGGCCGCATCCGCGCGGCACGATGGCGGACTCAGTCCACACAGGCCTTGGCCTAGAAAGTTAAGCCTCGACCGCGGCCTGTCAACGCGCTTTCCGCGCTTCAGTCGGAGCGCCCTGGCTCTTTGCCCTCTCCCCTCTTTTGCCTCTTTGCCCCGCGGAGGGTCTCTTTGCCCGCAGGGGGTCTTAGTCTACCCTTAACCTAGCCCCACTCTGTCGCGTGGTAAGGGAGCGGCTTGGCCAGATTCGGCTCGCACCCTCGCCTCATGCTCCTGGGTGAGCGCGCGCTTCAGCACGTCGAGCTCGTCTAGCGCAGCAGCCAGTTGGCGTTCGATGTTCGGGCCGGCGCTCGAATCCCTGACTTGAGTCAGATCCGCAGCTGCCGCGAGACGCCGTTCGAGCTCTGCAATCGTCCAGGCGCGTGCCTGCCTCTCGCCTTCGTGTCGCGCCAGCTCGAGCGCAAGCGCATCGAGCTTGCGCCGTAGCTCGCTATTTTCCTCGGCCAGCGTATCGCCTTCTGGGGACGGAGAGCCCTTCGGGCCGGGCGCGAGATGCTCCGTACTCATCGTCGATTCGAGTTGGTCGACCAACTCGCGAACCATTCGGTCCCGGCGGTCCAGCTCGGTCTCGAGCAAGCGGACCGCTTGCGCCCGTTCGCGCAGCGCCTCTTCGTAGCGGGCAACCTCGCTGGTGTGCGCATCGCCCGCACGCGTGAGCTCGACACTCGCGCGATCGAGCTCGCTCGACAGGTGTGCGATATGGCGTACCTGGGCGGAAAGCTCCTCTTCGAGCTGCGCGATGCGACCTACTTGGTCGCGCACGACCTCCTCAAAGCGTTGCGTCACCTCCTCGGCAACGCGCTCGGTCGCCGACTGCGACGGAGGGAGCTCGACGATTGCATACGGATCGAGGCGGACTCTCTGTTGGCTTGCGAGGGCGATGAATGCGTCGGGAGCCCGATCGCCGCCAGCCAATTGGGTGTCGACGCTCACGGAAGGTGACTCGTCCTCGTCCTCCCCCAGCTCGGCGAGCGCTACCCCGTAAAAGGGCAGCTGGGCGATCATCGTGACCTCCTCGAACTCGCGAGCGACCAGGTCGAAGAGCTCATAATAGTCGAATGCGGTCGAACGACCGGAAGCCGCACCATTCGGGGCCACAATGAGCGCGGCCCCATCTTGTCCGACCGACCGCCGCACGTTCGCAAGGAGAACTTCCGGTTCGTCAAAGAGCTCGAGGTCGGTTACCACGGCCAAATCGAAGGCGCCCTCCTGTCCGATCTGGTCCACCGTGAGAAGCGGACGAACGGTGACGCCCGGGGGTGCATTCTCGGCTGCGCGCCGCGCGCGGTCGGCATTTGGGTCCCACACGCACACCAATCGCGCGCCGAGCTCGGCAATGTGCGTACCGAGGCCCAGTGAGGCGTCGCCGAGGATCATCACGCGTTGACCGACCGCGAGCGGCTCGACGTAGACTGCGAGGGCTTCCTGCGGGTGAACAGTACCACGGTCCGAAGTCATGGCTGCCGAAAGGCGCTATAGCGTGCATGGCGGCTCAAGACACGCCCCCTCGAGCCCGGCGAGAGAGCGCACCACGAGGCCGGACAATTCCGCCCGCTTTTCGGAGCCCGTCCAGGCCGAGGCCCAGGGCATCGACCGCCTGTCCGTCAGCGCCTCCGAGAGCCGGCGGACGAGTGCGACCGTGCTTGATGGAGTTGGGTTTCGTGGCAGTAGGCGCACCACTCGCTCGTCGGGCCGGCGCCCGGGCGTGCTGCGCATGCCAGGTACGTCGTGGGCGAGTTTGAGGGCGGCGGCGCTACCCTCGACCACCCGGGCGAGGACTTCGGGGGTTGCGGCCCAGCAAACGGGAGTGCTGCTCCAGGCCAAGCCGACTTCAAGCCCGACGACCCCCGGCATAGCCATTTGCGGGACAATGAACAGCCGGAATTCGTCCGCGACCAAGCCGTCCGGCCCGATGCGCGCGCGCGTTGTGACCTGGATGTTCGCGGTGCCTCGCAGGGCGCGAAACACGCGCGAAAGCCAGAGAGCGGTGGACCTTATTCCTTGAGGCGGAAGTTGCGATGTGCGGCCCGTTGCGAAAAGCGGTAACAGCGCTGCAGCGTCTATCCCTGCAAGCCAGGCGCTCTCCGGGTCGAATCGTCCCACGACCATCACCGTCGTCGCCGCCAGTGCCAACGCGAGAAGCGCGATCGCACGCCCGGCGCGCGAGTCGATATCCAGCCAATTGGTGGCGGTCCATGCGCGCGAGGCCAACAAGGGAGCGATCGGAGGATCTGGCGAACGCATGAAGACTGCTTCGGGTTGCAGTGTGCGCCACCGACCGGGGCCGCGCACCGGCGACGCCGTCCTGGTTGCTCGCAACGTCGAAGCCAGCATCGCGAGTGCAACGCACGCCGCGCCTCCGGTGGTTTGCCCCTCGACCTGCAACAATATGCCGACTGCGAGCGCAGCGCCGGCAAGCGGCGCGCGCACTCCCTCAGGCATCGGCAAGAGCCCGCGTGCCCGCGCCCCGCGCGTGCTGCATACCCTGGCGAACGTGCTCGCCTTGTGTCTGACAAGGAGCGCTAGCAACATGCCGAGGGCCGCCGCCGCACCGGCTGTTACGATGTCGCGTACTCGGTTCGGTTCCGGTGGTGCCTTGGTTTCGGTCTGCGTTTTCGTTGCGGTGTCGACGGCGACGGCCAATGCGCGTGGATCCAGACGCACGGTCCAAGTGGCCGCTTCGCCGCGCGCAACATGCGGCCTTACGAGCTCCAAGATGTCGCGCTGCGGTCCACGCTGAAGCGTTGCCACAGCGCTCTCGTCAACGACGCCCGTCTCCGCAAGGATCGCGTGCGGCTCGGTTGGCGCGGAGGGAAGGTCCAAGACGGTGCGGCCGTTGTCGAAGCCGTCGTGGGCTGCTGGTGCAGTCACGGCGAGCCGCCAGGAAGCGCCGTCTCTCCACAGAGCGCGGGCCGCCAAGAGGTCAATCCGCCAGCCGACGTCGAACGTGAAGTCGCCGCGCATCAGGGCGTGCGGTTCGGCGACGACAATGCGCACCGTCCGCTGGTCGCGACGCTCGGCCTTCCCTTGCAGCGCGCGTCCGTCTTCTGCCGTGATGGACACGACCGGGTCCAGGTCCACGCTGGGCTCGAGATTCACAAGGTCAATTCGAGCCAAAGGCCCCCGCACGATGTGCCAGTGAAGCTGATGCCTTATCGATGCCACGCCCGTGGAATCCACCACGATGTGCACATCGTCCCCGCTTTGATGCGCCTCTTGCCATCCCGGCGCGCGCCTTGCGCTGAAGACAACCAAGAGCGCGACCGCCGAGGCCGCAGCCCAACGTACGTGCATGTAGGAGAGATCGTTATGGGTCAGCCCGGCGCGGGCCAAGTTCCCTAGTGAGGCTTGGAGTGCCCTAGTCCAGGCCCATTGCAGCGCGCACCTCTCGCATCGTTTCTTGCGCGACGCGCCGTGCCTTGAGCGCTCCCTCGGAGAGCGCGGCGCGAATGACCTGTGGGTTGGCGTCGAGCTCGGCGCGCTTCGCCCGCAAGGGGACGAGCTCCCGGTCGAAGCTTTCCATCAGGATTTTTTTGCAGTCCACGCATCCGCGTTGCGCGGTCGTGCATTCCTTGTACGTGAGGTCGAGTTGCTCCGGCGTGGATATCGCCTTGTGCATCGTGTAGATGTTGCAAACGTCGGGTCGGCCCGGATCGCTCCGCCGCAGACGTTGCGGGTCCGTGAAGGCACCCTTGAGCTTCTCCCAAAACACCTCGCGATTCTCGAAAAGCGCGATGGAGTTGCCCTTCGACTTGCTCATCTTCGCCTGTCCGTCCAGACCCATGATGCGCGGACTGCGTGACAGGCGGGGGGCGGGCTCCGGGAAAAGCTCGCCGAATCGGGCATTGTACCGGCGAGCGATATCGCGCGTGAGCTCGAGGTGCTGCACCTGGTCCTCGCCGACGGGAACGATGTGGGCCTTGTAGATGAGGATGTCGGCCGCCATGAGCACGGGGTACGTGAAGATTCCGACGGGCACGTGCTCTTTGCCCGCGCTCTTTTCCTTGAACTGCGTCATCCGGTTGAGATCCCCCATCGCCGTCACGCTCGCGAGGTACCAAGCGAGCTCGGTGTGCTCGCGTACTTCGCTCTGTATAAACAGCGTGCAGCCTTCGGGGTCCACGCCGCAGGCGACCAAGTCGCGCGCCATCGCCTCCGTACGCGCTCGCAGCTCCGCCGGCTCGTAGTCGCCGGTGATCGCGTGCGCGTTGACGATGCAGAAGAAGAGGTCCTCCTTCTGCTCGGCTACTTGCGCGGCCCACGTCCGCACCGCTCCGAGCCAGTTGCCGATGTGAAACTCGCCGCTCGGCTGAATGCCCGAGAGGACACGAAGCCGGGTCGCTGGAGGGCGCGTCATGCGCTCCCTATAGCCGGACTAACCACCAAAGTTGATCTCGTAGATGCCCCAGGCGTCCCCAGGCGACTTTTGGGTCGGGAATTTGAGGGATTTGATGACCTCGCCGACGCACGTAATCGCATCGCCGTCCGAGCACGTCGAGTCCTCATTGCGCCATACGCGGACACTCCCCTCGTGGGTGATGACGAACTTGATCTTCACCTCGCCGCTCACGCCGGGATCGCGCTTTCGGGCCGCTGCCCAGCACCCGTTCACCTTTCCCTTTGCGCCACGCATCGTTTTTATGACCTCGGAGGAGGGCATCTGGTGGGGGGCCATCCAAGGATCGTCACCCGAGGGGGCGACCAAGTCGCCCGAGGAGCTCTTGGCCGTAGGCGCTGCGGCAGGAGTCTCGCTGGAGGCGGCTGGCGCCTGTTTGTTGCCCGCGCTCTCGCTGCTCGCGTTGTCGGCTTTGGCCGGGCTGTGCTCAACGGCTTCGCTTTCCTCTTTGGGAGGCGGCGTCCGTCCGCCGCAGGCGAGTAACAACGACGACGCGAGGACGAGGTCAGGCACCACGGTGAAACGCATGGGAATCCTCCGCTTTGGACTGGAGAGCCACGGTGGTCACTCTCGAACTTGGCCCTAGATGATTGAGCTGTGGGACCATTCGGCCCCGAAGAGGATGAATAAACTCTTCTGCGGCGACAACCTGAACGTTCTTCGCCGCTATGTGGCGGACCGCTCGGTCGACCTCATTTACCTTGATCCTCCGTTCCAAAGCGGCAAAGACTACCATCTGGCCTTCGAGCTGCGCCGCAGCGCGCGCGGCGACAAGAGGGTCAAGACCGCCGGTTTCAGAGACACCTGGAAGTGGGGACCTGAAGCGGAATCCTCCTTCGCGCAGGTCGAAGCGCTTGACGGCCCGGGCGGTCCGGCGCTGCGAGCTCTTCGGGCGATGCTCGGCGAGAGCGACATCATGGCGTACCTATGCATGATGGCGCCGCGGTTGATTGAGCTGCGCCGCGTACTCAAGAAGACTGGAAGTCTGTACCTTCACTGTGATCCGACGGCCAGTCATTACCTCAAGACTCTCCTCGACAGCGTCTTTGGCCCCTCGTGCTTCCGCAACGAAGTAATCTGGCGCTACCGGCGATGGCCTGCGAAAGCTCGTCGCTTCCAGCGCATGCACGACGTACTGCTCTTTTATTCCGCAATGCCTGGCAGGTCGCACACTTTCAACACACTGTACGGATACGAGAAGCTGGCCAGCTCGACGCTGAAGACGTTTGGCACGAAGAAGCAGCGTGCGGACTTCTCGAGCGGGCACCGCAAGCCAAGCGTAGAAGCCATAGACACCGCGGGCCCTCAGCTCTCGGATTTCTGGGACGTGGACGATCTCGACAGCAATGGTTCGCCCATGTCCGACGCGTGGGAGGTCGGCGTTATTGCCGCGATCGGAAAGGAACGTACCGGCTATCCGACGCAGAAGCCGGAGGCGCTTCTGGAGAGAGTGATCCTCGCGAGCAGCAATGCGGGAGACGTCGTGCTGGACCCGTTCTGCGGTTGCGGAACCACGATTGCGGTAGCTCAGCGCCTCGGGCGCCGATGGATCGGTATCGACGCAGAGCGAATCGCGATAGAGTTTACTCGCGCGAGGCTTGAACCGGCACGTCGCGCCGCGCGGGCTCGGCCGAAGGGTCGACCATCGTGGGCATGCGACCGGCTCAGCCAGAGAGCCATTCCGGCCAGCTAGGGGCGGGGAGGGCGATGCTAGCGGCATCGCAAACGCTCCTCGGCTCGAAAGTTCGGCTACCCGCCTCGCTCGACCAGGGTTTCTTGCCTTGGAAGCACCGCCGCCGGTAACTTCAACATTAGCAAGCTGGCGCATGGTCCTCTCTTCCAGGCAACTGACCGGCATACTCGCAGTTCTCCTATTCGGTGTCGGGGGAATGTACCTCGCGAAGGACGCGGGTCTTATCGTCGTTGCCGTCGCTATTGTGGGTCTGGTCGCCATCGTTTTGGCGGGCGGCGGCGGCGTCGGTAACGCGGCGCTTCATTCGCTCGTGGAGGCTGCGCGTCGCGCTGCGTCGGGGGAGAAGACGGGCGTTCCACCGCATGCGACGGGCGACACGCTTCGCCTCTATGAGGCGCTGGCAAACGTCGCCGACCAGCGCAGCAAGGACAGCGACGAGCTCGCGCACAAGCGCGAGAAAATGGGCGAGTACGAACGGACCCTCGAGGAGATCGCGCAGCGATTGACGGCGACGGCACACAACCAGGGTGCAGCGGCCGACCAGACCACGCGTCTCATCAGGGAGCTGACCACGGCCGTCAACGAGTTCGGTAAGAATATCGAGGCGCTCACCCAAAGCGCCGAAGAGTCCAGCAGCTCGATTCTTCAGATGACCGCCACCAACGACGAGGTCGCGGAAAATATCGGCGAGCTGGCGGGCAGCGTTCGAGAAACCGTCAGCTCGATCGAGGAGATGGCTTATTCGATCAAGGAAGTCGCTAAGAACGTCGACGCGCTTTCGCTCACCGCGGAGGAGACGAGCAGCTCGATGAACGAGATGGACGTCTCGATCGATCAGGTGCAGAGCAATGCCAACGAGACCGCACGCCTGTCCGAGGAAGTGGCGCTCGATGCTGAGAAAGGCGCCGAGGCCATTCTCAAGACGATCAGCGAAATCTACCGCATCAAGGAAAGCTCTCAGGAGGCGGTTTCCGTCATTTCCAATCTTGGCTCGCGAATCGAAGCGATCGGCCAGATCGTCAACGTGATCGACGACGTCGCCGAGCAGACCAACCTGCTTGCGCTGAACGCGGCCATCATCGCGGCGCAAGCGGGCGAACAGGGCAAAGGCTTTGCGGTGGTGGCCGACGAGATCAAGGACCTGGCCGAAAGAGCTGGCGCCAGCACGCGCGAGATCACCGACCTCATCAAGACCGTCCAGGCGGAGAGCAAGAACGCTATCACCGCGGTCGAACGCGGTGCGCACAATGTCGACCGCGGCGTCGAGGTCTCGAACGAGGCGGAACGGGCGCTCAAGAAAATCCTAGAGAGTTCACAGAAAAGCACCAACATGGTGCGCGCCATTGCGCGCGCGACAGTCGAGCAAGCGAAGGGAAGCAAACAAGTGACCGACGCCATAGGGCGAATCGCCGAGACGGTTCAGCAAATCGCCGCCGCGACCGCCGAGCAGGCGCGAGGCTCGGAGCTCATCATGAAGAGCGCCGAGAAGATGCGCATCATCACCCAGCATGTCGAGCGGTCGTCGCAGGAGCAGTCTCGCGGGGGACGTCAGATTTCTGGAGCCATCGAGAACATTTCGGCGATGGTCGGTCAGCTCAATTCCAGTCACAAGACGCAGAGCAGCGGAAGTCAGCAGCTTTTGACGTCGACGTTACGGATCGAAGAGAGCTCGGTCGAACAGCAGCAGAGCCTCAAAGAGCTGGGTGTGGCCATCGAGCGGCTCAAGCGCGCGACGCTGTAGCGAGGGTGGGCAGTCGGGTGACCGCGCGAGAAGCGCCAAGGCTCCTTGTGAGCGCCCGCTCGTAGGACCGAAACGAGCCTCCCTCGCTGACGGCGTCGATCACGGCGTGTCCCTGCGCTTCCCCGCCCTGCGCCAGGACATATTCCACCCAGGCCCAGCGAGCGCTCGTCGCGCGCAGGTCGGCGCGCCCCCTCAGGCCGCGTCGCAACCGACCGAGTCGTGCGTCGACCACATCGATCCCCGCGAAGGGCGCGTCGGCGAGAGGCGTGTTTCGCTTCGGACAGAACGGCGCGATTCCCAAGGCCACGGGGACGATTCGCGATAGCTCGCTGACGAACGCGACGCATTCATCGACGTCTTCGTCCGTCTCGCCGGGGGTTCCGACCATGAGATAGAGCTTCAGCCGGTCCATTCCGTATTTCTTCGCGAGCTCCGCGCAGCGAAGGAGGTGCTTCGGGCGCGCGCGGCGTTCGAGCGCGCCGCGCACGCGCTCGCTGGTGCCGTCCATCGCCGTGGTGAGCGTGCGGTAGCCGACGCGGGCAAGGGCTGCGACGAAATCTTCGTTGGTCGCGAGCCTATCCGGACGCAGCGAAGAGAGCCCCACCTCGCAACCGCGGTCCGCGAGCGCGTTGACGATGGAAACGATATCGGGGTGGTCGCTGACAGCCGCACCGACCAGGCCCACGCGCGCCACATCTGGCGGGATGACGTCGAGCACAACGTCGGCCGGAACGATACGCATGCCACCGTTGGTCGATCGCCGCATGACACAGTAAGTGCATCCGCGCGAGCAGCCTCGTTCCGTCTCGACGAGGAACATCCCTGCCAGCTCGGCATGGGGCGTGCGTATGGCGGAGAACGCAGGCAAGAGCGCGTCGTCCTCCGCGCCAACCGGTGGAAGCATCGTGTGAAGGGCCGGCACGTAGACGTGAGGGACACTGGCGAGCCGGGCTAGTTGCTCCGCGCGCGATGGTCCCTGCTCGGCTGCGCGGACGGCGGCAACCGCGCGCATGTCCGCCTCCCCGACGACGATGGCGTCGACGATCGCCGCTAGCGGCATCGGGTTCGAAAAGGTGAGTGGTCCGCCCGCGACGACGAGCGGATGTCTCGCCCCGCGGTCAGCACGGCGCGGCGGGATCCCAGCGGCTTGCAGCATGCGCACGACCCCCCCGATCTCCAGCTCATAGGCAACGCTGAACGCCAGAACCGGGAGCGCATCGATGGGTCGCATCGATTCGTAGGTGACCGGGCGCTCGGGGCGCCGCGACGCGTCGGCTTCGCACTCGTCGTCCAGGAATGCGCGTTCGCAAGCGAGCCCGGGCGCTTCCATTAGGGCGCGATAAATGCGTTGAAATCCGAGTGAGCTCATCCCCGCGCGATAGGGAGACGGGTAACAGAGCGCGACCGTGAACGGCGCTTGCCGGGGAATTCGGCCGATCTCGTCGGCCAGGCGCCGACGAATACGCTCGCGCAGGATGCTGGAAGGCAACTTTGGCTCTCATTGCGGCGAATGCCGCATCACGACAACGAAGGGATGACGGCTTTTCGCACGGCGCGCAAGTTGCCGGGCCTTTATGATGTGCGCCCTGAGGTGCCCCCTATGTACAGGCGATCTCTTTGGAGCGGCGGCGCAGCAGTCGCCATCGTCCTTTTGGCCTGCGGCAATTCGAAGCAAGCGACCACCAACTGCAACACCACTGCGTCGTGTTTCGATGCGGGCACGATTGGCGATGCAAATTTGGGAGATGGGACGGGCAATGGAGGCGGAGAGGGCGACGCTTCCGATAGCGGGATGGGTTCCGGCGTAGACGTCTCACACGGGCCACCGCTGCCGGGACCGCAACCCACCTGCAACGTACCGATCCAGCCAGCGAACACGACCCAGCCGACCGTGACCTTGGGGATCATGGGCACCCAGTGCACCGAGCAGGACCTGCGAACTGCCGTGGCCAAGGGAGGAATCATCAAGTTTTACTGCCCGATGTCGCCGACCATCACCGTCACACAAACGATCCAGCTTCCCACCAACATGGACGTGACCATCGACGGTGGCAACGTCGTGACGCTCGACGGAGGGGGCACCCCGGACGGAGGTACAGGCGTACGAATCTTGTCCTTCAACGGCCCTGGCAATCGCGCCACGAAGACCACGGTCACGCTCCAGAACATCTCCTTCACCAACGGCAACGCCACGGGCACGCCCCTCCCGATGACGTCGTGTTCGCAAGGAACGGGGACCGATGGAGGCGGCGGCGCCATCTATGTCAAAGACGGAATACTTCACGTCATCAACGCGGCGTTCACGAGCAACCAGGCGGCGCCCCTCGGACCCGATGTCGGCGGGGGCGCGATCTATGCTGAGGGGTCGCTCGATATCACCGTCGTCAACAGCCAGTTCACCGCCAACGGCGCGTCCAACGGCGGGGCGATTGCCTCTCTGAACTCTGACCTCACGCTGGTGAAAGACCAGTTCAACAACAATAATGCAAAGGGTAGCAGCGCCAACGCGATGTCGTGCAGCGTCGACGGAGGCCAGGTCGGCAACGGCGGCAACGGCGGCGCGGTGGCCATCCACGGCGGGTCGGATGGGACTGTTACCATTTGCGGTTGCAACTTCGGCCACAACAAAGCCGGAGCGCTCGGCGGCGCAGTCTCTCGCTCGGCCGACAGCATGATGCAAACCGTGAACATCGACCAAGGGACATTCGATACGAACACTGCCGCGCAGGGGGGTGGCGCGGTGTACGTTCACAACGTGGGTCTCAGCCTCACGGCGTCGACGCTCTCGATGAATTCCGCGCCTGGCGCTGGCGCCGTCCAAACGGACGCGACGCAGGTCAACCTCGTGAACGACACGTTTTGGAACAATTCGGCCACGACCGGCACCGGTGGCGCGATGACGGTCAATGGCAACGGCGGCACGGTCCAGAGCTGCACGTTCGCCGAGAACCACGCCGATCACGTGACGGGAGGGTCTGCCGCGGCCATCGCGGGGGCCATGCTTACCATCAACGACACCCTCTTCTGGCACAACCAGACGATGGACTGCATGTCCCCGATGACCTGCCAGAACACCGCCAATACGGGACAAGCCAACATGCAGTGGCCTGATCGCCACATGATCTGCACCGACCCCGACCCGCCCTGCACGAGCAGCGGGACCACGTTCATGGAAGCGATGCTCAAGCCGCTCGGCCTCAACGGCGGACCGACGCGCACGATGGTGCCTATGGCGGGCAGTCCCGCCATCGGCGCGGGCAAGAGCTGTCCCATGAGTGACCAGCGGGGCGTGATGCGCAATCCCAACGGATGCACGATCGGCGCGGTCGAAGCGCAATAGCCACCGAGTACGCGCGTCGTATCGCCTTACCCGGTGCGCAGTTTCGAGTGATGGCGACCGTATGCGAAATAAATGACCAGCCCGATCGCCATCCAAACGAAGAGGCGGACGATCGTGGCGGTCGTGGCCGTGTACATGAGTAAGCCGGACGTGAGCGCTCCCAAGATGGGGACCACGTAGGGACCGCCGGGAACCTTGAACGAGCGCGGCAAGTCCGGGCGCCGGAGACGCAGGATCATGACGCCGATGCACACCAGGACAAAAGCAAAGAGCGTCCCGATGCTGGTGAGCTCTGCGAGGATGTCGATGGGCAACACGCCTCCAGCGACTGCGCAGACGGAGCCGGACACAAGCGTCGTCACGTAGGGCGTCCCAAAACGCGGGTGGATCTTCGCGGCGCCCGGCGGCAAGAGCCCATCGTGTGCCATGGCGAAGAAGATGCGTGGCTGCCCAAGCAGCATCACAAGCATCACGGAGGATAGGCCTGCAATTGCGCCGATCTCGACCGCGGTGGCAAGCCACCTCTGGCCCGTCGCCTCGACGCCAAGCGCGATCGGGTGGGGCACGCTCAGCCTCGTATAAGGCACGACGCCTGTCAGAATGAGCGACACGGCGATGTACAGCACCGTGCATATCGCAAGGGATCCGAGAATGCCTACTGGCAGATCCTTTTGCGGATTTCGCGTCTCCTGCGCCGCGGTCGAGACCGCATCGAAGCCGATGTAAGCGAAGAACACCATCGTCGCTCCTTGAAGCACACCGGACACGCCGTATCGGCCGAAGGATCCCTCGTTCGGCGGAACGAAGGGATGCCAGTTCGCAGGCTCGACGAACCGCGCGGCAAAGGCGATGAAAAGCAGGACCACGAAGACCTTGACGAAGACGATGATCGTATTGATGCGGGCCGACTCCTTGACGCCGCGGACGAGAAGCAAGGTCACCGCAACGATGATGAAAACAGCCGGCAAATTCAGGGTCGCGCCGGTCATCTCGAAGCGCTGCGCCTTCTCGCTCCACAGCACAGGCGCGCTGGTCCATTTTTTGGCGAGATCGATCGAAAACGTGTCGTGCATGAACGCCACCACGTATCCCGACCAGCCGACACTCACGGCAGCGGAAGCGACGAGGTACTCGAGAATGAGGTCCCAGCCGATGATCCACGCCACGAGCTCGCCCATGGTCGCGTACGAGTACGTGTAGGCGCTGCCGGCGATCGGGATCATCGACGCCATCTCCGAGTAGCAGAGACCTGCGAATGCCGACGCGACTCCCGCCACCGTGAAGGACAGCGCGACCGCGGGTCCTGCGTTGGCCGCCGCGGCGCGACCCGTCAGCACGAAGATACCGGTGCCGATGATGGCCCCGATGCCGAGCATGACGAGATCGAGGGCCGTCAGGGCTCGTTTGAGGCCGACGTCCGCTGCCGCGAGCTCGCGCAGTTCGTCGACGGACTTGGTGGCGAGTAGCTGTCGGGTGCCGGGCATGGCGGGCTAGTCTATGGGACGACGATGCGCTTGCGTTTATCTATCGGCGTTGCGATTGTCGCCATGCTGCCACCAGCGTTCGCCCACGCGCATACGCCCGGTCTAAGCACGGCCGATTTCGCAGTGCAGCCGAGCGGGGAGGTCGAAGCCCTGCTGACCTTCTCCTTGGCGACCGCTGAGCCCTTGACGGGGACCGTGCTGGACCGAAACGGAGACGGGATCGTGACGCAGGAAGATTTGTCCGCGGCCCGAAATGACTTGCGTGCATTCGTGTCGGAGG
>Ga0210409_10001685_pt1 | contig 27950 bp, 25 predicted proteins | sample IncBWH17MmetaG_FD_161649 | JGI IMG/M metagenome (GOLD analysis project Ga0210409, IMG submission 161649) | Forest soil microbial communities from Barre Woods Harvard Forest LTER site, Petersham, Massachusetts, United States - Inc-BW-H-17-M | ecosystem: Environmental > Terrestrial > Soil >...
AATGTGACGCTCTGGTCTGTGGGAGGCGCTGCCTTCGGACTTGTAATCTCGACTATTGTTTTAGGACTGGGCCACGCCGCGAGCATTCCCTTCTCAGACCACGAGCGTACGGTCGACCAAATCAAATGGACCGCGGCCGCAGTGGCTATTATTGTCGTGGGCGGCTGGGTCTTGACCTCCGGCTTGCATCGCCATCATTTAATCCTCTGGCGAAGAATCAAGGGAGGCGACTCAACACCGCCAGGGAAAGTTTAGCCTCGCCATCTCGCAACTGATTGGCATTCTGGCCGCCCGACTGGAGCGGTGGACTGCCTGGAAATGGCCTCCGGCTTCAGAGGCGGAAAAACACCATTTGTGGAATCAAAATATGGAATCAAAACGATTGGTCGAGAAAGACCCCAAGCTCAATAAGGACGATTTGATTGTCGTCACGGGCGCCGGTGGATTCATCGGTGGCGCTCTGGTCCGGTATTTTCATGATAAAGGATTCGCCCGGATTCGAGGGGCGGATAAGAAGCCGCTGCCAGAATGGTATCAGCGAGTGCCGGGAGTGGAATGTCTGACCATGGATTTGAGCGAGGAGGAAAACTGCAAGCGGGTCTGCGAAGGGGCTGTCGAGGTGTACAACCTGGCCGCGGACATGGGCGGGATGGGCTTCATTGAGCGTTTCCGTGTCGAATGTTTACGCAGCATCCTTATCAATACCCACATGATCGAGTCAGCCTACCGGGCTGGCGCGCGCCGTTATTTCTTCTCATCCTCGGCGTGCGCTTACAATACGCTCCTGCAACAGGACCCCAAAGTTCGGGCGCTCAAGGAATCTGATGCTTACCCTGCCATGGCCGAGCGCGGCTATGGGTGGGAAAAGCTTATGTCGGAAATGTTTTGCCAGGAGTACTGGGCTGAACGCGGGATGAAAACGGCCATTGCGCGTTTTCATAACGTGTACGGGCCCTGGGGTACCTGGGATGGAGGCCGTGAAAAAGCGCCGGCGGCAATCTGCCGCAAGGCGATCGAGGCGATCGACTCGGGAAATCATTCTATCACGATCTGGGGCGACGGTCACCAAACGCGCAGCTTCATGTATATCGACGATTGTACGAAGGGCATCGATCGGATCATGCACTCGGACGAGTTGATCGCGACACCGATCAACCTGGGATCCAGTGAACTGGTTTCGATTAACGATTTGGTTTCCAAAGTCGAAAAGATCGCCGGCATTAGGCTCGAACGGCATTACGATTTGAATGCGCCGCGAGGTGTGGCCGGGCGCAACAGCGACAATACGTTCATCAAAAAGGTGCTGCGTTGGGAACCCAGCACCTCCCTGGAACGCGGGCTAGCAGAGACTTACAAGTGGATTAAGGACCGGTATCACGCGAGAAAACAGGGAAAACGTGTGGTGGAGTAGGACGGAATGGGGAACTGGAGAGATGGAACGGCAGGCGTATCTACCAGCAATGGCGCATTACTCTAAGAGCCTGTTTAAAAAACGGAGCGCGGCTGTGTCGAAGACCAGCCGCAGCGCGCGAAACGAGCTTAATCGGCTGGGGATTGCGGCCTGCTGCGGCTGGTCGAGGACGACACAGCCGCGCTCCGGATTTTACAAACACGCTCTAGTCTAGCCCGGATATTCCGCAGAGCTGCAGAACCTCCACGCCCGCCGTTTCTCATTAACACCCTGCTTCAGCGGGGTGTTTGGCGTCCGAAGAGATCAGAAACCGTTTCAACGGTTTTCCCGGCACGCGAGAAACCGTTGAAACGGTTTCTGAGGTCTTGCCGGCACGTCACACCCTGCTTCAGCGGGGTGTTAATGAGAGCGCCTAGTGTCGAGCCTAGTGGCTTATGAAAATATCCGGGTCTAACACTCTAACACCCCAGTTCTCCATCTCTCCAGTTCCCCGTTAACCTTTTATTACCGTCGCGCCCGCGGCGGGGCGGGAGACGAACAGGGTGGGTTTGATCCGGGTTCGTTTTTCGTATTCGGCGCTCAGGCGCTCGGAGATGGCGGCCACCCTGTCTGCCTGGACCAGGGCGACGGTGCATCCGCCGAAGCCGCCACCCGTCATGCGGCAGCCAAAGACACCGCCCTTTAAGCCAATGGATTGGGCGATATCCACGACGGCATCCAACTCCGAGCAGCTCACTTCGTAGTCGTCGCGCAGCGACGAGTGGCTGGCGTACATCAGTTGGCCCACGGTGGGCCAGTTCGATGCGCGCACGCCTTCGGCAGCGTGAAGAGTGCGTTCGATTTCACTGATCACATGTTTGGCGCGGCGGTAAACCGTATTCTCCATCTTGGAGCGCGCCTGCTCGAGCTTCACGGCGTCGGCATCGCGCAAGGAGGAGACGCCTAGAATCTTGGCGGCCGCCTCGCACTGGGCGCGCCGCTTGGCGTACTCGCCTCCGGTCAACTCGTGCTTCACGTTGGTGTTGGTGATGAGCAGTTCGATCGAAGGGTCGGTCATGGGGACCAGTTCGGTTTTGCGGGAGCGGCAATCCAGCAAAAGAAGATGATCTTTCTTTCCCATCACGGAAATGAACTGGTCCATGATACCGCAAGGCATGCCGGCGTACTCGTGTTCGGCTTTTTGGGATAATAGCGCCTTGTCTACGGGGTCGAGCTTTTTGCCGGTGATGGCTTCGAGCAGGGTAGCGGTCGAGACTTCCAGGGCGGCGCTGCTGGAGAGGCCGCCGCCGAGCGGCACGGTCGAGTGGATCAATGCGTCAAACGGACCAGGGTTCAGGCCTCGCGCGACAAACCCGGCGATCACGCCGAGCGGATAGTTGAACCAGGTTCCCTTTTCGGCAGGTCGGAAAGGACGGCTGAGGTCGATTTCGGCGGGCGAACCGCCGGCGGTGGAGCGGAGCTGAATCCGGTTAGCCTTGCCGTCTGAGGCGGCGGCGGCGATGACCGTGTAACGATCGATCGCCATGGGAAACACGAAACCCTCGTTGTAATCGGTGTGTTCGCCGATGACATTGACCCGACCGGGCGCGGCGGCAATCCAGCGCGGTTCCCGGCCGTAGGCTTTGGAGAACTGGTCGGCAACGGATTTTCCGAGTTCAGTGAGGGTCATAGGGGTGGGGTGGGCAAGCGGCAAGAGTTGGAGGACTATTGCGCGAAAATCAGGCGGTGCTGAATTTATGCACGGTGGTTTGGCGATACGTTTGGCCGGGCCGTAAAATAGTGGATGGGAAATTCGGGTGATTCACCGAATCCGGGTAGTGCTGAGTCTCCAGGCACAGGGCGGCGTGCTGGCGATAGACGATTCCCTTCTTCCCGGTCAGGGAGCCATCCAGAAAGTTGGAAGTGTAGAGTTGCACACCAGGTTCAGTGGTCCAGACCTCCATCACTCTGCCGGAGGTTGGCTCGAAGACTCGCGCGGCAAAGGCCAGGCCTTTTCCGCCACCATTAATGACAAAATTATGGTCATAGCCAACCGGCTTTTCGTCGAGTTGAGAGAATCGTGAACCGATCGAGTGGGCTTTGGTAAAGTCCATGGGCGTGCCCTTGACCGGCTTGATTTCACCGGTCGGAACGGAGTCTTGATTTTTCGGCGTAAAATAGTCCGCGGCAATCGTCAACTCATGCTTGAGCACGTCACGTGTCCCGCTGAGATTGAAGTACGAATGGTTCGTGAGATTCACCGGGGTAGGCTTGTCGCTCACCGCGGTATAATCAATGGAGAGTTCGTTTTTATCTGAGAGGGTCATCAGGACGGTCACATCGACTTTGCCAGGGTAACCTTCTTCGCCGTCGGAGCTGGTATAAGAGAACTTCACAGCTGCGCCGCTCTGCGGTTCGGCTTTCCAGACCACTTTATCGAAGCCTTTGAGGCCGCCATGCAAGTGGTTCGGTCCATTGTTAACCGCCAGCGTGTATTCTTTTCCATCGAGTGTAAACCGGCCTTTGGCGATCCGGTTGGCCACTCGCCCCACCGTGCAACCAAAATAAGGATGGCCCTTCAAGTACTGACCGAGATTATCAAACCCAAGAACAACATCATCGGGTTTGCCGGAGCGATCGGGCACCTGGAGCCCGGTAATGATCGTGCCATAGTCTGAGATCGTGGCGACCAGGCCGTGGGCATTGGTCAGGGTGAACAACGCCACGGGCGTGCCGTCAGGCAGCCTTCCAAAACTGGACTCTTGAGCCATGGCTTTCATCGGCGGGAGCCCAATTCCTCCGCTTTGCCCGATTGATTTGCCGCCCGCTGCTGCGCGTCCTTTTTGGCGCCCTTCCAGGCCAGGATGAGCATAGCGGCGCCAAAAACCAGCAGGAGCAGGCCCCAATAAAGGTTGATATTGATGCCCAGCGAGCGGGCGTAGGTCTCGGCATTGGAATTGGTCATCAGACCGTAAATCACCAGCAATGCGCCGATGAGCGAAAACATCAGGCCGATCGGCCAGCGTAAGTCGAGTCCCATAATTTGGATTAGTTTTGGTTAACGGAAAATGACGTTAAGGGCGACGCAGCAAAGCAACAAAACGACGCCGACAACTGCAGGGCGCAGATACCACGATTTCTCGTCATCCTTGATCTTGGGTGTGAGTGAATAAACCAGGCCCCTGAGTTCTTCGTCGGTCTTGGTTCGAGCAGTGGCCAGCGAGATCACCAGGGTTAAGGTAAAACAAATGGTGAAGGCGAAGCTGGCCAGCCAGAAGTTCTGGGCCATTTCACTGGGAAAGGTTTGCGCCACGTGGACGTAACCGCCCTTGACTCCGGGCGTGTTGCCGGCGGCGATCGTTAGAGAATGGAAAATGGCCGAGCTGGCGATGCCTCCAAACAGGCCTAGGAATGCGCCGGTACCGGTGGTCCTGGACCAGAACATGCCCAAGAGGAATGTGGCAAACAGCGGCGCGTTCACGAAGCCGAAGACCAGTTGGATGATATCCATGGCGTTGTTGTACATGGAGGCGAAATAGGCGCAGGCGATGCTGAGGAGAATGCCCACGACGGTAATGGCCTGGCCCATCCGGAAATAATGTTGGTCGCTCTTGTTGGGAGCCAGGTATGCCTGATAAAGGTCGTAGGTCCAGACAGTGTTGAACGCGGTGACGTTCCCCGCCATGCCCGACATGAAGGAAGCCAGCAGGGCAGTGAGCGCCAGGCCAAGCAACCCCGTCGGGCAGTACTTTTTGACTAGAGACAGAATGACGCCGTCGTAGTCGTACTCGGCGATGGCATTATAAAGGCCCTGCTTGATTTGCAGATCGCTGAGTTGAGGCGCTTGTTTGACGAGCGCAGCCACCTTCTCCGAGTTCATCTTTTTGCCCATGGCATCGGTGACGGCCGAGACAGCCGCGGCCGGGGCTGCCGTTTCGGAAGACTTAACAGCCTGAACGCCCTTGGCGTAGACCTCCTCGCTCAGGATCGGCGGGGGAATGCGATAGCTCTTATCGGGCAACGAGGTTAGGGCCACGGCGATCATTCCAGGCACGATCACGAGCACCGGGAAGATCATCTTGGGTACGGCGGCGATCAAGGGAGTCCGTCGCGCCGCGCTCATGTTCTTGGCCGCCATCGCGCGCTGGACTACCAGGAAGTTCGTGCACCAATATCCGAAGGAGAGGACAAAGCCCAAACCGAATACCATGGCAAAGACGTCAACGCCCATCGGGTTGGCCGAAGGCCCGCCCAGCAAGGGTTTCCAGGCGCTGGTCCAGGCATCGGCGGAAAAGGCTTTGGTGCCCAGATTGTATGCCGCCGGGTCCTGCGCAACGTTTTGCAAGGAATGATTCATGGCGCCCCATCCCCCGACGTCTTTGAGCCCGAGGTAAACGACCGGCGCAAAGCCGAGCACGATCATGAAGAACTGCAGTACCTCCGTGTAGATGGCCGAAGTCAGGCCGCCTTTCAACACGTAGACCAGCACGACCGCCGAGCAGATCCAGAGAGCCACGTGATAATTCCAGCCAAGCAATTGGTTGAGCAACTTGGCCAGGGCGTTCATCGAGATGCCGGACGCAAAAACCGTCATGACCGCGAAGGCGATGGAATTGAGCGCGCGAACGCGTTCGTCAAAACGCATTTTCAAATACTCGGGAACCGAACGAGCCTTGGAACCGTAATAAAATGGCATCATGAACACCGCCAGAAAGATCATGGCGGGGATTGCGCCCACCCAATAAAAGTGGCTAGTGGCGATGCCGTATTTAGCGCCGCTGGCGGCCATGCCGACCAGTTCCAGTGCTCCGAGATTCGCGGAGATGAACGCCAGTCCGGTCACCCACGCCGGAATGGAGCGACCGGAGGTTAGAAAATCCGAAGAGCTTTTCATGTAACGCCGCAAGGCAAAGCCGATGCCCACGACAAAGACGACGTAGATAATCAGGATGGCGTAATCGAGGGTTCCCAGTTCAGCGGTTGGCATAATTCGAGATGATTTGAGCCGGGCCAGATTTAAGGAGTTTCGCAACCGGTGTCAACGCATGATTAGCCAGGGCCACTGACAAAGTAGCCGACGCGTCGTCTGGTGGGGCGAGGCTCAGCCGAGCCCTGATCATTTATTCAACCGGGCGGCCTGCTTATCGAAAGAAACGAATTTGGTTAGGGCTCGGCGGGAGCCTCGCCCCACCAGCTTGGCGCGTACTCCAGTTGCGGACTTTGTCATTCGCCCTGGTGATTCGCAACGCCGCGGGAAATCAAGTTTGCCAAGGATGGGCTGATCCGTTTTAATGGGATGGGTCGAATTCACCAGAGCAAAGCGCGGTGAGATTAAGTTTAGGATTAAGATTAAGATTAAGACAGGACGATTTTGAACGAGTTACTGAGGCAAAAAGGAAAGAGCCGATATCGAAAATGGTTAATTGGTTTTTTACTCCTGATCGTGGTGCTGGGGGTTTCCGGGTGCCATACGCTGAGTTTCTATGGCCAGGCAGCGAAGGGGCAGTACCAGATCTTCGCGCATCAACAATCGATTGAGCGACTGATGGCGGCGCCGGACACGCCCCAACCTCTCAAGCAGAGGTTTGAGTTATTGCGTGACCTGCGCGGGTTTGCCAGCAAGGAACTGAAACTTCCGACCGATAAACACTACCGCAAGTACGTGGATGTGCACCGGCCGTTCGTGGTATGGAACGTGGAGGCGGCGCCCGAGTTGTCGATGGAGCCGAAAACCTGGTGGTACCCATTGCTGGGCAGCCTGGAGTACCGCGGCTACTTCTCAAAAGCCGCAGCGACCAACTACGCATTGGTTTTGAGGAAGCAGGGCTATGATGTTTCAGTAGGAGGCGTCGAGGCCTATTCCACGCTAGGCTGGTTCAGAGATCCGGTCCTTAACACCTTTATTTTTGAAGATGACGCGGACCTGGCGGAAATCATTTTCCATGAATTGGGGCATCAACGACTGTTCGCCCGAGGCGATACCGACTTCAACGAAGCCTTCGCGACGACCGTCGGCCAGGAAGGCGCGCGACGCTGGCTGAAGGCAAGGGGGGATGCCGCGGGTTTGAAGACCTACCTTGCGCATCTTGAGCGCTCAAATCAGTTCGTGCATTTGGTGATGAGCACGCGCGCCAGGCTGGAGGCACTCTATGGAGACCAGCGGACCGAGGACGGCAGACTCAAAACCTCGAAGAAGCCGAACCTTGCTGGCCAGGACAATCTCAGACAGCGCAAGGAGCAAGTTCTTCGCGAAATGAAGGAACAATACGCGCGCCTTAAAGCAAATTGGGAAGGAGACCCTGAGTACGATGCATGGTTTGCCCACCCTATCAACAATGCCCATCTCAATTCCGTAGCGGCATACTATGACTTCGTTCCGGCTTTCGAGCAGATACTGACAGCCAACGGCGGTGATCTGGAAAAATTTTACAAAGCCGCCGAGCAGCTTTCGAAAAAGCCTAAGGGCGAACGGCATGAGCAATTGCGGATTTTGGCGAGGGCGAGATTGGCGCCGACGCGAGCAGGGAATGGCAGCCAGGTGGCGGGAGGATGAGCAAGGCCGTGGCGCAGAGATGAACTCGCGGGCCAGACGCCCGCGCTCCCAGGCTGGTTACTGGACCAAACCCTCGCGCAGCGCATAACGGATAAGTTCCGCAGTTGTGGTCAGCTTGAGCTTGCGCAGTAAGCGCGTGCGATAGGTGCTGACGGTTTTAACGCTTAGTCCCAAATCAAACGAGATTTCTTTGACGCTTTTGCCCGCCGCCAGGGCGCTCATGATCTGGTATTCCCGATCGGAAAGCGCTTCGTGCGATGCTCCCAGCTCGGGCTCGGTCAATCGGTGGGCCAGTTCTTCAGCCAGTGCCGGACTGACGTAGGTGCCGCCGGCGATGACTTTAATCAGGGCCGTTGCGACCAGTTCGGAGGCGGTATTTTTGGTGAGATAACCGGAAGCGCCCGCCTTGAGGGCGCGCCGGGCGTACTGGTCCTCGGGATGCATGCTCAGAACCAGGACGGGAGTTTGGGGATGGATCTGCTTGGCCTGCTTGAGCACATCCAATCCGCTCTGGCCGGGCATGGTGATATCCAGCAGAACGGCATCCCAGCGCTGGCGGGAGAGCAGATCCAGCGCTTCCTTGGCATTGCCGGCTTCGGCGATTTGGCTGTCCGGAAACGCGTCCAGCAGCACTTGCCTTAGCCCGTGTCGAATCAATGCGTGATCATCGGCAATCAGGATCCGGAGGGGAAGGCTACCCGATCTCCTGGCGAGCGGAAGACTCCCGTCTGCAGCTTTCCCATGGCGAGGTCCGGAGTCTTTCATCGGTGACCCACACGCTGTTTTTTAGGGGCGTGGCCGAGCGGCGTTTGTGACGGGACCAAGTCCGGTGTCTTGCAGGGCACAATAAGCTTTACCGTCGTGCCATTTCTTTTCCCACGAACAAATTCGATGCTGCCCCCCAGGGCCATGGCGCGTTCGCGCATGCCCAGCAGTCCCAGGGAATTGACCCCGCTCAGGTGCTCAGGAAGAATGCCGCGCCCATCGTCGCGAGCCTCGAGTATAAACGCTGAGTCGGTCTGTTTAAGATTGACGGTGACGTTGGCGGCCCGGGCGTGGCGGGCCACATTGGTGAGGATTTCCTGGAAGATGCGAAAGACAGCTGTGCTGCCATCCGGCTCGAGGTGCAGGCCATTTGGTTGGCCGGTGATTCTGCATTTAATCCCGGTTCGCTTCGAGAATTCGCTGGCCTGCCAATCGATGGCCGCGGCCAGACCGAGATCATCGAGAATACCGGGGCGTAATTCCGCGCAGAGCCTTCGGATACTGTTGGCGCTGGCATCAATCAAGGAGCCAAGCAGCGCGATTTTTTCCAACAGCGCGTCTCGGGGCAGAGCGCCTGGAGAACTGAGCCGCGAACGCATCCAGGCCAGTTCCATTTTGAGGCCGGTCAACACTTGTCCGAGTTCGTCATGGATGTCGCGGGAGAGACCCTTGCGCTCCTCTTCGCGGACCGATTGAAGTTTGGCCGCCAAGGCTCGGAGTTGCTCGCGGGAGCTTTGCAGTTGTAGTTCGGCTTGTTTGCGCTGGCTCACGTCTGTCGAGACCTGAATCATCCCGGTAACATTGCTGTTGGCATCGAACACCGGCGCATTGGTTATGAGCGCCGTCAAAATGGAGCCGTCACGGCGGCGAAGCACCATCTCGCCGGACCAATTCCAGTTTCGCTCCAATCCCGCCGAAGGAGCGGGCTGGCCCGGCGGAACTCGGGCGGGCAAAACCAACGCGTTGAGCTGGCGACCAAGCGCTTCGTTGGCCGACCAGCCGTACAGCAATTCCGCCGAGTGATTCCAATAGGTGATTTTGCCGGCGGCATCCGTCGCCACTACGGCCTGTCCGACGGCGTTGAGCAAATGCGCCTGGAAGCTCGATTCTCTCTCGGCGCGCGCCCGGGCCCGGCGGACTTCCGCATCGCGCAGTTCGCGTTCAACCGCCGGCACCAGACGCGCTAACTTGTCCTTCATCACGTAATCGTCCGCGCCGGCTTTCACTGCCGCCACCGCGACCTCCTCGCCAATGGTTCCTGACACGATAATGAATGGAGCATCGACTTGCTTTTCCTGGACGATCTGCAATGCGCGCAGGGCGCTAAAGCGCGGCAGCCGGTAATCGGCGACGATCACGTCCCAGTGCCCGGCTTCGAGCCGGGAACTGAAATCGGGTTCGGTTTGCACGCGCTCACAGCGCAGTGCATAGCCGTAAACGCGCAATTCCGCGCAGATCAGCTCGGCATCGGCGTCGGAGTCCTCCACCAGCAACAAGTGCAAAGGCTTGCTCATCGCGGACCAGCGTTTAAATGAAATTAATCTTCAACGATTGCGTCGTCTCACGCCGGGGTATACAGTATTTAGCAGGGTTCATGATGTTCGCGCTGTAAATCCTCTTGCATTTCATCACAGGAGGTTGCTGCGCCGCTACAGACTATAAGTCACATTTCCCGAGACACGATCATCTAAGCTTCCCAACGAGAAGGGTGGCCGGCCACATGATGTAACTCATAGTCTGTGGTAATCGCCGGTAGCCAAAGGATATTTTTGAGCCGCTTGATTGCTCCATCAGACTTAAAAAAGGGATTCGGCGCCGAGTTGAAACGTCGGCGAATGCAAAACGGAATTTCGCAGGAACGTTTAGCCGAGCTTGCCGACCTGCACCGGACCTATATCAGTGCTGTAGAGTCCGGCAAACGTAACCTGACGCTGGAGAGCATACATCGCCTCGCGCAAGCGCTCGGGGCATCCGTCGGCTCTTTCTTCGCCTCGTTGGAAGCAACCTCGACCGCGGACACCAGGACCTGGGAACTGCGTCCCGCCAACAGTTCCAGCCAGCAAGGCGGCGCTATTTTGCTCGTCGAAGATGATCCGCGGGACGTCGAATTTACCCTCACGGCCTTTAAAGCGGCCAAACTGGCCAACCCGGTGCAAGTTGTCAGCGATGGCGTCGCCGCTTTAAGCCTGCTGGCGGCGCCGGACCGGGAAGCAAAATCCAAGGACCACTCTCTGCCGCAATTGGTGCTCCTGGATTTGCATCTGCCGAAGCTTCACGGGTTGGAAGTACTGCGGCGCATCCGCGCTGATCGCCGGCTCAAACACCTCCCGGTGGTCGTGCTGACCGCCTCGCGCAGCGATCGGGATATACAAGAGGCGGTGCGCCTGGGCGCCAACGCTTACCTGATCAAACCGGTGGACTTCCACCGCTTCGCCGAAGTAACCCCTAAGCTAAGCCTTCGTTGGGCCTTGTTTTAGCGTGTGACTGCGGGTAGCCGCCGACGTGAGAAGTTGAACCGAAGGGTGGCCGGATTCTTCAAGAACAATCCAGCTCCTCACCTCGGCGGCCACAGCGCCGGGCCGCAGGTTATTGGCTTGCGGCGGGAGCGCTCGCGGCAGGAGCGGGCGTGGTGCTATCCGCTGAACTGCTTGCGTTCGTTGCTACCGGAGCATTTGTAGCCGCGCTATTGGTGTCGCTTCCTGCCGCGCCGGCGCTGGGCTCCGTGCTGGCAGTCCCGCCGGACCCGCCTTGACAGCCGGTGAGCTCAAATGCAAGCGCAACACCCATCACGCATAGCATAAGTCTCAGACTTGTTTTCTTTGCCTTCATCGTTCTCCCTTTCGTTGTGGTTCAGGTATTGGAGGTGCTGTTAGGTAACCCCTCCGATGAAACCAGGCAGCACGCGCAATGCCATCCACAAATCGCCCATCTTTTCGAGGAATTCGAGAAGGGATCGAACCGTCTTAACTGTCGATTTTTGGCCGCAACGAATAACAAAAGCCGCACGCTAAAGCCTGAACATTTATTTGGGAGGAACGAGTTCCGATAGTTCCACACTGTTCAAACCGAGCGGATGAAACCGGACTCGTGGAACTCGTCCCTCCGTTTTGTGTTTAACCGCAATTTGCCGCCAGAGGTTTACTCTGCGGTTTGCTGTTGGCGGGCTTTCTTGCTTTCTTCAATGACTTTAGCCTCCGCTTCCCGTGGCATCTCTTCATAATGGCTAAAGCTTTCGGCGTGAACTCCGCGGCCACCGGTAAGCGAACGCAGCGTGCTGGAATAGCGATAGAGTTCCTTGGCCGGGACGTGCGCCTTGATCAATTGAAAGCCGCCTTCCATGTCCATCCCCTGAATTTTCCCGCGCCGGCTCGACAAATCCCCCATAACCTTGCCCATGCAATCTTCCGGAATGCGGATTTCGACCGTGTGAATGGGCTCCAGCAAACACGGACGTGCCATGGTGAAGGCCTCTTTAAACCCAAAGTACCCGGCGATCTGGAAGGCGATATCTTTCGAATCGACCGGGTGCATCTTCCCGTCGTAGAAATCGATTTTCACATCAACCACCCGGTAACCGGCAACGATCCCCTCTTCGCAAGCCTTCATGACACCCTTCTCGACGGAGGGAACGAAAACGCGGTCGACGTTCTGGCCGCTCAGCGATTGGGTGAACTCGACACCCGTGTCACGCGGCTTGGGTTCAATGCGCATCCAAACCTCGGCGAACTGGCCGGCGCCGCCGGTTTGCTTTTTGTGGCGGTATTTGGATTCACCCCGGCCCTTGATGGTCTCCCGATAGCGAACCCTCGGTTCGATCAGTTCAACGTGGACGTTAAAGCGTTTGCGAAGCCGGTCGGCAATGACTTCCAGGTGCAGTTCGCCCTGCGCCGAGACAATCGTTTGGTGCAATTCCGAATCCACCATGTGCAGGAAGGTCGGGTCTTCGTGATGCAGAGCGGCCAGGCCAGACGCGACTTTATCTTCTTCACCCTTGGCGCCGCTTTTGAGGGAGGCGTGAATATTGGGCTTGGGGTAGTCCACCTTGGGCAGCGCCACGCGGCGTTTGCCCCCGCATAGAGTGTTGCCGGTGTGTGTATCCTTGAGCTTCACCACCGCGCCGATGTCTCCCGCGCCCAGGGCCGGCACGCTCGTGCGCGTCTTGCCGTTGATCAGGTAGATTTGGCCAATCTTTTCGGTGCTTCGCCGCGCGGTGTTGTAAAGTTCGCTGCCGAACTTGACCGAGCCAGAATAGATGCGGAAAAAAGACAGCTCGCCGAACTGCGCCTCGCTCATCGTCTTGAAGACATAAAGCACCGGGTCGGGCTCCGCCAGGGCGACTTCGGTTTCTTTGCCATCGGCATCCAAGGCGCTGACTTTTTGCCGATCGACCGGCGACGAACCGTATTTGGCGATGAAATCCATCAGCCGCGCCACGCCGACGTTATTCTCCGCCGAGGTTCCGAAGAGCGGCGTAAAGATCTGCTTCTGAATGGCCGCATGCAAACCCGCCCGCATTTCCTCCTCGGAAAGGCTACCTTGGGCGAAGAACTTTTCCATCAAACCGTCATCCGACTCGGCGATAAATTCAATCAGTTGCTCGTGCAGTTGCTTTACCCGGTCGGCCAGGGTACCGGTAGCCGGAGCTTCAGTGAATTTGCCGCTTTTATCGCCGGCATAGGTAATGACGGCGTTGCGTGGAATGTCCAAAACCTGGTTGAACCCGGGTCCGGCGTTCAGCGGAATCGTCAGCGGAAACACCCGCTCGCCGAAATGCTCGCGGATCTGCGCCAGGGTTTTCTCGAAATCAGTCTCCTCTTTGTCCAGGGCGTTTACGACGATCATCTTGGGGATGCCATCTTCGGTGGCGTACCTCCAGGCCGCGTCGGTCCCGACCCCGACTCCGTGGTTGGCATGGACGACCACCAGCGCGAAATCGCCTACCCGCAGCGCGCCCAGACCTTCGCTGATGAAATCCGCATATCCGGGACAATCGATAACATTGAATTTTTTACCCAGCCATTCCAGGTGCATCAGGGTTGCCGAGACTGAAATCTGCCGCGCCTGCTCGCTGTCATGATAATCGGACACGGTCGATCCCGCGGAAATCGAGCCCATCCGGTTTATCACGCTCGCGGTGGCGAGCATTGCCTCGCTGAGCATCGTCTTGCCAGAGGACGCATGCCCGACGATGGCGAAATTGCGGATTTCAGCAGCTTGGTAGTCTTTCATAATTGGCGCAGGTCCAGATCAAAATAGTTCTGTAGGAAAAACCAATCCCCTTCATGGCACAAGCGAAAACAGTGGTGTGCGGCGGCCCGGAGAGGGCGAGTGGCAAAGTCCGCAACTGGAGTAGGCGCCACGCTGGTGGGGCGAGGCTCCCGCCGAGCCTTAACTAAATCCGTTTCTTCCGATGAACAGGCCGCCCGGTTGAATAAAGATCAGGGCTCGGCACCCTTCAGGTCGAAGTCTTGGATTCGTGCAAAGCCCAACTTCTCAGAGCCTTGTCGAGCAGGCCGGTCCGTACCGCCAGGTCGAGAACCGTAAACCGGCGGCGGATAAAATACGCCAGCCGAAAGCTGTGCCGCAAGCGCTGGGGGCTAAGGCTGATTTGCTCCGGTTCTGACGGAGCCCCGGCTGCCTTCAGCATTTTCTTCAATTCCGAAACCGGCAGGAGTTGTTTGCGCAAGCGGGTCCTGAGTTCGGGCCACACGCGGCGCAACCTCAGCAACTGGTCACGCAGTGCGGCGTCATCGACATACTTGGCCCGAGTTTCTTGCAAAGCCACGGCGGCCAGGTCGGAGTCACCGAAGAGACCTCGCACCGATCTTTCGAGTGCGGGCCAAGGCGGCCAATGTTCGCAGCACGCATTGACGTCAAGCTCTTCCAAAGGCTGTTCCAGGAGGTATTCGTACAGCGCGGCGACCGCCACCGTTCCAATGGCAACCTTGAATCCGTGTAACGGCATCGCTCCCGCGTGCGTATGGTGTTGCATGTCCCACAAATGGCTGAACTGGTGCTCGGCTCCAGAAGCCGGACGACTGGAACCAGCTACCTGCATGGCAAAGCCGCTTAAAATCAGGCCTTGCGCAAGATGCCGGATCGCAATTGAATCGCGCCTCTTTACCGCGGCTGGATCATTCACGGCGCTGTGGAGATTCCCTTGCACGATTTCCCAAGCTTGTGCGTGCAACGCCTCCACAGCCAGGGCGTCAGCCAGTAGCCAGTCTGCTCCGGCTGTCACCTTCGCTAGCAGATCAGCATATCCCGCCGCCGTTAGCTCGGCTGGCGCAGCCCGGAGGATCTCCATATCCGCCACGACTGCCACGGGTGCTGCGCAGCCAAACGTCTGCTTGGAACCCTGATGTGTGATGGAAGCGCCGAACGCTGTGTAACCGTCCATCGAGGCCGCGGTGGCTACCACCATATAGCGGCGGCCGGTGCGATGGGCCGCCAGCTTCGTCACATCGTTAATGGTTCCCGAGCCGACTGCGACCGGAATCGCGTCCGACCGTTCGCGCAGTTTCGCCTCGATGGCGCAAACAAAACTGTGATCGGCATAAAAGCCTGGATCCGAGAAAACCAGAGAATCCAAGTCGCGAGTGACCTGGCGGAGCCCAGCTAATACCGCGTGCCCGGCGACAGCGAAGGTCCGTGGATCAGCGATGATCAGTGCCGAGTGTTTGGGAAAAAAACGCGAGAAGACGGCCGGCGTTCGCTCCAGCACGCCACTGCCGAGTTCGAGGCACTTCGTCTCGGGCGCTGACTCGATTACCTGCAAAAAACTGCTTTCGCCCTTCACCGGATATCTCTAAGGTTGAACATCCTTCAAGCCTGTGAAGCCACGCTCCGGAAAGCGCTTGCTTCCGCTAGTGACGATGGAACCCGCCAGGCGGTTCGGGCGGCGTTAAGCCAGATTCAGGGTCGGTGATTACCTCACAAACTCTTCGCTGCGATTCAAGACCCAAAAGCCCTCAGCCGCGGTAGATAATCATCACGCCGAAATCCGTCATTAGCTTTTGGCTGCCGATGTCCAGATGGGTATAGCTCAGCGTGGTAATGCTGATAATATTGGCTTCGCCAATCTTCACTAAGAAATTAGTGACTACCTCGTCAAATTTATCGTGACCGACCTCAACGCAATCGGTGTGCTTGATGGTTTTTACACGCATCTTGCGATCCGATTCCTTGGCCGCGACTTCCAGCGGGGCCAACGGCTTGGCAATCAGGACCTCCGGGGCCTTGTTGGAGGGCACGCGCAAATGCATTTCCACCTTGGCCGCAGCAGAAGAGGCGATTGGATTGGCTGGGTTTGCCGCAAGACGCACTCCCAATTGCTCGGGAGTCAGAGTGGGGATTCCTGAGCCAGGCACCATGCTGGGTTCTGGTATCACAATGGACTCGCCGCAAGAAGGGCAATCGATCTCACTGCCGGCGCCGGAGCTGTCCACCGCTAACTCCTGTTCACATTTCGGGCAGTTAAAAATCAGATCCATAAGCGGCCTTTTGGTTGGTGCTGCGAACCCAGGATAAGAGTTTTTGTTTCAGTGGGCCAGAAAAAAAATTCTATTCGTATGCGTTCTCGAGTTTTTTGATGCGGGGCCAGATGGGCGAGGACTCGGGCGTGCGGTTTTTGACTTCAGCGAATAACCGCCGTGCTTCGGAGGGGTTATCCTTGGAAATCAGCAGGCAGTAATCCAATTCGATCCAGGCCTTGCGCGGGTCTTGCACGACGCGCCCGTAGGTTTTCAACCAGTTGCCCAGGCCGACGGCGCCTTGGGCTTCGGCCGCTTTGAGCGACGATTCCATGGGCTGAGGCAGGCCGGAGAGCTGGTCCTCCGTAACCACCGCCGCGGCAGCGTGCTTTTGCTGCACCTCCTGCTCGTTTTTGACTTTTTCCCAATAAAAGAAGAGTTCCCAACCGCCGAACACAACCACCAGGAGGATCAAAACTGCGATAAGTTTGGTCATGATTCTTCTACCCGCTCGATCCGTGCACCCAACTGGCGGAGTTTGCCATCAATATTCTCATAGCCGCGGTCCAAGTGGTAAACGCGGTTGACCTGGGTGGTGCCCCGCGCGGCCAGGCCGGCGACCACCAGCGCCGCCGAAGCGCGCAAATCGCTGGCCATCACCGGCGCCCCGCTCAAAGGTTTGCCACCCTTCACAATCGCACTTGGCCCTTCGATTTCAATATCGGCGCCCAGCCGCGCCAGTTCGCTGACGTGCATGAAACGAGACTCGAAGATCCGTTCGGTAATAATGCTGATGCCGGGGGTCACCGTCATGAGCGCCATCATTTGGGCCTGGACATCCGTTGGGAAGCCGGAGTACGGGAGCGTGGTAATATCGAGCGGTTTAAGCCGGCCGTTGCGGCGAATAGTCAGGCTGGTGCCCTCACGCTGGATTTTGACACCGGCTTCATGGAGCTTGTCCAGCACCGCATGCATATGGTCAGGGCGGGCGCCGCGCAAGGTCACTTCGCCATTGGTGGCCGCGGCCGCGATGGCGTAAGTCGCCGCCTCGATCCGGTCTGGAATCACCCGGTGTTCCGCCCCGTGGAGGTGGTTGACACCGGTGATGGTCAGCGTAGGGCTTCCGGCGCCGGTAATCTTAGCTCCCATGGCATTAAGGAAATTAACGAGGTCAACCACCTCGGGTTCGCAGGCCGCGCTTTCGATAACGGTGACACCTTGGGCCAGGACTGCGGCCATAATCACGTTGGCAGTCCCCAAAACTGTAGAACCGGATCGACCGCCCAGAAACACTGCCGAGCCTGTGAGGCGGCGGGCCGAGGCTTGAACATAACCGCCTTGGATGACGACCTTCGCGCCCAGGGCCTGGAATCCTTTCAAATGAAGGTTAATGGGCCGAGCTCCAATGACACACCCCCCTGGCAAGGAGACTTTGGCATGATGGAGCCGGCCGAGCAGCGGTCCCATAATGCAGATCGAGCCGCGCATTTTTCGGATCAGATCATAGTCGCCCGCCCCTTTAATCTTTTTCGCCTCGACACGGACAGACCCGTTTCCCAGGCGTACCTGGGCGCCCAACCAGGAGAGGATTTGGGCCATGAACCGCACGTCACTGAGATTGGGCACATTATGGATGAGGCACGGTTCATCCGTCAGCAGAGTAGCGGCCATAATCGGGAGCACGGCGTTCTTGGCGCCGCTGATGGTGACCTCCCCGCGCAAAGGCACGCCGCCTTTAATGAGCAAACTTTCCATGAGTCTTTAGTTGGAACCGGCCGGGCTAATTGTCTTTCGCAAAATCAACAGTCTTGGTCGTTGAGTGTAATCCTGGACATTGCCCTCGACAATCCAGTTTTGTTTTTGGAAAAGCTCCAAAAGCTGATTTTCCTGCCCGTCGCCGAATTCGAGCATGAGTTTACCCTCGGACTTTAGCAACGGGCCGGCCTCGTTAGCGAGGTGGCGGTAGAAACTCAAGCCGTCGGGACCGCCATCGAGCGCACTGCGAGGATCGTAGTTTCTGACCTCCGGTTGGAGCAGATCGATTTCGGATGTCGGGATATAAGGCGGGTTAGCAACGATTAAGTCGAAACGCAGTTCGGCCGGAACTGTGGCCAAGCCGTCGCCCTGGAGAAAGCGTACGCGTTCAGCTACCCCATTGCGGGCTGCATTTTCTCGGGCGATTTCAAGCGCTTCCGGCGCGGTGTCCAGGGCATAGACTTGCGCCGTGGGGCATTGTGCCGCGAGCGCGACGGCCAGGCAGCCGCTGCCCGTTCCAAAGTCTAGAGCCGTGGGCGCTAACCCCGGCGCGACCCGTTGATTGAGAAATGTCCAACCTTGCTCCGCTAACAGTTCTGTTTCCGGGCGCGGAATCAGCACGTGCCGACTGACGACGATTTCCAAGCCGCAAAAAGAGGTTGAACCGAGGATGTGCTGAAGCGGCTCGCGCTCGCCGCGCCGCAGTACGAGCTTGCGTAGAGTGTCCTGTTGCTCCTGCGTCAGTACGCGCTCGAAATTGAGATACAGCTGCATTCGAGGCAGGTGGAGAACGTGGGCCAACAAGAGCTCGGCTTGCAGCCGCGCCGAGTCGACGCCCTTTTTCGCCAAGAAACTCGTGGTTCGCTGGATCACTTCCAAGACCGTCACTGGGCTCAGCATGGGCCAGCCCGCGCGTGGTTCAAAGACAAAACCGAACGAAATCGGTCCGCGTTACTCCTTTGAACCGGCGGATTCGACATCGGTTTCCGGAGGCACCAGGCGCTTAATCTCCGCCAGGAGGTCGGCCGGCCGGAAGGGTTTGGCAAGAAAGCCCGCGGCTCCAGAAACCTGGGATTCCATTTGGGTGAGCCGATCGGCGTTGACGGTAACGACAATGACGGGGATGGCCTTTGTGGAGCCGATGTCCTTGAGGTGCCGCAGTGCCACCAGGCCGCTCATCTCGGGCATCCGGACATCCAGGACGATGACCTGTGGCAGTTCATGAGTGGCCAACTGGATTCCCTGACGGCCACTGCTGGCGCTGAGCATCTCGTACCCATTGCGCTCAAGATAATGCTTCAAGACTCGATGCATGATCGGGTCATCGTCCACCACCAGGACTTTCTGAGCCATAGTTCTAATTCGCCTGTCAAAGCCATGTTTGCAAAAGCGTGATTCCCTTTCAAGCGCGTGTTCGCTGCAGGCCGTTTGGCCTTGAAGTTGAACGGGCGGGCTCCTATTGTCGGCAACATGAAACGGATTGCGATTTTAACCTTGGGATTGGCACTGCTTTCCGGCTCGACGCTGCAGGCCCAGGATGCCGGCACCGAAGAGCGACTTAACAAGCTGGCGGGTCAAATAGAGGATTTGCGCTCCAACCAGGAAGCCATTACCAAGCGGGTGGAGGCGCTGGGCCAGGCGATTGAAAACTTGCGCGGGCAAATGGATAAGCCCAACGGCAACTATGCCAGCGACGAGGACGTTAAGCGCCTCGCTGACGCCGTCAAGGAAATCGACCGCAAGCGGCTGGACGACTACGAGAAGATTCGCAATGAGCTTAAGAACCTTGGTAAATCTTTGGCCGCTCCGGCCCCTCCGGTCCGCAAATCAAATCCCCAACCGATTGCCGAAACGGGAACTTCGGACAAATCGTCGGGTCCGGACAAGGCCTTCGAATATCAGGTGAAAAAAGGAGATACGCTCTCCATCATCGCGCAGGCTTATCGCGACAACAATATCAAGGTGACGACGGACCAAATCCTCAAGGCTAATCCTGGACTTAAACCCGAAAGGTTACGGGTCGGTCAAAAAATCTTTATTCCTGCGCCGCAGCCATGACTTTCCTGGGAGCGCCGGCTACCCGCCGGCGGGTCCGCTGACCAAACCGTGATGTGTCTATGCTAACGATTGTCAAGCCTATCAAACTCGCTCCGGCTCTGCTGATCGTATCTCTATGCTTTTCTGAGCAGCGAGGTACCGCCCAGGACAACGTCACTGTTCCCAAATCCCGGCTGGAGGAACTGGAGCGCAAAGAGAAGGAATTGGAGCGGCTCAAGGGAGACCTGGATAAAACCAAAGACGAAAATCAGCAGCTCAAGAAAGAACAGGAAAAGACTGCTCTCCAGCCGGTTCAGGCGCCTCCCTCAGCCGCTCCCGTCGCGGCTTCGCCACCGGCGACTCCCATCATTACTTACGTCAGCCCACCGCTCGAATCTTTGCCCGCGTTCCAGCCTTACGAAATCGTGGATTCCATGGACCTGGCCAATTATTATCATGCCGACACGGGCGCCGCTGACCGCCGGTTCCGGAAACAAAAGCTTTCGGTACGGGGCGAAATCGTTGGGTTCGAAAAACCGCTCTTGAAAAGGAACTATCGGATTCTGCTCAAGTCGCCGATGCGAGAGACCAAGGTGATTTGCGACTTACTGCCTCCCGATAAATCCAACGCCGTCTTTACCACCGATCATGGCGAAGAATTGGTTGCGTTGTTCGGCGAGAACCGCGTGCCGATTGCGAAGGTTGGCCAGACCGTGGTCGTTAAGGGCGAGTGCAAGGGTCGAAGCGATTCGGAAGTAATGATCCTCGGTTGGGACCTCAAGCTGGTACATTGAGAGAGGCTGTCCCTCAGCTGCGTCATTTTCACGCATTTTGCGTGCCCCTCACGCAATGCGCCTGGTCTGCAAGCCATTTACAAGGCTAAACGGCTTCGGCATCTTTATTGCTAGCACATTTTCTTAGGTCATGCGCGCCAATCGTTCCATAAGCGAGTCCAGGGCCTTTACCCTCATCGAATTGCTCGTGGTGATGGCTATCATTGGGATCTTGGCGGCCCTGCTCCTTCCCGCGCTTAATCAGGCGCAGGCTCGCGCAAAGAGAATGAGTTGCGTCAATCGCCTGCGCCAGGTGGGCATGGCATTCCAGAACTTTGGTCACGACCACAATGGACAGTTCCCGATGGCTCTCCCCGCCAGTGCCGGGGGCTCGCAGGAGTTTGCGGCCACCAGTTACCAGCTGGCGGGTCATTTCTTTTTTTCGTTCCGTCACTTTCAAGCCCTCTCGAACGAGTTGGTGACGCCCAATTTGTTGATCTGTCCCGCCGATAGCAGGGTGCCCGCCACTAATTTTGCGAGTTTGCAAAACGATAACCTAAGTTACTTTGTCGGCCTTAAATCCGACTATTCACATCCTAACTCAATCCTGGCCGGAGATAGAAACGTAACCAATGACCTGACGGGAACCTCGAGCCTGGTGCGTTTGCAGGACGCCCGTGGTTGGAGATGGACTTCCGAGTTGCACAAGTTCAAGGGTAACTTGCTTTTTGCTGATGGACACGTTGATGAAAAGAGCACTCCGGCCCTGTTGTCCAGCTTCGACCAGGGCCTGCAGATCGCGGAACTGGCTCTACCCACCGTCCCTGGCACAGGGCTTAAAAACCCGGTCGCAGTAACTCTCTCCAGTCCCACTGTGCGCGCGCCGACGATCACAGGCCCCTTGACCCCGTACAGCCAAAGCGCATCACCTCCGCTGCAGAACCCAGTTGCCCGCGACAACTCACTGAACTCTGTGGAATCCGCGCCAGTCGCGCCCCGCGCCATTTCGTCGCCAATTGCCCCGGACACTCAAACCGTCACCAACGGCAAGATTCAACCCAACCCGACACGGGCCCCAACCCCCACCGCCGAGAAGCCGGGCCCAAAACAGGAGCCCGGCTTCTCCTTTTTTCCACCCGAGCTCGGCGCCGCGGTCGGGAGTGTATTTAAACAGGGCGCCTGGTTATTCTATCTGGTGCTGCTCCTGATCGCGGGGGCCGTTTTGGTGCAACGTCTGCGATCAGCAGCGCAGAAGCAGCCACGTCGGAAAGCAACTTTCGGCGGTGAAGACGCGGATTGAACTTCTGTCCCTTCTTGGTATCATAGGGCTGCTATTTGTTTTGATCCTCATACCCGGGATGGTTATGTCGAAAGCCAGGTCGCAGCGGATCAATTGTGCCAATAACCTTAGACAGATGACGTTGGCATTCAAAACCTGGGCTTTGGACCGGGAAGATACACTTCCAATGAACCTGGGCACCAACCGGGGAGGAACGAAAGAGTACGTCCCCGAAGGACCGGCCTTTAAGCATTTCCAGGCGCTGTCCAACGAATCCGCAAATCCCAGGATTCTCATTTGCCCCTCGGACACCCGGCGGCCTGCTCTCGATATCGCGGGGTTGTCCAATTCCAACCTGAGTTATTTCATCGGGTTGGATATGCTGGACACCAACCCGCAGATGTTCCTCATAGGCGACCGCAACCTGACTAACGGCCCGCTCCCGCCCAATCGCATTCTGACGCTCAACACGAATTTTCCGGCGGCCTGGACGCGCGAACTGCATCGCTATCAAGGGAATATCGGCCTGGCTGGCGGCAGCGTGCAACAATTCTCGAGCAGCGCTCTCAATGGAACTATAGGCAACTTGTCTTCCTCAAACCGCCTGGCCTTTCCATAGACGCCAGTATCTCTCAGAATCGTTTCGTTATGCGACGATTTCTTGTGCACGTCCGGGCCTGCGCTCGCTTCGCTCGCTCCAGCCCGGGCTATAACATTTGGGGCTGTCAGCCCCCCGGATGAGGTTCGGCTCGCCGCGCTGCTGGGCAGTTTAGCTGGCACCTTCCACTTGCAACGCCGCTGCCCTCGTCCTACATTCCGCCGGATGTTTGACACGATTCGAGCCGAGATCACGACCGCCGCCGATAAACTCTCCCATCTGCGGAGGTTTCTTTGACGTCCCAGGCGCACAGAAACGCCTGAGCGAGCTCAACGTCTTGATGGCGGGTGAGAATTTTTGGAATAACCGCGAACAGGCTCAAAAACTCATTGAAGAAGGCAACACCCTGCGCGGCAAGATAGAGCCGTTGCTCAAAGCGGAGAAAGAGCTCGAAGATTTCCGGGTCATGGTCGAATTGGGAGAAGCCGAACCGGAGGCTTTCCAGGAGAAAATTCAGCAGGACTTGGAAAAGGACCTTACCCGCTATTTCAAAGAGTTGGATGCGCTCGAACTCAAGGTTTTTCTCAACGGCCCCCACGACAAAAGCAACTGCATCCTGAGCATTAACGCGGGGGCGGGCGGGACCGAGTCCTGCGACTGGGCCAACATGCTGATGCGCATGTACCAGCGCTGGGCGGAGTCGCGGGGCTGGAAAGCCGAACTGAACGACGTGCTGCCCGGCGAAAGTGCCGGCGTCAAGAGCGCCACCATGGTTCTGACCGGCGAAAATGCCTATGGCTTTACCAAGGCCGAACGCGGCGTGCACCGGTTGGTGCGCATCTCGCCTTTCGATGCCAACAAACGACGCCACACCAGTTTTGCCAGCGTGGATGTCATCGCGGAAATCGAGGAAACTTCCAGCGAGGTGATTGTTCCTCCCAACGAATTGAGAGTCGACACCTACCGCTCCGGCGGCAAAGGCGGCCAGAACGTCAACAAGGTGGAAACTGCTGTCCGGATCACTCATATCCCCACGAACACGGTCGCCGCCTCACAGAACCAAAGGTCTCAACACCAAAACCGGGCGACGGCGATGAAGCTGCTGCTTTCGAAACTCTATGCGCAGCGTGTCGACGAGCAACGCGCTGAAATGGAACGATTCTACGGCGAGAAAGGCAGCATTTCCTGGGGCAACCAAATCCGCAGTTATGTGTTTCAGCCGTACCGAATGGTGAAAGACCTGCGCACCGGTGTCGAAACCAGCAACGTGCAGGCGGTGATGGATGGGGAACTGGACCCCTTCGTCAACGGATGGCTGCGGGCGGGTTGTCCGGCTAAACGGATGCAGGGAGTTAAGGATGAGGATGATGAATAAATCCGAAGGCCGAAGGCCGAGATCCGAAAGAAACCCGAAATCAGAAGGAGGCAGAAAAATGGAGGCAGAAAGATTGCTCAAGAGCTGGCCCAGTGGTGCGCCGGACAAATTTTCCATCGGAGGTGAGTGTTGAGGAAACTCATGACACGGGTCGATCATTCAATTCGGCCTTTAGATTCTTTTCGGGGTTCGGATTTCGGAATTCGGCCTTCTTTCAGCCTTCGGATTTAGTCCATGACCATCCTGCAAGACATCGTAGCGCAAAAGCGGCTGGAAGTCGCTCGCTTACCCCGGCAGCCGATTTCCTCCGCCAGCCTGTGGGCAGCCATGCGTTCGCGCGGTGAGCGGCGGCACTTTCTGGCGGCATTGCGCAAGCCGATGGCTGGATCGGTTGCTCTGATCGCAGAGGTTAAGAAGGCATCACCCTCGGCGGGTGTGATTCGACCGGATTTTGATCCAGTCCGCATTGCGCGGGAATACAAGGCGGCTGGAGCCACTTGCCTGTCGGTGCTCACCGACGAGAAGTTCTTCCAAGGTTCGCTGGAATGTCTGCGAGTGATTCGTGAGGCCGTGAGCCTGCCTTTGCTTCGCAAGGATTTTATTATCGATGAGCGGCAAATCCTCGAGGCGATTGAATGGGGCGCCGACGCGATTCTGCTGATCGTGGCGATTTTAAATGACGCTGATCTGAAACGGCTTCATGCGCTCGCCACTCAAGCTGGCCTGGCGGTCCTGGTCGAAACACATAACGAAGGCGAACTGGATCGCGCCATCGGCGCCGGGGCGGAGCTTATCGGCGTAAACAATCGTGACCTGAAAAGTTTCAGTGTGGACTTGGGCACTACCGAAAGACTTGCTGCCCGTCTGCGCGCCAGTTCCGGGGAAGGTTCGCCCGCGCTGTTAGTAGCGGAAAGCGGTATCCACACGCGGGCCGATGTCGAACGGCTCGTTGCCTGCGGCGCCCAGGCCATTTTGGTGGGCGAATCATTAATGCGCCACGCCAACATGGCTGCGAAAATTGCAGAACTGATCGGTGTCAGCAGGACGTAAGGCAACCTTTTCGTTCCGGGTACGGATGGCGCGCTGCGCCGTCCGCGCCGCGTTCAGCGGCGCAACGGGCGCTTTGATTCGCATGTCGTCGAGTATTCCTTCAGCCCGCTGAACGCGGGCTGGGACGGCGCAGCGCGCCATCCCTGATCGGTGGTAGTGTTCAGACACGGGGCTGGTTACGAAGGATCACCCGCCGGACTTCCGCCGGCGACCCAGGTGTGCTAGTCTGCGTCACAGCCTTTATGAACATGGCAAACGACCCTGCACTCACCCTTGTTTCGAATCGCTTGAAGATCCTTCGTAAAAAACTATGGTCGGTTGTCTGTGGACCTATTCTTGTCGGCGTAACCGTGCCGCTTCTGCAATCGGCCGAACTAACTCCCCATCAGCAACTGGGCCGCGACATTTATCGCGAACTGATCGAGACCGACACTTCCCATTCGATCGGAGACACAACCAAAGCCGCGGAGTTGCTCGCCGCGCGTTTTCGCGCAGCTGGTTTTTCCGACGAGGACGTTCGAGTCATCGGGCCCGAGGCTAAAAACAAGAATCTCATTGTACGATACCACGGGTCCGGAACCAAACCTGCCGTGCTTTTGCTGGCGCATTTGGATGTCGTGGAAGCCAAACGGGAGGATTGGACTTTTGATCCCTTTAAACTGACCGAGAAGGACGGTTTCTTTTACGGACGCGGAACCTCCGACGACAAAGACGGCGCGACTACCTTGAGCACGGCACTGTTGCGGTTGCGCCAGGAGAACTTTCGACCCGCCGGCGATGTTATCCTGGCCTTGACCTCCGGCGAAGAGGGCGGCGAGGTTTACAACGGAGTCGAATGGTTGCTGGCGAATCATCGCGAGTTGGTCAACGCAAGCATTTGTCTCAATGCGGATGCGGGCGGTCTCCAGAAACGCCAAGGCAAGCACCTGCTTTATGCCGTCCAGGCGGCGGAGAAGGTCTACCAGTCCTTTCGGCTCGAGATCAAGGGCCCCGGCGGGCATAGCTCCAAGCCGACCAAAGACAATATCATTTACCGACTCGCCGAAGCGCTCGTCCGGCTTTCCAAGTATGAATTTCCCGTAAAACTCACCGAAATCACCCGCGGGTATTTCGAGAAAATGTCGGACATCGAGACAGGACAAACCGCGGCCGACATGAAGGCAATTTTAAAATCGCCACCGGACGAAGCCGCCCTCCAACGGCTCTCCGGTTCGCCATTTTACAATGCCATGCTCCGTACCACGGCGGTGGCGACCATGCTCGAAGCGGGCCATGCCGAAAATGCTTTGCCGCAAACCGCCCGCGCGATCGTCAATTGTCGTATCCTTCCAGGCGAGTCACCCGACGCGGTGCTGACTGCTCTGCGCGGAATCCTGGCCGATGATCGGATTTCCATCACGCCGCTAAAAGCTGCCAAACCGAGTCCGCCGTCCCCCCTCACACCAGATGTGATGCGGGCGATTGGCCAGGCCAAAGAAAAGCTCTGGCCCGGCATACCGATTGTCCCCGAAATGGAAACGGGAGCCACGGACGGACTCTATTTTCGGCAGATCGGCGTTCCCACCTATGGCATCACCGGCACCGCGGTGGATCTCGATGATGTGCGGATGCACGGCAAAGACGAGCGTATGGCCGTAGAGGACTTCTATGCGGGTCTTGAGTTCGAGTACCAGCTCATCAAAGCCATTGCAACGCCCTGAGTGCCTGACGAACGATCACTATTATGGATATCCAATACCACACCGATCGCGCGATCAGTGAGGCGGAGTTCGTCGATTTGCTGCGGCGCTCCACGCTGGCGGAACGCCGTCCGGTGGATGACCCTAAGTGCATCCAGGCCATGCTGCGTCATGCGGACCTGCTGTGCACCGCCTGGGACGGACCCCGGCTGGTCGGCGTGGCGCGCTCGGTTACCGATTTTGAATACTGCTGTTACCTTTCTGACCTTGCGGTTGACCAGGCATACCAAAAGCGGGGAATTGGGAAGAAGTTGATTGAGCTGACTCAATCGAAGCTGGGAGCGCGCGCGAATCTCATCCTGTTAGCAGCGCCGAAGGCGGTCGACTATTATCCTAAAATTGGGTTCGACGCCCACCCTTCGGCGTGGATTCTTCCGTCAGGAAAGCGGGTCCTTTGAACCTAAAACGAAAGTTAAATCGTCACCCTGAAGGGCCTCTCATTAACACACCGCTTCAGCGGGGTGCCCAAAGGGCTTGGTAACGGTGAACCGCTTTAGCGGTTTCCTGGATGTTCCAGAAACCGCTGAAGCGGTTCAGGCTCTGCTCCTCGCGGGATCACTCCTTTGAAGCGGGGTGTTAATGAGAGGACCGGGTCAGCGACTAGTAACTCAGGAATTATGCGGCTTAGGAGCCCTGCCCCGCCGTAGCGCGTAGCGCAAACCGAACCAGGCGAAGACGGAAGCAATGACCGCCAGGCCGATCAGGCCGATGCTTTTTTTAAAGGACGGTTCCAGAGCGCCCGCGCCGATCAGGGTGCAGGGAATCGCTTGAGGCAACTGGCCGATAATCGTGCCAAGAAGGAAATCCACATGGCGAATGGGCAATAGCGCGCAAGTCAGGTTGATCACCAGGCCCGGCAGAGGAAGTTGACGCGCGAGTACTACGCCCAGGGCGCCTCGTTGCTGGATTGTGCTGTGGAGGCCGGCGCGCTTGGAGACAACCCGTTCCACCCAATCGCGGCCGCCGGCTCTCACTATAACAAACAATACATAATTGCCTAATAACGTCCCCAATTGTGCCCACAGAAGCCCGGACCAAAAGCCCAACGCCATCCCCGCAATTACGCAGAAGACCAGCCGGGGGAAACCCACCGCGACCAAAACCGCGACACCGATGGTCAAGACCAGGGGCGCCAGCGCGCCGAAACTGCGAATTTTCTGGCTG
>Ga0210409_10001686_pt1 | contig 27945 bp, 21 predicted proteins | sample IncBWH17MmetaG_FD_161649 | JGI IMG/M metagenome (GOLD analysis project Ga0210409, IMG submission 161649) | Forest soil microbial communities from Barre Woods Harvard Forest LTER site, Petersham, Massachusetts, United States - Inc-BW-H-17-M | ecosystem: Environmental > Terrestrial > Soil >...
CCACCCTGCAGGGCTTTGGGCTGCGTGGGATTTAATGGGACCGCCCATGAGACCATAGCCGAATGATTTGCTTTTTGGCCCCATGAACGTATGATGACGCCTGCTCCGGGAATCACTTGAGACTCCACATTGTCCATTTCGACTGACGCGGTTTCCACCGAGGCCAGGAGGCCAGCAAGGTCCTCCCGCAAAGAACGCGGCCGGCTGCTGCAAATTCTGGGTGTGGGTTTCGGCATCGCCGTGGCGGTGGGCAATACGATTTCCGCAGGAATCGTGCGGACTCCCGGAGACATCGCCGCGCGATTGCCCAATCACTGGCTGTTCTTCAGCGTGTGGATCGGCGGCGCGCTGTACGCGTTAGTGAGCGCCTTGCAGTTGGCAGAACTCGGGTCATGTATTCCAAAGAGCGGTGGGCAGTACAACTTTTCGCGCCGGGCCATTGGCGATTTCGCCGGATTCATTGTGGGTTGGAGCGACTGGCTGTCCACCTGCGGAACCACCGGCGCAGTGGGAATTGTAATCGGCGAGTACATGGCGCATCTGTTCCCCTCCTTCGAGGGCGCGTTGCGAATCAAGCTCACGGCGGTCTCGGCGATTGTTTTGTTTGCGCTGCTGCAGTGGAAAAGCATCAGCATGGGAAGCAAAGTGCAAAATTTCACGACGGTGCTGAAGGGGCTAGTGTTTTTCATCATGGTGGTGGCGTGTTTTGCCTTCGGCGGCAATCTGCGGCACACGGCCGAAGCAGCGATTGCGGCGAAGCATGTGGTACCTGTCGTCATTCCCGTTGGCGCGGCTTTGATCACTGCGTTGCTGTTCGGCATTCAGGCAACGATTTACACCTATGACGGGTGGGACGGGGTCATCTACTTCGGCGACGAAATCAAGAATCCCGGGCACCTGGTGCCTAGAGCCATCTTTGCGAGTCTGTTCTCCATCGTAATGATCTATTTGCTCATCAACGCGGCGGTCCTCTATGTCCTGCCGATGAGCGAAATTGCCGGCAACAATTTTTCGCTGGGCCTGGCTGCGGAAAGGGTGTTTGGCGCGCACGGTGATTTTATTTTTCGTTCGATCATGGTGGTGGCGCTGTTCAGCTCGCTTAACGCGTTGCACCTGATGGGTGCGCGGGTCATCTACGCGATGAGCCGCGATGGGCTGTTTTTTCGCGGCGTCTCGCGCATCAACGCGGGTGGTACGCCCACGGTGGGATTACTGCTGAGCGCGCTGGTTGGCGTGGCGTTTGCCATTTTCAGTTTCGAGCGCGTCATTGCGATGCTGGCGTTCTTCTTCGTGACCAACTATTTGCTTTCCTTCGTGTCGCTGTTTTTGCTGCGTCGCCGCGAGCCGGACATGCCACGGCCGTATCGCGCGTGGGGATATCCCTGGACGACGGCGCTGGCGTTGCTTGGGTCAATCGGCTTTCTGGTGGAAGCGATCCGGGAAGACCGCACGAATAGCATCCTGACGCTGGTGGCGCTGGCTTGCAGCTATCCTGTGTATCGCGTGCTAAAATTAGTTTCGAGCGGGAAAACGCTCAATGAACCGATTTGATCGAATAACTCAAACCCCGGCGTCATGGGTGGTAAGGCTTGCATCCGCGGGCTGCGCGTCACTATCGGCAATGTTGTAGGACAAATCGGCGCTGGCCGTACTGTCGATGATCTTCTTACGGATTACCCTTGCCTGGAACGCGAGGACATCCTTCAGGCCCTACGCTATGCAGCCTGGCTTGCCGAGGAGCGCGAGGCTGCCCTCCCTAGCGCATGAAAATATTGTTAGACATGAACCTGACACCCCGTTGGGTTCAGTATCTTCAGCCATCCGAATTTGAAGTGCTCCATTGGTCACAGATTGGTCCTCCTGATGTTTGCTGCCGCCACAGTTGACTGACCAATCCTAAGGAAAAGGGGCGCAACGCGCGCGCCCCGGTGTGAATTAATCTCAAACTATCCTGACGGGGTGTGGCCTTAGCTGACCTTTTCGGCTACAGCTTTTGCTTGCAGGAAGAGCAGCAGATAATCCTTGCCGCCCGTCTTTGAATCCGTACCGGACATGTTGAACCCGCCGAACGGATGCGCGCCGACCATTGCGCCGGTGCACTTGCGGTTCAAGTACAGGTTGCCGACGTGGAACTCTTCTTCGGCGCGGCGAATTTTGTCAGGATTCTTGGAATAGACCGAGCCGGTGAGCCCGAATTCGGTGTTGTTGGCGATTTCCATGGCGTGATCGAAATTCTTCGCCTTGATTACCGTCAGCACGGGCCCAAACACTTCTTCCTGTGCCAGGCGCGCCTTGGGATCCACATCGGCGATAATGGTCGGCTCGATGAAGTAGCCTTCGCCGGCCGCGCGCCCACCGCCCGCCACCAAGCGGCCTTCCTTCTTGCCGACATCGATGTAGCCGAGGATGGTCTTCATGGCGGATTCATTGATCACCGGGCCCATATAGTTGTTGGGATCGTCGCTGGGACCCACGGTGATCTTCTTGGTGCGTTCGACGAGTTTGTTCAGGAAGGTGTCATAAACCTTTTCACTGACGATGACACGCGAGCACGCCGAGCACTTCTGTCCCTGGTAGCCGAAGGCGGCCTGCGCGGTACCTTCCACGGCAGCGTCGATGTCGGCTTCTTCGTCGACGATCATGCCGTCCTTGCCGCCCATTTCCAGTACGGTGCGTTTGATCCAGATTTGTCCCGGCGAGGCTTTTCCGGCCAATTCCGAAATGCGCAGGCCCACTTCCTTCGATCCGGTGAATCCGACGTAGCGGGTCTTGGGATGCTGCACAATGGTGTCGCCAATAACGCCGCCAGCGCCGGTCAGGAACTGCACGGCTTCCTTGGGCACACCAGCTTCAAACAGGATGTCGACGAATTTCGCCGCGATCGTCGGCGAATCCGCCGCCGGCTTCAGCACCACGGTGTTGCCGGTAACCAGCGAGGACACGACCAGGCCGGCCATGATGGCGCACGGGAAATTCCACGGTGGAATGATTGCGCCCACGCCGAGTGGAATGTAGGTGAGGTAATTTCGCTCGCCGCGCATGGGCGTGAGTTTCTGCGGTTCGGAGAGGCGCAGCATCTCGCGTCCGTAAAATTCGCAGAAGTCGATGGTTTCCGCGATGTCGGCGTCCGCTTCGATCCAGCTCTTGCCCACTTCGTAGCAGACGAGCGCGGCCAACTCGAACTTCCGCTCGCGCACGAGTTGCGCGGCCTTGAAGATGTACCGGACGCGCTGTTCGGCCGGCACCTTTTTCCAGGTGTTGAAATAGTTGTGCGCGGCTTCAATCGCTTCGACAGCCTGCTCCTTGGAGGCATCCTGGAACACGCCAATCACTTGCGACGGTCGCGAAGGGTTGGTGGATTTGCGTTTTCCGGTGGTGATCACCTTTTTGCCACCGATCCACATGGGGTACTCGCGGCCAAATTCCGAGGCCACTTTCTTCAGGACCTCTTCCATTTTTTTGCGATTGTCGGGCTTCGAAAAATCGATAAAAGGTTCGTTGCTAAACTCGGGCACATGTAACTTGGCTTCGGCGGTCGCCATAGTGGTCTTCCTCCTCAATAGGTAACGCTCAATTATAAGGCGGCGGTTGGATGCCTACAAGCAGGCCTATTGCGGCAGCTTGGCGCCGCGGGGCGAAGTCAAGAATTGGAAAGCGCGCTGTACTGTTCCTTTGTAAGCGGGACGACGGATAGGCGCCCGATCCTGACCAGGGGAGAGGTGGCGAACAGCTTGTTGGCCTTGATGTCGCTGAGAGGGACGGGCTTGGGCAGCGGCTTTCCAGCCTTGATCTTCACCACCGGATTCTTTGGATTGGAAACTTGCACCGAAACCACGGAAGCCGTCCCAACCGCGCTTTTCCTGTCGCCGGTTTCATAAATAATCAGGCGGTCGCCCGGTTTCATCTCGCGGAGATTTCTCAGCGCTACGGGATTGGACACGCCATCCCATTCCGTCGCGCCATGCTTCTGCAAATCGGCAAAGGAATACTCGGTGGGCTCGGTTTTCAGCAAATAGTCTGCCACGCGCTCCTCCATGAGTTGAGGTCAACCGTCTGGCCGTCCGACGGACCCCGATATGATACCTAATTCGGCTTCGTATCAGCAGCAGCGGATGAAGCGACGGGGGCATTGGGGCCCAGGCTCTTGATGTAGGCGATGATCTGCCAGCGCATTGGCTCTGGCAACGCTGCCCACGTGGGCATGCCCTTGGGCAAGTTGCCGTTTCTCAGCAGCCAGAAGATTTCGCCGTCGGTGGCATGCTGCACACGCTCGCTGCGCAAGCTGGGCCGCTTTCCGCGCCCTGACGCGTCTTCGCCATGACATTTGGCACAGTGATCTTCAAACACGCGACCCCCGGCGGCGATTGCGTCCGGCTGAGCGGCCATGGGATTCATGCGCTTGCGTTCTGCCTCCGGTACGCGTTTCAACCAACTTCCATCTGCCGCGACACATAGCACTGCGGCGCCTGACAGAACTACTAGTCCAACGAACTTAAATGCTCGCATTTGCGTGTCTCCTGATTAATGGGAATTTCGCCGGAAATGGCTGAAGATCTGGTCGACTTCGTAAGAAACCTTGAACCGCCAAAGCATGCCGACGCTGTTTCCGTTCAAGCCAAAACTCGGCTCGAATCCGATCGAAGGCCCTTTTGGCACGTTGAACTGAATAATCGGCCCAAGATACGATGACGTCCCGTTCAACCCGAAACTCTGGGTGGTGCCGAGGCCTCCGTATAATTCCAGTCCGGAGACAAAATTCTCCCGGCAGAACACGCAAGATTTACTTCCCGCCTTGAGTGTAAACGGCCGGCTTACCCCCAAGGCGTAACCAAATTCCCAGGGATTGCTGTAGTTCAGTGGCTTCTCGGCGATGAAATTTTCGGAAATGTTCCAGCCATGGGTGTTGCTGGAAAGGATCAGCTTCAACTCCAGGGCTTGTTCCGTTTCAGCCCGCGCTTCCGCATTTGCTGGATAGAGGTCCGCGATCGAGTCGTGGTTCACCACTTCCAGGAAACTGCGGTCGGCGCCATTGATGTCCTCGAACTCGACGTAGAGCACCGGGTTGATGAAATAGTTCCGCATCAAAGGCCGGAATCGATTCTCCCAGCGGAATCCGGTGAAGACCGTTGAGTCGTTTTGCGTGGACTGGCCGGAGAGATACACCTCGGTTGTCCACCAGGCTTTCAATCCATACTCCAACTCCAGGGTTGCGCTGTTGAAGGCGTTCGTGTTCGTCGGCGCGGCGCTGATGCCCTTGTAGGAGATCTCCAAATTGCCGGGTTCTTCCAAGGCGTCGGAGTATGTGACGAAATAGGGAGGCTCTTGAGCGTGGAGAGAAAGAGAGCAGAGCAGCAGAAGGAGAGCGAGTTTATTGCAACTTACTTGCAACAAGAAGCCGAGCACTTTTCTTGGCATGCTTGAGGACACCTCAATTCGTAAAGTTGATCCAACAGGAGCGAGCGAAATAAGACTAACGCAGTCCTATATCATATGCAACTAACTTGCAATTAAGAATTTTTTTGACCCCGTAATCCTTTTAGAATCAACAGGTACAGACCTGCCTCGAACTGGAATCTCTTAGGCATAAGCGAAGTTGTCTTTCCGGGGAATCACTGATCGGTGTTACGCGAGCTCAGCGGCGGCTTCGGCGAAGATCCTCGTGTGCAGATCGATGTCTGCGGCAGTCGTGTCAGGGCACATCAGGGCCATGTTGTGGAATGGCGTCAGCAACACGCCGCGGTTCAGCGCGTAGAGGTGCAGGAAGCGCTCCAGCTCGAAGTCAGCCGCGGCGGCCGATTCCCCGCCATTATGCGGCGGCTGCTCGCAGAACGTATACTCAGCGCGACAACCCAGACGCTGCACGTTCCAGGGCAGACCGTGCCTTTTGATTTCGGCGGAGACGCCATCGTTGAAGCGCGCGGCAAGTGGAATCATCTTTGCGAAATTTTCCGGGGTGAGAATGTTCTCGAGCGTGGCGCGCATCGCAGCGAGGGAGAGCGCGTTGCCAGCCAGCGTTCCACCGATTCCTCCGACGTCGCAGTCTTCCAGATGGATGCGCGCGGAAATGCGATGCGCGACCTCTTCGGAGCAGCCGTACGTTGCGCCGGGAATGCCACTGCCAATGGCTTTCCCAAATACGAGCATGTCCGGGTCGAGCTTCCATTCCGCCGTGCAGCCCCCCGGCCCCGCGCAGATGGTGTGCGTTTCGTCCGCGATGAAAATGGCGCCGTAGCGGCGGGCGAGTTCGCGCGCGTGCTTCCAGTAGTCCTGGTCGGGAAGAATGATGCCAACGTTGGTCATGGCGGGCTCAGCAAGAATGCAAGCCACGTCGTGATGCTTGAGGGCGTCCTCGAGCGCATTGAGATCATTGAATTCGACGACGCGCGTAGTCTCGGCGGGATTCACCGGCGGACCAATGTTGCCGCGCCGCGGGCCAATGACGCCGTCGTGGAGCGCAGCGAATGATTCGTCGACCGTACCGTGATAGCAATAGTGGAAGACGAGGATCTTGGAGCGCTGCGTGATCTCGCGAGCGATGCGGATGGAAAAGCGATTGGCGTCGGTGGCGGTCAGTGTGAATTGCCAGTAGGGCAAGCCGAAGCGCTTTTTGAGATCTTCGCCAACGTACAGCGAGTCTTCCGTCGGAAGCATCAGTGTAATTCCCTCACGCAGGCGGCGGGCAACCGCTTCGGCAACTATGCCGGGGGAATGACCTGTCATCGCGCCAGTATCGCCGAGGCAGAGATCGACGTAATCATGCCCGTCGATGCACTGAAAATGAGCGCTCTTGGCTTTGGTGACGAACACCGGGAAGGCGCCAGCCCACTTTTTCATCCAGTTCATGGGGACGCCGCCGAGCAGTGAGTTCTGGGCGCGGCGATAGAGTTCAGCGGAGCGCGGGTGTTCGGCAAGGAAGCGCTGCGACTCGCGCTCCTGTAGTCTCTTCAATTTGTCGCGATCGATCGTATTCATAGGGACCTACCGTGAGGTGCTGCCACGCCAGTTATCTGAGTTCGTGAATGATTTCCTTGGCGGCGTTTGCGCCGGAAGCGCCCGTGAGGCCGTTGCCAGGGTGGGTACCATTGCTGCAGAGAAATAGTCCTTTCACTGGAGTCTGATAGCGCGCCCAATCCAGCACCGGCCGCATGGTGAAGATCTGATCCAGCGCAATTTCACCGTGAAAAATATGCCCGCCGGTAAAGCCGTAAACGGATTCCAGGTCTCGGGGCGTGAGTACGTGCGCGCCTTCCACGATATTTGCCAGATTCGGCGAATACGCGCCGAGCGCCTTGATGACGATGTTGACCAGTTCGCCGCGACGGTCGCTCCAGTTCCCCGTTCTCAGATTGTAGGGAGCGAATTGGAAGTAAGCGGAGAGAACGTGCTTGCCCTCCGGCGCGAGCGACGGATCGAGCAGAGTCGGAATGGTGACGTCGAGATAAGGAGCGGAGGAAATCTCGCCGTACTTGGAGGCATCGAAGGCGCGCTCGAGGTAATCGATCTCGTGGCCAATGTGAATGCGGCCCGAGAGCGCTTGGCGGAAGCCGTCGGGGCCGACGGCATTGCCGAGCGACGGAAAGTTTGGCAAGTCGCCGAGAGCAAGATGCACCTTGGCGACGTTGCCCGCCATGCGATAGTTCGTCATGCGGGTGGCAAAGACGGGATCAAGGTTGGCCGGATCCAGAAGCCTGAAGAACGTGCGTTTGGGATCAACGCCGGAGACCACGGCTTCACTGGCGATTTCTTCGCCGTCGGCGAGAACGACTCCGGTGACGGCGCCATCCTTTGTGCGAATCTGCGCCACTTCGGCGCCGGTGCGGATTTCCGCTCCGGCAGCTCTCGCGGCGTCCGACAAAGCGCGAGTAAATTCACCGAGACCGCCGCGCGGGAAAGACGCGGAACCAACCGGATGAGCGTCGGCCGCGGCGCGCAACAACAAAACAGCGGTTGAGCCGGCGGACCACGGACCCAGGCGAGAGCCAAAGATGCCGCGCGCCGCAATGACGGCCCGCAACAATTCCGTATCGAAGAATTCGGAAACGAAATCAGCCGCGGCCATTGGACCCCAGCGGAGCAAATCGAAAATGCCAGTCTTGCCGAGGCTGCGGATGCTACGGCCAGCCTTGAACAGATTCCACAAATCCTCGGGTGAAGGATTGTCAATGCCTGGAGGGGTCATTGAGGCAATCTGGCCGAAAACTTCCGCCATTTCCTGGAGCGATTCCGCAAACTGGGGATAGCGCGCGCCGTCTTTTGCCGAGATGTGCGAGATCGATCCGGCGGTCTTCGCGGCATCCTCGTAGAAAACCAGGGCGCGGCCATCGGGAGCAGGCGCAAAGAGTCGCGGTTCCGGATACAGAATTTCCAGCTGGAAGCGGTCCAGGTGAAGATCCTTGGCCACGTCAGAACGCAACGGCCCGAGCGTGTGTGAAAGCGTGGAGGCCTTGAAGCCCGGATGAAATTCCTCCGTCACGGCACCGCCGCCCACGACTTCGCGGCGTTCCAGGACTAGCGGCTTGAAGCCACCCTTCGCAAGATAAAATGCAGTGATCAGCGCGTTGTGACCACCACCAACGAGCACAACTTTCTGTCCGATGGGCATGGTCAGTTGGCCGCCTTCTTCCACTCTTTCAGGATGACCTGGCTGGCGATGCGCCCATTGGCGCCCATGATGCCACCGCCAGGATGGGTAGCGGAGCCGCACATGTAGAGGTTATCGACAGGAGTGCGGTAGTAGGCCCAACCGGGAACCGGCCGGAGAAAGAAAAGTTGTTCGAGCGAGAGTTCGCCCTGAAAAATATTGCCTTGGGTGAGACCGAATTCGCGTTCGAGATCGAGCGGCGTGAGCACCTGCTTGTCGATGATGATGTCTTTGATATTGGGTGCGTGCTCGACGATGGTGTTGATTACATTGTTGCCAAAAGCTTCCTTCTGATCGTCCCAGGTGCCTTCGGCCAGTTTGTAGGGCGCGTATTGCACGAAACAGGAGAGCACGTGCTTGCCCGCCGGCGCGACCGAGGGATCAGTCAGACTTGGAATGACCATGTCGATGTAAGGCCTTCGGGAGAAATGGCCGTACTTCGCGTCGTCGTAGGCGCGCTCCATATATTCCATGCCGGGCGAGATCGACATGGCGCCGCGCAGATGCGCACCCTCACCGGGAAGCGAACGGAAGTTCGGGAGCGCATCGAGCGCCAAGTTGACCTTTCCCGAGGAGCCGCGGAACTTGTAGCGGCGCACACTTTCCAGGAAGTCGGAAGGCAGCTCTTTTGGTTCAATGAATTTTTCAAAGGTGAGGTACGGATCAACACTGGAGGAGATGACGTTGCAGCTGATTTCTTCACCGGAAGTGAGCAGCACGCCGCTGGCGCGATTGTTCTTGATCAGAATCTTCGCCACCGATGCTTTGGTGCGAATTTCCACTCCAGCCTCCCGCGCGGCTGAACCGATGGAGTTGGAAATTTGGCCGGTGCCTCCGCGGCTGAATCCCCAGGAGCGGAAAGCGCCATCGATTTCGCCCATGTAGTGATGGAGCAAAACGTAAGCGGTGCCGGGCGAGCGAATGCCAAGGAACGTGCCGATAATGCCGGAAGCGGACATGGTGGCTTTCAGCACATCGGTCTCGAACCACTGGTCGAGGAAGTCCGCGGAACTCATGGTCATCAACTGCACCAGGGTGTAGCGCTCGTCGGAAGAAAGTTCGCGGAAACGCTGCAGCATGAAGTTCAATTGCTTCAGATCCTTCGGATTCAGCGTGGTAGGATCCGGAGGGATCATGGAAAGCAGGGGCTTCACGAAGCGGCACATGGGCGTCATCATTTTGGAGAATTCGTCGTAAGCCTCGGCGTCGAGGCGCGAGTGGCGGCGAATTTCGCGCTGCGTTTTGGCGTGATCGTTGACGCGCCAGAGATAGTCGCCATTGAGCATGGGCGAGAAGGTGCCGTCGAGCGGAAGAATTTCCAGGCCGTGACGCGGGAGATCGAGTTCACGGATAATTTCGGGGCGAAGCAGCGAGACCACGTAGGAACACTCGGAGAAGAGGAAGCCGGGAACGATTTCTTCGGTAACGGCCGCGCCGCCGAGGACTCCGCGGCGTTCGAGTACGAGGACCTTCTTGCCTGCTCTTGCCAAATAGGCGGCATTCACCAAACCGTTGTGGCCGCCGCCGATGACGACCACATCATGAGACTGAGGCATTCGTTATGACTCCAGATGAAGAGGACGACAGAAATGCAACACGGTTCACATCATTCTACTGAGAGGCTGCCCGGTTCACAAGCGCACGCGCATGCCTATTGATGGATTTTGACGGCGTGCTTGCGGTGCCGCGAGAATCAAACCTATAATTCAGAGACACGCTGGCGACATTCGCCAAGGGCTCATTCTCATTTCCGCATTTCCATCGGAGGGACCGTGCCCGTCGGAACCGCATTCCATGAGAGAACCCTCGCGCTGTGCGAGAGCCTGAACTTCAAGGAATGGTCGGGCTATTACACCGTTAGCGCGTACGAGATGACGCACGAGCACGAGTACAACGCGATTCGCAATTCCTCGGCACTCATCGACATTTCGCCACTGTTCAAGTACCGGGTCACGGGCCGCGATGCAACAAAGTTGGTGAACCGCGTGATAGCGCGCGAGATCAATAAAGTGGCGGTCGACCAGGTGATCTACTGCTGCTGGTGCGATCCCCAAGGCAAAGTGATCGACGATGGCACGATCACGCGACTCGGTGAGAATGACTACCGCTGGACGGCTGCGGACCCCAGCTTGCGATGGTTCAAGCAGAATTCCCTCGGCCTGGATGTGCAGATTGAGGATATTTCAGAAAAGGTCGCTGCGCTGGCGCTGCAGGGACCGACGTCCGGTAAATTGCTGCACGCGGCGGCGGACGCGGATATCGCCAAGCTGAAATATTTTCGCGTGACGCATGGAAAAATCGCGGGCGTCCCCGTGGACATTTCGCGCACCGGCTACACGGGTGATCTCGGCTATGAAATCTGGGTACCGTGGGGCGACGCGGTGAAGGTATTTGATGAGTTGATGAGCAAGGGGCGGCCGTTCGACATTCATCCCGCAGGAATGGTGGCGCTGGACATCGCGCGAATCGAGGCAGGACTGATTCTGATTGAGGTGGACTACATATCCAGCAAGCGGGCGCTGATTTCTGAACAAAAGTACTCGCCGGGTGAAATTGGGCTGGGGAAACTGGTGGACCTGAAGAAAGAGAATTTTGTAGGCCGCGCAGCGCTGGCCGAGGAAGCAAAGAAAGGCGGACCGGCAAGATCGCTGGTGGGGCTGGAGATTGAGTGGAGCGAAGTAGAAGCGCTGTACGAAAAGATTGGCATGGCGCCGCAAGTTCCCGGGACGGCGTCGCGCGTGGCCGTGCCGGTGTATCGCGGCGGACGGCAAGTCGGCAAGGCGACTTCGACGACGTGGTCGCCGACGTTGAAGAGGATGATCGCGTTGGCATCCGTTAGCCGGGAAAGTGCCGCGCTTGGGGCAACGCTCAGCATGGAGTTGACCGTGGAGGCAGCGAGGAAGACGGTTTCGGCGAAAGTCGTGACCCTGCCGTTCTTCAATCCTGCAAGGAAGACTGGCGCGCTGGCGCTTTAGTGAGAAGCGGCGAAGCCGGCGACTTTGGCGAGGAGCGCGCCAAGGTCTCCGCGATTTAGTAATTTTCCATTCACGATGACAGCATCGATTTTTTGCGTGTTGCGAATGTCGTCGAGGGGATTCGCGTCGAGAAGCACGAGATCGGCGCGTTTGCCGGGAGCGATAGTTCCCTGTTCCGCGAGGCGGCCCAGGAATTCGGCCGGCTTTGCGGTTGCGGATTGAAGCGCCTCGAGCGGCGTCAGACCCGCTTGCACAAAATAGAACAAATCCTCATGCAGTGCGAAACCGGGAAAAACATTGGGAGCGGTGGTGTCCGTGCCAGCCATCACCGGCACGCCCGCGATGTACATCTGCTTGAACACGGAAAGAGAACGCTTCACGAGTTCCCTTCGCATCTGAAATTCCGCAGCTCCCTGGTTGGCCAGGTTTTCGCGGCGACCCGCGTCCCAAATTTTTCGCACGCTGGCGGGGACATATTCGGTGCGGGAATCGTTGGCCAGATCAGTTTCGGGTGTGAGAAACGCAAGGTGGAGCAACAGGGGAAACGTGGGTACCTGCCAAGTGTGATTCGCGGCAAACGTCCGAAACAGCTGCCCCGCTTTTGCATCGGAATACGAATCCAGCAGATCCTGCTGCCAGATGCGCAGGCGCTCGAGGGACTGGCTTACCGAGCCATAGGGAGAAGGTGCCGCAAGCTGGCGCCAACGCAACTCGTCCTCGCGAGTGGAGCAGGCCAGCAGAACTCCGGTGAGATGCTCGATGCTGGTTTGGCCCGCACTGGAGGCTTCGCGGGCCGAGATGGCGTCGGGAACATGGCCAACGTAGCGCATCGCTGCGCGGCGAGATGCCTCAGCGATAGCGAAGTATGCAGCAGGCTGCAGGCGAGATTGCACTTTGATGAAATCGACGCCGTCGGATTTGAGTTGTTGCACCGCAGCGGAGGCGTCTTGTGCGTTGCGAACTACGATGGAGGGCTGGAAATACGGCGGGTCGCCGTCAAGATAGGGACCGGCAAAAAATATCTGCGGGCCGATGCGATCGCCGGAAGCAATCTCCTGGCGCAATTGCTTTAGTAGAACGACGCTGCCACCCATGTCGCGCACGGTGGTGATGCCATTGGCAATGAGAAGCGGAAGAATGAATTCGCGGCTGCCGCTAGGTTCGCCCGCACCTGTTAGGTGGACGTGCATGTCCGCGAGACCGGGAATGAGAAATTTGCCGGAAGCGTCGATGACTTTTGTGCCGCTAGGAATGTGAAGCGACGAGGAAGGCCCAACGGCTGTGATGCGCGAATCAGAGATGACGACAGTGGAGTCAGGTTGCGGAGGCGCGCCGGTGACGTCGATTACCGTCACGTGAGTGATGGCGAGGCTCGGTGGTTGCGGCGCGGAGCAGGAAACCAGCAAGGCAATCGAGATAAATGTGAGCAGGAGACAAGAGACCGATCGGAGACCTGGAAGGTTCACTCGACGATTATAGCGTGCGGCGAACAGGATCGTTTCATTCCGCGATTACCGCCGTAAAGTGAGATTCTTCGGGCATCCTCGTCGGATACCCTCAGAATGACAACCCGCGTAATTCTTCTTTACTGGTTGAGGCGATTGTATTTCTTCAGGACGGCTTTGAGTTGCTCGTGGGGCAGCGCGGTTACGTGGTGGTTGTCGATGCCGGTCATGGATTCGGCGGCGATCATGGCGTTGATAACGGCTTCTTCCGTGGCTTCGACGGTGGCAGCGAAAACGGGATCGAGCGAATCGTTAGGAAGCATCTTGACGTCCACCGGCTTGGTGGCGGAAGAAGCGCCGGAATTCGCGGTGGAGAAGGCAATGAAGATGTCGCCAGAACCGTTGCCGGAGATGCTGCCGTCGCGGCCGATGCCCAGAGTTGCACGATGCGCGAGGCGCTTGAGTTGCGTGGGAAGAAGCGGCGCGTTGGTAGCAACCACAATGATGATGGAACCTTGCTCGGAGATTGGCGAAGGCTGGTAGGCATAAGGATCTTCCGATTTGATTTCACGGCCAACAGGAATTCCCGCAACGCGGAAATTTTGCCGCGAGCCGTAGTTGCACTGCACGAGCACGCCGATGATGTAGCCGCCGTCTTTGGCTGGAAGCACGCGCGAAGATGTGCCGATGCCGCCTTTGAAACCATTGCAGACCATTCCGGTGCCGCCGCCAACCGCGCCCTCTTCGACAGGCCCGGAATGCGCGGAATCGATGGCGTGGAAAGCGTGCTCGGGCTTCACGTGGAAGCCGTTGATGTCGTTGAGCCAGCCATCCCAGGTTTCGGCCACAACCGGCAGCGACCACCAGTAGCCGCTGGCATCGGGCTGGCCGTGATTGACGCGCCACTGAATCACGGCATCGCGCACGACGCCGACACTGTGGGTGTTGGTGATCATCACGGGGCCTTCGAGAAAGCCGGACTCTTCCACCCAAGCGGTGCCGGTCATTTCGCCATTGCCATTTTGCGAGAACCAGCCGGCGAAAACAGGATCCATCATAGTGTCCTTACCACGAGGAAGGACCGCGGTGACACCGGTGCGGACGGGGCCTTTGCCAATGACGAGTTTCCCGTCGCCAGAGATCAGCGTAGTGTGGCCGACGGCAACGCCGGGCACGTCGGTGATAGCGTTGAGCGGGCCGGGTGTGCCGTCAAGGGGAACGCCGAGATCACGCGCTCGCGGTTTCGCCGGAGTTTTCTCCTGAGCGGAAGCTGTTGTGGAGTGAAATACCAGAGCCAGGCACAATAGGAATGAAGACGCGATTCGGCGCATGAATAGAATCTCCGGAAAAAGAGAATAGCCCTTCGGATGCAGGCACGGACGAATCAAGATGAAAAAACTTTGCCGAGAGCGAATTGTAGCGCATCGGCAATCAATTGGCATTCCTGCGAAGTGATGATGAAGGGAGGCGCGAGCAGAATGTGGTCACCGCGGGTGCCGTCGACGGTGCCTTGTGAAGGGTAGGTGAGAACGTTTTTCTCGAGAGCAGCCTGGCGGATTTTTTCGGCGATGCCAGCTTCTTTCGGGAAAGGTTCGCGCGAGGATTTGTTCTTTACGAATTCCACGCCCTGCAGAAGGCCTAGTCCGCGCACCTGTCCAACATGCGGATGATTTTCCAGAGCGGAGAGGGCCTTGCGAAGCGTGTCCCCTGCAGGAGTGACACGCTCGAAGAGCTTGTGAGTTTCCAGGTAATCCAGAACGGCGTTGCCGGCAGCGCTGGCCACCGGATGAGATTGATAGGTAAAGCCATGCATGAAAGCGGCGGTGCCTTTCTCAAAGGCTTCCGCGACGTGCGGAGCGACCAGGACCGCGCCCAAAGGCGCGTAGCCGCTGGCGATTCCCTTCCCGGTGAGAATAATGTCCGGTTCCACGCCCCAGTGGAGACTGGCAAACGGCTTTCCGGTGCGGCCCATGCCGGTCATCACTTCATCGGCGAGGAGAAGGATGCCGTGCTTACGGCAGATTTCGGCGATGCGTACGGTGTAACCATCGACGGCAGGAACGGCCCCAAGAGTTGCGCCCACAACCGGTTCGAAAATGAATGCGGCTACAGTCGATGCATCATTGGCGGAAAGGAATGCGTCGAGATCATCGGCGCAGGCCAAGTTGCACTCCGGATAAGTCTTATCAAACGGACAGTGGTAACAGAAACACGGCGCGACGTGGCCCCACTCCGGAATCATCGGGGCGTACGGCGCGCGGCGGCCGACGTTGCCGCTGACCGCCATGGCCCCGAGCGTGCTGCCGTGGTAGCTCTGCTTACGAGAAACGATGCGAAAGCGCGAAGGCTGCTTCGTTTCCAGAAAATGTTGACGGACGAGCTTGATTGCGGTCTCCGTGGCTTCCGAACCGCCGGAGGTAAAGTAGACGCGTCCGCCGTGCTGGAAATTGCGAGGCGCGATGGCCAAGACGCGCGCGGCGAGTTTCTCTGCGGGCTCAGAGTGAAATTGCGAGGTGTGAGCAAAGGCAATGCGATTGGACTGCTCGGCCATCGCGCGGCCAATTTCGGGCACACCGTGGCCAATACTGACGACGGCGGCCTGGCCGGAGGCGTCAAGATAGCGGCGACCGTTGGAGTCAACGATCCAACTGCCTTCGCCGCGGACAGCGACCGGATATTGCTTGCGCAGGTTTCGGGAAAATAAGGAGGACGAATCGATAGCCGTACTCATAGGGAGATTGTAGCAAACAAGAGCACGAGGCGGGCGTAACGGCGGCGAGACAGCGGTATGTGATAATCTGGCGCGGGTTCGGAGGAAAATTCTTGATGAGGAATTATTGGCGACGGTTGATAAGGTTTGGCGCGGCAATTCTGCTGCTGAGCGGCAATCTTGCATTTGCACAAGCGGAGAGAGAGCCGGTGCGGATTGCTGTTGACCTGCGGGATTCGCCCAGGCACGCGTTTCACGCAAAATTGAAATTCCCGGTGAAGCCCGGGCCGCTCACGCTGGTCTATGCAAAGTGGATACAGGGCGAGCACGCGCCGACGGGGCCGATTGTAAATCTGACGGGATTAAAGATGCTGGCCGGCGGAAAAGAGGTGCCGTGGCGACGCGACGATGTGGATATGTTCGCGTTCCATTTGGATGTACCGCAGGGCGCGGAGATGCTGGAGGTGCGCCTGGATTATTTGTCGCCTCCGCCTGAGAGCAGCGGTTCGCGCGACCGCTCCGATGCGACGGCCAAAATCGCGGTACTGGACTGGTATCTGGTAACGCTTTATCCGCAAGGCATAAAAACGGACGATCTGACATACGAAGCGAGCTTGCAGTTGCCGGCGGGTTGGAAATATGGAACCGCATTGCCCGTGGCAAAGGAAACTCCCGAAGAAATTGCGTTTGCGCCGGCGACGTTGACAACGCTGATTGATTCACCGGTGATCACCGGCGAGTACTTTCGCAATATCGATTTAGCGCCAGGGCAAAAACCTGAACATGCCATCCACATAGCGGCGGATGGACCGGCCGCACTTGCCGCGAGCACCTCGGAAGTGCAACACATGCGGCAGTTGGTGGCAGAGTCGGGCGCGCTGTTCGGCGCGCGTCATTACCGGCGCTACGATTTTTTGCTGGCGTTGAGCGACAAGATGCCGCCGGACGGCGTGGAGCACCACGAATCGAGTGACAACCGCACACCAGAGACACTGTTCCTGGATCCCGACGTCCACGAAACGCAGATGGATTTGCTGGCGCACGAGTTCACGCACTCCTGGAATGGAAAGTACCGCCGGCCGGCAGGGTTGGTGGCGTCGGACTACCAGACTCCCTTGAAGGGCGATCTGCTGTGGGTGTACGAAGGCCTGACGCAATACTACGGCGTGATGCTTTCGGCTCGCTCGGGATTCTGGACGCCGCAGAGATTACGGGAGTACCTTGCGGCGACGGCGGCATATTTGAATGACCGGCCTGGGCGAACGTGGCGCGATCTGCAAGACGCGGCGGTCTCGGCGCAAATCCTATACAGTGCGCCGGTGGCGGGATCATCCTGGCGGCGCAGCGTGGATTACTACGACGAGGGTACACTGATCTGGTTGGAAGCCGACACGATCATTCGAAAAGAGAGCAACAGAAAGAAATCGCTGGATGACTTTTGCCGCAACTTTCATGGAGGAGAGAATAGCGCGCCGAAAGTGGTGCCTTACACATTTGCCGATGTGGTTGCGGCGTTGAACGAGGTGACTCCTTATGATTGGACTTCATTTTTCACGGAGCGATTGACAACCCACGGACCGGGCGCGCCGCTGGGCGGCGTGGTCAACAGCGGCTGGAAGCTGGTCTTCACGGAGACCATGAACGAGCACCAGCGTTCGGAAGAAATCGTAAGCCAGGAAGTGGATGTGGAATATTCGTTGGGCTTTCACGTCCATGCGACCGGGGGCGAGGAAAGCGATCGCATACTCGACGTGATAGCGGGCTCGCCTGCTGACAAAGCCGGGCTTGCGCCGGGAATGCATCTTCTGGCGGTGGACGGAAGACGCTGGACTCCGGAACTGCTGCGCGACGCGATCAAACGCGCGAAGAACAACAACGAACCCATCGAACTGCTGGCGGAGAACAACGATTATTTTCAGACCTTTCGCGTGGAGTACCACGGCGGAGAGAAGTATCCGCACTTAGAAGCAATTGGCGGAAAGACGGATGTGTTGGCGGAAATCGCGAGGATGAAGGCAGCGGCAGCGCCGGCCACAGCAACAAACTAACGAATCGCGTAATAGGGAAACACGTAAGGGAAACAGTCAAGGGAAAGAGGAATGCTCAGGCGTGAAGCAGCGCCCGCACGGACTGGTTCGCACGATCGGCCGCTGGAGCTTGACGGCCTTGATGGTGAATTCGATCATCGGGGTCAGCATTTTTCGTTTGCCGTCGTTGTTGGCAGAAAAAATCGGGGCGTATAGCCCGCTGAGCTGCCTTGCGGCGGGTGCTGGGATCCTGATCATTGCGGGATGCATCGCGGAAGTTTCCTCGCGCTACGAAGAGACCGGCGGATTGTATTTGTATGCGCGCGACGCGCTGGGGCGTTTCACAGGACTGCTGGTGGCGTGGCTGACGTGGCTGACGCGAATCGCCGCGCCCGCAGCCGCGGCGAATCTGTTTTGCACCTATGCCGCACAGTTTTTTCCTGTATTGGGCACACGGACGGGAGAGCTGGCAGTCCTCGCGGTGCTGATCGGTCAACTGGCAGTCGTCAATTACATTGGCGTAAAAACCGGGGAACAGGTGAGCAACTTTTTCACGGTGGTGAAGGTTGGCTTCCTGCTTCTGTTTGTCATCGCAGGATTGATCGCATTGATCATGCGGCCGGAGATTCGCGTGCCGCTGGTGTGGCCGGCGGCTTCGGCAAGAAGTTGGTTCGAGGCGATGCTGCTGTTGGTATATGCGTATGGCGGATTTGAAGGCGCGCTTTCGGTGGGCGGCGAATCAACGAATCCGAAGCGAGACACTCCAATCGCATTGTTGACCGCGCTGGCGCTGATTGCACTCATCTACACGGCTGTGCAGATCATCACGCTGAAAACTCTGCCGGACGCGGCGGCGTCGCTAAGACCGCTCGCGGATGCCTCGCAGAGATTTCTCGGGCCCGCGGGGGCAACGGCGATTGCGGCGGCTGCTCTGGTGTCGGCCTACGGGTATTTGAGCGCGAATCTGCTGCATGCGCCGCGCCTGACATTCGCGCTAGCCCAAGGCGGCGACTTCCCTTCGTTTTTTGGAGCAATTCACCCGCGCTACCGAACTCCTTACGTCTCGATCGTGGTATATGCGGTGCTCGTATTTGTGTTTGCGGCATTGGGAACATTTCAATGGAACGCCGTGCTTTCCGCGGTGTCGCGGCTCACGGTATATGGCGCGATGGCGGTGGCGGTGCCGATTCTGCGCCGGCGACGAGATGACAAAGCGCGATTCCAGCTTCCCTGCCCGTACTTTTTTGCGGGATTTGGGCTGGTGTTTTCGGCCCTGTTGTTGACGCCAATGCATCGCGGCGAGTTCATCGTGGTGGGAACAACCTGCACGATCGCGTTGCTGAATTGGTTTTTTGTGCGGACGTAAGGATATGAGCAAAACACATAGTAAGCGCGCGGCTACACGGAAGGGCGAAGAATCTGGCATTCGCGCAGCGCTCGTGACATGATGCAATGTTTTCGATATGGGCGGGAGCCAGGCTGTTTGGTTGGAGGGGAAAATGAATCATACGGCAAGGCGCATTAGGGTATTGGTCTTGATGTGGGGGATAGCGTTGAGCGCCCACGGGCAGGCACCCGCGAAACATCCGCTGGCGTTCGACGACCTGATCAAGCTGCACCGCATTTCCACGCCCGAAGTGTCGCCGGACGGCAAGTGGGTGGCGTACGGAATTTCGACGCCGGACATGGAAGCGAATCGGGGCGTCAGCAACATCTGGATCGTGAGTACATCGGGAGGCGATGCGATTCAGTTGACGCAGAGTGGAAAGGATTCCGCGCCGTCGTGGTCGCCAGACGGGAAAACTCTGGCGTTCCTGTCGGGACGCGACGGCACTTCGCAGGTGTACGTAATTTCCATGGAAGGCGGCGAGGCGAAGAAGCTGACGACGCTGTCGACGGGAGCGGATTTGTTCAAGTGGTCGCCGGATGGGAACAGCATCGCGTTCACGTCGGGAGTGTATGTCGATTGCAAGGATGACGCGTGCAACAAGAAACGCGATGAGGAGACGGAAAAGAGCAAAGTCAAGGCGCACGTCGCGGACCATCTGCTATATCGACATTGGGATCATTGGTCGGAGGGCAAGCGGAGCCACCTTTTCATCCAGCCGGTGGAAGGAACTACGGCGGCGCGCGATCTGACGGAGGGAGCCGACTACGATGTGCCGCCCGACCAGCGCGGCGGCGACACGGATATTAACTTTTCCCCCGACAGCAAGGAGATTTGCTACACGGCGGTGACCGACAAGGTGGAAGCGATCAGCACGAACGGAGATCTGTTTCTGGCGCCGGTGGGCGGTGGTGCATCGAAACGCATCACCACAAATCAGGGCTTCGATGGGAATCCAGTGTACTCGCCCGACGGAAAATATATTGCCTATCACGCGCAGATGACGCCAGGCTACGAGGCGGACCGCTGGCAGGTGATGTTGTACGACCGGCAAGCGGGCAGGAACGAAGGCATATCGGCGAACTTTGACCGTAGCGCCACCGATCTGGCGTGGTCGCCAGACAGTAAAACGATCTACTTCCTGGCGGAGAACGAATCGCTGCAGCCAATCTATGCAATGGAGCCACAGGCGGGCGCGACGCCCAAGAAACTGCTCGATGGATTCAACGCAGCATATTCGCTGAGCGGCGACGGAAAAGTTTTGGTGACCGAACGAACCAGCCTGACCATGCCGGGCGAGTTGTTCGTTGCCGCGGGGGACGGCAGCGGGCTGAAGCAGTTGACGCATGAGAATGATTCGATTCTGGCGTCCGTGGAGATGAATGTGCCGGAAACGTTCTGGTTTGAGGGCGCGGAGGCCACCCGGGTGCAAGCAATGATTATCCGGCCACCGCAACCCGTGCCGACGAAGAAGTATCCGATGCTGGTGCTGCTGCACGGGGGACCGCAAACAATGTGGTCGAACGCGTGGGGCTATCGCTGGAACGCGCAAGTGTTTTCCGGCGCGGGCTATGTGACGTTGATGATCAACCGGCGCGGTTCGACGGGTTATGGGCAGAAGTTCACGGATCAAATCACGAACGACTGGGGCGGCCGAGCGTACGTGGACGTGATGAAGGGGATTGACGCGGCAATCGTCAAGTATCCCTACATCGACAAGACAAAAATGGCCGCGGCAGGCGGCTCGTATGGCGGATATATGGCCGACTGGTTGGCAACGCACACGGACCGCTTCAAGGCGATCGTGAGTCACGCGGGAGTGTACGACAAGGTTTCGATGTACGCCACGGAGGAGCTGTGGTTCGAGGAGCACGACCTCCAAGGCACGCCTTGGACGGCGCCGGAGAACTATAAGAAGTGGTCGCCCTCAAGCTATGCGAGGGATCTGGGGAAATACAAGACGCCAACGCTGGTGGTTGCCGGAGAGAGAGACTACCGCGTGCCGTACACGCAATCGCTGGAATTTTTCAGTGCGCTGCAGCGGCAAGGCGTGCCATCGAAGTTGGTGGTGTTTCCGGACGAAGGGCATTGGGTGCTGAAGCCGCAGAATAGCCAGTTTTGGTACAAGACGTTTTTGGATTGGCTGGCGACGTACGTGAAGTAGTTGCGTCGGGCGGTCAGGCGACGCATTTCGGTTGAGATCCTTCGGCGCGCAAACTCCGCGCGGCTCAGGATGACACGTGTCGCCAGAACTTTTGCGTGAGTTGAATCAGGCTGCAGCGAGTTTTTGCAGCGTGCGGCGCAAAAACCGAAACAGGTGGTAGAGCAGGTAAAGTGAAATTGCCACAAGAATGACTACGACGATTACGGCGATCGTCGGATGAGCCGTGGCGAACCAGGTCAGCCACACTGCCAACATGTCTTCCCCAAAACTGAGCGCCCAGTTGCTGAGCGGCTCCGGGGACATGTTTGCCGCGGCACGGGCACTGGCCTTGGTGCCATGCGAGGTAAGGGCGATGCTGCCGGCGAGCAAGGCTGCGGCCCACCGCCAAGGTTCCGGAGCAGCGGCGGTGGCGCCGAACGCCAGCAGAGCGGCGGCGGGAGGCCGAATGAAGGTGTGGACCCCCTGCCAAATGGAATCAACGTAAGGAATCTTGTCGGCGAGAAACTCCACCACATAGAGAGCCACGGCAATGCCTAGGACGATGGGGTGCGAGAGGACCTGCAGATGCGCGGGCAGGTGAATCACGCCAAAGCGCTGCAGGAGTCCTAGTGTGGCAACGGTGGCGTAGAGGTTCAGGCCAGAGGAAAAGCCGGCGCCAAGGACAAGGCTGAGAGTTTGGATTGGATTCATGGGCTCGCGAACTCACAAACCGGTAATCAGGCGGCTGAATCCAAGGTACCACGAATGAGACTCGAAATGGATGGGCGGTAGGGTTCCAAAAAGAAGAAGGAACACTACCAGGAATTGTGGCGTAAAAAAAAGCGTCCCGGTCACGAGGACCGGGACGCTGGGCGGAGAATCGTTGGAATTTACTGGTATTGACCCGGCAACAACAGGCGCGTGAAACCTGTGGTGTTGACGTCGCGGAACAGCGGGGTGCGCGGCGGCAGCAAGGTCGGGTTCAGGAAGCTGGTGTCAAAGTTGTAGCCGCGAGTTGGCGGGCTATATACGGTGGTGCAGCACTTGAAGGTGCCGGTAGCCTGGCGGTTGTAGTAGAGGCTGACGACGGAGCCGCGGTAATTGAGCGTGCCACCCCAGCTTTCGATGTAGCGCAGGAAGTTGTGGACTCCGCCATCGGTGCCGAAGTCGTTACCGGTCCCGGCAGGTTGCGGAAAGGAGACTCCCTTGCCGGCGATGATCGCAGCGCGGTACCAGGTAGTATTCCCGTTGCGGAGGGTCATGCCGTAGATACCGGCGCCGTTGTTGCCTGCAAATGAGTTTGCGTCATTCCAACTATCCGACAGCAGGGTCACGGCGTCGGCAGCGATCGAGCTGCCGACGCCAGGATCGTTCCATCCGCCGCCGCCCGAGTTAGCGTTGAAATCGCCTTGTATGTAGACGGGATTTTCCATGGCAATCGTAAGCCCGCACGAAACGCCTGAAGGGCATCCGCCAACAGCGGTCAGGTCCTGGCCGCTCACGATTTTGACTGCACGGCGGAAGAAGAGCGGAGGATTTTCCCGAGCCGCGTTGGCGCTTGTGGCGTACACCATCGGCCAAATGGAGCTTGTGGTCGAGTAGGGAGGTATGGCGCAAGTGGGATTCCCATTCAGAGCAAACTGGGTATTGGCGGCTACGCTAAACATGTTTTGCCCATTGGTGTATATGCCGTACTTCCCGTAGCTCCCGGGCGCGGATGGGGGGGGAGTGGTGGCTCCTTGGGCTAGGATAGTTGAATCGTCGGCGCCGTAGACGAAGGGTAGAGCCGTACCATCCAGATCCTCGCCAGAATCGAGCACGTTGTTTGGACAACCTGTCGGACCGTTGGCCGGGTTGACGAAGTCGGTCCAACCGTATTCGCCGGTTTCGCGTTGTTGTGGCGACAGCTGGGGCCATGAGCCCACAGGCCAAGTCACGTTTTTCGCATAGTTGCCACGCCGGTCGGAGATATAAACAACGAAGTTATTGGGAGAGTTGACGCCGTCCCTAGTTGATGGGCCGGTAACACCAATTGCGCCACCGAACCAGCGAGTCAGGTTTCTTGCATCCAGCTCGATATAGTGCATGACGCCATTCACCGTAGGGTAGGTGCTATAAGGGGTGACAGGAGCGAAGTCGCGAAGAGTGCCTTCGCGAGCATCAAAGAGAGCATTGGGCCAAAAGTCAGAAGGCGGAGATGCAGCACTCACGGTTCCGCAGTGGCTCGCGTTCGTCCAAGTAGAGGGGTTGTCTCGAACGCGTTCCAGGCGAATAACCGCGTTGGGGTGAGGATCCCCACAGGTGCCAGCGGCGTTTTGAAAAGCCAATTGCGCACCGGTTGGGATGGATGTGAAGTTGTTCGCAGCAATAGGAACGGGGTAGAGCGGTGCACCGGCGGCGGCACTTGGGGGAGCAAAAGGGCCTCCGTTGGGGGCCGGATTGATGTTCTTTCCGACATAGCCGAGGCCGAGGATTTCGAGGGTTACGTCGCGCCAGTTCCCGCAAGGGTTGCCGTACAGAACCTGTGCTTCAATCTTGATAAATCCCTTGATGATTGGATAACCGTTGGGCAGCCAATAGCCGTCCGCACGATTATAAGGCGACAAGGGGTTGGAGGTGCCGACCGCGGCCCCAGATGCGGCCAAAGGAAGCGGGGTGACACCGGCAGTAGTCATGTTGGCTTTGAGAGTGCTATAAGGAGCCGTCACTGGCCAAGCGGCCACAGGCCGCGCCAACTGGCTGAGGTCGAAGGGCTGTGTCGAGCTGTCGATGCAGGGAAGCAGCATGATGTCCTGCGGATCGTCGGAGAGGAGAATCTTCAAGCTCGCTTGAGCAAAATAACGTTCCGCAGTTATGTTGGCGGATTCACCGGAGTTGGGTCGGCGGATAATGTCGATTTCCTGAGTGCTACCATTGCCGATGGTCACGATACCGAGGTTCAGCTGTTTCGCACCGGTGGACGCATTGGGGAAGGCGCTGCCTTTGCCGTTGATCAGGTTGCCGGCATAGTTGGAGGAGCCCAGGGAGATATTGCTCCAATTGGGGTCCGCAGCGGAACCGATCGTGCCAGAAAGGCTGCCTTCGTTAAAGCCGAGAGCCCGGTAACTGTTCGAACCCGGAGAAGTGGTGACGTTCACGGTGCCCGCATAGTTGGCAGCAGTAGGGAAACCGTTCGAAAGGTTGGTGCGAATGACGTCTTTGTAAGCATCAACCTTATCCGACAGCGTGAGTGTGGACCCCGCCGCTAGAAAGAGATTGCCGTTGGTGTGTGTGCGGCCACCAAAGTTGAAAACCGGACCGGGAAAGAAGCTGAGGTCCGTATCGGAGAAAATACCGAACTGGAACATGGGGATGCCCACGGTCTGTGTTGTGCGGCGCAAAGTGACTTCTTTGCCTGTGGCGGTTCGTGCATTCACCAGCAGGGTGTACTCGGTAGCCATTGCGGTCATGCCCTGATAGGCGCCAGACTTGATCGTACTGATAGTGGCAGCCGGATTGCCATTGGCGTCCAGCGCTTGCGGTGTGATGGAGTAACCGCTGGAACCGTCGCCCTTCAAGTACTGAATTCCCTGCAGCGCGGGGGGCGCGCCGGAGATGGCGTTGATCTGACCGATGCTCGGGGAATAGTTTTGGGAGAACAGATTGCCGAGGTTCGCGGTCATCTGCTCCATACCCGCTTCCGCGCCGTAAAACGCGCGGACCTGATCATTGCTGGCCCCGGAGAGCTGGATGTCCGTGTACAGCAAGGCACTGAAACCCACGAGCAAGGTAGACATCAGCAGGAGCAGAAGGATTGTGGTAATGAGAGCAATCCCCGCGTCGGAACGAAGGCGCTTCGATCTCACAGTCAGGTTCAAGCTCATTGCAGACTCCTCTTAGAAATAGTTATTCACGTACGCCATGCTGCGCAGGCTAACTTGGCTGATAAGGTTGTCTCTGGTGTAAAGGGTTCTGTTGCCTTGACGAACTAGACTGTTGGAACGTGCGCCGAGATAGATGTTGACGGAGCGGATCTGCGCTTCCGTGTTGGCGGCAGGAACGCTGGCTTGATTGACCGGGTTGTTTACGCCATCGACGAAGTTATAGGTGAACTGCATGTTTTCCAGAGTCTCGCCGACCGGGCTACCGGTATTGAAATTCACACGCCGAATCAAGCGCACGTGTGTGGGGTCGGCGACGTTGTCCAGGTAATAGCTGATCATCCAGATGCGGGTGACGGTGGTGGGAGGCCAGCAATTGGCTTGAGTAGTGCAGCCCGGGTTCTTGAGTTGCAAGATGGTGCCGGCGGGGTCATTGCGACCATTTAGAGCAAACGGGTCACCGGTGGCGAAATTCAGCACGTTCCCGGAAGCGGAAGTGACTACTTGCAAGGCATTTCCGTTGGTATTGCTGAACATGATGAGATCGCCCGGCTGGATCTGCGCACCGGAAGCAGTCATTGCCGCCATGCTTACGCACGTAGGGTCGAAAGTAACCGTCTGGCCATTCAGGGTGATGGAGCCTGCCGGGCAGCCTGGGTTGGCGCCCAGAGGCGGCTGGTTGACTGGCTTGCTCTCCAATCCCGAGCTGTTGTCGGCGTAGAGCATGGTGATCTCATCGGTGAAACTCGCCGGATTCGAAGGATTGCCGGCGGTGGCGTCGGGAGAAGTGATGAGCGGTCCCATAGCTGATCCCGGCTCGATGGAGGGAAGCACAAGATTGCACTGCGGGAAGGTTGTGCCGCCGGCCAAAGAGGGCCGATTCAGGGCCACACCCGCGTTGCATGTGCCAGCACCATTGGGGGTGTTGGGAATGGGAATGCCAGTGGTTGGAATCCCTGTACCCGCCTGCAGCAAGTCCTGCTGAACGAAGTTCAGACCAGCGCGAAGATTGTCGGTCATGTCCGAGGCGAGAGAAATTTGCTTGCTGGACTGGGAAGCGTCCTTGAAAGCGCACAGTGCAGCGTAGAGGAGCACCATGGTAACGGACATGGCGATCATTAGCTCGATGAGCGTGAATCCGACGACTCTGCGTTTTGTGTTGTGGCTCATAGGATTCCTCATGCCCACCCTGAAATGTAGCTGACCAGGACAAATTGGCTAGTTCTTCCCTGATAGGTGTAGGTCACCGTGACGGTTACTTGATTCAGTCGTTGCGTGCCATTCACCGGATTGATAGCAATGGTACGGGTCATCCAGCGGTTAAGGTTGATAACCGTGTCGTCGGCGGTGCCGAGAATATTATCGGGGCCGGGCCCGGTGACAATTACATTCGGGATGTTGCAGTTGTCGTCGGCGGTTCCAAGAACGCCGTCGGGGCCGGCATCACAAAGAGGCTGGGGACCATTGAGAAACACGCCGCCTTGACTGACATTGGCGATATTGGTGAAGGTCAACGTGCCGGAATCGCGAGCGGTAAAGATTGTTTCCATCGCCTCCTGAGCTTTCTGTTGGGCGATGAAGGACATCTGGTTGCTATTGGAAGCCTGGATGGCCTGGGTGTAGACAGCGGCGACCGACAGGATGCCAAAAGAAAGAATAACCATGGCGATCATGGTCTCAAGGAGAGTAAAACCTCGCTGGCGTTTGTTCCATCGGATATCGTTCATACGCATCATCTCCTTACTCCACCCACGTCGAGCCGGTCCAGGTGTACGGCCGTACGCGCCCAGTGCCGCCAAAGATGGTCACCGCGCGAGCAGTGAAAGCCTGATTGGGAACTCCGACAAAGATCGTGCCGTTCAGGGGAGAATAGACTGAATCCGTGAACGAGCCGGTGGAACGGAACTTCATGATTGGCGGGCCTCCGCCAACCATCGCGCCGTTACTGCCAATATAAATCGCGGCATTGGCGCCGAAGCCCATGGGAGTGTCGGGAACACTCTCGAGCACAAACTGTGTTCCTTTAGGAAGCCCGACGCTTACCTGTGGCTGCGGTTGATCTCCCAGGATGGTGACAACCTGGTAGTTGACGTGCTGGACCTGGCCCGGTCCGGAGAAACCCTGGTCAAACCAAACCTGGACGTCGCGACGTTCTGTGATGGCCAACTGGCGTGCCTGGCGGAGTGCGCTCACGACCACGTCTTGAGCGGCATCCGCTTTGTAGTTGGGCATGATGCTCGTGGACTTAAAGATCGCGAAGCTCATCATGACCGTCATGATCCCGAGGACGACCACAGACTCCAGCAGCGTGAATCCATTGTCTTGTTTCTTGGTGCGTCTCATAGGCAACTTCCTTTTGACCGCAAAAACTGTCTGCGAATAACAGCACGGGCCGAGTCCGCACGCTTTCTGAACGCTTTGGACTTGCCCTTGAGCCGGAAAAGAGCGCTGAGACAACGCTTTGCGCCAGCGGTACACCCTCTCTGCCGGTATACAGTCCCACCGTATCTGTAACGCATTGATCTGTAGCGCAACAACTGGACGAAGGGACTGGTTCAGAGCAGTGCGAAAGCACCCGTCCCTGAGTTCCAGCCGGACAGTTACCAACGTTTGGGAAAAACAGAGAGGAGGAGACGTGAATCATTGCCCGACGGGCAGCGCTAATGTATTGCAGACAAAGGGCATAGCGAGGATTTGAGAGTTATGGCGAGATCAGTGCCTCGCGTTCGCGGGGTCATCCGGGTCGCCATGTTGTGC
>Ga0210409_10001689_pt1 | contig 27919 bp, 22 predicted proteins | sample IncBWH17MmetaG_FD_161649 | JGI IMG/M metagenome (GOLD analysis project Ga0210409, IMG submission 161649) | Forest soil microbial communities from Barre Woods Harvard Forest LTER site, Petersham, Massachusetts, United States - Inc-BW-H-17-M | ecosystem: Environmental > Terrestrial > Soil >...
GGCCGTAATCAGTTCCATGGTTCTCCACCTGGGCCGAAATCCGGCGTTTGCCGCCTTGCACCGCGAGTTCCGCCTTGTTCCAGGTGACTTTCGATTGGTCCAGCGATTTGTGTCCGAGCAGGTAGACTGTGTGCGGCAATTCCAGCGCCAGCTTCAAGCCCGTGGAGGTCGTGGTGCCGGTGATGGTCGCATAGATGGTAAACCAGTTGGGATACGTTTCCGTTGTAGCCTTATAGAAAACGTAATACGTCTGCTTGGGCGCCAGCCGGAAACTCGTGGTGGAGAGCTCTACGTGGAGCCCGGAGTCCAGCTTACGGAAGGTAGCCATGCCCGTGGAGTCGACCGAAAAGCTGTGCGGTTCCACCACCACCGTCAGCGGAAGATCCCCGTCGTTGTACAACTGGAACCGTCCGTCCGCTTTGTCCGTGTATTCGACGATTACGGGAGAGATGGTTTGGGCCGGCGCTGAACGCGCAAGAAAGAACAAGCAAACCAGAGCCAAAAAAGTTCGTTTCACAATTCCCCCCAGTACAAATTTTTGCTGCCGGGCCCGGAATTCCCGTCCGCTGGCGCGCTAGTTCGCCTGCGCTTGAATGTGCAAAATGCCGGTGTAGGTTGCGGCCGGCAGCTTTAATCCGGCCGTATTGATTTGCAAATTGAGCGTATCGGTGCGCGTTCCCGGGTTTGTAAAGAAAATGAAAAAGAACTGGTTGAAAAGCGTGATGCTGCTTCCGGCGGCCAGCGGGCTTACGCCCGTGAAGGCAGCGTAGGCTCCTCCGTTAAAGCTACCGGACACGCTCGCGGAAGGAATGTTGTCGGCAGCCCCGTCCGTCAGTGCCGCCGCGGGGCTGGTAAAATATGCGTATTCGATAATGTTTCCGAAGATGAGCGGCAGCCTCCAGCTGGTCGTGATGGTGATGGGGGAGCTTCCGGTTGCGGTGCCATTCGGGACAAGATTGAAGTTTACGAGTCCGGGCGCCGCGGTAATGGTGATGCCGCTGTTCAGCGTGGCGTTGAGATTGACGGTGGCAACGTTGGATTTCAACTGCGCGCCGGCACGTGAAGGACAAAGAGCAAAGAAAATTCCCAGCATTACGAGAGCGGGAATCGAAGAGCGCGGCGAGAAATTGACCGCCGCTTCCGCCGATTTGTCCGCCCGTCTGAACATGGTGACAACGATCCTTTGCCGGTACATCATCGCGAAACTCAGGAGCTCAACAAGTGTCCATTCTCAACAGCCAATGAAAAGCGGTTCGGAAGCCACACCGCATCCGAACCGCAATCCATTCGGAGGAATGACCGGCCTAAGGCATGAGCCAGTCACCATCCTTGGATTAGAGCGCTTGCGCCTGGACGTTGAGCGTGCCGGTATAAGTGGCTGCGGGCAGATTTAACCCCGTGGTGTTAATGGTCATGGCGACCGTGTCGGGGCCGTGGCTGGAGTTCCATGCTCCCGCTCCGCTGAGCGTTTGCGAGAAGACCAACACGCCGGTCCCGCCGAAGGGCGCGGCAGTAGTGAACGGAACCGCCGCGACGCCATTGACGCTTCCGCTCACATTCGCGACTGGGATGTTATCGCCGGCCCCGTCAGTCAGCGCATTTGCGCCCGCAAAGTAGGCGTAAAGCTTGACGCTTCCCCGCGTCTTGACCAGCGCCCACGTGGTTGTAATGCTGACCGGATTATCGCCGGCAGTGGGCCCGTTGGGCGCCAGGGGCGTGAAGTTAACCGTCGCCGGACCAGCCGCGACAGTCAAGCTCTCGTTCAGGATAGCGTTGAGCTTCACCGTAGCGTTATTGGAATTGAGCTGCGCGTGCGAGGGCACTACGAATACAAATGCCAAAAAGAAAGCTGAGAGCGCGATCCAAGACTTGGTAGAAAAACGCATGCCGCCTCCGGAAGTTTGAGTAATTTAAGCCGCGAGAACATCACAGTTCCCGGGGCCTCTGGAGCGCGGTGACTCGAAACCGCCTAGCCGAACTCGCTCGCAGTACACCCTTTTTACGTTTCATTTCGGGACAATGCTGTAGTACGGCGGTACCTATTCCTAAGCGTAAATACACAACATGAAACAGAGGGCCGCGCATCGTGTTCCAGAAGTAGCCTGCATGCTCATGAGCGGGCAGGACTTTTGTTTCATTTTGACTTTTGAATTTTCGTATAGAACGAATGGAAAGGAAGGTGCACCTTTCCGCGAAATCGATCGGTTAGATTGCGGACTGCCAATGGGTGGCCCGATCGGTAAAGGAATCTCGATACCCGGACTTGGAGCAAACCCTTGTATAATTGCGAGTTGTTGCGTGAGAAGTCCTCGAAAGCAATATTTTGATCATGCGCAAGTGTGTCCTGATCGTTTTGTGGGTGTCCGCAGCCGCGCTCGCCCAAGCTCAGGCATGGACGCCGCTCGGACCGCTGGGAGGCGACGTTCGCGCCCTCGCGACCGATCCCGCGCGGCCCTCGCGCCTGTTTCTGGGTACAGCGGACGGCCATATTTTCGGCTCCGACGATTCCGGCGCGCATTGGACTCTGCTCGGGCGCGCCAGCTCGCGGTTGGATGCGGTGATCACCGCTATCGTTGTGGACCCGCGCGACGGCAACATCCTGTTCGCATCCTCGTGGACGCGGGACGCCGCAGCGGGGGGCGGAGTGTTTCGCAGCGGCGACGGCGGGCGCACCTGGAGCGCCGCGGGCCTCGCCGGCCGAGCCGTGCGCGCGTTGGCCTTGGCGCACTCCGATCCGGACGTGCTCGTGGCTGGGACTCTGGACGGCATTTATCGTACGCTGGACGCATCCAAGACCTGGGAGCGCATTTCCCCTGAACATCACGAGGAGTTGCGCAACCTTGACTCTCTGGCCATCGATCCGCGAGATCCGCAAACTATTTATGCCGGGACGTTTCATCTTCCCTGGAAGACGGCCGATGGTGGGCGCACCTGGCATCCTATTCATCAAGGGATGATTGACGATTCCGACGTCATGAGCCTGATGATCGACGGAGCCAACTCGCGGCTCATTTACGCCAGCGCCTGTTCGGGGATCTACCGCAGCAATGACAGCGCCGCCCAGTGGAGCAAAATCCAGGGCATTCCCTATACAGCCCGGCGGACTTACGCCATTACCCAGGATCCGAAACATCCGAACCGTGTGTACGCGGCTACCTCCGAAGGCCTGTGGAGGACGGCGGACGCGGGATTGACGTGGCGACGCACGACGCCCGAGTCCTGGGTGGTTAACACTGTCGCGGTCGCCGGAGGGAATCCGGGGCGTGTCCTGATCGGCACCGAGCAACTTGGCGTTTTAGCCAGCGACGACGGGGGAGAGCATTTCCAGGAAGCCAACGCTGGGTTCGACCACCGGCAAATTCTGGCTCTGGGGCTGGACGCGAAACGGTCTGGCCGCATTCTCGTCGTGCTGGCGCACGCTCCGGAACCTATCCTGGCAACCGAGGATGATGGCCGGACGTGGTCGCCGCTCGGGCCCGGACTCCGCGCCGAGCAGGTTCTGCGGGTCTACGCCGCTCCGGACGATGCCTGGTGGGTTTCCCTGGCCCACGGCGGCCTCAAGCGCTATGACGCCGGGAAGAATACCTGGATGCGGGCTGGAATGGTCATTGGCGAGGCTGGGGACGCCAAGGCGCTCGCGTCTCGGTTGGGAGAAGGAGGACCTGCTAAGGCGGGCCCAGGTCTACAGCCAACCCATGGGGCCCAAAGATCAGCCGGCCAGGACCTACCCGGACCTCGGGCCCTGCTGGACGTCGTCTCGGACATGGCTTTTAGTTCGCGGGATTGGTATGCCGCGACGCCGAATGGCTTGCTCCTGTCCACCGACCGGGGTGCGACCTGGAGGCGGAAGCCAGTCGGCCCGCTGGCCTCGCTGCCCGTACAGTCCGTGCGTGTTTCTTCAGATGCCCTGCGGATCAGAGTTGTGTCGGTGCGAGGGTTGGTATTTTCCGACGACGGTGGGAACTCCTGGATCTGGCACGATTTGCCATTGGAGGCGGGCGGCGCGGTCAGGTTAGATACCCAGCCCGGCGATGAAAATACGCTGGTCGCCATAGCCCACAATGGTTTGTATATTTCGCGGGATGCGGGGAAAACTTGGCAGCAGGCGGCAGCAGGGCTGCCTTCCACTCCGGTACAGAGCTTTGCCGCGACCGGCGGCGTGTTTGTCGCCTCCATGAGCACCGGCGGGCTGTATGTTTCTTCCGACTTCGGCCGGACCTGGGACCGCGTTTCCGGCACGCTGGCCGAGGGCTTTTTTGCTGCTGTGGCTCCGTCAAGCAAGCCCGGAGTGATTTTCGCGGCATCTCTGAGCGATGGCCTCTACAAAGTGGAGTGGCGGGGTTACACGCCGAGCAGTGCGAGCCTTCCGGAACAATCTAAGAAGGAAAACGGCCGCCAGGAGTCCAGCCCGGTCAACTGATAGGCAGCCTTACATGGCTGTCAGACCATCCAGATTCGAGAACTGTTCCATATTGAACTTCCTGCGATTCCCATATCTGCTTCTTCTACTCGCAAAAGAGATTACCTCCCGGCGGAAGGGAATTGACTTGCATTGGTTCCCGATTCGGCAATAGAATCGTTGACAACTCTCCAGGGTTGTCACTATAAGTGACACATCTGTCCCGATTTATGACTTCCTCCTGATTTGGCACGTTTGTTGCTCCTGATTTGAAAAGAGGTCCCAGCCATGCAAACGAAGATGGAAACCGATACCAAGGTGGATACACTCGCTGCGAGAAATACGACGTTCAGCCTCCTAGTGGTCGATGACGAAGTCAGCACTCGAAATTTATGCCGGGACGTCGCCGCCGACGCCGGGCTGCAAGTCTACGCAGCGGCGACCACCGAGGAGGCTCTGGAAATCCTCGACCAGTTTCCGGTCGACATCGTGGTCACGGATTTACAGGTGCCGCAACTTGGCGGGTTGGAACTGCTGAAACGAACTCACGCCAACAACGCCGAAATCGCCGTGATGGTGCTGACGCAATACGGGACCATCGCCACGGCCATCGAAGCCACGCGGCTTGGCGCGACCGACTACGTGACCAAACCGTTTCATGTGGAGGAATTGCGCGCCAAGCTGGATCGACTGATTCATTCCATCGAAGTCGACCAGGAAAATCGTTTGTTGCGCGAGGAGTTGCGCAGCCGGCCGGGTTTCGGCGGGCTCATCGGCATGTCGCCGCGCATGCAGCGGGTGTACAAGCTCATTCAGAAGGTGGCGCAACACACCTATCCGGTCTTGATCCTCGGCGAGAGCGGCACGGGGAAGGAGCTGGTCGCGCGTTCCATCCATTTTTCCGGGCCGCGCAAAAATAAGCCGTTCGCGCCGGTGGACTGCTCCTCGCTCGTGCCCACGCTGATCGAATCGGAACTGTTCGGTTACGTCAAGGGCGCGTTCACGGGCGCGCAGCACACCAAGCAAGGATTGTTCGAAGCCGCCGGAGAGGGGACGCTCTTTCTGGACGAGATCGGCGATCTGCCCATCGACTTGCAGGCCAAACTGCTGCGCGCCCTGCAGGAACGCGAGATCAAGCCCGTGGGTTCGAACGAGCGGGTCGGCATCCGCGCGCGGGTGATCGCCGCGACAAATCGGGATCTGGAATCCGGCATTCGAACGGGGGGATTCCGCCAGGATTTGTATTTCCGGCTGAATGTGGTGCAGATCAAGCTGCCGCCGCTGCGGGAGCGCAAGGCGGACATTCCGCTTCTGGTCAACACGTTTCTGGAGAAATTTTCCGATGCCGCGCGCCCGATCCACAGCATCTCCGAGGACGCCATGCGCCGGATCATGGGCTACGACTGGCCGGGCAACATCCGCGAACTCGAGAACGCCATCGAACGCGCCGTGGCGCTGGGGTCGGGGCCGATCCTGCACGTGGGTGACTTGCCGTCGAATCTCCAGTACACCTCGTCTGAAAAAATTTCGGATGTGGACGAACTCGTGCCGCTCGAAACACTCGAACGGCGGGCCATCTTCCGCGCGCTCCAGGAAACGTCCGGGGACAAGCTGGCGGCCGCGCGGCTGCTGGGTATCGGCAAGACCACGCTGTACAGGAAACTCAAGCAGTACGAATCGGGGCGCCCGCAAGCGTGAGTTTTTTCCGGCGCCCGATTTGCCGCGAGGCACCGGAGAAAAGTTGAGCGAATCACGGCGCCCGTCGCGCGCCTTGAACGATGGGCCCCGGCTCGGCAAGCCCCCTCGCCCGGCTCGGATGGCGCACCCTGCCCCCCCCCCGGCGGCAGCGTCGTCCATAATATTCATATATAGATAAGTTATGTATAGGTAAAAATAAAGATTTGGCGGATGCTCCGTTCTCGCGCGCCGCGGCGGGGAATGGCGGGGTATCTGGCGGGAGTGCTCGCGCCCGAATGCTCCTCGAGCGCCTGTAGCGCTGTTTTCCTATCCGGGAATCGCGTCCCCGGTGAGTTTCGGGATGGGAACGGGGAAGCTGAGCAGGATTTCCACATCATTTCCATCATATTGATTCTGAGGGTTTTATCCGATTACGGATAGTGGCCACTGTGGTGCAAGACAAGAGGGTAGGAGGTTGCCATGATCTATCGAACCTATCTGTTGCACTACCGCCGGGTCCAGAATGCGATCACGATCTTAGTCACGGTGGGGACGGCGCTGCTCGTCAGCTATTTCATTCTGTGGGCGCGGCTGTAGGAGGAGTTATGCCTGCGGCTGGCTGGATGCGAAGGTGGCGAATCGGTTGCGATGTGAAGGATCATGCCAGCGCTCCGGTTCTGACCGCATCCCTGCTGGATCGCCCGGCCGCGTCTGAAGAACGCGCCGCATCCAGTGAAATTGTGAGAAAAATCATTGAGGAAAGCGGTGAATGCCTCGTCCTCGTTGATGAACAGGGGAAAATTCTGGAAGCCAGCCGCGCCGCCGCCCTGCTCTTGTTCCCGCCCCGCGGACAGATGGATGGAACGCTCCTTGAAGAACTATTTTCCCCTGTGGCGCGCGATGCGGTCGCCAATTGGCGTGACCGGCTCCGCTCGTCTGATTCCTCGCCCGCCCGGAAAAAAGATGGATCCCCGCCTGACTTTGAGGCCGCGCTCGAACGGGGTGGCGTGGTTCGCCTGCACCTGCGTTGCGAGATCGCGGGAATAGAAGGGGACGGGCCAGGGTGGCTCCTTCACGTTGAAGAGCAAGGAGCGCGCCAGACATCGCACGAATCGGAAGAGCGCCTGAAGGCCGAGCTGGCCGGGCTGGTCGAGTCCATCGAATCCGGCGTGCTGCTGCTGGACGCTGGAGGGCGGATTCTCATGGCCAGCGACCGGTTGGCAGCGATCTTTGGACTTGAATCGCGCCGCTTGCTGGAATTCGGCAACATCCATGCGCTGATTGACAGCCTGGCTTATCAGTTCCTGCGTCCGGCGGAAACCGCGGCGCGCTGGCGCGAGCGCGTGCGCCAGGGTGACGAGGCCAGCTGGGACGAATTCGAGCTGGTGCGCCCGTCGCGAAAAATCGTGGAACGGTTCGCCCGGCCGCTGCACAAACCCGACGGCACGCGCCTGGGCTGGCTGGAAGTTTATCGCGACATTACCGGGCAGCGTCTGATCCAGTCCAAGCTCCTGCAGACGGAAAAAATGGCCGCGCTCGGCCAGCTCGTTTCCGGGATCGCCCACGAACTCAACAATCCGCTGACCAGCATCCAGGGCTACGCCCAGCTGTTGCTGAGCCGGCGATCGGCAACGGACCGCGCCGGGGACGCGCAGCGCATCTCGCAAGAAGCCGAGCGCGCCGGCCGCATCGTGAAAAACCTGCTACTGTTTTCGCGCGAGACCAAGCCCGAGCGCCGCGCGGTCCTGCTGAATGAAGTGATCGAGCGGACGCTTTCCCTGCGCTCCTACGAACTGAAGCTCGAGAACATCGAGGTGGAACTGGCCCTCGATCCGGCGCTGCCGCAATCCCTGGCGGACGCCGCGCAGCTCCAGCAGGTGGTGTTGAATCTGATCGTGAACGCGGAGCAGGCCATCGTGATGGCCCGCGGGGAGGAGGCCGCCATCGGACATATTCTCATCCGCACAAGGCGCCTCGCCGGAGACCGCCTGGCCATGGAAGTGTCCGACGACGGTCCCGGAATTTCGCCGGAGATCGTTTCACGCATATTCGATCCGTTCTTTACCACCAAACCGCCGGGCATCGGAACGGGGCTCGGTCTTTCCATTGTGTATGGGATCGTGCAGGAGCATGGAGGAGAAGTCAGCGTAGACAGCCGCCTGGGCCGCGGCGCAACCCTGACGGTCGAACTTCCCGCCCTGTCGGTTTCGGGGTTTAGTTTCGCGGGCGAAGGGAGCGCTTTGCAAGGGCCGGCAGCCACCCTCGTGCAACTCCCCGCATTGCAGCGGGCCGTTGCGGCGGAGCGCATTCTGGTCGTGGAAGACGAGCCGACGGTAGCCGCGTTGATTGCGGACGTGATGGCCGAAGAGGGGCATCGCGTGGACACGCTGCTGGACAGCCGGGAAGCGCTCGAGCGGCTCGAAAAGGTGAGCTATGCCCTGGTCATCTGCGATTTGAAGATGCCGCACGTGGACGGGCCGGGGCTGTATCGCGCTCTGGTGCGCGGGGAGAATCCGATGCAACACCGGGTCCTGTTCGTAACCGGAGACACCATGGGGCCGCGCACGCTTGAATTTCTGAAATCCAGCGGCCTGCCGTACTTGGCCAAGCCGTTCTTGGTGGACGAGCTGAAAGACGCCGTCCGGCAAGCCCTTGCCGCAGTCCCTGCGAGCGAAGAAATCGCCGCGGGGGCAGAGCATTCACGCGCGGCTTCCCGAGAATCATGAAGAGAAAAGCGGAAAGAGAAATCAGTGACGACAAAACAGTGAGAACAGAACAGTGATGAGGGAGCCATGACTTCAACGAGCCGAACCATTTTCATCATCAGCGGCGATCTTGGCCTGGCCAAGCGATGCTTCGAGGAGCTTGAGGCATTCGGCGGACACTACCGGACACAGGTTGTGGGCACGGTGGCGCAGGCCCGGAAGAGGATTGGCAGGAGCGCTCCCGCGGCTGTGTTTCTGGACGAATCCGCGATGGAATTTGCGCCTGGGGGCGAGACATTGGAATCCGCGGTGGTTGCGCTGGCCGAAACCGCGCCGGTGGTGGTGGCGGCAGCGCCGGACAAACAAACGGGTCTGGCGTTCCTGATCAATTCCGGCGCAGTGGATTTTGTATCGCGCGCTAATGATTTTTTGCCGATGGTGGCGTGCATGCTGGACCGCCGCGCGCGGATGGCCGAGCGGGCCGCGGGAATGCTGCAGTTTCCCAACGACGAATTAACGGGCGATTTTGGGGAAATCTTGCGGCACGAAGTGAATAATCCGCTGACCGGAATTCTCGGCAATACCGAACTTCTACTGGCGCGGCGCGACCGTCTGCCGCCCGCCGCTGTCGAACGGCTGGAAACCATCGCGGGGCTGGCCGTACGATTGCGCGAAACCGTCCGGCGCCTCTCCAACGCCTGGGACGAGCATCATGAGCCTGCGAGGCCGGCGTGAAAAACGGAGGCAGGGAAGAAAGAAGCAAAGAAAATGCTTTGCGCGTCGTTCCTCCCTTCTTGCCTCCTGCACCTTTGTCTCCTGCTTCGTTCCTCTAGGTTCTGAACAGCACGTCTTCCCGCTGAAATAATTTTACCGCAATGGCCAGGGCCACCACGGCATAGACGCTGGAGGAAAGGAAGATCAGCGCGATCAAGTCCCAGTTATAGGTGCCGGTGATGATTTCCTTGCTGACGAGGCTGGTGTTCAGCACGGGGACCAGCGCCAGCGCCGAGTTCAACTCCACGCCGGGCAAAAGCGCGGCGACCGCCGGCAAGACCGCCACAATCATCAACGGAGAAATATAGCTCTGCGCTTCCTTGAAGCTCTTGGCGAAGAGCGAAAGGGCCAGCAGGGCCGCGGAAAAGAAAACCGCGAGCGGCAGGACGACAAAGAAGATGGAAACCATGGCTTTTCCGGTGATGGTGATTTGCAAGGCCGCATCCGCCGCTCCCTGCGTGACGCCGAGAAGCAGCTTCTTGCCGGCGCCAAAGGAAACCGCCATGGATGCAATCGTCAGAACCGCCGTGGCAATCGAAGCCGTGAGCACCATCAGGAATTTTCCGAGGACCAGGTGCGAGCGGGAAACCGGGCTGCAAAGAATCGTTTCCATGGTGCCACGCTCTTTTTCGCCCGCGGTCAAATCCATGGCCGGGTACATCGCGCCGGTCAGGCACAACAGAATGACGAAGTAGGGAACCAGCCCTCCGAGGATCGCGCCTCCCACTTTTTCGGGCGGGGCGACATTTTTCTCCTCGATGTCAAACGGGCGCACCAGGCTATCCGGCAGGCGTCGCGCATCGAGATGTTCGCGAACCGTCCGGTCGCGAAATTCGCTGAAGAACCGCCGCAGGCGGCCGGCGCCGAAACCGGACTTCAGCTCACCTTCATACATGTAGATGGTGACCGTGGAGGTTTCGCCTGCCGCCAGCTTAGCCTCGAACCCTTCGGGGATTTCCACGGCCGCGCGAATTTGTTTGTTGGAGATTTCCTCGGCGAAGTCCGGCTTTGCGGGCACGATCCGAAGATCCCTGAGTTGCTTGAGTTCCGCAATCACGCCGGGCGAATCATCGCCGCCGAGAATCATGACCCTCGGAATTTCCTTCCTGGCCTCGTCAACCAGGCTCAAGGAGAGGGCGCCCATTCCGATCGTGAGCAGGGGCATGAGCAGCAAAGGGACGACGATCATGGAGATCACCGTCCTGCGATCGCGCAGGGAATCGATCAGTTCCTTGTGGTAGACGATGCCGATATTGCGCAGGCTCATGGCTCGACAACTTTCACGAATAAATTTTCCAGATCTTGTATTCCGTATCGAGAGCGCAGGTCGGGAAGGCTTCCCTCGGCCAGCAGCTCACCGTCATGGATGATGCCAATGCGGTCGCAGAGCTTTTCCACTTCGGACATGACGTGCGTGGAAAAGACCACCGTTTTGCCGTTGTCGCGGCATTCCCGGATGAATCCGACGATGGTGCGCGCGGCCATGACGTCCAGTCCCACCGTGGGCTCGTCGAAAATCATCACCGATGGATCGTGCACCAGCGTGCGCGCGATGGAAACTTTCTGTTTCATTCCGGTGGAAAGTTTGTCGCAGCGGCGGTCGCGGAAATCATTCATTTCCAGGCGCGCGAAAATTTCATCAATGCGGCGGCGCAGCGTGGATTCATCGAGGCCGTGCAGGCGACCGAAATATTCAACCATCTCCTGCGCGGAAAGCCGGCCGTAGAGCGCCGTGGCCGTGGAAAGAAATCCCACGCGAGAGCGGACGGATTGCGGGTCTTTTACGACGTCGTATCCCGCGACGATGGCGGTGCCTTCCGAGGGCGCCAGGATGGTGGCAAGCATGCGCAGCGTAGTGGTTTTTCCGGCGCCATTGGCTCCGAGCAGCCCGTAAATTTCTCCCGGCCGGCAGGAAAAACTCACGCCGTTGACGGCGCACACGGTGCCGCGTTTTTTGTCCCGGAACCGCTTTACCAAACAATGAGCTTCGATCATTCCATTTCATTTCGCGGAGATGCGGCGCAGATTGTATCCGATTGGCGGACCAATTTGCAGGAGGATGGAGTATCCAATCGGAAACAGACCGGAGAAGCTAGCCCTTATGGCAACTGGGGCACTGCTTGGCGTCAAAATTCTCAGGCGTAACACGGAACATGTTGTTACACTGGATGCAAACACGATGAAGCACAGGCTGCCCAGGCGTCGGAGACTCGTGTTTCGGGGTGTGGGTTTGCGGTGAAGCGGGTTCGGTAGTCATGGATAAATTTTAGCATACCGGCGGGCATTGCGACACCCATGCTGAATGCCTGATTCGGGCACGCGGCATCCGGGACGAATGGGGCCGCATCATATGGGATGCAGTCGGAGTTATTCAGCCTTCGCCGGCCGGTCGCCTGCCGTCTGAAACTTTGTTAGAATGCCAAGTTTTAATCGCGCCAGTTAAGGCTGGGAGGTCGAGGACGGAATGACACCGGCGGTGGGCCGAAGACTGTGGCTAATTGTGGGCGCCGCCCTGGCGCTGACCGGTCTGCTGGTGTTTCTCAGCGGGAGAGGGTCCACGGCGCGCGTGGCGGTGGCGGACGTGGTACGCGAGAATTTGAGTTCTGTGGTATCCACCAACGGAAAGGTTGAACCGGTGATGCCGCGTTCGTTTCGCGCGGGATACCCGACTTTTGTAGAACACGTCTATGCGGTCGAGGGGCAGCAGGTGAAGCGCGGCCAGAAGCTTTTCGCCCTGGATGATACGGAGGTCCAAGCGGACCTGGCGCAGGCTCGCGCCGATCTGGCGACCCAAGAGGAAGCCCTCAGTGTGGCCAAGGCGGGCGGCCATGCCAGCCAGCTTGCGAAAGCCGTTGCCGATTTGCAGAAGGCGCAAGCCAGCCGCGATCAATTTCACCACGACAACGAGACCTTAACGAAACTGGTGGCCGAAAAAGCCGCGACGTCCGAGGAACTGGAACAGAACCGGCTGCAGCTGGTCCAGGCGGAAGCCGACGTTCAATCCTTTGCAAAGACGAAACAAACGCTGGAACAGCAGGCCAAACTCGACGAGGGGCGCGTGGCTCTCCTGGTGGAGCATGCGCGCGCGGCCGTTCGCGATCTCGAAGAGCGGCTGCAGTCGGCGCACGGGGCTGCTCCTTTCGACGGGACGCTATATTCTCTGCCGATTCGTCAGGGCGACTTCGTGAAGGCCGGCGATCTTCTGGCCGAGCTTGCGGACTTGCGCCAGGTGCGCATCAGGGCGTTCATCGATGAGCCCGAGCTAGGGCAGATTGACATCAATCAGTCCGTGGAAATTTTCTGGGATGCACACCCCGATCGCGTCTGGAACGGGCGAACGGAAATGTTGCCCAAGCAGGTGGTCACGCGGGGCACGCGCAGCGTCGGGGAATTGATCTGCTCGGTCACCAATGACCGGCTGGACCTGCTCCCCAACACCACCGTGGACGTGCGTATTCATATCAGCGAGAGGCCGGCAGCCCTGGTGGTTCCTCGCGGGGCCGTTTATATCGAGGGCGACAAACGATTCGTGTTTCGAGTGGAAGATAACCGGTTGCACCGCCGTTTGATCAAAGTGGGCATCGCGAATCCGACCAAGATCGAAGTTCTTTCCGGGCTGAGCGAAGGGGATGTGGTGGCGCTGCCTGGGGAAGCCACGCTCAAAGAAAATTTGCGCATCATACCGGTGCGCCCGGAATGATGCGGCGTTTTTCAATCGCAGCCGCGGCGCTGGTCTTGTTTTGCGGATGGAGCGGGGCGTCTGTTCTTGCGGCACAGTCTTCCTTGGGCGACGCGCAACACGATTATAATGCCGGACGCTACAACCGCGCCGTGGACGCGCTGAATATCGCGATCGCGAAATCGCCCGATGACGCGTCCCTGCAACTCCTGTTGGGGCAGAGTTATTATCAGCTGCGCGAATTCCAACACGCCGTAGCGAGCCTTGAACGAGCCGTCCAGCTTGCTCCCAAAGATTCCGAATACCACGACTGGCTCGGCAAAGCGTACGGCCGGAGGGCCGAAGAAAGCATCTTCCTGAGCGCCATGAGCTGGGCGCGAAAAACGCACCGGGAATTTGAAATCGCCGTCGAGCTGAACCCGCAGAATCTCGAGGCGCAACGCGATCTGATCCGGTACGAAATGAACGCCCCCAGCGTCGTCGGGGGCGGCGACGATAAAGCGCTGAAACACATCGAGACGCTGGAGAAGATCGATTCCATACAGGGACAGCTTGCCCGCGGGGAATTCTTCGCGACTAAAAAACGGATGCCCGAGGCGGATGCGGTGTTCGGGAAACTTTTGGAATCGGACGCCGACCGGGCGGGCGTGTACTTCGAGGTGAGCGATTATTACCGCGACCGCGCCAACGCCGAAAAAATGGGCGAGGCCATTGACAAAGCCGGGCACATTGATCCCGACGACCGCCGGTTGAAATTTTACAAAGGGGTTCTCCTGGTGGTGCAAGGAAAAAGCCCCATCGAAGCTGAAACCCTGCTGAAATCCTATTTGGCAACGGTGCCCGATAATTCCGATCTTCCGCCGCACGCGGCCGCGCGGGAATGGCTGGGTAAACTGTATGAATCGCTGGGACGATTTTCCGAAGCGGCGGAAGAATACCGGCTGTCGCTTACACTGGATCCGCACGACAAGAGAGTGGAAGAGGATTTGAAGAGGGTGCAGAGGAAATAGAGGAAGTAAAGGAAATAGAGGAAATTAAGGAAGCCTGGCTTGGCGGGCCCGCGGTTTTCCAACGAGGGTTGTCATCGTCCACGGGAATTTACATGATGCTACGCAACGAGACTTGGATGGTCGCGCTGGACGCTTTATGGGCCAATAAAGTCCGCGCGTTTTTAACCACGCTGGGCGTGATCATCGGCAGCGCCTGCATCGTTCTGGTGGTGACCGTGGCGCTTAGCGGGCGGCGCTACGTGATCCAGCAAATCGAAGGCGTCGGATCCAATCTGGTGTACGCGCGGCTGGATATCGACCCGAACCAGCCGGTCATGCTGCAGGACGAATTGTCGATTGAAGACATGAACGCCGCGAAAGCGGGGATTCCCGGAGTGGTGGCCGTGGCGGGAACGCGCGGCGATCTGGCCACCGTGAATGTGGGATCCGTCGAGCGTAATGTGAATCTGGTGGGAGTCACCGAGGGATTCCAGCAGATTCGCAATTTGCTGATTTTGCAAGGCCGGTTCCTGGATGCCGTGGATATTTCCCAGCGAAGCCGGGTATGTCTGATCACGACGCAGCTCGCCAAGTTCGCGTTTCCGTATATCGACCCGATCGGACAGAGTTTGCGCGTCGGCGAACTCAGCTTCACGGTGATCGGAGTTTTTCGGGAGCGCGTGGAAACCTTCGGTCTTTCTGAAATTCAGGATTACTCCGTTCTTATTCCGTTTCCCTTGATGAAATATTACTTGGGAGATTCGTCTTTGGAGATGCTCTACCTGCAGGCCAGCACACCCGAGGGCGTGATCCCCGTGACCCGCCAACTGGAAGCGCTGTTGACCAGCCGGCATCCCACGCGGGCGCGTTATTCGGTGCAGAATCTCAGCTCCATCCTGGTTGCGGCCCGAAGAATCGCGCTGGCGCTCACCATTGTTCTGCTGCTGATCGGATTCATCGCTCTGCTGGTCAGCGGGATCGGAATCATGAACATCATGCTGGTGACGGTCCAGGAACGCACGCGGGAGATCGGAATCCGCAGGGCCATCGGGGCGAGGCATCAGGAAATTTTGTACCAGTTTTTGTTGGAGGCATTCATGATCAGCGGATTCGGGTCGGTACTGGGAATCCTGATCGCGGTGGCAATTCCAGTCATTGCGCGGCCGTGGCTCCCCGCATATATCAGCGTTCCGGTGCCGTGGGAATCGGTGGTTCTGGCGTTTCTAGTGTCTTGTTCGGTGGGCATATTCTTCGGATACTTGCCGGCGGAGCGCGCGGCGCAATTGCAGCCCACTGAATCACTGCGGTATGAATAGATGCAGCAAGGTCCGATTTGTGTTTAATCCCAAACGCCATCGCACAAATGGGCGTACATCCGAACGCGATAGGGCTTCAGGGGCTAAAGCCCGCACTGGACAAATTCTTGAACATCACGGCTGAACAGGTTGCGGAAAAATTTCAAAAGTGTCATTCCGAGGGCGCGGTTTGCCCGAGGAATCTGCTTTTTTCTTTGGATTGGCGAAAAAGCAGATCCCTCGCTTCGCTCGGGATGACATTAAACCACTTTTTTTCGGAGCGGCTGAAGCCGCGACCCACAAAGACCAGTTGCGATTTAGCCGGTAACTATCGACGTTTGTTTCCCACGGCATAGGAGCATGCGCGCGTGAGGCCGACGGAAAGCAGGTGCAAGAAGATGGGCGGGAGAAATTGCACGGGAAATGTTCAGCGGATTTGGCCGGCGGTGGTTTACGCGGCCGGTCTGGCGATTTGCAGTTTGGCGAGTGCCGGGACGATTCGCGCGCAGGACTCCGAGTTGACCCGCAAGCTGACGTTGAAGGAAGCCGTGAACCTGGCCGTGGCCAACAGCCGCGATCTGGCCCTGGCTCGGCTGCAGTACGGCGTGATGCAGCGCCAGATCGGCGTGGCGCGGTCCGCGTTTCTTCCCAACCTTTATTCCGGGACGGGCGTGGCCTACACCAACGGCTTTCCGCTGCTGGAGGGAGGAGGCGCGCCGGCCATTTTTTCGCTTTCCTATACACAGCAAATTTTCAATCCGCCGCTGAAAGGGGAACAGCGCGCCGCCGAACAAAGAGCCGAGGAGCAGCGGCTTTCGATGGATGATGTGCGCGACACGGTGATGTCGCGAACGGCGCTGGATTATCTCGAGCTGGCAAAAGTGCGGCACGCTGTGGAACTCATGCACAGCGAACGCACGAGCGCGGGACACATTCTGGAAGCGACCCGTGAGCGAGCCGATACCGGACGCGAACTTCCCGTTGAGGTGATCCGGGCGCAGCTGACCACGGCGCGAATCGAGCAACGCACCGCGCAACTTGAGGACCGCGACGAATTCTTGTCGGGCGAACTGCGCGACATGATGGGGCTGCCGGCGGACGAAAGGATCGATGTCTCCACCGAGGAAATTCCCGGAGCGGCGGCGGAAGCTTCCAGGGACGTCGTCTCAGAAGCCATGGCCAACAACGTGGACCTGAAAGAGGCGCAAACCGAGTTGCGCGCGCGCGAATTCAAGCTCAAAGGAGAGCAGGGCGGGCGCTGGCCTTCGTTCGCCCTGACCGGCCAGTACAACGTGCTGAGCAAGATCAACAACTACACCGATTTCTTCAGCAAGTTTCAGCGCAATAACGTCATCTTTGGAGTCCAGGTGCAAATTCCCATCTTTGCTTCGCGCACTTCTTCCGCCGTCGCCTTCGCGCAGGCGGATTTGAACGCCGCCAATCTGGCGCTGGAAAAGAAACGCAGCGAAGTCTCTCTGGATGTCCGCCGCAGAGCCAGGCTGGTGCGGGAGGCGGAACTGGGCGGGGAAGTGGCGCGGCTGGAGTTGCAGCTGGCGCAGGAGAATGTGCGCGTTTTGCAGGCGCAGTTTGATGGAGGGCGCGGCAGCTTGAAAGACCTGGAAGCCGCGCACATCGAGGAAAATGACAAGTGGCTGGCCTTTTTGGACGCCAACTATTCGCTGCAACAGGCGCAGCTGGAACTTCTTCACACAACCGGCCAATTGGCCCAGGTGTTGCAGTAACGCGGCGAATACGCGCAAGTATTTGGGAGGTCGGGACTTTAGTCCCGACGATTGATTGCCCTTGAAACAGGCTTTAGTCCCTGAAGCTTCGGGGCCTGAAGGCCACAATCATCCCATGTGAACCGTCCGACCTTTAGGTCGGACCTCCAAAAACCGCCTCTGCGGGTATTCGGATCATGACAACACCGCCTTCTGAGTTTTCTAGCTAGGCCGGCAGTGTTTCAGGTAACATACTTGCTTCAGAAGGCTTGCGATCGTGGGGGAAGTCCCGGATCAGGGGAAGAATAAGAATGCCCGAAGTGATGAAAACGCTGTTTCTGAATCCGCCGAGCTACGAGGGGTTTGACGGCGGGGCTGGGGCGCGTTACCAGGCGCGCCGCGAGATCAAATCGTTCTGGTATCCCACCTGGCTGGCGCAGCCTGCGGCCATGGTTCCAGGCAGCCGGCTGATTGACGCGCCTCCCGATGGGCTGACGGTGGACCAGGTGGCGCCGCTGGCGAAGGATTACGAATTGGCCGTGCTGCATACGAGCACGCCGTCGTTTCCCAACGACGTGAAATTTGCCGCGCACCTCAAGGAAGTGAATCCGAAAATCATGGTCGGGATGGTCGGCGCGCACGTCGGCGTTTTGCCGCTGCAATCCATGAACGCGGCGCCGGCAGTGGATTGGGTTTCGCTCGGCGAATTCGACTACATCTGCGCGGAGGTTGCCGCACGGAAGCCGCTCAAAGACGTTGGCGGAATTGCCTATCGCGACAACGGACGCGTCACGCTCACTCCGCCGCGGCCCACGATTGAGAACATGGACGATCTTCCCTATGTCGTGGACGTGTATAAGCGCGATCTGACGATCGAGAACTATTTTATCGGCTACCTGCAGCATCCCTATGTGTCGCTTTATACCGGGCGGGGCTGCCGGTCCAAGTGCACGTTCTGCCTGTGGCCGCAGACGCTGGGCGGACATCGTTACCGGGTGCGCAGTCCGGAAAATGTGGCCGCCGAAATGGCGCTGGCCAAGAAATATTTTCCGCAGGTGCGCGAATTCTTTTTTGACGACGACACGTTCACGGACGATCTGCCGCGCGCCGAGGAAATCGCGCGGCGCCTGGGAAAGCTGGGGCTGACCTGGTCGTGCAACGCGAAAGCCAACGTCCCGCGCCGAACGCTGGAAATCATGAAGGACAACGGGCTGCGGCTGCTTTTGGTCGGGTATGAATCCGGCAACGATCAAATTCTGATCAACATCAAGAAGGGCGTGCGCATTGATATCGCCCGCGAGTTTTCGCGCAACGCCCGCGATCTGGGAATCAAGATTCACGGGACGTTTATTCTCGGTCTGCCGGGCGAGACGCCGGAGACGATTCAGCAGACCATTCGGTTTGCCTGCGATATTGATCCCGAAACCATCCAGGTTTCTCTCGCCGCGCCCTATCCGGGCACGGAATTGTACCGCCAAGCGCAGGAGCAGGGCTGGCTGCAGATTCAAACCGGGGAACTCGTGGACACGCACGGCATACAGACGGCGGCCATGAATTATCCCAAGCTCAGCTCCACCGTGATTTTCAATTCCGTGGAAGACCTTTACAGGAAATTCTATTTCCGTCCGCGAAAAATGTTCTCTCTTTTTGGGGGAATGCTGCGCGATCCGGAAGTGATGAAGCGGCGGCTGCGCGAAGGCGTGGAATTCTTCAAGTTCCTGCACGAACGCAAGGCGACGGCGCGCGAAATGGCCCAGTCCGCGGCGGCGCCCGCTTCGAGCGCCGGGGACTGAATTGGGTTCGGGCTTCAGCCTGCGGGTTTTGATTGAGGTAGAGTTGGTCTTTACGCAACCAACCCCCACAGGCTGAAGCCTGTGCCACAAGATCTTCCCTTTGCGATGACTGCCCCAAAAACTCACAAAACCAAAACTTACGTGCTGCTGTTCCTGCTCGTCCTGCTCGGTTCCGTGGGGAACACGATTCTGAGCAAAGGGATGAAGGATGCGGGGGACCTGGACATTTCGCGCTTTGCCTCCCTGGCGGCGGGAGCGGAGCGCGTGCTGACGAGCGGAATGATTTGGGCTGGAATCGCCATGATGCTGGGTTTCATGGTCTGCCACATGCTCGTGCTCTCCTGGGCCGATTACAGTTTCGTGATGCCGTTTTCCGCGATTGCTTACGCGCTAGTGCCGCTGCTCGCGTACCTGTTTTTGCACGAAGAGGTTTCCACGGCGCGCTGGATCGGAATCATTCTGATTGTTCTCGGCGTCGCACTGATCAATCGCACGCCGCATCGCACGACTCCGCAGGGAACTCCCCACTGACATGCGCACGGCGTCCATCCTCATTTTTGTAGTGGTGACGGGCACGGGCGGAGAAATTTGCCTGACGCATGCGATGAAGCTGCTGGGCGAGGTGCACGATTTCCATCCGCGCGCGATTGTGTCGTTTGTTCTGCGCGCGCTGCGCGTTGGCTGGCTTTGGATCGCCGTGCTGCTGATGGCGCTGTCGTTCTTCTCGTTCCTGGCGATGCTGTCGTGGTTCCCGGTCAGTTTTGTGATTCCCGCCACATCGCTCGCCTACGTGGCAGGAGCGTTTGGCGCAAAACTATTTTTGGGCGAGCAGCTGAACGGGACGCGCTGGGCGGGAATTTTCTTGATTTGCCTTGGCGTGGGCATGGCTTGGGCGGACAATCCGCCCGCATCCCTGCGTTACCTTTCCACCGTCACGACTATCCGGTGGACGGTTCTGGCGCTGGCGCTGGGCCCGCTGTCTTATTATCTCGTTGGAATTTATTCCGCGTGGCGATTTTTTCGTGTGGCGCATCGCCGGGCAGCGCAATCTCCGCCCGCGAACGATGAGGCTTTCCCGATCAGCGTGTTGAAACCCGTTCGCGGGCTGGATCCTGGCGCGTACGAAAATTTCGCCAGTTTTTGCCGCCAGGATTATCCGGAATTTGAAATTCTTTTTGCAGTGAACGATGCCCAGGATCCCGCCGTGCCGATCGTGCAAAAATTGATCGCGGATTTTCCCGGGCGGTCCATTCGCCTGACGGTGGTCGCGGAGCGGCTGGGCCCGAACACCAAGGTTTCCAATCTTTGCCGGCTGGCGCGCGAGGCGAGGCACCATCTGCTGGTTATTACCGATAGCGATGTGCGAGTCGAGCCGGGATATTTGCGAAGCGTTGCGGCGATGTTCCGCGATCCGGCGGTCGGCGGGGTGACGGCGCTGTATCGCGGGCGGGACAATTTGCAGTGGGTCGCGGCCATGGATTGTGTGGGCTCGTCGGCGGCGTTTTGCGGCGCGGCTCTCGTTGCGCGCGAACTCGAAGGGCTGAAATTCATGATGGGTTCGACCATGGCCACGACGAAACAGCGGCTCGCCGAGATCGGCGGCTTCGAGGCCATAGTGGACCTGCACTCGGACGATTACGAGCTGGGCCGCCGTATCGCCGCCCGCGGCTACCGGATTGAGCTCTTGCCCGAACCCGTCTGGATGGCGTTTCCTTCACTGACGCTGGGCGCGTACCTGCGGCACGAATTGCGCTGGGCCATCGGGATCCGCAACATACGCCCGGGCGGGCATTTCGGCATGCTGTTTACACACGGACTTCCCTGGGCCATCGCGGCGGCTTGGGTTGCGCCCTCCATGATGATTGGCGCGGCTTTTATCGGCGCTTATTTTGTGTTGCGGTTTGCGATGGCCTGGGCCGTGGGCGTGTGGGGATTACGTGATCCAGTCCTGCGGCGCCGGATTTGGCTGTTGCCCGTGCGCGATCTGCTCTCGTTTTTCGTCTGGCTCGCCAGCTTTGGGATGAATCGAATCGAGTGGCGCGGAAGCTCTTTCACGCTTGAAAAAGGCAGGATGATTCCTGTCGCGCCGCGCGCCGGGCGCGGCTGAGACTGGGCGAACGTGCTGGATTTACCTCCTCCTCCTTGTTGCGGGGCGTTTGCGCCGTCTTTTCGCGAACGACGTGTCCATGGCAGCCGCGGCCTTCAGCACCAGGAGAAATGTCTGCGCATCCTTGGTCAAAGGCCGGTGGCGCGGATGAATCACGTCGATGTTGCGCCGCAAGGGTTCCGCGTTGGTGATTCCGACGGCAACCAGAATCCCCTGTTGCAAGTCCTGCATGACCGCGATTTGAGGAAGGAAGGCCAGGCCCAGCTTGCGTTCCACCATGCGCCTGGCGGCTTCGATTCCTTCCACTTCGAGGACCACGTTGGGGAGCAGGCCCGCCCGGCGAAATAATCCCTGGCTCAGCGTCCAGTCGCTGGATCCCCGGTCGTAGAAAATCAGCGGAAACGATTTTGCTTCCTCAAGTGTAACTCGGCGCCTGCGCGCCGCCGGGTGCGCGGGATGGCCGACCAGAATCAGCGGGTCATCTCGCAGCGTGAGGGTTTCGACTTCCGGATGATTGACCGACCGGACGATGCCGATGTCCGCCTCGCCGTCCAAAACCATCTTGAGCACGTCCTGGGAATTTCCGGAGCGGAGACTCACAACCGTTCCGGGATTGGCGGCCTGGTACTCCTTCATGACATCCGGCAAAAAATAGGTGCTGATGGAAAAGGCGCTGGCGACGCGCAATGCTCCCCCGGCGGCCGGCTGGAGTTCGTGCACGGCCTGCCGCGCGAGCGCCGCGTCGCGCAGCAATTGCTCAGCGTGAGGACGCAGCGCTTTCCCGGCGGGCGACAACTCCAGATGGGAGCGCACCCTTTCAAATACAGCGACGCCGAGCGAATCCTCGAGCGCACGGATGCGCGCGCTGACGGCCGGCTGGCTCACGCGCAGAGCGCCTGCGGCGCGGTGAAATCCGCCGTAGGAGATAACCGCCAGGAAAGTTTCGAGCTGGTTGAATTCCATAGGACTCCTAGTACTTTTCGGCAAAGCCGCCGTGGCGATGCCGATGTCGCAGCAAGAGTGTAGCCGAAAGCGATAAGAAAAGTCTATCACTGTGATTATGACAATCAGTTTGACTGATAACCACCTTCGGCGCATACTTTCTTGAGTGACGCTTGGAGTAGAAGCAAACCGCAGGGTCACGTCGTTCGGGTGGATCGGGTTCCTCGCAAGGAAGAAGCGTTTGTGTGCGGCGCTGTTCCCCGGCTGGTCTTCTCGCGTTGACGCCGAACGGCGCCCGATGTGAATCGCAAAGACCTTCTCCCGGCCATCCCCCTTACAGATTTTGCAGGATCGAGTCGCGCGGCAACTGCCGCGCCAGCGTAAGGCATACCTATTCTCAAAATGGTCCTTATAGGAGCAAAAATGAACAACCAGGAACAAGCCGCGAATCTCGAACGGGAATGGCAGTCAAACCCTCGCTGGGAAGGCATCACCCGTCCTTATAGCGCGGAGGATGTCGTACGTTTGCGGGGCTCCATTCAGATCGAGCACACGCTGGCCAAACTCGGCGCCGAGCGTCTGTGGAGTTTGTTGCAGAACGAAGACTACGTGGCCGCGCTGGGCGCCGTAACGGGGAACCAGGCGGTTCAGCAGGTCCGCGCGGGGTTGCAGGCGATTTACATCAGCGGCTGGCAAGCGGCGGCCGATGCCAATGACGCGGGGCAAATGTATCCCGACCAGAGCCTCTACCCGGCGAACAGTGTTCCGAACCTGGTGCGGCGCATCAATCAAGCGCTGATCCGCGCCGATCAAATTCATCACTCCGAAGGCAAGAATGGAATTCACTGGTTTGCCCCGATGTTCGCGGACGCCGAAGCGGGCTTCGGCGGAAACTTGAATGCATTCGAGCTGATGAAGGCGATGATCGAGGCCGGCGCGGCGGGCGTTCATTTTGAGGACCAGCTTTCCTCGGCCAAGAAATGCGGGCACCTGGGCGGCAAAGTGCTGGTGCCGACGATCGAGGCGGTGCAAAAGTTGATCGCGGCGCGGCTGGCTGCCGACACCATGGCCGTGCCTACGTTGCTGATGGCGCGAACCGATGCCGACAGCGCCGGATTGCTCACGAGCGACATCGATCCGCGCGATCAGGAATTCATTCTTTCCAGCGAGCGCACGCTGGAGGGTTTCTACCGCATTCGCAGCGGGGTCGAAGCAGCGATTGCGCGCGGTCTTGCTTACGCCCCTTACGTGGATATGCTCTGGTGCGAGACTTCCAAGCCCGATCTTGCCGAGGCGCGAGAATTCGCCGAGGGAATCCACGCCCGCTTCCCAGGCAAGATGCTGGCGTACAACTGTTCCCCGTCTTTCAATTGGAGGAAAAATCTGGACGACTCCACCATCGCCCGCTTTCAGAGCGAACTGGGCGCCATGGGATACAAATTCCAGTTCGTCACGCTGGCAGGCTTCCACGCGCTGAACCTGTCCATGTTCGAGCTGGCTAGCGGCTACAAGGAAAACGGCATGTCGGCGTATTGCCGTTTGCAGGAAAAAGAGTTTGCCAGCGAAGAGATGGCCGGCTACGCCGCGGTGAAGCACCAGCGTTTTGTCGGCACAGGATACTTTGACGCGGTGCAACAGGCCGTCGCCGGCGGAGCGTCATCTACCACTGCCCTGGAGGGTTCGACGGAGGCCGCACAGTTCACGCGCCGATAGGGAACGCTGCAACGGGCTCACAAGTAGCGCCGCTCAAGGGAAACGTCTCCCAGTAGGACGGGCTTCAGCATGTCGGTTTTGCGCTCCCGATAGACACCTAAACCTGACAGGCTGAAGCCCGTCCCACTGGGATCGCGAGATGCGTCAGGCTTTGTAGATCCACTTGGCGGAAACACCGCCTGCCAGCACCAGAGCGGATAAAATCAGCCAGTTGTAGCTCGTTCCATAGGTGGCCGTCGGAAAGTGGTTGCTGATCATCAAGAAAATCAGCGGGACGGTCATATACGTGTTATGGATCGTGCGGTTTTTCGCGCGTTCCGCCAGCTTTGCGTCGATGGGCTTTCCCTCGCGAATGGAGCCGAGCATCCGGCGTGTCGCGGGCAGGATTCCCATCCACACATTGGCGGCCATGATCGTGCCAAAAAGCGCGCCGATGTGTATGTAGGCGGCGCGCCCGCTGATCAAGTGGCTGAGACCGTAAGCCAGCGCGACGACCAGGAAATAGCAAATCGTCGCGGCTAGAAAGGGCGCACGTCCCAGCGGCGACATCCAGATCCCCTCATATACGGAAAAACCAACGATAAGCGTGCCGAGGCCAATCGCTATTCCCATCCCCATGCCGATATTTGAAACGCTGTCATCCAGCAGCAGGCCGCCGGAGTAATACAGCAGGCCCAGCAGCAAGAAGCCGGAAATCCAGGTGATCAGGGCTTCCCAACGGAACCAGTAAAATTTCTCCGGCACGGATTTGGGCGAAGCCTGCTTTTCGACCACGGAGAAACTTCCGCTGTGCACCAGCCACACTTGAGGGAGCCTCCCGGAATTTCGCGCGGTCTCCTCATCCAAGGCCATGCGCCCTTCCAGCTTGGTGAAGTAATATGTTTGCCCAATCCAGAAGATTCCGGCAAGCACGTGGATCCATCGGATTATGAGATTGCACCATTCGCTGACGGAGGCTGGCATTGTGAGCGGCTCCCCTGAAAATGTGCGTATCCGAAACTTCGCGAAACGCCGGCAGACGATGGTACTGGCCGCGCCCCGCCATCTCAAGGATAAAGTCAATTCCAGTGCGAGCTTCCGGAAATCCATCCGATTGAATATGTGGATGATTTTCGATGGGGATCGCGAATCTTCGGCTCAATAAATCACTACTGCCCGACCGAACTCGGACGCGCCGCAACGCGTCTCGCAAAGGGAAGCGCGGCTTGGTTGACGGATTCAAATTTCCTGTCTAAAGTAAAGAAGCTGGGTCGTGGAGCCGGGAACAGTTCCCGGCTCGCCACGGCCCATTTCTTGCGTTTCCCTCGGCTGGGAGGTCGTACAATCGGTAGTACATCAGCCTCTGGAGCTGACTATCCTGGTTCGAGTCCAGGCCTCCCAGCCAACTCTTAAAAAAGCCAATAAAAACGATGGTACCAGCAACGCAGGACCATAGGCCTACTGTTTCGGCCTACTAAAAAGCCTACGTTTGCTCTCCGGGCCGTATCAAAAGGAGAGCTATGAACACCACAGTTTCAATCCTTATCTGCTACCGTGAAAGGGGTCGTCGCAAGACCGCGTCGGCGGCTTACGCAGGACAGGCCCGACTTAAGCCAGGAATCGGTTGCGACCGGAAGGGCCGCGAGTTCCCGTGCCCAGGCGGTGTCTATTACATTCGCTGGTATCAGGGCAAGAAACAGGTATGGAAAGCAGTCGGTACGGACCCGAACGATGCTCTTAAGGCCCAACTCAGGCAAGAACGTGTCCTCGCGGGCGAGAGCGTCCCCTCTGCGGAACGAAGTCCGGCCCATAGGCCCACTCTCGCAGAAGCCATAGTAGCGTTCCTCGCCGAGCGTTCTACACAGACCGATGCACGAGGGCTGGCCCGATGGAAGTGGGAGCTTGAGTTATTTGACAAGGTCTGTGGGAAGGTTTGGCTGGATGAAGTGGACCGAGCGGACATCTTTAAGTTGATTCGCCACTATCAGAACAAACTGAAGAGCAAGCCCCGGACGGTGTTCAACCGGATTCAGTCACTCGGGACATTTCTCAACAACCGCAAGCATGACGCGAATTTCGTTTTTCGGGCGGTCGGTCATCGGAGAGGCGGTGACATTCCGGCCTACGTGGAACCGGAGGTTGATTATTACAGCGAGGAAGAATTAACGAAGTTCTTCGCCGCTTGCGATGAAGAAGAGCGTATCCGGTATCAGTTTTTCCTGCGAACCGGGTGCCGTGAGCGTGAGGTCATGTTTGCGACTTGGGCGGATATTCACTCCGCGGAATACGACAAGAAGAAATCATCCGAGGAGCAGGAAGCCTCAACCTATACGGTGAACGAGAAACCGAAGATGGGCTTCACGATCAAGAATCACAAGTCGCGGGAGATTCCTCTCTCGGATGATTTGGTGGAGGCCCTCAAGACCTATCAAGTGCTGTACCCGAACCGCAAGACGATCTTTGTGAATAAGGACGGCGGCCCAGAGGGTCACTTCCTCGGAAAACTGAAGGCTATAGTGAAGCGGGCAGGTCTACCGGGGGAATGGTCTCTTCACAAGTTCCGCCGGACCTTCGCAACAAACGCGCTCGCGAACGGGGTGCCAATTCATGTGGTTCAAGAGTGGCTGGGCCATTGCGACCTGACGACTCTCAAACGGTATGCGGCGAAAATCGAGATGAAGAAGCCTCAGTATCGCAATTACGCGAACAGGGTGGCGCAAGCCATAAAGGTTTAGCTCCGCCGCCCCGCACATATCGTAGATCTCCTGAACCTCAGTACCCACCAAAACAGTACCTCAGCGGTGTTTACTTAGTAGTGACTATTGAGCTATGGTTCGTGAGTTCCATGGAGGGAACAACGAATGGCTCATAAAACAAAAAAGGTTCGTCGGACGAAGGGCCGCAACAAGCATACGACCCACGTAACAACCAAGGCTTCCAAGGCACCGAAAACTCCGAAGATCGCCAATGCTCCCAAGCCTGCGGCCACCGGAGTTCGGTCCGAAGCCGCACGCCGCACAGCGGAAGGCAAATTCACGAAGGTCATCTTCAATCAGATTGGCGGGAAGGAATGCCGCCGCTTCGCGGCGATGACGTGGAAGGAGCGCGATGCCTACATGGCGAAGCCAGAGAACGCCGTCGTCCAGGAACGTTACGAAGCGCATATGGCGTCGGTCGGGACCAAGTGAACAGGTTCAATCCCGGTCACGTGGTGGCGACGCCCGGTGCCCTCGCAGCTTTGGAGGCATCGGGCGAATCGCTTTTTGATTACCTCACGCGGCACCTGTCGGGCGACTGGGGTGACGTAAATGCTGAGGACGCCCACGAAAACGAACTCAGCCTTGAACGCGGTTGGCGGCTATTGTCGGCCTACACGCTCAAGAGCGGGACCAAGCTCTGGGTGATTACCGAAGCCGACCGCTCGTCTACCTACATTTTGCTCCCCGAAGAGTATTGAAACATTCAAGAGGAAAGAGATTCTCAAGATCTTGGTGGCGGAAGACGACCGTAATCTGGCCCACTATTACGAAACGCTCCTCAGCCAGTGGAATTGTTAAGGGGTCAGATTCCTACATTCCCATAAGCCCCTGTTTGTTTTTTGCTTGCTAGTGGCGTTTCGTGTAAGCGAATCTGAAAACCACACCCGTGTTGATACGGAATGTATGCTCCCAATGGCCGGCAATCAATGTGGGGAGATAGTCGGCCTGCATGAGCCGGACGGCGAAGTGTCGGCTCAAGTTGATGTCCAAGCCTCCTCCGAACGCCAGTGCGAAATTATTACGAATGTTAGTGTGAGGTGTGACAGCCATGCACGCCGGGGGGAATTCACCAGGAATCGTACACGCGCCTAACTCGTATTGGGCCAAGCCAAAGAGACCATCGGCAAAGGCGTTCACTCTGCGGTGTCGCAGGACGAATTGCGGCCCAAACAATGCTTGGGCGGTTGTCAATGACCCTTCACCAGAAAAGGCCGAATGACCGGACTCGACAGCGACGTCAAGCAGAACTACGCGAAGGTAACTAGAAGCTATTGCACAACCCTCCGTAAGACGATCATGAAGCAAGCGATATGAAAGAACGCGCCATAGATTGTAAGCGAGCGGTCATAGCGCACGACCAAGCGCCGGAAGTTTCCGAGCCAGGCGT
>Ga0210409_10001691_pt1 | contig 27906 bp, 27 predicted proteins | sample IncBWH17MmetaG_FD_161649 | JGI IMG/M metagenome (GOLD analysis project Ga0210409, IMG submission 161649) | Forest soil microbial communities from Barre Woods Harvard Forest LTER site, Petersham, Massachusetts, United States - Inc-BW-H-17-M | ecosystem: Environmental > Terrestrial > Soil >...
CGAGCCGACCCTCCCCTGCCCTTCTCGCGGCAAGCTATGTCAGGTTTACAATCCTCCACTGTGGCAATCATTGCAGGCTCCATCGACCTCATCTCCTGGATGTTTAAATTTCTGGCCGTTCGGCGTGAGTTGGTCCAGTTCCGCACCGCTGCCTTGAGCCAAAATTGTATGGCACGCATTGCAATCGTTGGCCTTAATCGTGCGTTTTCCGTCGGCCGTCTTGTGCTGGCCGTCGTGGCAGCGGAAGCATCCGGGCCAGTCTTTGTGGCCGATATTCTCCGGGTAAACCTGCCAGCTTGCCTTCATCTCCGGGAAAAAGTTGTTGGTGTAGATCTCTTGAACTACATCGATGACCGGTCGTATCCGGGGATCATTGGGGTAATGATAGGAGAGCTCTGTGGCGATTCCCTGCAGCGCCTGGGTTTCGTTGGTGTAACGCCGGGTCAGGACGAAGAGCGCGTTGGTCTTAATGTAAGGCAGTGCCCGATCGATCTTGCCAAGGGCCATCGCCAGGTTCACCGCGTCGTCAGGCGATTCGTAACGATGGGCGGGGCGGTTGTGGCAATCCATGCAATCCATCCGTCGCACCGACGCTTCATTGACCTGGTTGGTGAACTTGGGCGATCGGAATTCGGTTACTACACCCTGAGAATCGGTCATCCGAACCCAGGGGATTTTTTGGCGCGCTTCATCGGAGGCGACGTAATCGATGCGGTTACCTACATTCATGTGCCAGTGGATGCCGCTGACGGGTCCATGAGTGGGATCGCCACCACCAACTTTGAGCAAGAGCCTGACAGTAAAGGGCGTGTTCGTCTCGTCACCGAGGAAACAGGTGTAGGTGCGCTCGACATTGCCGATAAACTTTTTGGGCCAGTGGCATTCCTCGCAGGTTTCCTGAGCCGGCCGCAGGTTCTTGACAGGTGTGGGGATCGGCCGCGGAAACTTGTCGGCCATAGTGGCATAGACCTGGTAGGTGCCGGAGAGTTTGGAACGTACATACCAGGCGGCCCCGTTGCCAATATGACATTCCGCGCAGGCCACCCGCGCGTGGGGCGAATGGCTGTAAGTCACGAACTCCGGTTTCATCACTCCGTGACAGGCCTGGCCGCAGAACTGGACTGACTCGGTGAAATGATAGCTCTGGTAGCTGCCCACCGCCGAAACCAGAAGAAAGACCACCCCGCCGGCCAGAAACAGACCAAAAATGCGCCGGTCGCGCGGGCGTGTCAGATCAATCCGCAGCGGCGGGAATGGGCCGGCCGATTTGACGATCTGCCGATGCCGGCGCCAGGCGCCCAACATGGCAGTAAGTATGCCAATCACTAAAAAACCCGGCGCCACCAGGTAAGTCAAAATGCCTACGTAGGGATTGGAAACGTGCGCCAGCACGCTCATCAGGAACAGCAGCAGGAACGAAAAAAGGCTGCCCACCATCACGACCACGCCCCACAAGCTTAGCCAATTGCGGAACACGGAACTGCGCCGGGGAGAATCGGGTGTATTGGATGGCTGAGCGTCCATATGCGTGAGGTGTTAATGTCCGTGGTGAATCACCATGGAGAGGCGAGCCCTGGCTCCTGGCCGGAATGGCCGACCCCTTGCCGGGGCCCGCGGTTGAGTATCCAATTATTTCTTAAAAGCGCGCATGTAGGCCACCAGCGCTTTGATGTCCTCGTCCGAAGCGCCCTCGGAAGGCTTCATCAGGGTCTTGCCCTCTTTGTCCTTCAGGCCTTCTTTGATCGCTTTGCCCGCGGCTTCGTCTTTCAACTCGGCCTGGACCTTCGCGTCCGCATAGTCTTTGGCGCCCAACTTCTTGCCCATCTTGGTTTCGCCCTTGCCGTCTTCACCGTGGCATTTGGCGCAATCCTTGGCGTAGAGGGCTTTGCCATCAGCAGCCCGTGCCGATAGTGCTGAGATCGCCAGCGCGGCGATCAGCAGCGGTAACATTTTCTTCATACTTGGTTTGCTTTCTTTCGCTTTTTAGGTTTACAACTGACTGTCTGTTTCAGCCGGAAAGTTTCGCCGGCTCAATCCATCTGGCCGACGAGCATCCCTGCCGAAATCGTGATCACTTAAGCAGCTGACTTTCGGTTCGAGTGAGGCCGTGACGGGCAACTCTTCTGAGAGGAACAACTTGATCATCACGGTCAGGATGATGAATGGCAGCGAGAGCAGAATCGCCCCCATGAACCAGCCTTCCAACCCGGCGAATTCCATTTTGTAGCTCATGACTCCGCGCAGGCTTTTGGAAAACAACTGGCCGCCAATCACGACGTTCCACCGCATCGCCAGCACGCCGATGAGAATCAGCAAAGCGCCACTGAAGTACATCCGCTTACGCACGAGGTCCGGCACTCGCTTGTGCAGCAGTTGCAGCGAGCCCAGCAGCAGCAGCGGCACCGCCGTACCCAGCGTCACCTGGCCAAGGTTCAACGTGTAAAAAAGCTTCTCCCGGGCCATGTACTGCATCACTTGGAAACCCTCTTCCGCTGAATAGACCCGGTGAATCCAATCCAGTCCTTCGATGGCCGCGTCCATGACCAAGGCGTAGAACAGGAACATGCACATCACGTCGAGGCATTTCATGTCGATGCTTTTGCGCCGCACCCAGCTCAACACCATGTAATTGAACACGCACAGGGCGATACCGGAGACCATCGCCGACATGATGAAGATGATCGGCATCAAGACATTGCCCCACCAGGGGTTGGCCTTGACGGAGCCGAAGATGAATCCGACGTAGCCGTGGAGCAGAAATGCCGAGGGAATACCGACAATCGAAAGGACGTGCCCCAACTTGTGATCCAGTTTGACCGCCGGTTGGCTAACGTCGGTCACTCCGACCGTGAAGAGCCGATACAAAACGCTCTTCAGGCCGGAAGTCCGGGCCGACCACTCCACGAAATCCCGGCGATAATCGAACCAGAGTTCCAAGAGCAGCACCGCCATCAAGTACCAGGCGTAGATAAAGCCGAAGATTGCCATCGGCGAAGTCAGGTGCGGTGTCATCATGACCTCAAAGCAGCGCTCGGGATGGCCCAGGTGAAAGAGCAAGGGCAAAGGCGCGCAGAGCAGGAACGCAAAGGCCGTCAGGAGTGAGAGCCGATAGACCGGCTCGAGGGCGCGCACGTTAAACACGCGCACCAGCGAAGCCATGATAAAGGCGCCGGCCACCAACCCTGTAATGTAGGGGTATAACACAATCAGCACACCCCAGAGCGGCTGTTGCGTGGCTTCGTTGGGATAAACATAACCTTCGAAGTGCGGCATCGCTTCGAACACGTAATTGGTGATGTCGGCCGTCATCTTACCGGACCTCCTTGTCGATGCCGGCGTAGAACACGCGTGGGTCGGTACCCAGGTGCGGCTTCAAAGCCTGGACTCTGTTATTCTGATAGAACTGCTGGATCGGGTCGTCGGCAACGGGGTTCTTCAAATCTCCAAAAACCCGCGCCTGAGTCGGGCAAACCTCGACGCACGCCGGCTTTAACCCGCGGGTAATCCGGTGATAACAAAGCGTGCACTTTTCAGCGGTCTTGGTGATGGGACTCAGAAACCGGCATCCATACGGACAGGCCTGAACACAGAAGCCGCAGCCAATGCAGTAATTGGGATCAATCAGGACGGCCCCGTCCGGCGCATCGAAAGTGGCGCCAACCGGGCAGACCTGCACGCACGCCGAATGCTCGCACAAATTGCAGAGCTTCGGTACGAAGAAGGAGTGCTGAATATCCTCTTTGGGCACCGCCGACGGCGGAAAACCGTGCATGCCGCCCTCCGGGCAGTCGACCAGCGTTTCTCCACGCGCCACGCCCGAGCCCGGCTTTGGCTTGGTGATAATGTAGCGCTCTATCCACGTGCGGTAATAAGGGCCTTCGGGAACATGATTCTCCTTCTTGCAAGCCTCCGCGCATAACCCGCACCCGATGCACCGATTGGCGTCAATAGCCATCACCCACTTATGCCGGGTGGGATCATAACCTTTGGCGGCACCGGTCGAGACCAGCACCTTCTGCACCGCCGCCTTGGCCGTCCGTGCGAGTGGTGCCGCCAACACTCCGGCGAGCGTGGCGCCTACTTTTCCTAACAGAGCGCGTCGGGAAACCTGGGAACTCATGGCACCTCCGTTGGGCTGTGTGGCACGTGGCATTCCGTGCACTTTGAGCCCGTGTAGTGTTCTTTGCTGACAATCTGCTTGTGCCACTTCGGCCGCGATGGATTGGCCTCATGACAACGCACACACGGACTATAGGCCTGCTGAGCAATTTTGATGTCCGGATTGTCCGCGTGAGCCTGGCCAGGCCCGTGACAGCCCTCACAGGATAAGCCCTTGTGCTCATGCTTCAGCACTTTTGCCATCTCGTCGGAGTGGCACTCCTCGCACGCCTTTTTGCCCGCAAAGACCGCCTCACGCGCCTGCAACTCCGTTAAAGCCTCGCCCCGAAACCATCCATACTGCCCAAACGAGGGGGGCGTCAGAAAATAGCGGGCAATCGAGTAGGTTGTGACAATTCCGACCGCCAATAAAAATAGCCGGAGGACCTGCGGTGGCATTTTAAATAGTCGTCGCATGCGGAGTCCATTTTTCCTGCGTTTTCACTGTCACAAGGATTGAGCGTTCAACTAATCCACGCTTCTCCTCCCTTGCTGATCTATTAGCCTTTTTTGCTTTGGCCATGTCCCCAAACAGTCGGTGTGATGATACAACGATACATGTCTATCATGGCAGCTTATCTACTATAGCCCGAATATACCGGCAGAAACCCCGCAGCCACCATATCTCATTAACACCCTGCTTCAGCGGGGTGTTTGGCGTCCGAAGAAGACTCAGAACCGTTCGCTTTAAACGGTTTCCACAGCAGGCCAGAAACCGTTGAAAACGGTTCTGCAGTCTTGCCAGCGCGTAACACCCCGCTGAAGCGGGGTGTTAATGAGAACACCTGAAATATCCGTGGTAGAACCGGGCTAGAACCTGACCCCGGCGAAAGGCTCTCCTCACCTGGAACTGGGAAGTCCCCTCTCTGTTGGGGAGGTTCGCAAAAAAAAGGGGAGCACAAATGCTCCCCTCCTGGAATCGCTTGCCGGCGCCGCTTACTTCTTAAACGCGCGCACGTGCGCAATCAACGCCTTGACCTCGGCATCGCTTAAATCGCCGAAGGCTTTCATCTTGGTTTTGTCGTCTTCCTTGACGCCCTCCTTGATCGACTTGAGCATCTTTTCATCTTTCATCTCGGCCTGCACCTTGGCGTCGGTGTAGTCTTTGACCCCCAACTTTTCGCCCATCTTGGTCTTGCCCTTGCCATCCTCCCCATGGCACTTGGCGCAGTTTTTGTCCCAGGTTTCCTTCGCGTCCGCGGCGCGGACCGAAACGGCCCCCGCCATGAGCAGGGCACAAGTGATTACTACGAGTTTTTTCATACTTATAATGTCGTTTCCATCGATTAGTTTGACGGAGTATTGATTATGTTTATTGAACGCCCGGGGCGGATAATTTCAGTGCCCACCACGGCATTGCTCTGTCACCGCAAAAAATGGTTGCTTCGGGCCGCCCGCGCTTCCCCAAAATTGTCATTTCTTTGGCCTCTTTTGGCTGGCGGGGGTTACAGCCGCAACGCAGGCGGACGTTAGGAGGGACTCAACTCGGGCACTTGGAAACCAAAATCCTGCAGCGCTGCCACCAGTAAAGTTGCATTGGAGGGGTTGACCGCGATCCAAACATCGAGATCGGCCGTCGCACGCGGGTAACCATAGAAAGCTACGGCGTGGCCGCCGATGACCAGGAACTCAACGCGGCGGGCGTTCAAGCACTGTAAGAATTCTCTGAAGTCTTTGGTTAATGACTTCGGATCCATAGTTCAGTTCGCGGAGCGCCTCCAAATGCCGGAGCCTTTCCAGGGGCGATTGCGAGAACCAGAACTCTCGGTCTTCGCGATCCGCCTCGGCGTGGGTTACCATGCTGACCTTGGTTCGATCCACTCGGGGTGACTGTGTCCCGCGCTTCATTAGATTGCCGAGCCAGATTACCTCATCGTGCCGTGCCATGCCAAGCGATTGTCAACGCGGCGACTCCGGAGAGTTCGGACTGCGCTGGCTCTCCATTCGTCGCTAGCAACCCAGCTGCCCGCGGGTGTGATATTTTGGCTTCCGCGTGACTTTCGGCTGGGTTAAATTCCGCGCATCCGCCCGGCGCGCAAGATACAGCGGCTGCGGCTGTGCACATCCATGAACATGAAGACGTCGCTTACCGGTTTCTGCGTTGTCGTGCTGGCCGCACGATGCGTGGCGGTTTCCCTGCTCCCGGAACAAATTTCCCCTGCAGTCGCCGACAAGCAGGCCTTTCAGATCCCGGACCGAGAGCAACTAACCGGGTGGATTGGCAAGCGGATGGAGGCCAATGAAGGCAACCGGCTGGTGAAGCTGGACCCCACGCGCTTGCTGGAAGGCTATCGCAAACGGCCGGGCCGCCAATCCTGGGACGGCGAGCATGTAGGCAAATGGTTGCACGCGGCGACGCTGGCCTGGGCGAACACCGGGGATCCGGCTTTGCGAGAGAAGCTCGATTACGTCGCGGCCGAACTTGTGAAATGCCAATTGGACGACGGGTACCTGGGCACTTATCTGGAGAAGGACCGTTGGACCGAGTGGGATGTATGGGCACACAAATACAACCTGATCGGTTTGATCACCTATATGCGCTACACCGGCAACCAGGCTCCCCTGCCCGCTTGCCGGCGCATGGCGGACCTGCTGTGCCAAACCTTTGGCGACAGCCCGGGCAAGCGTGACATCATTAAGGCCGGTTACCATGTCGGCCTTGCTCCAACCAGCGTGCTCGAACCAATGGTGTTGCTGTACCGTTTGACGGGCGAACCGCGCTACCTCGATTTCTGCAAATACATTCTGCGCGCGTGGGAACAGCCCAATGGCCCAAAAGTCATTTCCACTCTCTTGAGTGTGAAACGCGTCGATAAGGTCGGCAATGGCAAAGCGTACGAGATGCTTTCCTGCCTCAACGGCGCCCTCGAGTACTACCGCACGGTGGGCGATCCCAAAATCCTCCAAGCTTGCCTGAACGCGTGGGAGGATATCGTCAAGAACCGCCTCTACATCACGGGCGCGGCAAGCTACGGCGAACTATTCCATGGCGATTATGATTTGCCGAACGTCAATAACGTCGGCGAAACCTGTGTAACGGTAACGTGGCTTCAGTTCAACGCGCAGCTATTGCGCTTAACGGGCGAAGCACGGTTTGCCGAACAATTGGAGCACGTGGTGCTCAATCAGTTATTTGGAGCCCAGCGTTGTGATGGCGCCGCGTGGGGCTATTACGTTCAAATGGAAGGCAAAAAACCCTACAGCAGCACCCTCGATGGCCATTGCTGTTTGTCGAGCGGCCCGCGCGGCGTGGCCCTCATTCCAACCTTTGCCTGGACGACGGACGCCGAAGGACTGGTGCTCAATCTTTACGACTCCGGGACCGCGAGCCTTGCTTTAGCCGACCAGTCCAAAGTCGGCCTGACCATTGACACACTGTATCCGGGTGACGGGCACATCCAAATCGTGGTCGAGCCGACGGCAAAAGAGACCTTCTCCATCAAGCTGCGCATCCCGGCCTGGTGCCACGCTGCCTCGCTGGCCGTCAACGGAAAGCGGCAGACTACTGACTGTGGAACCGACGGTTACGTGCGACTCCACCGCGCGTGGAGAAAGGGCGATCGCATCGAGCTGACTCTCCCCTTGGAGCCGCGAGTGGTCTTGGGCGATCACAAAAACGAAGGAAAGATTGCCGTGTTCTACGGCCCGCTGGTCTTGGCCGCCGACGCCGCACTGCTCGGAGCCGGGCAGCAGGAGAGCCCCGCCATCCCCTTGAGAACCATAGCCGCTGCCGGCCCTGCCCTTGAAACGCTGGACGTTACGCCCGAGCCTGCGCCGGAGAACGTCAAATCCTGGCCCGGCGCGCAAGTTTTTAGAATCAAGGCCGTGCGGCGCGGGACGGATAGCGCTGCCTCCGCCACGAACATTCCCGTACGATTGATTCCGTTTGCGGATGCCGGCGGAACCGGCACGGATTACAAAGTGTGGTTGCCTTTGGCGGGCAAGACCAGTTCGACGGGCAACCTGCTCCTGGAAGGCAAGGAAACAAGGTCGCGTCGTGGCAACATGAACGGATCGATTAACGACGACGATTTTCAGTCGACGGTCGTTACCTGGGATGGCAAGCCCGCAAGCCAGGATTGGTTTGCGGTCAGTCTCGAGCAACCCGTTACGATCGGCCGGGTGGTTTTCACGCACGGGATGAATTTCCATGATGGCGGATGGTTCGACACAGCCAGGTCCAAGCCGTTGGTTCAGGTCCGCCGGACCACAGACGGCCCGTGGGAAACGGTGGGCGAGCTGGCTTCGTATCCCGCGACCAGTGCGACCAGTTCGGCCGGGCTGCAAGCCGGAGACCACTTTACCTGCCAATTCAAAGAAGCGGTTCAAGCGTGCGCCGTCCGGGTGATTGGAACACCGGCCTGCGGCGACAATACGCAGCAAGCGTTTTCATCCTGCACCGAGCTGGAAGCGTTCCCTCGCTGAGCTTCATGGAGCAGACCGAGACAGAAGCGGGGGTATATCGCCACACCTGGCAGGTCCATTCCTATGAGGTGGATTTTCGCAAACGCACAACCGTCGAGGCAATTTGCCGCCGTTTTCTCGACGCGGCCTGGATTCATGCCGAGCAACTGGGCTTCGGCTATGAGCAACTGGCCAGGCAAGGCTTACTCTGGGTCCTGGTGCGCCTGGTGGTGCGGATGGAAAGCTGCCCCCTTTGGGGCCACAAAGCGGAGTTGAGCACCTGGCCGCGCGGCACCAGCGGCGCCTTTGCGCTGCGCGACTTTGAGATCGTCGATTCGAACGCAAGACCACTGGCGGCCGGCGCAAGCAGTTGGCTCGTGCTGGACGCGGCAACTCACCGCCCGCAACGAATCGACAAGCTATTGTTTGGCGTCCCTAATCTGGCGGGACGCATGCGGACTGGGCCGGAGGCGAGGAAACTGCCGAACCTCCAGCCTGGCCCGACTGCCGTCACCACTACGGCGCGCTATTCCGACATCGATGTGAACCAACATGTGAACAGCGCCCGGTATATTGGCTGGTTGATGGATTGCTATTCGCCGGAGTTTCACCGGACCCACACACTGCGTTTGGTGGAAGTCAATTATGTCAGTGAAACGAAATGGGGCGACACCCTCTCAATCGTGTCCCACCAGCCCAAGGCGGCGGTGTTCTCACATTGGATCGTCAAGCCGGATCAATCCGAGGCCTGCCGTGCCGAGTTGCAGTGGGAACCTGATTCACCGGAAGCAGCCCAGCCTTGAGCTTCCCTGGGAGCGCCGGCGTCTCGCCGACGCGTTAGGCCCGTCGCAGACGAACGCGCCGGCGAGACGCCAGCGCTCCCAGGAACTTACGTCCCGAGCCTGACGTCGCCTTTCGATTTGTTGTCACTTTCCAGTCCTGGCTTCCCCCAATACACTACGCCCATGATTTCCAGGAAAGACTCCAACCAAGCGGCTGCGCCGCCCGAACCCAAACCCGGCGAGTGGATCGAGCCGGAGGAATTTGCGAATGTCATCCGCCTCACTCCTTTGGTCGCGATAGACCTGGTGGTCAGGTCGCCCGAAGGACGCGTCCTCGTTGGGCGCCGGACCAATGAGCCTGCACGAGGCTGCCTTTTTGTGCCCGGCAGCCGGATCTCGAAAAACGAGACTTTAGCCGTTGCCTTTCAACGAATCACCCGCGAGGAACTGGGCACGTCAGTGCCAATCGAGCGAGCTCGGCTCCTGGGGGTCTATGAGCATCTTTATCCGACCAATCGCTTCGAACGACCCGGCTTTGGGACGCATTACATTGTCCTGGCTCATGAACTGGCCCTGACCCTCGACCCTGCCTCCCTGCCCAAGGATCAGCATGGGGAGTACTTATGGCTTCTTCCGCAGGAACTGCTCAGTTCCAGCGAGGTCCATGCAAATACGAAAGCGTATTTCAAAAAGCCCTGAGCCTGTAGAGCCATGCTCCCCGCCTTCCCTGCATCAACATTATCCACTTTTTTGTAAGAAGCGGGACTGGATAACTTGATAACCGATCACCCATCTCCCGCCAGTTAACAAAGATGAACTCCGGCCTCGCAAGGGCACTCGGACCGCCTTTCTTCCCGCCCAGGGCGTTTTGCATGATCTTTGTCTTTGCACGCATCCCTCAATCTGCGCAAGGACAAAGTTCATCCTCACTAACCTTAAAATATTGAAATCAAAGCTGCTCTAATTCTGCCGATTTCCGCTGCATCGCCGCTTTTCGCTTGACCTGTAACGCTAAACCGTCGATAGTCTTCCTTAATGAGAGTTTGTCTTTCCACTTTGTCTTTTGCCGGATGACTTTGTCCCAATTATACTGTTAGGGCCATCGAGTTGAAACAGAAATGTCTAGCATGTGGCGTTGAGAAGGATACCTCAGTGAAAGAAGTTTACCCCTATCCCGAAGAGGACCGCATTATTGAGGAGCCTATAGATCCCCTCATGACCATAGATTGTCAGGGGCCTCGTATTGGAGAAGTAACTGACTGGCGAGTTGTAACCGTTTGCCACAATTGTTTTCACAAGTTAGATGTGGACATGTGGATTAGCGACCATTGCTGGCAGTCATTGAATCCAGTTACGCCATTTGAGCAATTGCCAACGCTATATGCAGAGAAATAGCCCTAACCACCGCAGCCAGCGGACCCGCGCGACCGCCGTGCTTGCAGGCTACGCCAGTGGCGCGGGGCCGCTGCTGCGGAACGTTGGGCATGGCGCTTTTTGCGAAGCGAAGAGATGAAAGCGGAGTTATCGCAGGACATGCCAGCAGCCGGCCGGATCATCGTTGGTCAAAATAGTCTTCAAGGACCCGGCCGGTTTACATGTACATTCCCCCGTTAACCGCCAGCACCTGGCCGGTAACATAACTGGATCTCGGGCTGGCCAGGAAAACCACCGCTTCGGCGATTTCCTCCGGCTTGCCTAATCGGCCCATGGGTGTCATGGCTTTGACCTGGTTGAGCGAGGCTTCCGGCATGCCGCTCACCATATCGGTCTCGATGAACCCGGGCGCCACGGCGTTGACGGTTATCCCTTTGCGAGCCAGTTCGCGCGCCAGGCTCTCAGTAAAGGAAATCACCGCTCCTTTGGCCGCCGCGTAGTTAGTTTGACCAAAGTTCCCCGTCTGACCGACGATTGAGGAAATGTTAATGATCCGTCCCCAACCAGCGCCGAGCATGTCCTGCACCACCAGTTGTGTCGTGTAGAACACCCCGTCGAGGTCCACGTGGATCACTTCGTCCCACATCGCGCGGGTCATTTTCAGGAACGATTTGTCGCGCGTGATGCCTGCATTGTTGACCAGGATGGTGATCGGCCCCAACTCCTGTTCTACCTTGGCCACCACCTGGCGCATTTCCTCCGCCTCCGCGACGTTTGCCTGATACGCCCGGCACCGCACGCCTTTTTCCGTCGTGATGGAGGTTGCCAGAGCCTCCGCCGCCTCTGTGGAATTCTGAAACGTAAAGGCGAGGTCGGCGCCCGCCTCAGCCATGGCCGTTACGATTGCCCGGCCGATCCCCCTGCTGCCTCCCGTGATGAGACAAATTTTGCCCCGCAGTTCATGATTGTGGTTTCCATTGTTTTGATTGGTCTCCATGGGGTGATTCCTTTCTTGCTTGGCTGAAGTGGACGTTGCAGGTTTTTGCGGAATAAGCGTTCAAATCGCGTTTGATTAGAATACGTTGCACTGCTTTCTGTACACATTAGAACAATCGACGGTGACGATTGTCTAGGTAGGTTAATGCCCTAGTTAAAGCCTGTTTCAAAAGTATGCCGCGGTCGAAACCCGAAACCCGAAATCCGAAAGTTCGGGCTTCGGATTTCGACCTTCTTTCGGCCTTCGGCCTTCGGATTTCGGATTTGTTGGCGTCGGTGACTTCTGCAACAGCTGCGCGTTTAAGCCGCCGGGTGCCAGCCGGCATCGGCCCATAACGACCCACTTACGGCCGCATTGGAAATCATAAAGCAAATAGCATCGGCGATTTCCTCGGGCTGCACCAGGCGGCGCAATTGGGTGCGCGGAATGATGTGCTCATTAATGAAGGCCTCCCCGAGTGACCGAACCATCGGAGTATCCGTGTAGCCGGGGTGAATGACGCCACAGCGAATGCCATGGAAGATCGCCTCCATCATCAGCGTGGCGGCGGCGCCCTCGAGCCCCGCCTTGGTGGCCGCGTAGGCGATTTGGCCCTTGTTACCCAGACTCGAGACCGAGCCAATGAAGATCACCGCACCCTGTATAGGTTCGGTAGGGTCCCAGCGTTTCAGGCCCTTTCGCGCGCGGTCTTCGGCGATTCCCGCCACCATCTCCATCGCCCAATAGACCGGGGCAATCAGATTGACCTCAACCACCTGCCGGAAAGTCTCCACGGGATAGACGCTCACTGTCCCGGACTGTTTGTCGATCTTCACGGCGAGGCTGTCCCGTGTGATTCCCGCCGCAGGAACGCAAATATTAACGCGCCCGTGCTTTTGCGCCATCTCCTCATACACTCGCTTGCGGAAAACGCCGTCGGTGACGTCCCCGCTAAAGCCCTGCGCGATGTTCACCCGGGCCAAGTGGTTAATGGCGGCGGCTACTTCTTGAACGGACTTGGCCTGATCGATCAGACCAATTCCCGCCGCTTGGCGTTTGCTCAACTCCACCGCCAGCGCCTGTCCAATGCCGCCTGCAGCGCCGGTGATGACGGCTACCGAATCCTTGATGTTCATGGGGAAACCTTTCCTGGCTCTGGCCGCACGCGGCCACGACGAGCCGGGCAGACTTGTGGCTCCGCGACGAGGTCGACTGCAAGCACGGCCGGCGACTGGTTAAGAGCGTTGCACCTTGGGCATGGTTGCGGGGAGCAATCGTCCGCGCCCACAAACCCCATGTGATAAACAGTCATTGTGAATTCAACTATCGGGCTCTACATCTTGCAGTCAGTCTAATTGTGCATTCGCACAATTCAAGCCTTAATTTGCGCAACCTGCCAGAAGTAGAGTGCACGTAACCTTTTTCGAAGCTTCCGGTCTCGCTCTTGGGAGTAGCGCAGACTTTCAGTCTGCTGTATCCCCGACTTTTAGTCGGCAGGCGTGCGAAGCGGTGGCACGTGGGGACTTGTCCTGCGCCAGCAGACCGGAAGTCTGCGATACAGCAGACTAAAAGTCTGCGCTACGATTGCGTTGCCCGCTTGCACTTGCCTTATGGCGTCTGCGAACCTACGCTTTTCGCATGTCCGAGCCTTCCGCCAAAAGATTGGAGATAAAAAAATACGCGAATCGACGCTACTATGATGCAACTCACAGCCGGCATTTGACGTTGGAGGAAATCCGCGCTCTGATCCAACAGGGTTATGATATTTCCGTGGTAGATGCCAAGACGTCCACGGATATCACGGCACAGGTTCTGACTCAACTCATTCTCGAGCTCGACACCTCCAAAATTGATTCCCTGCCCGTGCCGCTGCTGGTGCGGATTATCCGCATGAACGACCAACTGGTGAAAGATTTCATAGAGAAATACTTCAACCAGGCGCTCCAATCTTTTCTCGATTACCAAAGGCGACTGGAAGAACAGATCCGCCAGGCCCACGGTTTGCCCTCGACGTTGCCCCTGGTTTCCGCCTGGACCAAAGCCATGCTGGAACCCTTTTCCTCGGCTTTCGCCAACCGGTCCGCCGGAGCGGGCCCCACGCCCCAGCCGACCGCTCCGCCCGAGCACGTTGCGGAGCTTGAGCAAACGGTCCGCACATTGCAGGCCCAGTTGGTGAAGCTGCAACGGCAGGTGCTGCGCCAGGCCAAGCGTGCCGGGAAAAAGGGGCGTTGAAAAAAACTTGTGCAGTTGCACAATTTTCTATTGACAGATATGCCAAACCGGGCTTTACTGGGTAACAGAACGGGGCCGCTTGAGAGCCAAGCGCCCTATTTGGCCGGATGAAAATCGATAGGCATAATTCAACCGAGGGGTTCACACATCTTGCGTGCACTTGCGGCGGCGCCACCCCGGCCAGTAACATCAACTCAGAAAAGCAAGGATAGCCACTATGAAAACAAGCAAAGGGACGGAAGAAGCCAAGGAGCAGGCCGCGTCTATCGCGGAAATGACCGAAGTCTTGAGGAAGAATTGCGAACAGGCTCTGCGCACGGGTCTTAAGCTTCAGGAAGAAGCCGGCCGGTGGTGGAGTTCGGCCTTTAACCCCGCGAGCTGTGTCCAGCATTGGCAGGAACAACTCAACGCCGTCACGCACACTGCCAACAGCCTCCTGCCGCTCGCGCAAAAGCCGGTAGGGGAACTGATCGACCTGATGGAAAAGAACGGCCAGGCCAGCGCAGACCTGCTCAAGAAAGCTACCGAGGCCAGCCAAACTGCAGGCGTGGCTGAGAGTCAGGCCAAATGGACGGAATTCTGGACCTCCTCTTTGGGCGCCGTGCAGTCCAATACCGAGGCGCTTTCGCAGATTAATTCCCGCATGATCGATTCCTGGGCCGAAATTATCCGCAAGGGCGGCCTTGGCACCGAAGCCCGGGCGTCCAGGTCCGTCTGATCTGGGGCAGGCCCGCTCGTTAGGGAAGCTCCTTCTGCCCCGAGCGCGGCGAACGCGCGGAGCCGCAGGCTGAGCATGGGTTTGGCTGCGACTCACGGGCGCTGACATTATGAACGAAACAACATCATTCGATAAAGCCGCCCAGGATGTGGCGGCTTTCCAAAAAATGTGTCTGGAAAGTCTCGCCAAATCCTTTCAGGCCGCCTTTAAGTTCAGCCCGGATTCAGCGCCACCGGAGATTCTGCGCGAAGTTCGGGCCGGAATATTTCAAGCCCTGACGGAGTCATGGGATCAATTCATGCGCTCGCCTCAGTTTTTGGAAAGCCTGCGCCAATGGATGGACAACGCGGTCACGTTCCGCACAATGACCAACGAATTCTTGGGCCGGCTGCGCAATGAAGTGCAAGCTCCCTCTCGCAACGACATCGACACGGTCATGCTGGCGGTGCGTCACATGGAAAAGCGGCTGTTGGATCGCCTGGACGAAGTCTCGGCCCAGATATTGAAAGCGAACGGCACATCGCCTGCTCGGCCGCCGAGCGCTCCCGGGGCCAAACGGAGTGGCTCAAAAGCGCAACGCCGCCGTGGCCAACCAGCGAAGACAGAAAGTGAGATCTCATGAGCAGCCCGTTTGACTTGGCCGCTTTCTGGAGCCAGTGGCCGAAAGCGGTGGCTGATGAAACTGCGGTGGCGGCCGGGCGCATCACGCGCTGGCCCAGCTTGTGGGAACGAAGCCGCCGCGTGCGCAAAGGCAGCAGCCCGGCCGAAGTGGTCTACGAGGAGGACCGACTCAAAGTCCTTCATTACCTGGGCAATGCCTCACCTCGCCATAAGACCCCGTTGGTATTTGTTTATGCCCTTGTCAATCGGCCTTACATCCTCGATCTGAAGAAGGGCCGCAGCGTGATCGCTAATTTTGTCGAGGCCGGCTTCGATACCTATCTGGTAGACTGGGGGATCCCCACCTCAGCGGATCGCCACCTGATGTTGGACGACTACATCAACGGCTATTTGGTCAATGTCCTGGATTTCCTTCGCGAACGCACTGGAGTCCAAAAGGCCAGCGTGCTGGGTTACTGCATGGGCGGCACGATGAGCGCTATGTTCGCGGCCCTTCACCCACAACGCGTGCGCAATCTTATCCTGTTGGCCGCACCGATCGACTTTGCCAGCACCGAGAGTTTGCTCAATGTTTGGACCAGGGACTTCGATGTGGACAAGTTCGTGGATGCTTTCGGCAATTGCCCCGCCGAATTTCTGCAGATGAGCTTTCAGCTGTTGCGGCCTGTGGCCAACTGGATCGAAAAACCGATTCGATTTTACGAGCACATGCACGAGGAAGAGTTCCTGGAGGATTTCCTCACCACCGAGACCTGGTTGCAGGATAACATTCCGGTGCCGGGAGAGGTCTATCGGCAGTTTGTCAAATACCTGTACCAAAAGAACCTGTTAACGCAAAACCGCATGCCAGTTGGCAAACACATTGTCAACCTGCGGAACATTCGCTGCCCGGTAATGAGTATCATGGCCGGAAAAGATGACCTGGTGCCCAGCGCGCAGAGCTTGCCCTTCAACGACCTGGTCGGTTCCAAAGATCGCCGCGTGCTTTTGCTGCCAGGTAGCGGGCACATCGGTCTGGCCATCGGCAGTCGGGCGCAAAAGGAAGTTTGGCCTCAGGCCTGTGGCTGGTTGGCGGAACGATCCACCTGAGGAACACTGCCCTGGCCCAATCATACTCATCGCCCAAATGGCTACGAGTAGTCGGGCATAATTTGGAGGGCCAATGAATCCGCGGTGGCGGCGAAAGCGTGTGTTGCACTTGGCCGCTATCGCGCCCGCCCCGGGGCTCAGCGCCCCAGGCGCGACTGCAAGGGGTGTAGCGCAGGCCGCGGGGCCTGCGCTACCGTGGTGAAGCGGTGCCGTTAAGGTTGCGCTTTGTCACCCGAGGACTCATCGGGCCAAGCCGAACTGTCCTGCCAAACTCTATACGTCCCGGATCCCGCCAAGGAGGACAACTGCCGCACACCTCTGGTAATCCAATCCGTGTTCAGCGTCTTGACTAAATTCACAAGCTCAGTAAAGCCAAGCGGCTTGACCATGTACGAATCGGCCCCCACTGCGTAGGCCTGCTGGATATCGTCTTTAAGTTCCGAGCCGGAAAAGACCACGACGGGAAGGTTTCCGACTTGCGAATGGTTACGGATCCAGCTGAGTACTTCAAAACCCGTGGCACGCGGCATCTTTAAGTCCAGCAAGATTAGCACCGGCAATGGATAGCGTTGGCGGTCGGCATAAACACCCCGGCCATTGAGGTAAGCCATCGCCTGGTCGCCGTCGGCGACATTATAGATCGAAAACTGCACGTTGGCCTTTCGCGCGGCTGCCCGGAAAAGTTCGGTATCATTCCGGTCGTCATCAATGTGCAGGACGATTACAGGCGGCGGACACCTCCGGGCGGTGCCGGCAGTGGGCGACGTCTTGCCCTTCACAGAGGCGTTATTCCGGGGCTTCTTCATATTCAAAGGCCAAAACCAAGCGAGGCCAGGAATCGGTGTCTTGATCGACAAATCTGTACCCGGTCATAGATCTATCCTATTAACCGGAACCGACAGTCGAGTCAAAGGAATCTTTCGGCGAAAGAGGCTTGGTAAGCCTTACAACAGGGTGCTGGCTGCAAGCGGAGGTTTTGCCGTCGAGGCCGGCGTCGGGAAACGATTGATCTCAGTCCAATAGGCCTCGAAGCGTTGGATCATGTTGACCATCTCCTTGAATTCAACAGGTTTCACCAGGTATGAATTCGCGCCCAGGTCGTAGGCCCGATCCACGTCGGCCTGTAGATTGGACGAGGTCAGCACGACGACCAGCAATCGCTTAAAGTCCTGTTGCGACCGAAGCCACTGCAGGACTTCAAAACCGTCGGTCCCGGGCATCTTCAGGTCCAGGAGCAACAAAAAGGGCAACGGGAAGCGCGCACGGTCGGCATATTCATTGTTTCCACGCAAGTAATCGAGGGCCTGGTCGCCGTCGCCAACGGTCTTCAAAATGTCGCCCAAGCCCGCATTTTTGAAAGCGCGCTTGATGAGCAATGTGTCGTTAGGATCATCTTCCGCCAGTAGAATAAATTGGTCGGGCTGCATCGTTAAGTATGCTCCGAATTATGGAGACGAAACAAAATAGCCTGTTCCGATCACTTGGCAAGTGGCTTGAAAAACTTTGCGGTCCATTGATGAACTCGCCAGCAACCGCATCCTCCTTGCAGCCAAGGCGCGGTGTGATTAAAGGGGCACGCCCTTGCCAAGAACTAAAGTCTCGGGCATGGCTTGTTCGGGTTTCACCCCATTTCCGGTGTCAAGGCAACCGTGCACACTTGCTGGCGTAAAGCAATTCCATCAAAGTGTTCTTATGTCAAATATCAGCGTGTTGCTCGTGGACGACCACAACATTGTCCGTCAAGGGCTCAAGGCCTTGCTGACAGCAGAAGGGGACATCACTGTGGCTGCGGAGGCTCAAACCGGCCGCGAAGCGGTGCAATTGGCTGCCAAACTCCACCCGGAAGTCGTGGTCATGGATTTGGCCATGCCGCTCCTCAATGGTTGGGAAGCCACCCGCCAGATTCTCAAAGTCGCCCCTTCGGCAAAGGTCCTCGTCCTGTCCACCTACGACAGTGAGGAGCACGTCCAGCAGGCAATTACCGCCGGCGCTGCTGCTTACCTCATCAAGCAAACTGCGGCCTCCGATCTGGTCAAAGCGATTCGCGAGGTGCGTAAGGGCAACGCCTATTTCAGCCCGTGCATCGCTCAAAGATTGCGTGAGAAGACCTACCTGGCCGGCTCAGAAACCAACCCCGAACCGACCGTCCCCAACGTGGAATTGACGCTGCGCGAGGCTGAGGTGCTGCAATTGATCGCTGAGGGATTTGCCAATAAGCAAATCGCCGCTGAACTGGGCTTGAGCGTAAAGACTGTGGAAAAGCACCGTCAACAGGTCATGAACAAACTGGATATCCATGACACCGCCAGCCTGGTCAGACATGCCGCCGCCAAAGGAATTATCGAGGCGAATTTGGCCGGAGTTCCCCAGAGTTGAGACTGCCAAGGGATGGCCTGCGACTTGCTGTGCTTCATTACATGAAGCGTGTTGAGTTTAAGGTTCTCCCTGGCAAGGGCGGTTGGCTGCGGACAAGCATCGTTCCCCTCAATGACAAGCGGACGGGCACATTTGGTTTGGGTGATGGCATCATGTTTTGTGCGTTAGTCCTTGCTATCATGACGCTTGCGAGAGTCTTACGCGCTCATTAACCCTCTTCTACCCGCCACTTTTACTTGCCCACTGGCAATTGCCGCCAGGCATTTAGGATATAATTCGTGTTCAGCGCCATGGATGCGCTTGTGCAAGGTTTCCGCAGTATCGGTCTCCAGAACTGGGACAGTCTCCTGAGCAATAATCGGTCCGGCATCGACTCCAGCATCGACATAATGGACCGTACAGCCGGTGACCTTTACGCCATAATCAAAGGCCTGTTTCCATGCCTCCAAACCCGGAAAGGCAGGCAACAGCGAAGGGTGAATATTAACAATCCGATCCTGGAAATTCCTCAGAAACTCTCCTTTCAGGACCCGCATAAACCCCGCCAGGACGACCAGGTCGACCTTAGCCTCCCGAAGGGCGCTGACATAGGCCTGCTCGGCGGTTTCTTCGAGTTTTGTGCGAAATTTACCCGGGTCGATGAACTGCGCTGGAACCTGGAATTCTGCGGCCCGCTGCAAGATGGGCGCGTCAGCCACGTCGCTTAAGACCAACGCCAGGTGCGCTGGAAGATGGCCTTCTGCCCTGGCTTTGGCAATCGCCACAAAATTCGAACCTTTGCCGGAGCCCAAGACGCCGATTCTGAATTCTCGCGTGCCATTCATTGGCTGTTGATACAAAACCACTCCCGGCGATAACAAGCATTTAAAAGAGGGTTGCATTCGCCTTGACAGCGGCGCGCTCACCGGGTGAGATACTTTCGGTGATCCGGTTGCATTACCGGCAGAAGCTATTGGTGGAAACACTCGATCAATCGACCGAATGAGGGTCTTGACTTTGCGCTGGTGGGCTCCAGTCGTGGTTGCCCTTTTGACGGCGGGCATCCTGCCGAAGGCGGTCTGCGCTCAAAATCAGGCCGGACAGTCCTCATTGGCGGCGGAGGAACAAGAGACGTGCACCAGGAACTTAAGAATCATTTACGACGCCATCCAAGCCTACCAGTACGATCATAAGGACCTACCCAATTGGTTGTCCGACCTGGTGCCCGACTACCTTTCGGATCCCAACGTGCTGATCTGCCCGGTTTGCCGCCGCACTGGTAAAACCGAAGCTCCCCCGCTGGCCGACCCAAAGGTAGCCTGTTCTTACGTATTTGAATTCTCTCCCGTGCCGGTAGGCGCGGCTTCGCCCGGCGGGCTAAGGCATACGCGACGCGAATGGAAACGCAGACAAATGGGCCTGGTTGGTTCCGCTGTGCCGATCGTCCGCTGCCGGAATCATGACCCGGTGCTCAACCTCGGATTCAATGGGACGGTGTACGGAAGTCCGCCTCAATGGGAGCTGGTTTTTACGAATCGTGTCAATCCGGCCGAACTTAGCCTGCGCTCTATATTTGGAGGAGAGGGCGCCGTGGAGGACGCACCAACGCCGGTTCTTAATAATAATAATACGGTGAGAGGATCGACGAGCGCCGACCCGGTCATCAAGAGCCGGTCTATTGATCTGACGAGCTTTTACAATTCACCACTCGATGAAACCTGGCAAGGGCACCCGGGCGATACTTTGTCTTCACTCCCCAAGGGATTGCAAACCTTTGGCGGGGTCGCCTTTGACGTTCGCGGATTGGTTCAACTCCAGGGCCAACCCTCCGCGCTGGCCAAGTATCCCGTTCAAATCAAGGGAATTCCGATCCATCAACGCTGCCAGCACCTCTATTTTTTGCACGCGGCCAGTTTTGGCGGAAACCCCAACGAGGGTGAGCAAATCGGCTCTTATATCGTTCACCTACCGAATAATCCGATGAGCCTGGAAATCCCCATTTACTACGGCCGTGAAGTCCGTAATTGGCACGCAACAGCCCGCGAACCCGAGCCCGACAAAGAACTAAAAGTAGTTTGGACTGGAGACAACGCTGTCAGCAAACGAATGGGCAAGCCAATCCGTCTGTTTGTCACGGCTTGGAATTTGGCGCCAGGGGTCGAAATTGACAGCTTGGACTTTGTGTCCGCAGTCAAAGCCGCCGCCCCTTTCCTCCTGGCGATTAGCGTCGATTGAGACTGGCCGCTGACCAATGAAGCTCTGCCTGCATTCATGGCGACCGCAGAAGCCCGGGAGTTGGAGGGAACATTGTGGTCAAGCGTCGGCGTTTCGCTGGTGGCTGTGCCTAATGCTCGCCGCAGCCGCCTCCCGTGCGGATACCTTGCGGGTAACCACCTGGAACCTGGGGTTTGAACCCAACAAAGAGAGCCCCGCGGCACTTGTGGAGGCAGCCGCCGGCACCCTTAAAGACCTGGCGCCGGACGTTATCCTGCTGCAGGGCGTTCACGATTGGCACATGTGCCAGGACCTGGCAGAGGCCCTCCAGCCGCTCGATTATAGCGTGCTGATTTGCTCGGATTTCCAGCGGAGTACGCCGCTCCTGCCTGCCAGGCCGCAGTTGGCCATTCTTTCCCGACCAAAGGCTTACTTCGTCTGGTCAGAATCATGGGCCGCACCCGGCCAGCCGCAGCTTTCAGGTGGTGCCGCCTTCGCCGCCGTAGACGCAGGCACCCAACGACTGGGTTTCTTCACCGCGTTGATGCCTGATCCGAGTTCGGCAGAGGAAGCTGCTCGACGACTCGTCCGCGAAATAAACTCGATTGGCCAATGGGAGACAAACCAGGTCCAGAGCTTTGTGATTGCTGCGTCGGCGGATCCGGTTCCAGGGAAATCGTCCAGCGCTTTGCGCAACGCTTCCTCGGCTTTCGAACAAGCGGGCCTGGTGGACGCCACCGAGTCAGTCCCGTCCCTTGCAAAGACAACGCTCCGGCCGGCGGCGGGCATGAGCGGGAGTGTTGCGGACTACCTTTTTGCGGGGCCCCTGGCGTTTCCTTCGAATCCGCGCATTACCGCCTGCCCGGCTTCTGCTCATTATCCAATCACTTGCGATATTGAGCTCGATCCAGACAAAGTGGCCACTGCCATGGCTATTCGAGCCGAGAACAGACGTTTGCAGGAAGCTCAGGCAGCGATGCTGCTGAAAAGAACGGAATATGGGATCGGTATTTCAGTGAGTTTGGGACTCCTGGTCTTGCTCAGACGGCGGTCGCTGGCAAGAAAGCAATCTGGTAAAGCGCTACCCAGCAATCCCCTTCCGGCTCGCATTGCCGACGGCAATTCCCCTTCCCCCTTGCGACCGGTCATTTTCGCCCAAGCTCCGCCCAAGCAAAGTCAGCCGCAACGAGTTGCTTTGCCGCAGCCGCCCCGGCCCGTTCTTCGGCTCCAGCCATCAACCCGGACGGCGCCACCGCCGCCAGCTCAGGAGAATACGACCGAGCCCCAGCCGCCAATTCAAAGGGTCGAGGAAGGCCTGGCCCCCAAGCGGAGGGACCCCTTGGAAGTGCACGAGGCCCCCATTGGTGATCCGGCCCGGGGAGCGAAACCTGGTGCTGAGGCCTCGGTGCGCCATGGGGTCATCCGAGAGCTTAGCGCCTGGCTCAAGCACAAGTTGGTGCGCAAGCTGGTTACTGATCGGGCGCAATTGATGGAAGCGCAACATATCGCCACCCGCATGGCCACAAACCTGGATGGTCGTTTGTCGCGGATCGAAGCACAGATCCAGAAGCAGAACCAGGCTTACGTGCACCGCATTGCAGAGTTGAACAAGGAACTGGCGGCAGCTCGCGAGGAAAATCGGGAATTAATCCGCGACCGGATTGCCCAGGTCAAAGCTGAGATGGAGGCCGCTCAGGCCAGAGTGCTGGCGGAAGCTAATCTGGACAGCACGTCGTTCAGGCTGTGAATGGAGAACTGGAGAGATGGAGGACTGGAGAGGTGGAGTTTTGGGTACTACTCTCTCACCCCAATTCTCCAACTCTCCAACTCTCCATTTCTCCATCACCCCATCACGCCGCAGGCTTTTTCAGGCGCGCGCAGCGGGCTTGGCTTTGGCGCTGTCGAGGATCGTCGTAACGATATTCGCCGGCACCGGTTCGAACCGGAACGGCTCCATCGAGTAGGCAGCTCGCCCCTTTGACAAGGAACGAATCGCCGTCGCATAGCCAAACATTTCAGCCAAGGGAACCTCGGCGCTGAGGACCGTGGAGGTGTCTTTGGCCTCGATACTCACAATCTTGCCACGGCGCCGGTTGATATCGCCGAGCAAGTCGCCCTGATACTCGTCGGGGGTGGTTACCTCGACCTTCATGATCGGTTCCAACAAGATGGGGTGGGCTTTTTTCGCGGCGTCCTTCAAGGCAAAAATGCCGGCCATCTTGAACGCTAATTCACTGGAGTCAACTTCGTGGAACGTGCCGTCCACGACTTCGACCTTAACATCTACGACCGGATAGCCCGCCAGCACGCCGCCTTTTATGGCTTCCTCGACGCCATCGATGACAGCGGGTATGTATTCCTTGGGAATGGCGCCGCCGACGATTTTGTTCTCGATCTCGACGCCCTTGCCGCGCTCGTTTGGAGCCAGGGTGACCATCGCGTGACCGTATTGACCGCGTCCGCCGGACTGACGAATGAACTTGCCTTCGCCCTCGGCGCTCTTGGTGACAGTTTCACGATAAGCAATTTGGGGCGCGCCAGCGTTGGCGCCCACCTTAAACTCCCGGAATAACCGGTCGCGGATGATTTCCAGGTGGAGCTCACCCATACCGGCAATGATCAGCTGGCCGGTCTCTTCATTGGTGAAGCAGCGGAAAGTGGGATCCTCTTCCGCCAGACGCTGCAGGCCCTCGCTCATTTTCTCGCGGTCGGCTTTGGTCTTAGGTTCCACGGCCATGGAAATAACCGGTTCCGGGAATGTGGGTGGTTCGAGCATGATCTCAAAATCCTCGTCACAGAGCGTGTCGCCAGTGGTGATGTTCCTGATGCCCACCAGCGCCGCAATATCCCCGGCGTAAGTGGTATCGACATCAATCCGCTTGTCGGCTTGAATCATCAACACCCGGCTGACCCGTTCGCGTTTGCGCGTGCGCGGATTGTAAATCACGTCACCCTTCTTGAGTTGGCCGCTATAAACACGGAAAAAGACCAGCTTGCCCACATAAGGATCAGTCCAGAGTTTGAAGGCCAGTGAGCAGAACTGGGTGTTGTCATTGGAGGCCACCTCCACCTGCTGAGTAGAGCCGGGAACGAGCCCCTGCGCGGGCGGAACGTCCAAAGGCGAGGGCAGATAGTCGACGACGGCATCGACCAGGGGCTGTACCCCGCGCTTTTTAAAGGCGGAACCACACAGCACGGGGACCAGTTCGATCTTGCAGGTCAGCCTGCGGATAGCCGGCTTGAGTATCTGGGGCGTAATCGGCTTGTTCTCAATCACCATCTCGGCGATCACGTCGTCCTTATTGGACACGGCATCGATTAATTCCGCCAAAGCGGCATGCGCGGCGTCTTTCAGCTCGCCCGGGATTTCCGTTACCTGGTACTTGAGGCCGACCTCATCAGTCTCATCATAAATGATGGCTTTTTGGTTAACCACGTCGATGACGCCCCTGAAATTGTCCTCTTTGCCGACCGGCAGAAAAATGGGATAGGCATAGGCGCCGAGCTTTTTGCGCATGTCGTTCAGCGCATTTTCAAAATTCGCTCCCGTCCGGTCCATCTTGTTGACGAACGCGATTCGGGGGACCTTGTATTTGGTTGCCTGCCGCCAGACGGTTTCTGACTGCGGTTGAACGCCGGCGACCCCGCAGAATACCGCCACCGCGCCGTCCAGCACCCGCATCGAGCGCTCCACTTCAGCCGTAAAGTCCACGTGTCCCGGAGTATCAATGATGTTCACCCGGTGCGGGGTTCCCACGAACGACTTGAACGTGCCATCTTCCTTTTGGGTCCAGTAACAGGTGGTCGCTGCGGAAGTAATGGTGATGCCGCGTTCTCGCTCCTGCTCCATCCAGTCCGTCACGGTATTGCCGTCATCGACGTCGCCCATTTTGTGAATGAGCCCGGTGTAAAACAGGATTCGCTCCGTAGTGGTGGTTTTGCCGGCATCGATGTGCGCGGCGATGCCGATGTTGCGCGTGCGCTCCATCGGGTAAGGCCGGTTGGGCGAATTGGGCGAGGCCTGGGCGGCGGCTTTATTTTTTTCGGCGACAGCTTGCATCTAATGTTCCTGATGAATTCTTAGGTCTATGATTCCTGGGAATAAAAACGCCCCGAGCTTTATCCGGCCTTCGGGGCGTCGTTTAGTAAGATATCCTACCAACGAAAATGTGCAAATGCCTTGTTGGCCTGGGCCATTTTGTGAACCTCATCACGCTTGCGGATGGCATTACCCTGCCCCTGGTAGGCGTCCAGAATCTCCGCCGCCAGCGCCTCTTTCATAGGGATGCCCTTGCGGCCGTCGGCGAAATCGACCAGCCAGCGAAGCGCCAGGGCAAATTGACGGTCCGACGGAACTTCCAGGGGCACCTGGTAGGTCGCTCCGCCCACGCGCCGGGCTTTGACTTCCAGGCGCGGCTTGGCGTTATCGACCGCGCGTTGGAGAATATCCAGCGGGCTGGCTGCGGTATTCTTGCTGGCGATTTGCTCAAAGGCGCCGTACACAATTCGTTGAGCGACGGATTTTTTGCCGCATTCCATGACGGTATTAACCAACCGCGAGACCAACGTGCTGTTGAATTTCGCGTCTTTGATAATCGGGCGTCTGACTGCTTGACGGCGTCGGGACATGTGATCGGAAATCGTTAAAGGGTTGAATTCGTTAAAACATCAGGCGGCGGGAGCCGGCGCTGGCGCAGCGGCCGCGGCGGCGGCGGGCTTGGAGCCTTCTTTGGGCCGCTTGACGCCGTATTTAGAGCGGCTGACCCGGCGTTTTTCCACACCAGCCGCGTCGAGGGTGCCGCGCACAATATGATAGCGAACGCCCGGCAAATCTTTCACGCGGCCACCCCGCACCAGAACAATCGAGTGCTCCTGCAGGTTGTGGCCTTCATCGGGAATGTAAGCAATGACCTCATAGCCGTTGGTGAGCCGAACCTTGGCCACCTTGCGCATGGCCGAGTTGGGCTTTTTCGGCGTGCGCGTCATCACTTGGATGCAAACACCCCGGCGAAAGGGCGAATTGTTCAACGCAGGCGACTTGGACTTGTGCCTGAGCTTATTGCGGCCCTTACGGACTAATTGATTAATGGTCGGCATTTCGTGTAAAAAATGTGCCCCGCCCTGCCTTGGAAGGCAAACGGAGCGCGGAATATAGCAGAGCTAACCCCCGCTGCAACAAATATTTTTCAGCATTTTCGCAGCACGCGGGGCCGATCCATGCAAGGGGCGGGGACGGCTCTCGGTCCCCGGTTCCTGGGGACCCTCGACGTTTTTAAACGCGCATCCATGAACCCAGGAACAGCCCCTCTCCCCAACCCTCTCCCCGCTCGTTCCTCGCGGGGCGAGGGAGGTCGATCGTGGCGCAGCGATGGGCCCTAGGCCCCTCTCCCTCTCCTCCCCGGGAGGAGAGGGCTGGGGAGAGGAGGCCCTTTTCGCGGTATGGTTCTTCTAGAGAGAACGGCGGCGGGTGGAATATGAACAGAGCGATGGAGAACTGGGGTGTTGGGTTTTCCATCTCTCCACTCCATCTCTCAAATATCCCATACACCCTCGCGCCGTTTGCTCCAGCGCTGACCATAATGTTTTTGACGTTCAGCATTGCAATAATTTAAGGTGGCTTATGTTCCAGACCGCGGGCTATTCTGGAGGAGATCAGAAGGTTAGGCAAAAAGCGCCCTTTATGAAAACAAAAGCTAACCTGCTTTTTGTAGCTTTGGCACCATGGCTAGGCGTCCCAATCATCGAAACTGTGCAAGCAGGCCTGGTCGAATTAGCTGAAACCGGTAATGCCGAACCACGTGACACCAATACTTTCTTCCAAATCGGCCAGCTGCCCACGTTGAGCGAAGATGGCAAGGTCGTTTTTTATACCGACCTGAGGAACAATGGACTTTTGCAGGGCTGGGGAGTTTTTCTGGCGGATGGAAATACCGTCAAAACCGTGGCGCGTACCAGTCAACCGAGCCCCGATCTGAACGGTAATTTTTACACATTCAACAGCCAGGTAGCGCTTAATAGTGCGAGCCAGGTGTTCGAGGCAGGTCTCAACGGGACGCTGGGGGGAGGTGCCGATAACTCCGCGATCTATCAGCTGTCTGGCGGAGCGTTGACGATTCTGGCGCGAGCTGGCCAAACAGTACCGGGTGGTGGAGCAACCTTCAGGAGTTTTACCGGGGTGACGCCACGTATGAACCGGAGCGGCCAAACAGCCTTCGAGTGTGCAACCAGTTCCAGTCCCTACGTGATGTACCGGTCGACGGGAGGGGTGCTATCGCAGATCGTCTACTTCGGACAGCCATCGCCAGACGGCAATGGGTTCCTGCAAGGTCTGCTTGGAGATCCCACAATTAACAATGGCGGCAAACTCGCATTTCCCGCCACATTATCGGCGACGAGTTCCAGCAACTATGGGCTCTATCTGGCCGATGAGAACGGCCTCACCGTTCTGGCACGCTCTGGAGGAAGCGCTCCTGATGGAAACGGAAAGTTCAGCTCCTTTCCCTCGACACAACTCACGCTGAACGACAGCAACCAAATTGCATTCGTGGCCAACCTCTCGAGCACCAGCGCCGGGCCGGCTGACAATCTCGGTCTTTACAGGGCCGATACCAGAGGCATTGTTCAACTGGTTCGCAAGAGCCAACTGGTTCCAGGGGGCAACGGCCGATTCCTGGATTTCGGAGGACAGTCTCATGTGGCAATCAACAACGCCGGCGTGGTCGCGTTCCTGGCGGATCTCACAGGCACGACCGGTGGCAATGCCGATAATGCGGCAATATTCCTTGCCCAAGGCACAGCGCTCACCCAAGTGGCTCGAAAGGGCCAGCATCCTCCGGACGGTAATGGAGTGCTTTCCGGTTTTGGATATCCAGCGCTTAACAATAACGGGGAGATTGCTTTTGTGGCCACACTATCGGGCACCGCCGGCGGCACAAAGGATAACCAGGGTGTTTTCTTTGTCGATTCGTCCCTGGTGGTCAAGC
>Ga0210409_10001692_pt1 | contig 27901 bp, 28 predicted proteins | sample IncBWH17MmetaG_FD_161649 | JGI IMG/M metagenome (GOLD analysis project Ga0210409, IMG submission 161649) | Forest soil microbial communities from Barre Woods Harvard Forest LTER site, Petersham, Massachusetts, United States - Inc-BW-H-17-M | ecosystem: Environmental > Terrestrial > Soil >...
ATCGTAAGCCAGTTCTTGGTGGTTGCTTGCGCTATTCTCTCTTGGTCGATTTTGACATGACACATTTTTCGTCAATCGTTCTATGTCTCGCCGCGGCTTATAACCGCCGTGCACGTTGAATGGTCACCAGAAGTGATTACAAACAAAATCTCGGAAGATGCTAGAACGGATACAGGCTATTGTGGACCAGAGATGTTGCCGTGTGAGCCTCGGACTGCGGACCAGACCGCAATGAGGGAGTACACTCCTCCGAGATAGATGGCTATTCTCCCAGCCCAAGCGATGGGATCCCCGACGGTTCTTCCGAAGTAGAATGCGCCCAACCCCACGGTAGTCAGAGCGAGGGCCATCGAGTACCAGAACAAAATTCCTGATCTCGAGTCACGGTACAATCTCATGAAGAGGATCGATGACGCCGCGAACATGAAGAGTCCCGCGGCCACGACAACCTGTCTCAACATTGTGGAGCCAATTCCCGGAACGAAAAATGAGGGAGTAGCGCCTACAAGAGCAAGCACGGTCAGCGCTACAAGGAAACCAACCGCGCTGCCGTAAGCTAGAAACAGCTTTACACCGCGGCCTTTCGCGTCCCTCGATGAATGAGCGCTCATAGTCGTACGAGCGCTTGCGATGAAGAACAGAGATGCGAATAGGGAGCCCGAGTTGCTAATGGTCACCGCAACATTCGGCCCGCCCGGAGGACCGAGCAACCAGCCTGCTACCATACTTGCGAAGCCCCATGCCAGGGTCCCGCTGCTTAGTAAGAGAATAGTCCGTGATCCCCCTGATAGGTAGCTCTTTAGAGAAATGTAGGCGACCAGGATCGAAGTCCCGAAGAGTAAGAGGGTTTGTAAGACTGCGAAGACCATTAGCGGGTTGAATGCCACACTTGCAGCTACACTCGTTGGGAGCGTCACGTCAAGGACTGCGATCACTGAGATAAGAATCGGGACAGGAATCGCTCCAATGCGTCTCGTCGTGTGAGGGGAGATCAAAACTTGGACTCAGGCTATTGTTTGTGTTTCGTTTTTGTGAACGCGGTGTCCCAGGCTCCTGCGACCTCTTGCGTAAACGACCTGTGCGGTGAGCCAGTTATGATCCCCTCGTATCCAGAGAACGGCGCTGCCACTCTTAGACCATGGGAAGTTATCTCGTACTGTCTCAAACGCTTGTCATGGTCACTCCCTCTCATCTTCATTATCACAAGTGCCTTCCTCATCGCCGAGTCGATCTCTACAAATTTCAGGACGAGCATACAGTCAATGAGAAAACTCATTCCTGCTTGTGTAACAGCGTAACTGTCGACTCCCTGGTGCGCCTCCCAAATGACTAGGGGACTGATTCCACGCGTCTTGAGGTACATTAGTATCCTGTAGGCTTCCTTTCGAAGATCTCCATGAGGCACGTACATCTCCAGATGGTTGAGAGAATCAATTACCATTCTCCGCGGGCGTAATTCCTTGATTGTTTCCCCGAGTATCTGCTCTTCGCCCTCCGGGTCCAAGAGGAGATCGGGGCTGGTGCATACGACTCTTAGTTTGTCGTCCGCTTCGAGCTTTCGTAGGTCCCAGCCAAAGTTTTCTGCATCTCGATAGATCTGGTCTGGCAGCTGCTCGAAGGTGAGGTATATCCCTGGCTCTCCAAACTGTATCGCGCCATTCACAAGATATTCTAGGCCGAGAGTAGTCTTTCCAGTTCCTGCGCTTCCAGCTATCATCACCGCGTCTTTATCCATGAATCCGCCTCGAAGCATCTCGTCAAGTTCAACGATACCTGTCCTGTTCCGGGCCATATCTAGCGGCTCCTCCTCTGAAGCGAAGCAACGTCCTTTCTTGCAAGTCCGATCGAGGTTTCGAAGTCAAGTTCATTTCCCGATGGATAGTGAAGGTTGAGTTTCTGGAAGAGCTCTTTGACTATCATCCTTTCCAGTGTCAAGGCTCCGAATCCGAAGTAGAACTGTAGTTCTCGATGAAATTCGCCAGGCTTTTCCGCGTAGGTTAGAAGGGTCTGTTTGAGAAGCGGAACGATAGTTAGCATGACTGTTTCTCCCAGAGTATTTCGTAAACCATCTTTGACTGATGCTTGGAACATACTGGAGAAATCCGATCTGATGTCCAACCAATTCTCATCCAAAAAAGAACTAGTACTCTCTCGAGTTAATGCAAACTTGTTTCAGTCGTGGTTAACTATCTCGTAACTGGCGCGAGTTGGTTTCGGAGACATGTGGCGTCAACACTTTGACGAATTGGCCTTGATCCGTAACCGTTCACATCGAATACAGGTATGGCAAGAACAAAGTGAAAGGAGCTCTTCAAGGCTGAAGCCTTGCCGTCCCAGAATATAGGTCGAAATCCGGAGATTAAGAATTTCTCGACTGAGGGAGACTCAGATGATAACAGTATCTGCAAACAGATTCTAGAATCAGATCCAGCAGTCAGGGTCGCAGTATTCATTGAACGAGCACAGGTAACAGGCTATGCGGAAACTCCGAGGACAAAGAATGTCCTCAGCCAGAGCGGTGACCTCCGAAAGAAGGTTGGTTTCTGGGTAAGTGTTGTTACAGAGATCGCTAGACAGACGGACCAATTGTTCGGACGCACAGAGTATGTCTGCGTCACACACAAAGGGTTGAAGATGGTGACAGTTCCAGTTTCTGCACGGAGGTCCCTTGGTCTCTCACTTGATCGTTCAGCGGACCCAGACAAGATCATTCCCAAGATTATGGCAAAGTTTGACTTGGGATCGGCCGTTTAGCGTATCCGTTCCCTGTGCCGTGCGCCGTTGTAGTTCCGGGCCCAAGCGTTCAAAACCTTGAACATTCCGTCGAGGTCACGCGAGTGTCAAGTTCAAGGCCGGCCTCGTCGAATTCGCTAAGGGAAAGCCGTCGAAGAAATAGTCGAACAGGCTCGTTACGCCGTCTTCTGGCGGTAAACACTCAAGGCAGCCAATATCATAACGACGGATTACTAGTGCCTGTACCATCTCGAGCGTTTCCATCACGACTGGCGTCTTAGCGTTGGGAAATATCCAGATGTTCAAAATTTCTTAGGGCGATGACTATTCTCCTTCGAGCGTCCCGGGGCTAATCGCGTCCTAAGGGGTGGACGATCTGCTTCGTGCGGTGTTGTGCTAGGAATAACACTAGGACGAATGACGAGATTGATGGAATGATTAGGAACGGGAGAGTCAGCTTGAACGCGTCCAGGTACGATAGAGGGGTCGACGATAGTTGACTGCTGAGGAACCTGTAGAAGACAAGTCCGAACAATGAGATTCCAACAGTGTTCCCGATCTGCATTGAAGTCGAAACTACACCAGAGGCCGCTCCCACGTCCTGGCTCGGAACACCCGACAGTATGATGCCCAGGAGTGGCGAGAGTGCGAACCCGGCGCCCAGTCCGAATATTGAGAGGGGGATGACCAGCTCATTGAGTGTGAGTCCAGTACCTGATGATGTGACGGTCAGCATTGTCCAGACCAGACCCGCTGCCTGCAACGCATAGGCGAAGCTCAAGAGACGATTCCCCAATCGTGGGATGAGCCGCGGGCCGAGTAAGGATGCTGTGATGAAGCCCGTGTTGATCGCGACGAACGCGAGTCCGGATGCGACGGGAGAGAATCCTAGGCCTGATTGTAGGAAGAGGACGAATGTGAAGAAGAACCCGCTTGCAGCAACATAGTATAGGATGACTAGAGGCATGCCGATGGCAAAGGATCGGTGTCTGAACAAGTCCATATCGACTAGGGGGTCGGCTCCATCGTCTGACCTTCGGCGTTCGTAGAGCACGAAGACGCCGAGCAATGGGACGGACAGTAGTAGAAGCAAGATCACCCACGCTGGCCAGCCTAGCTGCTGCCCTTCAGCTAGTGGGAGGATTAAAGAAACTAGGAATAGGGAGATGAGCCCGACACCTGGCAAGTCTAGTTTGGGTGCTCGGTCCGCCCTGGAAGGCTTGAGAACAAGAAACCCGGCCACGACCCCGAAGATGCCGATTGGAACATTGACTAGGAAGATCGGTCTCCAGGCGAGACCGGCGAGGTCGAGCTGTATGAGTAGGCCTCCGATGACGTTTCCAGTGATAGCGCCTATGCCGCCGACCGCCGCGAACAGACCTAGCGCGAGGGACCTTTCGGGACCCTTGAAAGTCACCTGAATAATCGAGAGGACCTGTGGATACATGAGTGCTGCGCCTAGGCCCTGAAGGGCGCGCGCTCCTACGAGAAACGGAGCAGAGGGCGCGTATCCAGCCAGGGCTGATGCGACGGTGAAGACTGTCATACCGAAGAGGAAGATACGTTTCCGATCTAGAATGTCCCCCAGTCGGCCACCGGTAATCAGAAAGACGGCGTAGACGAGCGAGTAGGCTGATACCACAAGCTCAAGATCGGACACACCTGCTCCGAGGGTTGCTCTGATTGAGGGAAGGCCCTGCGTTACTATGAATACGTCTAGTACGGCCATGAACGAGCCGACAAGTACGACTCCGAGAATCAGCCAGCGCCTGCGCAGAGCAAAGGCCGCGGCAGTGTCAACTGCTCTCGGCTGCGGCAGCTCCAACCTGGTCGAAACGCTGGAAATAGGAGGTTCGAGTCTGGACTCGCTCTCCACCAGCCTACCAGCTGAGACCAACCCGATGAGTCTGAAAATGTGGCACCTCCAGCAAGGGCATGACGCGACGTGATGACCTACCCCCTTCCTGTCTAGCCACTCCATCTCTCAATCACCTGAACGCGTCGCGAATATACGCCGTCTAGGGGGCCCTGCATACACTTGTTGCTGTTAACGATTTTCTCTGATTGACTTTAGAACTTAGTCCCTTCGAGGACTTTCGTCTGGGCTTCGGATTTCAAACGAGCCGCCGTGTTACCATTTTACGGTTACCAAATCCGTGACCAGCGGAAGAACCCGCGAAGAAGTTGTGCCTCGGGATACGAGACTACGTCTAAGCCAATTCTTTGCTACAGAGACTTGTCTAGTTTAGCCGCAGCCACTGGTGTTGCCGCAGTTGAGGCATTTGTAGCAGGAGCCTGCGCGGACCATTATCATGCCGCAGTTGTCACACGCTGGCGCGTCTGACTGGGGATCGAAGGTCAAGAGATCCGGCTCCAGACGACTAGTCGATTCGTTCTGGACTACTTTCTGTGCTGCCGGCTTCGTCATTGGTTCTACAAGCTTGGCTTGGGCATCATTGTTCTCAACCACCGTTCTCGCTAGACCCAGCGCGTCCTGGTCCTCTTTAGAGAGGTACTTGAGTCCGAGATATCTGAAGATGTAGTCGACGACGGATTTCGCGAATCTGACCTCGGGATTGTTCGTCATGCCTGCCGGCTCGAACCGTGTGTGGATGAACTTGTTAACCAGGACTCTTAGCGGAACGCCGTACTGTAGAGCGATCGAGATCGATGTAGCGAACGCATCCATGAGTCCCGATATGGTGCTGCCTTCCTTTGACATGACTACGAAGATTTCGCCGGGAGACCCGTCGGCGTAGAGTCCTACCATTAGGTAGCCTTCGTTTCCGTTGATGCTGAATTTGTGGATCGTCGCGTCGCGCTGATCAGGTAACCGCTTCCGTAGAGGCTTGTAGGCGACCTTCTCGACCGGTTTGTCCTTCTCGTCCAAGCTCGTCGTCAAGGGCTGTGTCCTCTTGGACCCGTCCCTGTAGATCGCGATGGCCTTCAAGCCCATCTTCCACGAGTTCACATATGTCTGCATGATCTCGTCAACGGTCACGCTGTTAGGCATGTTGACGGTCTTCGAGATTGCTCCGGAGATGAAGGGCTGGACTGCGCTCATCATCTTCACATGACCCATGTAGTGAATACTTCTAGATCCCTTGGACGGCTTGAAAGCGCAGTCGAAGACGGCGATGTGCTCCGGCTTTAGATGGGGAGCGCCCTCAATCGTGTCGTTGTCTTGGAGATAGTGTAGGATCTCGTCAGTGTGGGCGAGAGAGTATCCGAGTCTCCTCAAGGCTTCTGGAACTGTACCGTTTGCGATCTTGATGACTCCACCGCCCACGAGCCACTTGTACTTGACGAGGGCGATGTCCGGCTCGATGCCGGTTGTGTCGCAGTCCATCATGAACGCGATCGTCCCCGTGGGCGCGATCACAGATATCTGCGCGTTCTTGAAACCGAATCGCTCACCTAGTGAGAGAGCCTCATCCCATGATCGCACCGCGGCGTCGACCAGATCCTTCGGAACATCGTCACGCGTAATCTTGCCCGCATGGGATCTATGCATGCCGATGACGTTGAGGAAGGGTTTCTCGTTGCTCGGGTAGCCTCTGAACGGTCCGAGCCTCTTGGATATGAGAGATGAGGTTGCATAGGCGTGTCCAGACATTAGTGCTGAGATGGCCGCGGCGAAGTTTCGACCCTCATCACTATCATACGGCAGTCCCCGCGACATCAACAAGGCTCCCAAGTTCGCGTAGCCCATTCCGAGGGGACGATAGTCGTGGCTGTTCTTCTCTATCCCTGCCGTCGGATAGCTGGCGTTACCCACTAGTATCTCCTGGGCTGTGATGACTATCTCGACAGCGTGCTTGAACGATTCAACATCAAACTCTCCCTCAGGAGTTCTGAACTTCATCAAATTCAGCGAGGCGAGATTACACGCGGAATCGTCTAGGAACATGTACTCGGAGCAGGGGTTGGACGCGTTGATCCGGTCAGTGTTGGAGCAGGGATTCCACTCGTTGACTGTTGTGTCGAACTGTATTCCCGGGTCGCCGCAGATGTAGGCTGCTTCAGCCATCTGCCGCATGAGATCGCGAGCCTTGTAAGTATCAGCTACCTTGTGGTTCGTAATGAAGTGAGTCTGCCACTCTTTGTTGTCCGTGACAGCGTGCATGAAGTCGTCAGTCACGCGGACGCTGTGGTTTGCGTTCTGGAAGAAGACTGAACCATAGGCTTCGCCGTCAACCGATCCGTCATAGCCTGCGTCAATTAGTGCCCAGGCCTTCTTCTCCTCATTCGCCTTGGACCAGATGAACTCGACAACATCAGGGTGATCAGCGTTAAGGATGACCATCTTGGCGGCTCGTCGGGTCCGACCGCCAGATTTTATGACGCCTGCGAAGGCGTCGTATCCTTTCATGAAGGAGACGGGTCCGCTCGCCCTTCCGCCTGTGGAGAGGTGCTCTCTTGAGGAGCGTAGAGCTGAGAGGTTGGATCCTGTTCCAGATCCGTACTTGAACAGCATTCCCTCGGTCATGGCGAGCTGCATTATCGACCGCATGTCGTCTTTGACCGAGTTGATGAAACAGGCTGAGCACTGGGGGTGATCCTCAACACCGACGTTGAACCAGACTGGGCTGTTGAACGCGGCCATCTGGTTGAGAAGAATGTGGGTAAGCTCCGCTTCGAATATCTGAGCCTCTTCCTCATCTAGGAAATACTGGCCCTTGACGCCCCACTTCGTTATCGTCTTTGCAACTCTGTCTAGGAGCTGACGGACGCTGGATTCTCTTTCACGGGTGCCTAGCCGTCCGCGGAAGTATTTCGAGGCAACTATGTTGGTTGCGGTCTGGGACCAGAGTGACGGGGCCTCGACGCTCTTCTGTTCGAAGATGACCTGACCCTTTGCGTCGCTGATTACTGCGTCTCTTGTTTCCCATTTTACTGCGTCGTAGGGATGGACGCCCAGTTTCGTGTAGCGTCTCAGGTATCTGAATTCCCCTCCGGGGACCTTCGGTATTTGATGTGTTTCCATTTTACTTGACACTCCTTCCCGTTCTGTTTTCTCGACGAAAACCGAGGAAGTACGCTAAACCACGCGGCACTACATTAAAGAGATTTGTACAGATTCGTATAAAAATGTGGAGTACGCTCCTTAGCACCGGTTATGGTTGCATGCGTCATCAATTGCAATGGTCTCAGCGACAGCCAGGGACTGCTATTCCTTCAAACTCACTAGTACGCCGTCGCGGAGCGGGACAATAACCGTTGACATTCCAGGAAATTCCGAGACCAGGCGGTTGAACTTGATCATGGACTGAGTATCCTTCGACTTTCCACCCTTCGCCACGTCTCCTCCCCACAAAGCGTTGTCCGCAACGAACAAGCCGCCTCTCCGGAGCATGGGCACAGACATTTTGAATGCGTCTGGATAGACATCCTTGTCTGAGTCTAGAAAGATCATGTCGAATTCTTCTTTGAGAGTAGGTAGGACTTTGAGAGCGTTGCCCTCGATTACTTTCACTGTGCGTTCGAGACCTGCCTCGGAGAGATTCTTCTTCGCAATCTTGACTCGCTCGGGATCCAAATCGATGGTTGTTACGCTACCTTTCAAGGGAGCGATGGCGCGACCCAGCCAGATTCCCGAGTAGCCTATGGCAGTCCCAATCTCTAGAATCTTCTTGCTCTGGCTTGCCTTGGCCAGATTGTAGAGTAGCCGCCCGACCAATGGCCCTATGATGGGGACAGCGTGAGAATCAGCATACTCTTCCATCTTCTCAAGCAATTGATCTCTCGGTGCGGCAATTCGGTACAGATAGTCATCAATGTAATCGTAAGTGATAGACACGGGATGATCGAAAAACCGGGAATAGATTCGCGCTACATAATGCTTAGCAGATTGAGTCTAGAGGACTGTCTGAGTTATGTTGAAAGAACTGGTCACGGTCTGGTCTGAGATAGAGCCGAGAGGCAAGAGATCGTACAGTTGAAACGTTACTGTGAATCGAAGCATGTGGCTTGTCGATGTCTTGAAGAAGAAGATACTCGTGGCTTGAGCCGCGTCGCTAACTGCACTGCCGTTTCCCCACGTACTGGTTGACCCATCAACGCTATCCTGAATATGCAAGCCAGTCACACGAACGCCGAACCCTTTCACGATCGAATTCATGATCGTTTGGTTAACGTCGCTTATCACCAGGGAGTAATCTGTCCCTATGCCCGTTCGCGGGAAAGTCACGTTTGATATGGAGATTGCCACGTAGGCTTTGACGTACCGCATGGTTTCCGAGAGTGTCCAGTTTCCTCTATTGGAGTAGATTCCGGATGTCGTATACTTGCTTCCGACCGGGGGGAGTAATTGTGGGCTGGTGAACTGCCAGACGGCAAGGGCGACAATAATGATGAGGATGATAGAAACGCTGATCTTCTTCCGGACCCCCAAGAGCGTCCAGACCCCTTTCGATCTAGTGTTTGCTTTCCGGGACGTGTTACTGATTGATTTTTTATCGAGTTACACCAGCATTAGTAGTGATGCGGGGAGAGGGTCGTGATGAAGCGGCTAACATGGTCGGAGCGAAGCCCATGCTCCTCTGGTACGTATGGATACGACTAGTTGACGGGGCGTGGCACAGGCTGGACGAGATCTCGAAACAGCTACGGCTGCCCAGCAACGCCATCGAATGGGCTGCAAAGTTTCTCTGCGACAAAGGCATGGCAGAAAGGGGGTTCGAGGAGAACGAGATTCGACTGCACATGGGAACCGCTAGATTCGAAGACGCCGTTAGAGCGCTTTCCTTGTCTACAAAACCTTCGAAATAGGAGAGACTGGGACAGCCAGCGATCCGGGTTATCGAGCAAAGAATCCTAACAGAGTTCTCAAAACGTCCTAGACCACTTACTCTGGCAGACTAGACCTTAAGACGAGACTTCTAGCTAGTCTCGGCGGGTTCAGCAAATTGGAGTTTCGCATGCTCGGGAAAACATCTGAATCGATTCCGGAGATAGGAATGGGCACATGGGGGATGGGTGGCGGAATGCGCACCGATCCTTCCGGTGACTCGGAAGCAATCGAGGCTCTGAAGCTTGGCCTCGATCTAGGCATGACTCTGGTCGATACTGCCGAGATGTACGGCGCAGGTCACAGCGAGGAAGTTGTCTCGAAAGCTCTAGAGGATTGGCGGAAGCCGGTTTTCATCGCATCAAAGGTCTCGCCGTCGCATTTCGCTCACGACGACCTTCTCCGGTCTGCTCGCAGGAGTCTTGAACGGTTGCGTGTGAAACAGATGGACCTCTACCAGCTTCACTGGCCCAATCCTCGGATTCCGATTGCTGAGACGATGAAGGCAATGGAGAAGCTTGTCCTTGACGGAATGGTTCGATACATTGGAGTGAGCAATTTCTCCGTTAACCAGATGAAAGAAGCGCAGGCGGCGTTGTCGAGGGAAGAGATTGTTTCGAACCAAGTCGAATACAGTCTTGTAGATCGGGCGATTGAGACGGAGGTTCTGCCCTATTGTCAGCGGAGAAAGGTTACGCTCATCGCTTACAGTCCTCTGGGTCAAGGAAGGATTGCTAGAGGTGGAGGGAAGCCGTTCAAAGTCATCGACGAGATCGCTTCGAGACTTGGGAAGAGTCGAAGCCAAGTGGCTCTGAACTGGCTTCTACAACATGAGTCGGTAATGGTTATTCCGAAAGCCAGTGACAAGAAGCATGTTGTCGAAAACGCTACGGCAAGCGGCTGGAGGCTCGGCGCCAAGGAAGTTCAGGATATCGACAAGGCATTCGGATAGAGGTGCCCGAAGTCAGGAAGCCCGAAGACCGATTCTTCGCTTAGGGAGAGTCCTTCACAATTAAGTGTCTCTCTAAGAGCTTAGCATAGGATCTCCTCAGAACTAGGAGCGTTGCAAGATAGCATATGGTCGCGGCTAGGCCGAACCAGAAGAGACCCATGTACTCGGTCGAACTATCTACCCGATTGTTCTGGAGGGTCGAGATCCACTCTAGGATGACCAAGAATTTTGCGCCTAGCCAAAATCCTACGAAGCCCGACACGATTACGGCGGAGAACGCATACGCCCATCTCCAACCTGTTTTCACAATCGCTGATAGGGCTAAAGTCACAACCAGAACGGCGAGGATTCCTTGGAATAGAATAGAGTTCAGGAGAAGCGCGAGAACGATCCCAGGGACGCGTCCGTAGGTAGTTATCAGTCCAGAGGTCCCAGGATCCACCGGCAGGTATGATGCGGCTGCAACGGAAACCGCGAGATACTGGGCCACAGTGAGAAACGCGCTCGATGCTGAGGCAAGAACGTAGATGCCTAAGTGTTCTCGAAGACTAGCGCCAAGCACTTTTCGCAGGAACAAACTTCTCGCACATGACCATCTTGAGCCAACTCATAACGGTATGTCATCTCGATAGTCTACAGTGCTCAGGCTTCTGTTTGAGAGTTGAACTTTTAAAAACGATGTCGTAGTGTTATCTGACTGGTTTTTCTCGTTGGCTGTAGACGATGCGCGACTCAGGAGGGCTCGGATGATCGCTGAGGCGCGTTATGGTTTCCGATGGCACCTCGCCATCTACATAATCGTCAATCTCGGGCTGGTCGCAATCTGGTACTACACGGGGGCCGGATTCCCCTGGCCCATATTTCCGATCCTCTTTTGGGGCCTCGGGGTACTAGGTCACTACTGGGGCGCCTACCATACTACCGGAGGGGGCTGGATCGAGAGGGAGACCCAGAAGATCCTTCAGGAAGAAGACAAGAAAGCCTAGTCTCATTCTCAGCCAAAGCCAGCATACCTCACTAGAGTTCTTGCCGAGTCAAGCCATTCTTCTACTCTGGAGTAGAGAGAAGCAACTGAGGCTGAACAGTTGAGTTCATATCTCAAAACGAACGGCTCTGACTCAACAATGAGCGATTCAGACAGGGTCCTACAAGATATGGAAGAGGGCGGCGACGGCATGACGAAGTATGGGAATATGATGCTGGAGTTCATCAAGAAAGAAGTCTTTCAGGACCGGAAGAACATCTCCGTTGAGGAAATGGTGACTCTAGTGGCGGCCCTCACCGACTTGTCCGTCAGCCTTCTCGCAAGATTCCGCAAGGAGCCGATCGACCCGGCACAAGCCACCGAGATAGGGAGAGAAGTGTTCAAGCATATGGTTGGTAAGATAGGATTTGACCTGGGTCAGCTCAGAAAGTCATCATTGTACGCCTAAACCTTTCGTGATAGCCCTTCGAGCTATCATTTCGCATGTAGAATATAGTGTCGATCTCGAGAGATTCCCTCGGAGAAACCCTGCGAAACCAGCGTGAAACATTTCAGACTTTGAATGGTTAGCCTTCTCTTACCAGAAAGACCTGACCGACGATTTTTTGGATCGTCACTTGATTACGATAGACTTCACGTCTCTATCCAGCTTGGGATAGTGAAGATCCATCTTTTCCATCGCCTTCACAATTATCCGCGACACAACGAGGTCCCTGTACCACTTGTGGTTTGAAGGAATGAGGTGCCACGGCGCCCAATCCGTACTAGTCTTGTTCAGCATGTCTTCGTATGCGGTCATGTACTCATCCCAGTGTTTCCTCTCCGGAAGGTCGTAGTTACTGAACTTCCATTGTTTGGTAGGATCGGCGAGGCGTTCCTGCAGGCGTTTCTTCTGTTCATCCTTGCTAATGTGCAAGTAGAACTTCAGAATCACCGTTTCGTCTTCGGACAGTAGTCTTTCGAAGTCGTTGATCTCACGGTACCGTCGCCGCCAGACGTCCTCTGAGACAAGTTTGTGGACTCTCTCAACTAGAACACCCTCGTAGTGGCTACGATTGAAAATGACAATCTCCCCTTTCCCGGGGACGCTTTTGTGGTGTCGCCAAAGAAAATCGTGGTCTGACTCTTCCGGCGTCGGCACTCCGAAGTGCGCAACTTGGACGCCCTGAGGATTGACCCCTTGAAAGACCCGGTGTATGACCCCGTCCTTGCCTCCCGTGTCCACGGCTTGCAGAATAACTAGGAGTTTCTTCCGATGTTCTGCGTAGAGCATCTCCTGGAGCTGTCTTAGTTTCTCATTGAGCTTCTTCGATTCGTCAGGCTCGTCGGCGCTCTTGCCCTCAAACCCGGACGTGTCGTTGGGGTCGATCTTGTCTAGATGAACTTCTTCTCCGGGATCGATCTTGTAACGGCCGACATGGACACTGCTAGTCATCTTGAAAGATCAGGTCTCTGACGAGTTCTTAGCTGTTTTTCACAACCGGGCAGGCGCCGAAATTATCTAGCTCCGGTCGCTCCCGCTCGTCTCTGTGAACGGTAGGTTGGGCCTTGATCTTGGTTCCAAGGTTAGGCATCAGTCTCTATGGCGTTCTGGTTGACGCCTAATATGAGCCGCAACCGGCACGCATGAGGCACATCCTTCTGGTCCGGCTCACGTGCGTCGCTAGCCTTAAACCCCATTTCCCTCGTTAGAAGGTGTTGAAAGACATGCAAAAATCATACATTTCGAGTCTATTGAATCGTAAAAGCACTCTACCCTTCGCGGTATCGATTGTGATTCTAGCGTCTCTTGTGATCGCAACTACTGCAGCACATGGCCAATCTCCAGACTTCAGTCTCAGCTCGAGCCCATCGAATCTCTGCGTCAACCCAGGCGTCAATGCCGTCGCTGCGGTGACTCTTGGGAGCGTTGGCGGTTTTTCAGGCACAGTCAACCTTGCGGCCAATGTTGACCCGAGCGTCGCAAATGGTCCAACACTGTCTCCGATGCCCTCAAGCGAGACTCTTGGCGCCGGCCAGACTGTAAGCTTCAATCTCGATCTATCCACGACCACCTCGACACCACTGTACACTTACTCGGTACGAGTGTCCGGACTCTCAGGAGGAACTTTCCACCAAATAGTCGTCCAGCTCACTGTTGCAGCGGGCTGTAGCGTCGGCGGAGTGGTCGTTCCCACGGCCGGACTCGTGCATACAAACGCATTCATGGTCTCTGGTCTGATAGTCGTGGGACTGGTCGGTATCGCTGGAGCCTCTCTAGCACTATACGCGAGCCGACAGAAATTCACCTCGAATCCGTAGAACTATAGCTCGAAGAGACGCGAAGAGATCCCTCGATTCTCCCCTTTTTTTGGAGACACTCAGTATACCATCCTTGCCGCGAGCGCTGTGACCGCTTTACCGTAGTCCTCAAAGCCTAGGAAGCCCACCTATTATCAGGACGCGTAGATGCCGAAGCTCAAATTCAGCAAGGAATACCTCGAACGGGCTACGAAGCCCATTCCGAAAAAAGAGCCGGGCAAGAAAGATGAGACGACGAAAGAGATCCAGTCTCAGCCAAGACATGCAACAGGATTCACCCAGTATTGCGGGACCTGTGCGAGGAACCAGATGTTCAAAGTGGACACACTGGGCTGGAAGACCTGCACCGTCTGTCAGAGCAGGGCGCCAGATAGAAGCCAGAGCCCACTCTGATCGGTCCCGCTGGACGCGGGATAGTCTGGGTGGGCCCCCGGGGGGGGAGGGGGGGTCCCAGAGTCGATCATTCCGATGTCAGCTTTGTTTCACGTTTCGGCCCCCATTTTGAATCCGATTGAGTTATCCAGGCCTTCCTTTGACGACGGGTAAGAATCCCACCTCCCCGCGCCAACGATCCTATCCAGTGTATTCCCGTCCAAAAGCAAGGAATATTCAATCACGGGTTCTGTCTCGAGAAAGAAGGATACACGCAGAGAGAGTAACATATTATCAAGGATAAATGATCTATGAGGTCTCGCCAGAGAGGCCGACCTGTTTGATTCTGAGTCTGTCTAGATAGAGATGAGGCTAGGAAAGGATAGAAACAGATACCCTCTCAGTCCATGTAGATTTCAAGTAAGTCTTCCAAATTACCTTAATCTTCAATGCCAGCCCAGAAGCAAAAAAACGGTGCAGGTCAGATTAACGTTGACACAGAGGCCATCATGTGGAGATGGAGAACTGCTGAAGTCACTGCCGAACGTCTGTTCAGGTTTCTAGAGAAGCATAGAACACAAGCTGGTCACGAAGGGTTTCACACCTTCTCTCTGAATCATGCCGAGGCCGTCTCGTGCGATGAGTGTGGTCAGGAGATAGCAAAGACCCGTAAGTCCGTTCCTAGTGAACTCAGTCTCCTAGTTGTCGAGATTTGGAACCGGATGATACGCGAAGCGAAAATAGAGTTGAAGGCTAAGCGTCATGCCGGCTCAAAGCTCTAAGCCGTAAATATCCTCATCATCAGGCTGATTCTCCCCAGCTCGGACCTTATTCAGACAATCCTGACAATGGAGGAATGGGTGACACCGACAGTTAGGGGAAGAGATGCAGAAGATGAATGACTTGGAAAGTCTCTCATGGTAAGCTATTGGTTGGATTGTGAACCTAACGTCGGTGACTAGAAGAGCGGTGTTCCAGGTCCGAGTGACCTGTCCATACTGGAGTAGCTGATTCAGATTGACTTCGCGCAAGAATTTCGTATTGATAATATCGCTATCATTAGGAGTTACCTCATTCATCTTGATCGCCTCACTTACTCTCCTTACGCCAAGCCAATACGACATAGTCGCGACATGGATTGCTATCTCTGGCGCAGCCCTTTCGATACTGCTCGGGGCCTACCAAAAAACTCGTAAGCGAAGTTGGCGATAAAACGTCATGAACTGACATCATTGTCGGAAGAAGCTCTAGTACGACGCGAACCTCAGTCATCCGAACCCGCCCCCGTGTGCTAATGTTTCGATGATCTCTCTTCCCCAATAGGGAGACACAGCGTCCCAGGATGTTGCGGTTCTATCTTGACGAAGACTGTTGGTTTGCTGCTCGTGCGCCGCCTGTTCAAAAGTGCTCGAAGAGAGCTGTTCACCCCTGTATCACTGCCAGGTCCCTTGCTAAGGCGTCGAAGAGTGACCCAGAGAAGCGTCGCGCCAGAAGTCAGGTCCCGTGTCGTAACAAAACTTGTTGAAGCCATCGAAGAGACTGAACATCTCGCAAAGACCGCAGGAAAGAAAACTAGAACAGGAGAAGGGGGAATTTCCCCAAAGGAGCGCTGGTACCAGCTGATGGGATACCTCGCCCAAGTTCTTGATGGCGTTCTGAAGAATCTCGACCTAGAGAGTGTCAAGGAGAAAATGGATCAGATGGAGATAACACTGGATGAGCTTCAAAGGACGAATCCGACGACTGGATGACAAACTCGAACGAGTCAAAGCCGTCCGAGGCAGGACCAGAGAGTGGCCCACGGACCCGGTCGAATTCTGTGTCCAGTATCTCGGCTTCACTCCAACAATCTACCAAGAGAAACTATTACGTGACCCTGCACAGTTCATCGTAGCTCGCTGGTCCCGCCAGTCAGGAAAGACCCACTGCATAGCCGTCCTCCTACTCTGGTCATGCCTGCGAAATAGAGGATTCAACGTTCTCGTCCTGGCCCCCGCTGTCCGCCAATCCAAGATCATCATCCGAAAAATTACCGGATTTCTCGCAAAGCTTCCAAAATATGTCGCGTTGAAACCACTCAAGACAAAGATCGAGTTCTACAACGGAAGCCGGATCCAAGCCTTCCCGAACAGCCCAGAGACAATCCGAGGCGAACCTGGCGTAAATCTACTGTACGCCGATGAGTTCGGGTACATCAAGAATGACAGGGAGCTCTACGAGGCCGCGATCTTCTCCCTCGCCACAACAAACGGCCGGTTCCTTGCGACGAGCACGCCGGGATCGCGCGAGAGCATGTTCTACGCAATGTGCACAGACGACGTGAATTACGGCGACGTCTCAAGACACCACGTAAGCTACCTGGACGCTCTGGAACCGAAGGGGCCGCTCAAGCTGGAGATTCTTGAGAAGCTCAAACGACAGTTCGCCCTCGACCCGTGGAGGTGGAGGAGAGAGATGGAGGCAGAGTTCGCCGACGACTCGGACAGCTGGCTCAGCATGGCACTAATCACCAGATGCGTGGACCCGAAACTTGAGTATATTCGAGAAGGAGCCATACTAGGAGGACCCATCGTCGCGGATCCCAAGTTCTACGTTGCAGGAGTGGATGTGGGACAGAAGCATGACCACTCCGTAGTAGCTGCAGTGGACAAAGTTGATAGAGAATTCGCCCTTATCCATCTCAAACAGTTCCAACTCGGAACAGAATACGGGTCCGTAATCGGCTACCTCAAACTCCTCAACGAGAACCTCCACGACCTACGCCGAATCATGATCGACCAGACAGGCCTCGGGGAGACCTTCATGTCCATGGCGATAAACTCGGGACTCAAGAACGCGAGAGGCATAGAACTGTCCCAGCCGAAGAAACAGGACGTAATGACATTCCTCAAGCACTGCATGGAGGACGGACTAGTCCACATACCCTACGACATAGAATTCATGAACGAACTGAACGTCGAACGATTCGAACTACTAGAGACAGGCCGGCTAAAGTTCTCACACCCTCCCGGGACACATGATGATCGGCTATGGGCATTCGCCCTAGCAATATACTACGCTAGACTCGAACCAACAGAATACCATCCCGTCGCCGCCGTCAACACACGCCCAAGCCCAGGCAACCTGACCCCACAACTCCCACGTAGCCTTTGGAAGATGTAGTAGGCACTACTGAGACGATACTAGCGCAGAGAGCCTTGACGATAACTGCAGACGCACTTGTTCAGCATTGTTACAGCGAATTATCCGAGTAACCGTCGCCATCAGACCAGGCGGTGAGACGCCTGAGGCTCAAGAGATCGTCGCACCTCATCGCGAATCCAACTTGGGTTCAAATTCCATCTCGCCGATAAAGGTCAACATACAAAGGGCCGACTCCACTGCCTTTTCATGCGACGGCCGAGATTGAGAGCCCGCTCTGAAAGGGTTGCGATTAGTTCAATGTTAGAAGGACTAAGACCCAGGTTTCAGCTTAATGTCCGAAGCCGGTGCGGTGAATGACTGGTTTGTTCCGACTTCCCGGGTGTTTATGAATGAGATTCCCATTGGGCTACTTAGGAACGGGGGCTGGGACCAATGCCAACAGTGATATGGGGCATTCCGCCAAAGAACTGCCCAATCTGCGGAACAAGAGTTTGGTCTCTTAAAATCACGCAACGCCCTTACATTGCACGGAGTCTCTACGACACGCATCTATATGAAAATCATCGAGAATACATGAGATGGAACGAAAAGATGTCTTACTACTACGCCGTCTCACTTCTCTTGTTCGTTGGATCCGCGCCAATCGCGTGGCTGGTTCAAACATTTCCGGCACCGACATTCCTTGCCCAGTTAACAGTATTGTTGTTTTGGGCCGCGGCCTTCGCTGTTGGTATTGCTATCCGATTGCTTAAGCGCAGGGGAAAGAGAAGATTTCGTGAGTTGTGGAACGAAGGCCATAGCAGGCCCATGAACGACCTTAAGCTACCGCAGTGAAAGGCAAATACGGGATCCGGGGTCCCGCCGAATCGTGCTGGCGCGAAGCAACTTCACCCAATCGAGAGTTGAAACTTAGGGTGACAAAACAGAAAATGGCAAAACCATTCTCGACAGTAATCTGTTCAGTAGTAGGCATTACACGTCGGTTTGGATGCGTTCACGTTCGGATTGTGCTCGGATCTCTACGCGATAGTGTAGTTAGTATGATATCTACGAGTTTCCTTGCGGACTCTGGGCTCAGCTCGACCGCAACACGAGCACCAGGACCTTCCTTCTCGTTGACGAAATCGATGTTCAAAGCATCCTCTAGTTGCGCGTCAGTGGGATGATCATAGGAGACGTTGACCTGTTCCAGCTTGAACCATCCCTTGGGACCCTTGCCGCTGCCTGAAACTTCGGCAGTCTCGACTATTCCAGTGCACATCTTCTATCGCGCCCTTCCAGGTGTTTCAAGATACTTCTCGAAAAACGTGAACATCTTCTTCCAGCCGTCAACCGCCGCCTCCGGACGATAGCCCACTCCGGGATAGTAGAAGAAGCCGTGCCCTGCTCCAGGGTACATGTGAAACTCGTAATTCTTCCCATACTTCTTCAGCTCCTCCTCCAACTGGTGAACATTTTCGGGTGTCGGGTTCTTGTCATCCTCTCCAAACAAGCCGAGTAGTGGACAGGACAGGTCCTTCGTATAGTCGATGGGCGCGACCGGCTGTGCGGGGGTCAGCTTCTCTTTTGGCTGTACGACGTTTCCGCCCCAGCAATTGACCGCTGCATCGAATGACTTTGTTCTGCATGCGACGAGGAACGCTTGTCGTCCACCGGAACAGGTTCCGAAGACTCCGAGCGTCCTATTGCTGAGCGGCGAGGATTTGAGGAAGCGAGCCGAGGCGTCAATGTCTCCTACTACGCTCACATCAGGTACTCCTCCGGAGCCTCGAACCTTTGCCGACATATCATCAGGGCTGCCATGGCCGAACCGGAAGTAGATGTTCGGACTGATCGCTAGGTAACCATGGTGGGCGAACTTCCGCGTAAACTCGCGATACAGCTCGTCCCATCCCGGCATGTGATGAATCAGCACCACCCCGGGAAAGGGTCCGGGACCGAGTGGCCGCGCATAGTAGGCGTTGATTATCTCTCCATTATGGCCAGGCAGCATAACGGTCTCCGCAAGCATTCCCTCATACATGTCAGTCGTATACGGATGCATGGCTCACGCCAGCGCTCGCTTTGCTTAAAAAATTCCCGACAGCCTTTCTTGTGCAGATCGAATTACAGAATCACAGAAGGAAGAAATACTGATCGCGGCCTAATCGGCTCCGACTACGTATGGTGAAGGTACACAAAGCTATGCCCAATGCTCCGGGCATGGAACAGTCCGAGGTTGACGTTTTTCTCTCGACTTCCAAGACTCCGTTGAGGCTAGGGACCGTTGATTCGAAGGGTGATCCTATGATACACCCCGTCTGGTTCCACTACTCGAACGGCAAGCTCTACCTCATGAGCAGCAAGGAAAACCGGAAGGTTCGAAACATCAGAGGGAAGAATACTGTCTACTTCTCAGTCGACACAGACGCAGAGCCGCACAAGGGCGTCAAGGGCAAAGGCACGGCCGCCATTCTCACAGATCTTGGAAAGTCGATACCGTTAACAGAGAAGATAGTCGCCAAGTATCTTGGAAATCTTACCACGCCCATGGCGAAGAGAATGGTGGACGGAGTAAGGAACAACTCAACGGTCCTGGTCGAAATTTCCCCCCTCTACTTCTCAACCTGGGACTATTCCAAGATGAGAAAATAGACCAATCCTCCAGAATCGTCGACGGCGAAGACAAGGGGATTACGGTCTGTTAATTCCCTCTCAACCCTGAGTTTTGTGTCACCGGAATTTTCTTGTTTGATGGTTGGTTCCATTACCTCCTTATCACTGCTCGGGCTCTGTTGCAACAATGAAAAGGGAATTTCCAGCGTCAATTCGTGGCAAGCCATGCCCGTATCAACATGATGTGATAATGGACGGCTTGATAATGGAAGCCGTCTATTGGATATTGTGTTCATGTTCTTGTGAATGGTGTAAACTTGCCCACGCTCAGTCCGAACCGTTTGGTGGATTGTTGGGACGATCAGTCGGACCATGACACTAAACCATGCCTGGGTAGGAATACGGATCCTTTCCCTCGCGAGGATCTACGATTTCCTTTCTGATTCTAGCCAGAGTCAAGAATAGGCAACCGGGAAGAAACGGTTCATCGTTGGCTCCTGTTGCATCTTCGCTTCTCTTTCCGAAGCTTTTCAAAAACCACGTTCCCAGCATGGGGACTATCCAACTTCTTCTTCCCGGAACGAATCTTACCAGACTTCACCATACGAATCCGACCAGCACACTGCTTGCTCGTACAAACTTAAGCGGTTCTCTAGGAGGATCGTCAGAGATAATTCCCTCGAAGCGTTCGAGTTGCGTCGCGAGACCTAAACCCATACCCAATTTTTTCCAGAGCGCCGTTAGCTCAGCAGATCCTAACGCAGAATGCTCAACCAGTCCGCACAGCCGATACATAGTTTCTCGCAGACCTTAACATCGTCACGGCCCCTCAGCCGTTTTCAAGGCGTTTTCAAGGGACAATCAGGTCGACGAATCATACCGTCTGCGTTCAACGGGTCATAGAACCTCCGAAACACGAACTCTGCGTCGCGAGACACAGCTGCTTTCGACATTTCTAGATGGTAGCGGATCTGGTAACCGTGGATGGTACCAGAGGATGAAGCAGGAATCTGGATATGGTACCAGTTTTAAGGGAATGGGTAACAGCTACAAAAGCTGGATTCTCGAACTCTTGTAAAGATCGGCATGTTGCGAAAGATTTGCCGGGTCGTGAAGCCTCTAGACCAAGACCGCAGCCTGCTACTTCAGGACTGGCTTCGTTCAGAGAGGCATTGTCCGAACTGATTAGTTTTGGATTCCGGCTTCCTGTCCTATTAAATAGGGTAAATCCCGATTGGTCAGTTTGAACGAGGGACGTTGAAGAGACTCCCACGGCTGAAAGGTCCAAAGAGTAGAATAGACTCTTTACCGAACCAATGCACCATTCATTGTGCCCTGAGTTGAGAGGATGATGGAGACTTCGGCAAAGCCCCGGATTTCTGTACTTACGCCAGAAGAGCTTCTGGGTCCACTCAACGATGTCGAGAAGAAGTATGCTCCATTGCAGCTGTTTGCTTCTGGTCCCATGGAGGTCCCGGTTCCAAGGCCGAGGCTGGCAATTATAGGATCGCGAAAGGCGTCTGGAAAGAGTCTTGACGTCGCCGTTGAGATTGCGAACACCCTAGTCAAGAAACGAGTTGTCATAGTCAGCGGCTTGGCCGAAGGCATCGATACGGCAGCTCACAGGGCGGCCATTGAAAGTGGCGGAAGGACAATTGCCGTACTAGGTACCCCTTTGGATCGGGTCTATCCTCAGAAAAACATCGAGCTTCAGCAAGAGATCATCAAAGACCATCTCGCAATATCGCAGTTTCCGATCGGATATCCTATCGAGCCGGGAAACTTTGTCATGCGAAATCGGACCATGGCGCTAACCGCGAATGCATCGGTCATAGTTGAAGCGGGTGAGACGAGCGGATCACTTCACCAAGGATGGGAGGCCTTGCGATTAGGCCGGCCTTTGTTCATCTGGACTTCAATAGTCAACAATCGATCGTTGAAATGGCCAGGTGAGATGATTCGTCACGGTGCACTTGAGCTGACGGACCCTGAGGAGATTCTGCAGGTACTACCTTCCTCGGAAAAGATTCTCATAAAAATGGCTCGGTAATTCTCGAACGTGCGCATCCACACACTCGAATTCGGGTCCCTCCTTTCTTATACTCCACGAGGGTCCTCTGATAAGATACGATCCGCGCGGGACATCACACTGGCGATCAAGACTGACCACGTTCTCGACCAACCACCAATTCTGCCGTCCGAATGGATTGCAAGAACGGTCAAGCAATTAATGCCGAGTCTACCCTATGCGAGCTTCCTAACGTCGAAGCCGATCCTCGTTCCGGTTCCAAGCAGTTCCTTGATGAAGGAAGACACCCTTTGGGCTCCAGACAGAATAGCTAAGGCAATGGTGGCTAAAGGAATAGGGAGAGAAGTTGTCGCTTGTCTCTCTCGAGCGGTCGCTGTGCCAAAGTCGGCAACTAGTGATGCCCCTGATAGGCCGAAACCTCTACGTCATTTTGAAACTCTAGCAATCCAAGAACGCATATCTCAACAACCAGACGAAATTCTGCTGGTTGACGACATTGTCACAAGAGGGGCCACAATGTGGGGTGCTGCAAATAGACTAGCTGAAGCATATCCTGAAGCACTCATACGAGGATTCGCGGCCGTTAGAACGATCAGCAATCCCTACGAATTCGAAGAACTGTACCGCCCCGTAAAAGGAACGATAGAATTCCGTGAAGATCTTCAAGACACGCTTAGAAGACCGTAGGTATTCGAGAAATAATCTGAATGGCGACGAGCTGTTTCCAGTTGCCGTCTCAGCATTCGCTCAGTGGTTCGGGTTCTCCGCGTTTGGAACGATTCTACCAAACTTTGAGTCTTCGCAAAGTCTCGACGGACGAGTCTGGCGCCTCCACAAACCCCCACTTGAGATTTGTGGCCGCGTCCTTCGCCATTTCCTTGAGCTGGTCATAGGTAAATTTGCAACTCAAGACTTCGAATCCATGTTCCCACCTATTTCGGAAAAACAACTCGAAGTTTCTTAGGAATTCGTCGGTAATTATTCCACGGCTAGCAAAATGAACCTGTTGCGCCCAGTTTGTTATTGGAGTGCGAGACATTAGAAAGCTCCAGCTATCGCTCATCCAAGAACCGTACTTCTCAAAGCAGTGGAAAACGTAATCCCTATCGGCTGCAACGAATATTGTGTTACCGGGCTCCAAGACACCCCTCAACAAACGCTTCCAGACGCTCTTCATCACCAATGGATGTTCGAAGGGAAGACCCTTCTCTTGAATGTCCTGAACCATGATCGAGGTCTCGGACAGAATACCACCGCTAATTCCAGCATAGACTAGGCAAGTGTCAGGAACAAAAGAGACTGCTATCTGAGAAAACCCATACTCCCCGCCGGCGAAGCCGCCTTTGGGAAGATAGTCCTCTTCGGTCGGGGCCCACCCAGTTGAAAGCCAGGCACATCCGCGGCTCTGGAATTGTGAACCTACTTTGACTAGCCTGTTTGAGCGTTCTCCCCCTTTCCAGACGACCAACTTCAACCGAAGCCACTTGCAAAGGCGGTGGCCGTCCAATAATGAAAAGATAGCGCCCGATTGAAGACTCTCGAATAAACGTCGAGGACCGTGAGTGGTAACAGAGAAACCCTGCTGGAGGAAGGTCAAACAACTACTGGAGAAGCATACCGCCCGAGAAGCGTTCAGATTCTAGCAACACAGATCAGACTCATGAAAGAGCAGATCCCGGAGCCTCTTCCTCCGTCCTGCATGCAGACAGTATCCCAAAGGATTTCGTTAATAGCTCAAGACTTGGAAGATATCAGAACAGACTGCTACAGAAGAATCCAGCTGCCCAGCCAGGAAGAGGCCCGCTACACGCTACAACAGTGGCGAGAAGCCGCCAAGCCCAAACAAGAGACCCCAGTACGAAAGATCGTCATCAGAAGAGACCGGAACGTGGTGAGAGAATGACAAAGAGTAAGCTACGAGAGGACTTAGCGGGTCGAGCGTCGACGAACCCTATGGGTTTATCGGCGCTGGCTGGAGATTCAGGAATACCATCGACGGACATAACACACCTGTGGAGCGGGAAGTTTAACAGGCCTATCCTCACCTAAACGGCAGTGTGGGCGGTCTTTGAAGAAGCAAGTGGATCTAGTGACGTACCACCAGTCTACGAAGGTATTACCTTTCATAGGCATTGTTATTAGGAACTTCCGTGTTTTCGAGGGAAAACAGTACACTTATCCAGTTTTGGCGATACAATATTGAGTCCAGATCGAGCCGTTTGAAGTTAGGTTCTGGACGTCCGTCCAGCCGTGGCGCCAGATACCTTAAATTTCATCATCAATGCGTCAATGATTCAAACGGGACAAAGGCTTGTTCTCTTGGCAAAAGACGTCGTGGTTGCAACTCTTCTTACTATTGGCGTCGGTATTATTCTCCTGATCATTCAAGCTGTCCTTAAAGCACTGCGACCGAAGGCCGGTCCGAATGCTAGTTGGTTTCCTGATTTAGGTATGGACGCTCATGTAGACGCGGTGGCCATGCTGATGGGGGTCACCCCCTTCTCAACTCAACCAGGTGTCATCTTGGGAAATGATCTCATCATCGTTCAGATGTTTGTGATATTCGCGGTAACAGCGATGTTAGCGGTCACGGGAGTACTGCACAATCGGTCGCGAGACAGATTGTGTAGTCGTCTTGGCCTAGGATTCTTCGGGTTCGCCCTTTTCTGGGATTATCTGATGATTTTCTGGCTAACGCCCTAAGCCGAGGACTGCATAGTATTGGTCATCTTCACGAACTCAATTATCCTGTGATAGAGGACCCTGCTGGTTATTGCAGACGAAATGCCGAAGCCGACCAACAAGGTCATTCCAAGGATGGCGAGAATAGCGATGATCCCTTGATTAGCTATGATGAACGGAACGACGGTTTGTGACAGCGTGTAGGATACGAGCAGAATCAGATTGACGAACGCGACTATCAGAGAGGCTGACTTTACTGCGACCGGTGTCTTACGAATTAGCTTTTTGGGCCTCAGAGACAAGACTTCGATTCCTTCGAGTATAAGAAATCCGGACGCTATGCCGATTAGATACCCGCTAATTGCTTCAAACATATTGCGACCATTCCATACCCAGATTACTACTATCTTCCCAACTATAACGCAAGTTGAAGGATTTAGCTATTGGGGGAGTTTATAAGACAATTTGAACTGATTCTACGCGAGATTCTTGGAAAGATACTTTGCCGAAAGGAATCAAGACCAAGTACGCGTACTACAGCGGAAGACCGGTAAGGTGGGCCAAACATGGTCGTTGGTCTGCTCTCTTGCTTTAATCAAGGAACTCGACATCTTGCTTGGTCGAGATGTCTAAGCGGCAGACGGGTCTTAGAATAGATTGGGTTCTCTTCAAACAGTTTCAACAGCTCTGCGCCTTGGAGAAACTACGGCCGGGCAAGAGGGGGCTTCCTAGGAGCTGATTAGGCTAGTTCTTGCAGCGATGTGGGCTCGACTTTACGATAAACTTGGGATGGGTCCAAGATTTTTCCATCGACATTCAATAGGTTCCTCTCGATTGATATGCCGAACAGTTCCTCGTTCTCTTCCAGATATGGTAGAATAAGCTCCCAGTCTTTCGGGGTTGAGTCGACCAATCGTCCGCCGTTGAGCTGATCTCTTGACACGTTGCGATGAGGGTCTCGGATGAATATGGCCCCGCCAGAGGCGAGTGAGAACAAGTTGCCTCCTGGATAGGGATATTCCTGCTCTACGAACCTCCCGTCAAAGGAAGGTTTCAAGCCGTTGAGAATCACGAACCCACCTCCATTGTAAGGATCACCTGCCATGAAGGATTCTGCCAGATAGTCTAGACATGTGCCGTTGATCACAACTCTCGGCCTACCTACCGCGTTGATGAGTGGTCGTCCCGCTGCGTTACCCAGCACGTACACGTCGCCTCCCTTTGCGGCGTACATGAAGGCCTGACCTACATCGCCATGAACCACGAGCTTACCGTACTTGAGAATCTGAGCAGCTTGATCTTGAGCAGCACCATGGACCGTTATCTCACAGCCGTCAATGCCCGAAGCAACATAATCACCTACATCGCCATAACAGTCAATCCTCAATCCATTCGTTCGCGGACCCAGCCCGCTTCCGATGAACCTGTGGCCTCGCAAGTTGTACAACAAGATGTTCTTCCAGCCCTGGTCGTAGGCGTCGACTACGAACCTGGCAGCGCTCTCGTCTCCTTCGACCGGAAATTCGAGAGCATCAACCACCAGTACTTGCGAGTCCAGTCCCGGATGGGCAAGTCTCAACCTGTTCTTCCAGTCCAGCCGAGTGTAGAGGTCATAGTTTGACAATGGGACAGCAGAGAAGATCTCATTCAAGGCCTCATGATACAATTGCAATAGTGAGCTGCGCTTCTTGTAGCCAGTATCATAGATCCTGTCGAATAGCAGTGACATGGTTTGTATCGCGGAGCGTCTCGACTCGTGTCCCTTCAACGCGAGCCTCTTCAACTCCTCAAGAATCTCTCCGGCATACTGGAAGCCAGCATCCCTCAAGGCGGGACGAACATACTCGTAGAATCCCAGCGGGTCCTGAGCCCCTGGACCCTTACCCGGTAGTTGCAGGGCAACACTGACGTTTAACGCGACATCTGCTCGGGGTCCGTGTAGCCATTCCTGTTCTGGAAGAGTAATTTCCCGTCCAAATTTGTCAGCGCATTCCAGTTCCTTTCCATCTTCTCCATTTTTTACGCTGAAGAGGAATGCTCCGCCATCGGTGTGGCTCCCCCCACGAGCGTTCCAGTAGGAGTCAGCAAACCTGCTTGGAATCTTACCATCCTCTTGTAATCGTCCCAGTACGGCGTTGATCGCTTGTCTCTCGGATGCGATGATTCCAATCTTGATCGGACCCTCTTGCAATGCGAAGACCTGGGGTCGGAGCATCGACGTGTCGGTAATCCCTAGCAACTGCCAAGAATTCTTCTCCACATCGTTTCTAGCGACGATGAAGAACCATGGACCGTCCGGGGACCCGTGGATGTGAGAAGTCTGGATCAGTCGATAGATCTTTTTCTTCTCCTCGGGAAGCATCTCAAAGTCGCGCTCGGTCGTTGGCGCCAACGCTTCAATCAGATACTCCAGTGGATACTTGTAGACCCGACTGATCAGATCAAACAGTAGAACGGACACTTCTGTGTCAGTCAAGAAGAGTGGATGGATGTTCCGCTGTGCCAGATACTCCACTATCGAATGATAGTTCGCGAAATCGCCGTTGTGTACTAGCGCCTCGTGCAGTCCGACGAACGGGTGCGCGCCACCCGGATGCCAGACCCGGCCCTTCGTTGGATATCGGTGGTGGCCGATCCAGACGTGAGCCTTGAAATCTTCCAGCCGGTAATATTTTACAACGTCATCTCCATAGCCGACCAGTTTCAGAACGATCAGGTTCTTGCCGTGAGAGACGACGAATGCTTTCTTCTCGCCCAGCGACGAGTAATACTGTAGGTTGAGCCGGTAGCTGTTCTGGTAGACGAGCTCGTCCTCCAAGTCACTCCTTTTCAGATTGCCAAGATTATTCTTCTGCGCGAAATCATCTAGAACCTCCGGCTTGACCCTGACAAAATACCTGTAGACTTCTGGAGGGTCTACTTCGAGACCAGGAATCGACCGATAATCATCAAAAGCTTCAACCCTCGACTCATAGTCGACGAGGAAAAATGGGCGGACATGCTCATCTTCCACCTGTATCCTAACAGACTTGTCGAGGTAGGCGACTTGGAGGATGTAGTCTTCTTGCAGAATCTTCTCTGAGACTCCGAGCTGTTCCGGGACGAGTCCGAGCGCAGCAATACCGCCTCCCTTGCCATTCCCTCTGTTTCGCATCTGGACGAGCGACTGTAGGAGATATTTTCCCTCCAACGGGACGTTGCACGCTAGCCCGACGACACCGCAACCCCCCTCCGCCTCCTGTTTCACAGAGGGCGTGTCCGGGACTGGCAATGTTTTTCGAGAGTCAATAATCGCTTGACCAGTCATCGCAATCTCAC
>Ga0210409_10001693_pt1 | contig 27899 bp, 25 predicted proteins | sample IncBWH17MmetaG_FD_161649 | JGI IMG/M metagenome (GOLD analysis project Ga0210409, IMG submission 161649) | Forest soil microbial communities from Barre Woods Harvard Forest LTER site, Petersham, Massachusetts, United States - Inc-BW-H-17-M | ecosystem: Environmental > Terrestrial > Soil >...
CACGGCGGCGTTCACTCGGTCTGTGTGCCCCACGAGCACGGCAATGACGGCGCCGGTAGCGGCATCCCACACGCGCGCGGTCCTGTCCGCCGACGCGGTGACAACGCGCGTCCCGTCCGGGCTGAACGCCGCAGCGAGGACGCGATCCGCATGTCCGGCGAGCGCGACCATCGCCCAACCCCGTTTGGCGTCCCATACCCGCGCCGTCTTGTCGAAGGATGCGGTGACGACGTGCGCGCCGTCTGCACTGAACGTTGCGCTGTTCACCCAACCGGTGCCCTGAGAGCGTGGCGAGAGCGGCGCCCGTCGCGGCATCCCAGATGCGCGCCGTGTTGTCGAAGGCGGCGGTGACGATCCGGGAACCGTCCGCGTTGAATGTCGCGCCAACCACCCGGCCCGTATGCCCTGAGAGCGCAGCGAGAGCGGCGCCGGTGCCGGCGTTCCACAATCGTGCAGTCCCGTCGTCCGATGCCGTGAGGACGCGCGAACCGTCCGGGCTCAACGCCGCGCCGTTCATGGCCCCGCTATGCCCGGCGAGCGTGGCGAGCAGAGCGCCGGTCCGGGCGTCCCATAGGCGCGCGGTATTATCCTCGGAAGCGGTGACGATGCGTGAGCCTTCCGCGCCGAAGGCCGCGCCGTTGACCGCTGCCGCATGGCCAGAGAGGGTGGCGATCGGCCCGCCTCTCGTGAGGTCCCAGATGCGCGCCGTGCTGTCGAACGACGTAGTGACGACACGCGTCGCATCGGCATTGAATGCCGCACCGAATACCGGACCGGTGTGTCCTGAGAGCACGGCGAGAATGGCGCCGGTGCGGGCATCCCACAGTCGCGCGGTTTCATCCTGGGATGCGGTCACGACCCCGGAGCCGTCCGGGCTGAACTTCGCGCTCCAGACCCAACCTGCGTGTCCCGAGAGGGTCGCGAGCGCCGCGCCCGTCTCGGCGCTCCACACCCGCGCGGTCTTGTCCCAGGAAGCCGTGGCGACGCGCGCGCCGTCCGGGCTGAACGTCGCGCTAAGGATTGCGCCGGCATGTCCGGCGAGCGTCGCGATCGCCGCGCCCGTTGCGACGTCCCACACGCGTGCGGTCCTGTCCTCGGAGGCCGTGACGATGCGGGAACCATCCGGGCTGAATGCCGCATTCCATACCCAGATGTCGTGTCCGGACAGTGTCGTCAGCGTAGCGCCGGTCGCGACGTCCCAAACGCGCGCGGTGCCGTCGAAGGAGGTCGTGGCGACGCGCCGCCCGTCCGGGCTGAACACGGCGCTTTTCACGGCGTCATCGTGCCCCGCGAGCGTGGCGAGCAAGGCGCCGGTTCTGGCATCCCACAGCCGCGCAGTGTTGTCGTTCGACGCGGTGACGATGCGGGAACCGTCGGGGCTGAACGCGGCGCCGTTCACCGGGCCTGTATGTCCCGAGAGCGTGGCGAGAACGGTGCCCGTTGCCGCGTCCCAGATGCGCGCGGTCTTGTCCCACGACGCGGTGACGACGCGCGTGCCATCCGGGCTGAACGCGGCGCTGTGCACCCAGGCCTTGTGCCCGACGAGCGTGGTCAGCGCCGCGCCGGTCGTGGCGTCCCAGACGCGCGCGGTGGCGTCCCAGGAGGCGGTGACGATGCGAGAACCGTCGGGGCTGAATGCCGCGCTGTTCACCAGGCCCGTGTGCCCAGCCAACGCCAACTGAAAATAACAATCCTGCATCGAGCCGAAAGACGACAACTCGCCCTGCAAGACCGGTGAACGAAAGGAGAGAGGAAAGGCGCCATCGAGCGGCGGGAGGCCGGCGACGGCAAGCCGCAACGCGCGATCGCAAAAGCCCTGCTTGAATGCATCCGCGCTCAGACTGGCGAAGATCCGCGCCTCGCGCTGCGACGTACGGTACGATTCCCAGGCCGCGCCGCTGAGCGCTGCCCCTGCAGCAATGAAGCCAGCCGCTACGGCCAAGATCGTGCCCTTTGACAATCGTTGTCTTCCGACGTGTACCGTGCCGTGCGACAGCGCGCGTTCATAGCAGACAAAAACTCCAGCGACGGCATCACGCGGCGCTCGCGGGCCGCACACGCCGGGTAATCTCAGCGCCGCGCTCGCGTTCAATCATCGCTATGTCGTACTGGCTTTGCAGGTCCAACCAAAATTGGGCGCTGTTGCCAAAGTACCGCCCAAGACGGACAGCGGTATCCGCGGTGACGGAACGCCGACCATTCAAGGTGTCCGTGATCCGGCCGGATGGCACGCCGATGTCGAGCGCGAGCCGATTGGCGCTCAACGAACGAGAGGTCAACTCACGCTTTAGCACACGGCCCGAATGGGCGGCGGGAGGCACGGTCCTCATCCTCTATGGTAGTCGACAATTTCGACGTCGTAGGCGTCACGTTTGCGAAACTCGAAACAGATTCGCCAACGCTCATTCACGGTCATGGCCCATTGGCCTTTGCGTTTCCCCTTGAGCTTATGCAGGACAACGCTCCGAAGCGGACTTAGACAGCGCTTTGGCGACGTTCAAAGCCAGCAACAGGTCGACCGCCGCCTCGAAGTTGAGGCCGCGAAACTGATTCGGCCGCGCCTTCCCAGACCTTTTTGGTCACGGAATTTGCGCCACGACCTGATCACGGCATGAACATAGTACGCGGGCCGGTGAGGAGCAACGCTAAGCGCGCGCAAGCTCCTCCAATCGCCCGGCCAATTGCTTGAGCTCCAACTCCCGCGCCAGCGCGGCCGCCTTCGCCCAGGTCGGCTTCTGATCGGCGAGCCGCGGGACTCGCGCCTTGCGGTTCATGGTGGCGATCGAGCGAAACAGCCGCAGATTTTCGGCTTGCTGCGCGAACCGGCCGGCCTTGAGGATCGCGTCCAGGCTTCCGTATTTGCGCAACATCGCCGCGGCGCCGGCCGCGCCGACGCCCGGCGCACCGGGCAGCTTGTCGGAAGGATCGCCGCGCAGCGCGATGAAATCGGGGACCTGCGCGGGGTCGACGCCGTGGCGGGCGCGGACTTCGGCCGGGCCGATGCGCGCCACTTCGCCGGCGCGCACGGGATAGAGGATGATGGTCTTGTCCGAGGCGAGCTGGAAGCTGTCGCGGTCGCCGCTGGCGACGAGCACTGTCCCGTCGCGACGCTCCTCGGCGGCGGCCGCGGCGGCGAGGAAATCGTCGGCCTCGTATCCGGGCCCGCTGGTATTGGCAAAGCCGCAGGCGGCGACAAAATCCGGGATCAGCGCGAGCTGTTCCACCACGTCGTCGTCGAACTCGCGCCCGCTCTGATAGGCCGGAAATTGCTCATGGCGATAGGTCGGTGCATCGTAGGTGTCCCAGGCGACGAAGACGGCGCGCGGGCGCTCCTCGCGGTAGAACCGCAGCAGCATGTTGGCGAAGCCGAGAATGGCGCCCGCGGGCCGATCGCCTTTTCTGCGGATGTTTTTCGGCAGCGCGTGATAGGCGCGGTGAGCGAAGGAATCGCCGTCGATCAACAACAGCGGGCGGCGGCTTTTTTCCCGTTGCCGATGAGCGAGAGGGCGATGCGTTGCCACCGTCGGCGGGCGATCCGCCAGGCGCGGGGCATCCTTAGCGGCCGCCCCCCTCACCTGCCCGCGCTGCGCTTCGGCACCCGCTTGGGACCCCTCTCCCGCACGGGCAGAGGCAGGCGAGCGAGCCGGCCGCGGGCGCGAGACTTGCGGCGCGGCATCGCGCAGCTCCACCCAGACCGGCGCATGGTCGCTGGCATTTTCCTTGCCCCGCGGCGCGCGATCGACGCCGGCCGCGACCAGCCGGGTCGCGGCCGGTCTGCTCAGCAGCAGATGATCGATGCGCAACCCGGCGTCGCGCGGCCAGCGATTACGCTTGTAGTCCCAGAACGTGTACATCGGCACATCAGGATGGAGCGTGCGCACTGCATCAACCCAGCCCTGGTCGAGCAGGCGCGCAAAGCGCGCACGGCTTTCGGGCCGGAGCAGCGCGTTTTCGGCGTAGGATTTGGTCGGATAGATGTCGCGGTCTGTCGGCACAATGTTGTAGTCGCCGGCGAGTACCACCGGCACGTCTGCGGCGAAAAGCTCGGCGGCATGCGCGAGGAGGCGATCGAGCCACACGAGCTTCTGGCTGAATTTCGGTCCGGGCTGCGGATTGCCGTTCGGGGCGTAGAGCGAGACGATCAGCACGCCCCGCACAGCGGCTTCGACGTAACGCGCTTGCGCATCGCCCGCATCGCCGGGCAATTCCTCGCGCGTGAGGATCGGCTCGCAATCGCGGGCAAGAATGGCGACACCGTTCCAGGATTTCTCTCCGCGCCAGACGACGCCGTAGCCCGCCTTCTCGATCGCCGCCCGCGGGAATTCGCGGTCCGCCGCCTTGAGCTCCTGAAGGCAGGCGACGTCGGGCTTCGCCATGCGTAGCCAGGCGATCAGGTTCGCCAGGCGTTTGTTGACGTTGTTGATATTGAAGCTGGCGATTTTCATCGGCCGAAGGAGCAACCTTCCCCCGGCTCGTGCAGGCGCACGCCTCTGCCGGCCCGCCCGGTGCGGAAACGGCAGCTCGGTGGTGGCGTTCACCGCAAGCGCGAGAGTATGATCGGCGAAAGCGGAAACCGGTTACCCGGAAAGATCGTGCTCCACGCGGAAAAATCAACGCCGCCCGACGAACCGGCCGATGGCCAAGAGGACGACGCCGACGATGGCGGCCGCAATGCCGTGCTTAAGGCGGATGTGGGCTATTGCGGCGTCGTGCCCGGGCACGAAGCCCGGCAGTTGGTCGGCGGGAAGAACGAAATAGACGATGGCGACAACGATGCACAAAGCGCCAAGCACATAGACGATGGCCTTCATCGAACGGACCCTCCCCGGTAGCCGAATCAACGTCGAGCCTAGCAAGCCGCGGCGGGCGCGTCCGCAGCGGCGGCCCGCCCTGTCGGCTGTTTTCTGCCGGTTATAGCCGCATCGGTGGCGGCTTTCCCTTCGCTGCCTTCCTGCTCGGGACCTTCACCAGCGCCTCGCCGTCCAGAACCACCTCGCCGTCGACCGCGCAGATGCAGGACAATCGCGCCCGGGATTTTTCCGGAATAAGCTCGGCGACGGTGACCGTCACCACCACAGTGTCGCCGATCTTGACCGGCGCGCGGAAATTCAAGGTCTGCGAGATGTAGACGGCTCCCGGCCCGGGAAGCCGGGTGCCGAGCACCGCGGAAATCAGACTCGCGGTATAGAGGCCATGGGCAATCCGCCTCCCGAACGAGGTCTTGGCGGCAAAATGCTCGGAAAGATGGATCGGATTGCGGTCGCCGGTGAGTTGCGCGAAGCCGACCACGTCGGAAGAGGCTACGGTCTTGCTCAGGCGCTCGCTCATGCCGACCGCCAGGTCCTCGAAGAACAACATGCGCAGCGGCGGCAGGTTCATGCGCGCATTGCACCCCGCGGCGGCGCGCTGGCAAGCCGTTGCCGCCGCGCCGCGCGCATTTTCGCTTGGTCAGGCGCTGTCCGTATCGCCAATCCCCGCAAAGGTCAGTTCTTCGGCTCAGCCGGCGCGCCAGGAGAACTGCGCGGCTCGTCCTTGTTGGACATGCATTTTTTCATGAACGCGTCGCGCGCCGCACCTTGAAGTTTCTGGTCGTCGGCGCCGAATTTGCACGTCGCCATCTTGTTCTTCGCGGTCACCGCGAAGGACGGCACGCCTGCCAACATCACGCCCAGCACGGCGGCAATTGCAGCGTAGCGAATCATAACGGATCCCCCGGTCTGTGCGGCGACCTTACCATCGATTGCGAGCGGGCGTAGAAGTTCATGCGTTGTGGCTTCGCGGTGCCGCCGCCTGACGCCGACGCAGGCTTACGTCTCGATTCTGCTGAGAACGTCCTGCATCCGCTGCAGAACCTCGCGGGTCTTCTCCGCGTAGAACGCGTTGACGACGGTGCAGATCGCCTGCACCTCCGGATCGAGCGGATTTATGCCCGCTGCCGTCAGGCGGGCGTGCAGCTCGCGGAGCACTTCATCTTTCTCGAACATAGCGGCCTCCGAGCAGTCAGCGCCACTCCCAGCTCCTGGCAGTCGTCAACAATCGCCGGCCGTCACTGCGGACAGCGATAAAGGATCGCGCTGTAATTCTTGTCGCGGTCGACAAACTCGATCGTGCGGTCGGGCCGTATCTTGAAGATTACGTCGCCCATCAGCGGGCCGCGCGGGAATTGGCATTGAACATGGGCGTTGATGCGCGTGCCATCGCGCTTGGTGTCAAGGAAGGTGCACACCGCGACGTGGGAGTCGATCTGCTGCGGGGAAATCTTCACCTTGAGCTCGCGTGCGTCGGTTCCGTCGCCTTTGCAAGGAACGTTCTGCGTGTATTCTCCGGTCAGGGGAAAATCGTCCTCGGCGGAAGCCGCGCCGACGGCCACGAAAAAGACCACGGCAACACAGCCGGCGAGGCGACCAATGATCCTCACGGTACGCTCCCCAACGCGCCTGCACTGACGCCGCGCCCCGAGGCGGCGTTCCAACGGCACCCCCGGGGAATCTACTCAATATCGGCCGGGCGGCCAATCCGCACGCCGGACGGAACCAGCCGAATTCCGGGCAGTGTGATCGACAGAGCATAGGGAAAACGACAGCGACGCCCGACCAGCGGGCGCCGCCAAGTTCGTCCACCGCCGCTCAGTGCGCGGTCAGGCCGGAGGAGTCTTCCTCGATCACCTCGGGAACATCGACGGGTTTCGCCGTCGCTTCCTCCCAAGCGATCGGCTCCGGCTTGCGCACCAGAGCCCGCGTCAGCACTTCGTCCATGCGCGAGACCGGAATGATGTCGAGGCCGCTCTTGATCGAGTCGTTGATCTCGACGAGGTCCTTGGCGTTCTCTTCCGGGATGAGCACGGTCTTGATGCCGCCGCGCAACGCGGCGAGCAGCTTCTCCTTGAGGCCGCCGATCGGCAGCACGCGGCCGCGCAAAGTGATCTCGCCGGTCATGGCGACATCGCGGTGCACCGGAATACCGGTCATCACCGAGACGATGGCCGTGACCATGGCGACACCGGCCGACGGGCCGTCCTTTGGCGTCGCGCCTTCGGGCACGTGCACGTGGATGTCGCGCTTGTCGAAGGCCGGCGGCTCGATGCCGAAGGCGACCGCGCGCATGCGCACATAGGAGGCCGCCGCCGAGATCGATTCCTTCATTACGTCGCGCAGGTTGCCGGTGACGGTCATCTTGCCCTTGCCGGGCATCATGGCCGCCTCGATGGTGAGCAACTCCCCGCCGACGTCGGTCCAGGCGAGGCCGGTGACCACGCCGACCTGGTCCTCATCCTCGACCTCGCCGTAGCGGAACTTCGGCACGCCGAGATAGTCGGCGAGGACCTGCGCCGTGACTTGTACCGACTGCGTCTTCTTGATCGTCAGCTCTTTGACCGCCTTGCGGATCAGCGTGGAGAGCTCGCGCTCGAGATTGCGCACGCCGGCCTCGCGCGTGTAGCGGCGAATGATGGTGAGCAGCGCCTCTTCGTCGATCGACCATTCCTTCGGCTCGACGCCGTGCTTGACCGTCGCGTGCGGGATCAGGTGCTTGCGCGCGATCTCGACCTTCTCGTCCTCGGTGTAGCCGGCGATCCTGATGATCTCCATCCGATCCATCAGCGGCGGCGGAATGTTGAGCGTATTCGCCGTGGTGATGAACATCACGTTGGACAGGTCGTAGTCGACTTCGAGATAGTGGTCGTTGAAGGCATGGTTCTGCTCGGGGTCGAGCACTTCGAGCAACGCCGAAGACGGATCGCCGCGGAAATCGGCACCCATCTTGTCGACCTCGTCGAGCAGGAACAGCGGGTTCGAAGTCTTGGCCTTGCGCATCGACTGGATGATCTTGCCGGGCATCGAGCCGATATAGGTCCGCCGGTGGCCACGGATCTCGGCCTCGTCGCGCACGCCGCCGAGCGACACGCGCACGAACTCGCGTCCGGTCGCCCGCGCGATCGACTTGCCGAGCGAGGTCTTGCCGACGCCCGGCGGACCGACCAGGCAGAGGATCGGCCCGGTCAGCTTGTTGGCGCGCTGCTGCACCGCAAGGTACTCGACGATGCGCTCCTTGACCTTTTCCAGGCCGTAGTGATCGGCCTCGAGGATCTGCTCGGCGAGCACCAGATCCTTCTTGACCTTCGACTTCTTGTTCCAGGGGATCGAGAGCAGCCAATCGAGATAGTTGCGCACGACGGTCGCTTCGGCCGACATCGGCGACATCTGCCGCAGCTTCTTGAGCTCGTGCTGCGCCTTCTCGCGCGCCTCCTTCGACAGCTTGGTGCGCTTGATCTTCTCCTCGATCTCAGCGAGCTCGTCCTTGCCGTCCTCGTCGCCGAGCTCCTTCTGGATCGCCTTCATCTGCTCGTTGAGGTAATACTCGCGCTGCGTCTTCTCCATTTGCCGCTTGACGCGCGTGCGGATGCGCTTCTCGACCTGCAGCACGGAGATTTCGCTCTCCATCAGCCCGAGCACCTTCTCCAGACGCTCGGTGACGATCGGCGTCTCCAGGATGAGCTGCTTGTCGGGAATCTTGACCGCCAGATGCGAGGCGACGGTGTCGGCGAGCTTGGCGTAGTCGTCGATCTGCTGGACGACGCCGACTACCTCCGGCGACACTTTCTTGTTGAGCTTCACGTAGCCTTCGAACTCGTTGACGACCGAACGCGCGAGCGCCTCGGCTTCGACCTGGTCGCCGGAGAAATCCGCCAGCACGACGGCGTCGGCTTCGTAATAATCGGTGCGATCGGTGTATTGCTTGACGGTGGCGCGCGCGGCACCCTCGACCAGCACCTTGACCGTGCCGTCCGGCAGCTTGAGGAGCTGCAGCACGCTCGCGAGCGTACCGACCCCGTAGATGGCATCCGTGGGAGGATCGTCATCGGAAGCGTTCTTTTGCGTCGCCAGCAGGATGAACGTGTCCGAGCGCATCACCTCTTCGAGCGCCTTGATCGACTTCTCGCGCCCGACGAACAACGGAACGATCATGTGCGGGAAGACAACGATGTCCCGCAAGGGCAGCACCGGGTAGGCCCGGCTCTCGCCGGACTGCAACGGTGTTTTTGGCTTGGCGGCACTGGTCATGGCCCCATGTCCTTATTGTTGTGCACGTCCATCGAGACCCGCAGGATGCGCTGCCCCGACGGACTGCCGGTGGGCCGGGAGGGGGATTGCGAACGGCGGCCCGTTCGCACCCGAAGGGCGGGGAAGAGCCCCTGCCCGGAGTAGTCCATGCGTTTTTCGACTCTTTCGTTTCGTCCGTTATAGGTGGCGTTGCGGCATGAACGTGTCAAGAAAGGCAGACTTTCCGCGCAAAACGCCATGGTGCGAACCCGCGGCGCCACGCTGCGTGCCGAATCGTCGCTGCCGGAACCCGGCACCCGTCAGGCGCTCGCGCCGCCGGCTGCGTCGCCGGCACGATCGGAGCGGTCGGCGTAGATGTACAGCGGCCGGGCGCTTCCCTCGACCACCTCACGCGAGATCACGACTTCCTCGACACCTTCGAGGCTTGGCAGGTCGAACATGGTATCGAGCAGGATGTTCTCCATGATCGAGCGCAACCCGCGCGCACCGGTCTTGCGATCGATCGCCTTGCGCGCGATCGCGGCGAGGGCTTCTTCCGCGAGCGTGAGATCGACCGTCTCCATCTCGAACATGCGCTGGTACTGCTTCACCAGCGCGTTCTTCGGTTCGGTGAGGATGCGCTTGAGCGAGGCTTCGTCGAGGTCTTCGAGCGTCGCCACAACCGGAAGCCGGCCGACGAATTCGGGAATGAGCCCGTACTTGAGCAAATCCTCGGGCTCGACGTCGCGGAAGATCTCGCCCTGCTTGCGGTCCTCCGGCGCCATCACTTTGGCGCCGAATCCGATCGAGGTTGAACGGCCACGCGCCGAGATGATTTTTTCCAGGCCGGCGAAGGCGCCGCCGCAGACGAACAGGATATTCGTGGTGTCGACCTGCAGAAATTCCTGCTGCGGATGCTTGCGGCCGCCCTGTGGCGGCACGCTGGCGATGGTGCCTTCCATGATCTTGAGCAGCGCCTGCTGCACGCCCTCGCCCGACACGTCGCGCGTGATCGAGGGATTGTCGGACTTGCGGGATATCTTGTCGATCTCGTCGATATAGACGATGCCGCGCTGGGCGCGCTCGACGTTGTAGTCGGCGGACTGCAGCAGCTTGAGGATGATGTTCTCGACGTCCTCGCCGACGTAGCCGGCCTCGGTCAGCGTGGTCGCATCGGCCATGGTGAAGGGCACGTCGAGAATGCGCGCCAGCGTCTGCGCGAGCAGCGTCTTGCCGGAGCCGGTCGGCCCGATCAGCAGTATGTTCGACTTCGCCAGCTCGACGTCGTTGTGTTTGCTCTGGTGGTTGAGCCGTTTGTAGTGGTTGTGGACGGCGACCGAGAGCACCTTCTTGGCGTGATCCTGGCCGATCACGTAGTCATCAAGGACTTTGCGGATCTCCCGCGGCGTCGGAATGCCGTCGCGCGACTTCACCAGCGAGGATTTGTTCTCCTCGCGGATGATGTCCATGCACAGTTCGACGCACTCGTCGCAGATGAAGACGGTCGGCCCGGCGATGAGCTTGCGCACCTCGTGCTGGCTTTTGCCGCAGAACGAGCAGTAGAGCGTGTTCTTGGAATCGCCGCCGCCGACTTTGCTCATTCCCGTCTCCGTCTTCGCCACCAGGCTCGTTGTTTGACCTCGGTAGCCTACTAACTGCCGCGCTAAGAATCCGTAGCAGCTTCCGCGTTACGTGCCGCAGCCAGACCACTGTGACAAGACCCGGTCAGGTCGCACAAGCGTGCATGCTAACGGCGTGCCAATCAAGAATCCATTAACGATAACGAGAGTTTGGAGGGGTGTGCTTTCCCGATCACACCGCCCAACGAGGCGCTTGACACCGGCGGACAGATGCCACCGGGCAAGCGATTCGGTTTCTCACTGCAGGCGCCCCTCCGGAACGCGCCCTTGGCCCTCATACCTTGGCGAGGACGGCGGTCGGCTCGCTCTTGAGCGAAGGTTCCTCCGGCCGCTTCTCGATCACCTTGTCGATCAGCCCAAAATCCTTGGCCATTTCCGCAGTCAGGAACATGTCGCGCTCGAGCGCATCCTCGATCTTCTTCAATGGCTGCCCGGTGTGCCTGACGTAGATTTCGTTCAAGCGGCGCTTGAGGTTCAGGATCTCCTGAGCGTGGAGCATGATGTCGGTGGCTTGGCCCTGGAACCCGCCCGAGGGCTGATGGACCATGATGCGGGCGTTGGGCAGGGCAAAGCGCAGGTCCTTGGCGCCCGCGGCCAAAAGGAGCGAGCCCATGGAAGCGGCCTGCCCGGTGCACAGCGTGGAAACCGGCGGGCGGATGAACTGCATGGTGTCGTAGACCGCCAGACCCGAAGTCACGATGCCGCCCGGCGAATTGATGTACATCGACACTTCCTTCTTCGGATTCTCGGCCTCGAGGAACAGGAGCTGAGCAACCACCAGCGAGGCGACCCCGTCGTCGATCGGACCGGTGATGAAGATGATGCGTTCCTTGAGCAGCCGCGAATAGATGTCGTACGCCCGCTCCCCGCGATTGGTCTGCTCGACCACCATCGGGACGAGGTAGTTCATGTAGGTTTGCCGTGGGTCGCGCATGGGGGTCACCTGTTCAGGGCTAGCTTGGCCGAAGGCTCTCAGGATGCTCGCACAATGTGGCTGAGTCGGGCTCTCTTTGTCGAAATCGGCGTGCGGTGGCTTCTCCCCGCCCAATCCCGCCGGCGGGGCAGAAGAGAGGGCGGCTCGGCTATTCCGGCTATCGCAGATATGCGCGGAAGTCACCGCGACAAGACTTGCGACCGTTTTGCACCGGCGGAGCGCCCGCGCGGCGCCTATTGTTCGTCTTCCTTGAACAGCTCGTCCCGCGACATCGGCTTCTCGGTTACCGTGGCAAGCTCGACGAGGAAGTCGACGACCTTATCCTCGAACAGCGGCGCGCGCAAAGTGGCAAGGGCCGCAGGGTTCTTGCGGTAATATTCCCACACCTGCTTCTCGTGGCCGGGAAGCCGCCGCGCCTGTTCCACCACGGCAGCACTCAGTTGCTCATCCGTGACCTTGATATTGTTCTTTTCGCCGATTTCCGCGATGACGAGGCCGAGCCTTACCCGCCGCTCCGCGATGCCGCGATACTCGGCGCGCGCCTTCTCCTCGGTCGTTCCTTCATCGGCAAAGGTCCGGCCCTCCCGCTTGAGGTCGTTCTCGATCGTGGCCCAGACGTTGGCAAACTCCTGCTCGACCAGGCTGGGCGGCGGCTCGAATTTGTGCCGTTCGTCGAGTTCATCGAGCAGGGCGCGCTTGAGCTTCTGGCGGGACGCGGCGGCGTAGTCCTGCTGAAGGCGGTCGCGGATGCCGTCGCGAAGCTTGGCGAGCGACTCCAAGCCGAGCGTTTTGGCAAAGTCATCGTCCATCGTCACTGAACCGGGCGCTTCCACCGCTTTCGCCGTGACGGTGAAGGTCGCCTCCTTGCCGGCAACGGCCGCCGCCGCGTAGTCGTCGGGAAACTTGATATCGAAGGTTCGACTTTCGCCCGCCTTGATGCCCGTCAAGTGGTCCTCAAACCCCGGGATGAATTGCCCGGACCCCAGAACCATGGGGACATCCTCGGCGGAGCCGCCGGCGAACGGCTCGCCCGCGATCTTGCCCTCAAAGGAGATCGTGACCCGGTCGCCCTTTTCCGCGCCTTCGGACTTGGCGGCAAACGGCCGATTCTGCTCGGCGATCCGTTGCAGCGTCTGGTCGATTTCCGCCTCGGCCACGTCGGCGACCGGGCGCTCGAGCTTGATCGTCTTGAAATCGGTGAGCGTGATCGGCGGCAAAATCTCGATCTCGACGGTGTAGGCTAGATCCGATTTGCCGGTGATGACCTCCTCGACGGCGCTCTGCTCCTCCGGCAGCGATACCTTGGGTTCGACGGCGAGCTTGAAACCGTGGTCGTTGACGATCTTGCTGTTGGCCTCGCGCACGGCAGCTTCGATGACCTCGGCCATCGCGGCCTTGCCGTAGAGGCGCCGGAGGTGCTCCACCGGAACCTTGCCCGGCCGGAACCCGCGGAGCTGCACCTTGCCCTTGAGGTCATCGAGCCGCTCGTTGACGCGCGCCTCCAGATCGGTCGCCGGCACGACGACGCGGTACTCGCGTTTGAGGCCTGCGGCGGCGGTCTCAGTCACCTGCATCGCACAACTCTTTCGGCCCGCGATTGAGCTAGTCCCGGAATTCCCGGCTTGCGGTAAGCCGGCGCAAAACCCCGCCCGGCTGGTGCGGGCGGAGGGGCTCGAACCCCCACGACTTTCGTCACGGGAACCTAAATCCCGCGCGTCTACCAATTCCGCCACGCCCGCGACCGGAGGGCGGCCAAGAGGCGCGGCTTATATCATGCAGCAAGCGCAGGACACTACAAAAAATAGCCACGCGACGGCGGTTCGCAACGGTTCGCCGGTGCAAGTGGAGATGGCCCGCCTTCAGGCAAGCAGCGCGCGGTACACCGGCGGGAGCGCCTCCGGCAGATCTTCGGAGATGAGGCCGGGGCCGGCCGCGCTGCCAGCCTCCCCGTGGAGCCAAACCGCTGCCGCCGCGGCTTCGAAAGCCGGCATGCCTTGCGCGAGCAGCCCTGCCGCCATTCCAGCCAGCACATCGCCGGCCCCCGCGGTCGCGAGGTAGGGCGGCGCATTCGCGGCAATGGCGGCGCGGCCGTCGGGCGCCGCAACAACCGTATCCCCGCCCTTGAGCACCACGACAGTGCCGCTGACCTCTGCGGCAAGGCGCGCCCGTTCAAGCTTCGATCCGACTTTTGTTCGTGTGTCCAAAGCCCCGAAGTAACGAGAAAATTCGCCTTCATGCGGGGTGAGGATCGTGGCCCGGCCGCGCCTTCCCTGAACCGCCTCCACAAGCCGTTGCGGATGCCCAGAGAAACTCGTGATGGCATCGGCGTCGAGCACGACGGCGCGCTCGCCCGCCAGTCCGGCAAGCACGAGTTCGCAGGTCGCTTCGCCGACGCCGACGCCGGGGCCGATCGCCAGCGCGTTGAGCCGGACATCGGCCAGGAACCGCGCCAGTTCGTCCGGCCCGTCCGCCGGCCGCACCATGACGGCAAGATTTGTCGCAGCATTGACGGCCAGCGCTTCGCGCGGGCTTGCGATCGTGACCAGTCCCGCTCCGGCGCGCAGGGCACCGCGTGCGGCGAGCCGCGCGGCGCCGGTCGACCACGAAGGACCGGAAACGACCACCGCGTGGCCGCGGTCGTATTTGTGCCCGGTCAGCTGCGGAATGGGAAAGCTTTCGCGCCAGAGCGCGGGGAGGTTCTCGGAGGTCTGCGGCGCAATCTGCGCCAGCACGGAAGCGGGAATTCCGATGTCGGCAACCGAGACCGGGCCACAGTGGATGCGTCCCGGCAGAAGGAGATGCCCGGGCTTCTTGCGAAAGAACGTTAAAGTTCGAGAGGCTTTGACGGCAGTCCCCATGACGGCGCCCGACGTGCCGCTGATACCGCTCGGCAGATCGACCGCCAGGATCGCGGCCGACTGCGCATTCATCCTTTCGATCATGGCACGCGGCAGGCCGTCGACTGGTCGATCGAGGCCGGCGCCGAACAAGGCGTCGATCACCAGGTCGGAGGCGTCCCCGGCCGCCAGCCCCTCCGGATCGGCGGGAGTGAGCGAGCCGCCCCATCTCTTGGCCGCAAGCGCCGCATCGCCCTTGATCCGCTCCGCCTCGCCGACCAGCAATACGCGCACGCGATAGCCGCGGCCCGCCAACAGCCGCGCCGCCACAAATCCGTCGCCGCCGTTGTTCCCGGGCCCGGCAACGACCACGACCCGGCTGGCGGCCGGAAGGCATGCAGCGACAGCGTCTGCAACTGCCTCGCCAGCTCGCTCCATGAGTTCGATGCCGGCGGTCCCGCCGGCGATAGCGAGCCGGTCAGCCTCGGCCATTTCGGCGTTCGATAGGAGCTCAATCATGGGGCGCGCAGGATAGCGAAAGCGGCAGCGGGCAAACAGGCGTGGCGGCTCTAACCCGCCCGCGCCGTGTGTGTATTGACGTGATTATGGGCAATATGCCTATTTTTGTGGCGGCTGCTCCGACAAGCGCTCGATCAGCGAACCTTCAGCACAGTATAGCGCTTTGATCGGCCTGCCGTTTTGACGCCTGCGCGGCCTTGGCACGGGACCTGCTAACCGGAGGCGCGGTCCCAATGGCGTGTCTGCCGCCTTGGCGCTGGGAGACGAGACGCGATGAAAAAGATCGAGGCGATCATCAAGCCGTTCAAACTCGACGAGGTGAAGGAGGCGTTGCAGGAGGTGGGTCTGCAGGGAATAACGGTGACCGAGGCCAAGGGGTTTGGGCGCCAGAAGGGACACACCGAACTCTACCGCGGCGCCGAATATGTCGTCGATTTTCTTCCCAAGGTGAAAATCGAGATTGTGCTTGGCGACGACATGATTGAAAAAGCGGTCGAGGCGATCCGGCGCGCTGCCCAGACCGGGCGGATCGGCGACGGCAAGATCTTCGTCTCGAACATCGAAGAAGCCATCCGGATCAGGACGGGGGAATCCGGGCTTGACGCCATCTGAACCGCTGCTCTGCGCGCTCGCGCGGACCTGCGGCTGTTGGACGAAACAGCAACAGCAAGATTGACCAGCACCACGAAAGGGTACGCCTGCCATGACCACGCCGAAGAACGTCATGAAGATGATCAAGGACAACGACGTGAAATACGTCGATTTCCGCTTTACCGATCCGCGCGGCAAATGGCAGCACGTCACCAGCGACGTCACCACGGTCGACGAAGACACGTTCGCCGATGGCATCATGTTCGATGGATCGTCGATTGCCGGTTGGAAGGCGATCCACGAATCGGACATGCAGCTCATGCCCGATCCGGAAAGTGCGTGCCTTGATCCGTTCTTCGCCGAGACGACGCTGGTCCTGGTCTGCGACACGCTCGAGCCGCTGACGGGTGAGCCCTACAACCGCGATCCGCGCTCCATCGCCAAGAAGGCGGCGGGCCTGGTGAAATCGATGGCCGTCGGTGACACCATCTTCTTCGGACCAGAGGCGGAATTTTTCATCTTCGACGACGTGCGCTTCTCCGCCACTCCCTACAACACCGGATACAGGGTCGATTCAGTCGAATTCCCGACTAACTCCGACACCGAGTATGAGGGCGGCAATCTCGGCCACCACATCGGTTTCAAGAAAGGCTACTTCCCCGTGCCGCCGCTCGACACGGCGCAGGACATGCGCTCGGAGATGCTCGCGGCCATGGCGCGCATGGGGGTCAAGGTCGAGAAACATCACCATGAAGTCGGCTCGGCCCAGCACGAGCTCGGCATGCAGTTCGCGCCGATGGTGCGGATGGCGGATCAGATGCAGATCTATAAGTACTGCATCCAGCAGGTCGCGCAGGTCTACGGCAAGACGGCGACGTTCATGCCGAAGCCCATCTACGGCGACAACGGCTCCGGCATGCACTGCCACCAATCGATCTGGAAGGGCGACAAGCCGCTGTTCGCCGGCAACAAATATGCCGACCTCTCGGACCACTGCCTGCAATATATCGCCGGCATTCTCAAACACGCCCGCGCCATCAACGCCTTCACCAACCCGACGACGAACTCCTACAAGCGGCTGGTGCCGGGCTTCGAAGCCCCGGTGCTGCTCGCCTACTCGGTGCGCAACCGTTCCGCCAGCTGCCGCATTCCGCTCGCGTCATCGCCTAAGGGCAAACGCGTGGAGGTCCGCTATCCGGACCCGCTGTGTAATCCGTATCTCGGCTTCGCCGCCATGCTGATGGCCGGGCTCGACGGCATCAAGAACAAGCTCAATCCCGGCGAGCCGACCGACAAGGACCTCTACGACCTGCCGCCGAAGGAGCTCAAGAAAATCCCGACGGTGTGCGGCAGCCTCCGCGAGGCGCTGACCAATCTCGACCGGGACCGCGATTTCCTCAAAGCCGGCGGCGTCTTCGACGACGACTTCATCGACAGCTACATCGAGCTGAAGATGCAGGAAGTGATCCGCTTCGAGCACACGCCGCATCCGGTCGAATACGAGATGTACTATTCGGCGTAGGCGTTTCGCGCAGCCATCCTCCCAGCGCTGTAGACGAAAACAACCTTCAGTGCGCCGCTCCGCGGCGCACTTTTTTTCGTCTGCGGAGAATGCGCCGAAAAATTGGGACGGCTTTTTCGCGGTTAAGCGCAGAAAATTAAGCCGGCGTTTTCCCGGAAAAGAATCGAAAAGTTGTTGCCAATGTTGGTCATCGCGCGTTCGATGCGCGGTGCGGCGGCCACGCGCGCACGTAGCCTCCGCGGGCGGCTCGCGGCGCCACACAAAATCGCGGAGTTCGGCAACAACATTGCCGGGCGGATGAGCGAAGGGCGTTTTGCCCGTCAGCGTTTGGAAAACTGGAAGCTGCGGCGCGCCTTGGCCTTGCCGTACTTCTTGCGCTCCACCACGCGCGGATCGCGGGTGAGGAACCCGCCGTGCTTGAGCACGGTGCGCAAGTCGGGCTCGTGCCGCATCAGCGCCTTGGAGAGTCCGTGGCGCACGGCGCCGGCCTGGCCGGATAGTCCGCCGCCGGAGACGGTGCAGGTCACGTCGTACTGACCCTGGCGGCTGGCGGCGACCAGCGGCTGCTGGATGAGCATGCGCAGCACCGGCCGCGCAAAATAGGTCTCCACGGGCCGCTCATTGATCACGATCTTGCCGGCGCCGAGCTTGATCCACACCCGCGCGACCGCGTCCTTGCGCTTGCCGGTCGCATAGGCGCGGCCCTGCTTGTCGAGCTTCTGCACATATTTCGGCGGCTGCGGCGCTGCCGGCGGCTTGAGCGTCGACAGCTCCTCGAGCGTCTGGATCGTTTCGACCATTACGCGGTCCTCTTGTTCTTGCGGTTCATGGCGGCGATATCGACCATTTCCGGCTGCTGTGCCGCGTGCGGATGCTCGGCGCTGGGATAGACCCGGAGATTGCCGAACTGCTTACGGCCCAACGGCCCATGCGGCAGCATGCGTTCCACGGCCTTTTCCACGATGCGCTCGGGAAAGCGGCCGGTCAGGATCGACTTCGCGGTGCGCTCCTTGATGCCGCCAATAAAGCCGGTGTGCTTGTAATAGACCTTCTGTTCGACCTTGCGGCCGGTCAGCACGACCTTGGCGGCGTTGATCACGATGACGTTGTCGCCGCAGTCGACATGGGGCGTGAAGGTCGGCTTGTGCTTGCCGCGCAGCCGCAACGCCACGATGGCGGCGAGCCGGCCGACGACGAGCCCGTCGGCATCGATCATCACCCACTTCTTCTCGACCTCGGCGGGCTTGGCCGAATAGCTTTTCATGTCCGCATCCGTGCTTCGGGGTGCTTGGGGGCCGCGCCACAGGCCTGGCGCCGCGGCGGTTATCTAGCCACGGCAAGGACCCCGGTCAATCGATATTCTGGCCGTGTCTCAATGATTTGGGTTAATGGTATTATTGCACCGCCGGAATCGAATAGGTTCCGGTGGCGTGCGCGACCAACTCCTCCGCGCCATCGGAGCGGATGCCGATCTCGGCGACCGCAAGGCGGTTGCCCACCTTGATCAGGCGCGCCTCGGCCACGAGGTCCCGCGCCGCCGGCTTCTTGAGGAAATTGATGTTCAGATTGGTGGTCACGGCGGCCGGCACCCAGCCGACAGTCACCAAGATCGCGACATAGATTCCGAAATCGGCGAGAGCCATCATGGTCGGGCCGGAAAGCGTGCCGCCCGGACGGAGCGAGCCTGGGTGGAAATGTTTCCGGACCCGGCAGCCGCCGTGCCAAAGCTCCTCGACGACGTAGCCACTTCGTGCGTGGAACATTTCCGGAAACTCGGCCCGGAGCCGGCGATCGAGCTCCTTGATCGTGAGTTTCGCCGGCGCCATGTCATTCATGACCCTGCTCCCTGTTCGCCCGTTCTGTGGATCCGGATACAATGGGAGGCGTGGCCCCGCCAAATCCGCAAGGAAGAGGCGCAACCGGAGAACGCGAGCCCATGAACGCCTCTGCCGCGACCGCCAGCGCTGCCGCCGCTTCGTCGCTGATCCTGTTGCGCGAGGACATCGCCAGCGTCGCCGTGCTGACTCTCAACCGGCCGCAGACGCGCAACAGCCTTTCCGAGGCGATGCTTGAGGCGCTTGGCGACGCACTGACCGCCATCGCCCACGATGCCAGCGTCCGCGCGGTCGTACTCGCCGCCAACGGCCCAGCGTTCTCCGCCGGCCACGACCTCAAGGAGCTCAACAGTCACCGCGCCGACCACGACCGCGGCCGCGCCTATTTCAAGCACATCATGACGACGTGCAGCGCCATGATGCAGCAGATCGTCACCATGCCGCAGCCGGTCATCGCCGCCGTGCAGGCAATCGCCACCGCTGCCGGCTGCCAATTGGTCGCGAGCTGCGACCTCGCGGTCGCCTCGCGGACCGCCAAGTTCGCCACGCCCGGCGTCAATCTCGGCCTGTTCTGCTCGACGCCGATGGTCGCGCTCGCGCGCAACGTGTCGCGCAAGCACGCGATGGAAATGCTGCTCACCGGCGAGATGATCTCCGCCGAGCACGCCGCGCGGATCAGCCTCGTCAACCGCGTGGTCGCGCCCGGCGCCGAACGCGACGAAGCCCTCAAGATCGCGGGGACGATCGCCGCGAAGTCGGCCTTGACGGTGAAGATCGGCAAGGAGGCGTTCTACCGCCAGCTCGAGATGCCGCTCGCCGAGGCTTATCGATACGCGTCAGAGGTGATGGTGGAGAACATGCTCGCGCGCGACGCCGCCGAAGGCATCGGCGCCTTCATCGAAAAGCGCGAGCCGAAATGGGAAGACCGCTAAGGTAAAAACAAGAAGCGGCACCTTTCATTCGCTGCGCGGCGCAACTATCTTCAATGGCGCACGCGCCCTGCTTTCCCGTTGTTTCTCTGGCATTCGCGATGGATCACGATTCCTATTCCGACAGCTACATCCGCGGCATTCTCAACAGCGTGAAGTCGATCGCGATGGTCGGCGCCTCGGAGCGGGAGAACCGGCCGAGCTATTTTGCCTTCAAGTATCTGCTCGAGCGCGGCTACACGATGATCCCCGTCAATCCGGGCCAGGCCGGCGAGACCATCCTCGGCCGACGGGTCTATGCGCGGCTTGCCGACGTGCCCGAGCCCATCGACATGGTCGACATCTTCCGCAATTCGCGCTACGCGCCGGCGATCGTTGCGGAAGCGCTGGCGTTGAAGCCGCGGCCGCAAGTCATCTGGATGCAGCTCGGCGTACGCAGCGACGAAGCCGCCGCGCTCGCCGAAGCCAACGGCCTCAAGGTCGTGATGAACCGCTGCCCGAAGATCGAATACGGCCGGCTGTCGTCGGAGATCGCCTGGATGGGCGTCAATACCCGAACCATCACCGCGAAGCGGGCGAAGATCGGCGGCGGCATCCAGCGTCTGTCGCTTGACCGCACCTCCGGACGCGGCGGCTCGACCGACGCCGCCACCGCCGCCGCGCGCGCGCAAAGCGACGACCGCTGAGCCGGGGGATACGGCGCTATCTCAGCCCGATTGCTCGGAAAGATTGCTATGGCCACGAGTATTCAAGCCGGGCGCCATGCCCTGCTATGCTCGTGTTGACGACAACAGGCGGGTTCCCACGATGGGCGGAAATAGACATCGCAGCGCAGTGGATTGGGCGCGGACCTTTGCCATCGTCCTGAGCCCGAGCAGGAAGGCGGGTTTACCGTGCGCGTTTCCGGGCGCTGCCGGAGATGGTCAGCTATGGAAGTGACGAGCAGGAGGCCCTGGAGATGGCAAAGGATGCCATTCGGCTCGTTCTCGAGGACCGAACCGCTCGTGGCGAACCCATCCCGGACGGTGAACCTCCACGAATCCGCGAAGTGACACTTACGCTGGCCGCATGAACGGCCGTCTTCCGGCGCTCCCCGCTAGGCAAGTCTTCCAAGCACTTCAGCGCACCCGGCTCGTCGTGACCCCGCCGATCCGCAGCGGGCAGTCACGATTCCGATGCATGCCGGCGCAACGCCGGTGGTGCCGTGCACTCGCAAATCGGCGATCTCGCCTCACAAAGTACTCCGCTCGAACATCATCCTTGCCGTTTGAAAGCTGCCGGTTAGCCTATGAAGAGTCCGCATCAATGAGTTTGACCCTAGAGTCATTGAGTGAGTAGAAGAGCAGCTTGCGTAGTCCCATGCCGAGTGTCCGCTGATCACTGGATATTCCCTGGGCATGTGGAGACGTCGGCGCATCGATCGAAAAGGAAATTTTGAGCGTGTCGCCGCGGTTTATTTGTCGAATAAACGCCTGGCGCCACTGCGGTTTGCTGCCCGCCTCGCTCCCTAGACTGAAGGCCCATCGCGCAACTTTCCATCGTCCTGCAGAAACCCGCACATCTATACGACTGTGGCTCGCAGTTAAAAACGCTTGAACAAAAGCCCGCATGACTAAGGCCCGTGGACGAGCAAACCTGAAAGTCAGTTCAGCGTGGTTCCTAATCGTCCAAACACCCCAATCTTCTATTTCGCCCCAACCATCACGCATGAAGCCGTGCGAATTGAATGCATCGCTGAAATCTACTTCTTCCCCCAATTGATAGATTAGCTGCATGTCTGGTTTCTGCCGACTCAATGCGATCATTCGTTCAATATATCGTTCACTTGAATTCGCGTGCCGGACGTGAAGAGCGAGCGAGCAAGCAAGTGCGCCGAGCCGGTGGGAATCACGGAGCGCCTGCAGGAGCGCCGTCACGACCGAGTCCGCTGTCGGCTCGGAAAAAGTTGTGCCGACACCGCCGCCATTTGCCATCTGCTCCGCCATCCACGTGGCGCCTGGTGCAACGACCACCTTGCCCAGTCCTGCGGCTTCTACAAAAACCCCCGACGTTGAAATCTTATATGCTTGTGCCTCGTAGGCGAGTAAAACTATGGTGCTTCTGGAAATATTTGCAAAATATTCAGCGGTATCCTGCTCGGCAGGAAGTAAATCAACGAACGAAGCTAGCTGCGATTCTAATGAAATTCGAGCCTCGCCAGATAACTCCCTGGAATGGAGAATGAAACTCGTCGATGGTTCAGCCATGCCGACTCGGCGGATGATCTCGTACAGTTGAGCAGTCAGTCTACCGGAATATCTGTTGAGATGTACGTAGACGGTTTGAGAAGTATTCGAAGCTGACGATCCGCGCGCTGGCAAAGCATGGTATATTGGTGCCGATATTGGAAAAGCGCGTTCGACAGCAAACGCGCGTCATCATTTGACTAAGTGGCATAGTGTCGGCGAGCAGAAAGACACGGTCCTGTCCGTGCCGCCTGTTAAGGTCGGAGCAAGCCAACCGAAAAAGGGCAGTTGTGGAGTTGGTCTGCCCTGTCGGCCTGTCAACTAGTTCGCCGCCGGTGAAGCGGAACAAGACATTTGGCCGTCGGCGCGATGCGCGACGCGCAATCCACGCGCCTACGCGGACAATGATGAGAGGGCGACTGATGGGGAACAACACCATGTCGCGAGAGCCCAGGTCACAATCATCCAGCGCCGACCAAAGCGACGCGAGGTCTCCCTGTTCGTCGGCGAAGGCGACGAGTTGATCAACAACATTCGGCGGGTGGATGCCCCACGTGTGAGGTAGCGAGTCGATCGCTCGTTCCGCGTGTAGTTGCGCCGCTATCGCCGGGTCAACCAACTTGGCCGCTATGATGCGAAGCGAAATCCCGAGTACGCTCGCCGCGGTCATGTAACCCAGAAGCTCATGGAAATAGTGACCTGCGTGATCATAGGCAATTACCACAAGCTTAGCGCCGCCTCCGGCACTTCGGCCCAGCAGCTGGGCGATTTTGGAACGGATCATTGTCGTTTGCCCGAGACCTGCATTTCGATCCAGGCATAGGTTCGCTCCAATCCTCTACGGAGTGATTTGGATGGAGCCCAGCCAAGCGCCTTGCGGATACGTCGACTGTCGGAGTTTCGCCCCCGCACCCGCCCCGGATGTTTCTATCGGGCCGGCATTCGCCGCCCCGATAGAACTCAGCCAGAATTACGCGCCTGGCATCAGCTTGGTCAAAGCCACCGGCTTTGTCCAGCCGCGTCCCAAGGGTCTCGGAGCCACGCTCCGACATCAATTCCGCTGCTGGTCATAGCTCATGATTGTGCAAGCCATGCAGCCATCTGAGTGTGTAGGGCACTCATAGGCGATCAGAGTCAGCACGGGTCATCCGTCTGGCCCGTATGTTCGCTACTGTGCAGGCCAGACCGCGGCACCGTGCGGTGGATGGTCAATAGCGGCTGCTCGCGCGGCGACCATAATGCGGTATGGAGCAAAACGGCCTGGAACAACTTAGTTAGATCCTATAAACCGGCGATGGGCGCTTTTCCCAACAGCATGCTGAGGATTGGCCGATGAACGACCGCATTCCGGGCTTCGCCACGCTCGCCATTCACGCCGGGGCGCAGCCCGATCCCACGACCGGCGCGCGCGCGACGCCGATCTATCAGACCACCTCGTACGTGTTTGAAAGCGTCGACCATGCCGCCTCGCTGTTCGGGCTGCAGACCTTCGGCAACATCTATACGCGCATCGGCAACCCGACCAATGCGGTGCTGGAGGAGCGCGTCGCCGCGCTCGAAGGCGGCACCGCCGGGCTTGCGGTCGGATCCGGCCACGCGGCGCAGGTGCTGGTCTTTCATTGCCTGCTGCAGCCCGGCGATGAGTTCGTCGCGTCGCGCAAGCTCTATGGCGGCTCGATCAACCAGTTCAACCACGCGTTCAAGAACTTCGGCTGGAACGTGGTGTGGGCCGATCCCGACGACATCGGCTCGTTCGAGCGAGCGGTGAGCCCGAAGACCAAGGCGATCTTCACCGAGTCGATCGCCAATCCCGGCGGGGTCATCACCGACATGGAGGCGGTCGCGCAGATCGCGCGCCGCGCCGGCGTGCCCTACATCGTCGACAACACGCTCGCTTCCCCGTATCTGTGCAAGCCGATCGATCACGGCGCCGACGTCGTCGTGCATTCGCTGACCAAATTTCTCGGCGGCCACGGTAACTCGATCGGCGGGCTCATCGTCGATGCCGGCACCTTCAACTGGTCGCGCGAGCGGCGTTACCCGATGCTCTGCGAGCCGCGGCCGGAATATCACGGTATCGTCCTGCACGAGACGTTCGGCAATTTCGCCTTTGCCATCGCCTGCCGGGTGCTGGCGCTGCGCGACATCGGTCCGGCGCTCTCACCGTTCAATGCCTTCCTCATCCTCACCGGCATCGAGACGCTGCCGCTGCGCATGCGCCAACACTGCGACAATGCGCTCGCGGTCGCCGAATGGATCGCCAAGCACCCGCAGGTGGCCTGGGTGAGCTATCCGGGCCTGGCGGGGGACCGCTACCACAACCTCGCCAAGAAATATTGCCCGAACGGAGCCGGCGCCGTGTTTACGTTCGGCCTCAAGGGCGGCTACGACGCCGGCGTCAAGCTCGTCTCCAACGTGAAGCTGTTCTCGCACCTCGCCAACATCGGCGACACCCGCTCGCTGATCATTCACCCGGCATCGACCACCCACCGCCAGCTCAACGATGCGCAGAAGGTCGCGGCCGGCGCCGGCCCCGACGTGGTGCGGCTGTCGATCGGCATCGAGGACAAGGAGGACATCATCGCCGATCTCGAGCAAGGGCTGGCCGACTGAAGTCACCCGCCGCGCGGCTAAGGGCGCGAGCCGGCGTCGATAATTTCCCGCCGGTCGGCACTCCGCGGTTACGCGCCGAGCGTCCGTTCTCCGAATTCGGTCATCGATTGCGGCGCGGCTGCGTTCGACCGGGCGCCAGAATGACGGCCGCCGCGGCTAACGCTCGCCGCGTGCATGGTCGCCGCGGTCAAGACCAGCATCGCCATCGCCTGGTGCAGCAACGCCACGGGAAGCGGCGCTGCGGCGAGCAGCGTCCAGATGCCGAGCGCCGCCTGCAACGTCAGCGCCACCAATAATGCGACGGCGCTGGCAAACGCTGGCCCTCTTCGCGCGCGCCCGACATCGATGGCGTGCGCGAGCGCGCACAACCAGATCGCATAGGCGAGCATCCGATGGTCGAACTGGACAGTGAGCGTGTTCTCGAAGAAATTCCGCCAGAGCGGCGCGTCGGCAAACAGCCGCGACCCTTCGGGCACCAAGGCGCCATCGATCAGCGGCCATGTGTTGTAGACGTACCCGGCGCGCAGTCCGGCGACGAGGGCGCCGAGATAAATTTGCAGGAGCACGAGTCCCAGCAGGCCGGCGGCGCTCGCGCGAAGCCGGGCTGCTCCCCCTCCCTGCCACGCTGCCGGTGCGGGAGGAAATATCGACGTCCCCTCCCCGAGGCGCTGCGCCGTCCACACCAGCGCGACATAGATCGCGCAGGCGAGCACAAGATGCGTTGCCAGCCGATATTGCGAGACCTCGACACGATCGGCGAGGCCGGATGCCACCATCCACCAGCCGACCGCGCCTTGCAGCGCGCCAAGAGCAAAGATCAACCAGAGCCGCGGCCGCAACTCGCTTGCGATCGAGCCGCGCCACAGAAACCAGAGGAACGGAAACAGGAACGCCGCGCCGATCAGCCGGCCAAGGAACCGGTGCGCCCATTCCCACCAGAAAATGGTCTTGAACTCAGCCAGGCTCATGCCGCGGTTGAGTTCGCGGTACTGCGGAATGGCCTGATATTTCTGGAACTCGGCCTGCCATTGCCCCTCGCTGAGCGGCGGCAACGCGCCGGTCACCGGCTGCCACTCGGTAATCGAGAGGCCCGACTCGGTCAGCCGCGTCGCGCCACCGACGAGCACCATGACGAGCACGAGCGCGGCGACAGCATAAAGCCACAGCAGGATCGCGCGCGTGCGAAAATCATCGGCAAGTGTCGCGGTCATTCTCGCCCGATCATTGAGGAGGCGGACACCTTATAACCCCCTCCCCCGTGCGGCAATGACGCGCGATGTCGCCTGTGATAGCACCTCCCCCATGTCTCTCAGGCTGCGCAAGTTCATCGGCGCCATTGCGCTTCTGGTGCTTGTCGTCGTGTGGGCGCTGGTGGCGATGGCGCTCGCGCAGGCTCCGGCCATTCGCGAAAACGCCCTCGCCGCCACGCTCTATTACATCATCGCCGGACTCGGATGGGTCGTGCCGGCGATGCCTCTGGTGCGGTGGATGAGCCGGAGGGCCGACGACGGAAGGCGGCCGACCGACGACGGACGATAGAAGCAGGAATACAGGTGAATACAGGCGAAAGACTTTTACTTGTCGTTCGTTGCCCGTCCACTGTCACCCGCTCACGCCGCCTCCAGGCCGCGCAAGCCGTTCCACATCGCGGTCGCCGAACCCGAGAGCAGCACGCGCACGTAGCGCAGGCGCTGGTATTCGCCGTTCAGCGAGAGCCGCGGCAACGCCGTCAGGGTTTTTCTGTGCCCACGAAACACCACGCCGGGCTGCGTCGTCACTGCGGTCTTGAAGCCAAGCTCGGACGCGATCTCGAATTCGCGCGGCCCGGCCGAGCTGCGGTCGCCAAACGGATAACACAGATGCTGCGGCCGCACGGCAAGCGCCGCCTCGATGACCGAGCGGCTCAGATCCATTTCCGCGCGCACGGCGTCGGCCGGCAGCTTCGCCAGCATCGGATGATTGACCGTATGGGCGCCGATGGTCACCAGCGGGTCGGCGGCGAGCTCGCTGAGCTCCGCCCAACTCATGCAGAGATCGTTGCAGAACCCCGCTATGTCGACCTGATAGCAGGCCGCGAGATCGCGCACGACGCGCCGTACCTCGGTCTCGGTGCGCCGGCGGCGCAGCCACCAATAAAGCTCGTTGAAGAGCGCGCGCTTGTCGGCCACATCGGCGCAGTCGAAGGTGCGGTTGCGACCGTCAACCTCAAGGCCGATGCGGTTGTTGCGTGCGATCACCGCTTCGAGCGCGAGCCACCAGAGTTCGCCGAGCCGGTCGGGAAAACTCGTGGCCACATAGACCGCGAACGGCACCTCCGCCTCCTTGAGGATCGGATAGGCCCACTCCAGCGTGTCGCGGTAGCCGTCGTCGAAAGTAACGCAGACGAAGCGGCGGGAAAAATCGGCCTCGGTCAGGCGGCGGTGCATCTCGTCGAGGCTGACGAGGTCGACGCGCGAGCGGCGCAGCGAGCGGATCACGCGTGCAAAGAATGCCGGCGTGATCTCGAGCAGGCGGTTCGGCTGGAACCGGTCGGGCCGGGACGGACGGACGTGGTGCAGCGTCAGGATGGCGCCGACCCCGCCGACAAAACGCTTCAGCGCGCGATGCGCGCCACTGAAGTAGAGCCCCTCCAGCCCGCTGCGGATGATCGTCTGTTTGAGCCCGCTCACCGATAGTTCCCTTCTCGGACGCACACTATTCCGTCCTTCACTCCCGATCCTTTGCCGCCGTCGCGGCGGGGTCAACTCCGTGCACTCTGTCCTCCCCAGTTTCCTCACCTTTGGCGGGTCGAGCAAAAGCGCGTCACGGTGTCAACGCGGCGCGAGCTGCAAGGGCCACGTGTGCCCTGCGACCGTATTTCGCGCGGTCTCGCTCCACGTCGAGGAAAAGCGCTAGGCCGCGGCTGCTCCGGCCGCGGCAACGCCGGCGCGCGCGCCGACGAGCACGGTCACATCGTCGAAGCCGGCGTCGATCAGGCGCTCCCGCCCCGCGGCGGTTGCCGCGCCGGTCGCCGTCTCGGTGAGCAGGAACGCGTGCGGCGCGATCTCGGCGATGGCGGTCATCTCCGGTCCGCCGAGTGCGCCGGCATCTAAGACCAAATGGTCGTAGCTGCGCGCCAGCGCGGCAAAGGTCGGGGCCATCCCGGGCGCCGATAGGATCGTAAGCCGATCTGCCGGCATCCGCCCCGACGTGATGAGATTAAGCGCGGACTGCTTG